>Ga0307431_1000191_pt1 | contig 47894 bp, 42 predicted proteins | sample SalMarWE160170MG_FD_202155 | JGI IMG/M metagenome (GOLD analysis project Ga0307431, IMG submission 202155) | Salt marsh sediment microbial communities from the Plum Island Ecosystem LTER, Massachusetts, United States - WE1603-170 | ecosystem: Environmental > Aquatic > Marine > Intertidal zone >...
AGAAGCTTGCTAAGGGCAGGAAGTGGGCGGTGTTGGCAGCTTTCGTTCTCGGCGCCATTATCACTCCTACTGTGGACCCCGTTAACCAGACGTTGATAGCTGCCCCGATAATTGTTCTTTATGAATTGAGCATCTGGCTGGCTAAGCTGGCATATCCCCGGAAAGCCGTGGCTCCCTCTCCCGCCAGCAACGAGTGAAGCAGAGTGTCACTGCGGGCCTATTTCCCCCTTGTCGTTGTGAGCGTCTTTCCCCCCTGTCATTGCGAGCGGAGCGTGGCAATCTCGGAGGGGTATGAGATTGCTTCGGCACCTTGTGCCTCGCAATGACGGAAGTGGGAATGTCATTCTGACCCTGAGTCCTGACGAAAGGAAGGAACCGAAGGGGAAGAATCTCGTGGCACTCAGGGCAGGCTCCGTGAGGGGGAAGCGCGGCAATCTCGGCAGGGCATCAGATTGCTTCGGCACCAATGTGCCTCGCAATGACAGGGGGGGATGTCATTGCCACTTTTTATTGTCATTGCGAGGAAGTCCGTCAGCCGACGGACGACGAAGCAATCCTCAAGAATTCTTGTTCACTGAGAGTGCCACGCCTTCGGCTCGCAATGACGAAGAAGGAAGTTAAAGTGTCACCAATCATATGAACGAGCACAAAAACTTGACTTGTGTCCTTATTTGTGCTACAAATATACAAAAGGGTAAGGAGGTGAGGCATGGCAAGGATGCAAGCTTGGTTATGCCGTTGGGCGTTTCCTGATCTGGGCTCTTCGCCAGTGTGAGAAGGCGTAGAGTTTCAGACATGAGTAGCAGAATGTGCTGGCGGAGAGCTGTAGGAAGCCCTGAGCTCTTTGTTGTAAAATAAGGCTCTTTAAAATAGAGCAACGGCTATTCAGCCGAAATGTGAAGTGGAAGAGTAGGGGTGATGGTAAAATTGAATAAGGCAATTCGAGAGGAGCTTTAATGACTAAAGCTCCTCTTGTTAATATAGGGAATGGGCGCTAATCCGCCATTTTCCACCTGTCATTGCGAGCCCTTCACCTCCTGTCATTCTGAGCGTAGCGAAGAATCTCACGAGGCTCAGGACAGGCTCCGCGTGGCAATCTCAGAAAAACGAAATTCTAAACCCTAAATCCGAAATGCTAAACAATATCAAATGACCAAGGATGTTTTGAGTTTTGAATTTGGATATTAGGATTTGTTTACAATTTAGTGCTTAGTATTTAGTGCTTCAACTTGAGATTGCTTCGGCTATGCCTCGCAATGACAGAGGAGAGTGTGCCTCGCAATGACAAAAGGGAGGCGTTATTGTAGCCGTTCTCAACGTGTCATTGCGGTGAGCCGAAACCCTGAGCCCTTCACCTCCTGTCATTCTGACCCTTACCCCTTCGTTCCCTGTCATTCTGACCCTGAACCCTTCGCCCCCTGTCATTCTGACCCTGAGTCCTGACGAAAGGAAGGAACCGAAGGGGAAGAATCTCGTGGCAATCGTACCAGCTCCCTCGCTTGTTAATCTAACCAACAGGGACTGAGCTGCCCCACACAATCTGGCGGCTTGTTAAAAGCCATGAGAGATACCTCACTCAATTCCTCTGTGCTATACTCAAATTGAAGTAAGCCGATGCTCAGAATGGGGTTATACTCAGCCTTAGCTGTTTCCATCAAAAAAGGCACAGGTACTCCTGGCCAGGATACCGAGGGGTGAGGCGTTTCCATGGAAAGAATCGGCAACTTCGTCTACGCTAGGGCGAAACTCATTCTTGTCCTGGTAATTATCTTGAACATCGTTGCTCTGGCTTCCTTCATCCGTTTCGACCTTAGTACTGACTTCCTCAATTTCTTTACTGCAGGAAATCCCCGGGTAGAAGAATACGACAGACTGAACGAGAAATACCAGACCGGTGAAACCATCGTGGTTCTCATCGAGCAGGAAAACTCCCTTCTCGAAGAGCAGCATCTCCAAGATGTCTTCCGCCTTCAGGAGGATATCGAGGAAATGGATGGCATATCCCGGGTGCAGAGCTTCATTCCATCGGAGATTCTGGTACAGGGGAGCACCTTCGACGTGGACCAGAAGTTCATTGCATACCACAGCGACATCCTGGAGGACTTTATCCGCGACAGCTTTCTCACCGGTGAGCTCCTCTCCTCCGACGAAAGCAAGGGGGCGCTTATCGTCACCATGGAATTGAACGCCCCGGCCGCAGAGGTGATGAAGTCGCTGGAAGAAGTGGTGGAAAGCGAAATCGCTCTCAACCTTTCCCTTGCTGGCAACGAGGTAATCAAAAACACCCTCTGGCACTACCTGGTCACGATATTATTGATCCTTCCTCCCTGCGCCATTTTTCTGGTACTGCTGGTATTTTTCTTGATTCTCAAAGACCGCAAGCTTGCCGTCATGGCCATAATTCCCGCCGGTCTGGCTGCCCTGTGGACAATGGGCACGATTTTGTGGAGCGGACAGGAATTAAACCTGCTCACCGTTCTCTCTCCCATCTTCGTCATAGTGATTGGCGCCGCCGATGGGCTGCATTACGTCAGCCACTTCATAGATAACCTTTCCCGCTATTCCGACCGACGTGAACTCACTGTGGAAACACTGCGCCTGGTGGGAATGCCAATGTTCCTGACAACGATAACCACCATGGCCGGCTTTGCCTCTCTAATGTGGTCGGACGTGGCGCCCATGCGCCAGATGGGCATCTTCGTCTCCGTGGGAATTGCCTATGCCGGGCTGTTGTCCATGTTCTTCTTACCAGCAGTGCTTTTACGGATAAAATTGCCCACGGTGCGGCCGCAGCTCCAACCCGGCGGCCTGGTCAAATTCGTCCTGGACTGCTCCAGGCACAGGACCAGGGTGATAGTGGCATTTGCCATTGTCATCGGGATATCCGCCTTCGCCATTCCCCGGCTTGAAGTGGTGTCCAACCAGTTGATGTTCTTTAAGGAAGACTCGGAGGTCGTCCAGACCTTTGACAGGGTGGAAAAGCACTTCGGCGGGGCGCTGCCCCTTGCCGGGGAGATCGCCGCTCCGCGGGGTTTGTTCACGCTGAGGGACCACTGCTTTGCCGAGGACGTCCTGCAAGCTGAAAGGGACCTGGAGAGGCTGCCCGGAATACACAGTGTGGTTTCGCTGTTCGACATCGTCGGCAGCCTCAGCGAAGAAATGACCGGCCAGCATGGTTATCCTGAAAGCCCCGCCGTCGTGGACAACATCTTACGCCACATCGACGACGAGGACCTCGAAACGTGGTTTTCCGACGATGGCCTCAGGATGATGATTAAAATCGATGACCTGGACTCGGTGGATATCGGCTTGCTGGACAGCTTCGTCGCTGAACACCCCGAAATCACGGTCATAACTGGAATGCCGGTGCTCTTTGACGAGATGAACAGGTTGGTGGTGCAGAGCCAGGTCCGCAGCCTGGGACTTGCCCTGGTGCTGATTTTCATCATGCTGCTGGTAACCATCAGGAAATTGCGTGCCGCCCTGGTGGCTCTCATCCCAATTATTATTACCATCATTGCCATCATGGGGATGCTGGCTATCACCAAGTTCAACCTCAACGTCGTCACCGCCAACCTGTCTGCCATTGCCATCGGGGTGGGAGTGGACTATTCCATCCACCTTATATCAGGCATCTACTATTTCCGGGAACGGGGACATAGAGGCAAAGAGGCCGTTGACCTGGCTCTCTCCACCGTTGGCAGGCCCATACTGGCCAATGCCTTCGGCCTGGCCATCGGGCTTTCCGTGCTCTTCTTGTCGCCGCTGCAAATCCACCTGGAGGTGGCGGTGGTAATGTGGGTAGCCATGATGGTTTCCTCGATGGCAGCCCTGCTTCTCATCCCCCTGTTCTACTCCAGAGGCGAAGAAGCCTCAAGAGAAATGACCCAGTAGCACGGAGAATGTTGGGCGAGAAGCCTTAGCAATTGGGCAAAATGTCGGTGGTGAACTAATTCCCCATTTTCCACCTGTCATTGCGAGCGAAACGTGGCAATCTCGGTGGGGTATGAGATTGCTTCGGCTATGCCTCGCAATGACAAATGGGAGGCGTCATTGCGAGCCCTTTGCCTCCTGTCATTCTGACCCTGAGTCCTGACGAAAGGAAGGAACCGAAGGGGAGGAATCTCGTGGCACTCAGGGCAGGATCCGTGAAGGGGAGGAATCGCGTAGTGCTCGGGGTAAACTCCGTGAAGGGAAAGCGTGGCAATCTCATCAACTCCCGCCTCTTAACTGGGAGAGACTGGTTGCACCTTCTGACATTTCGTTAACATTGCCAAAACACTTGACAACTGACTATATTAGTAATATAGTAATTTCATACAAGATAAGGAAATTTCTCCGTGAAGGTCGCTCGAACTGCCAGATTTAAGAAAGCATGGAAACATCTTAATGAAGAGGAGCAAGCGATAGCTCGTAAGGCAATCAAAAACCTGGCAATGGACATTCGATATCCTGCTCTCAGGACAAAGAAAGTAACGGGAACGGAATATATTTGGGAAGCCAGGGTAAGTCGTTCACTGAGGATGACTTTCCAAATTGAGAGGGATACAATCCTCCTGCGTAACATTGGACACCATGATGAAGCACTGGAGCGACCTTAGGAGGTGATGAAAATGCCCTCGTATAGCAAAGTTACCAGGCATGGGCAAGTTACCCTTCCAGCATCTGTGCGTAAGGAACTTGGGGTTGAGGAAGGTGACCTGGTAGAAATTGAAGTGGTAGATGACAGGGCAGTGCTAATGCCAAAGAAATTAGTGGACAAGAGCCAGGCCTACTTTTGGACCAAGAGATGGCAGGAGGCGGAAAGGGAAGCTAACGAGGATATCAAGGCTGGACGCGTCAAGACTTTTGCCTCAGGTGATGAGTTAGTCAAGGACTTAGAGCAAGAATAACGCTTCCTCATGGACAAAGGCGATGAACAGCAAAGCTCGATATCAATCCCCTGGGATCCTTAAATGATGCCCCATATTGTATTTATGAATGACCTCAGAAGCAAGCTGGAGTATGATAAGGGCACTATAACTGAAAAAGAGAGGCATTACCGCGGGACGGAACCCTTTGGATTGGCCTCTCATCGTGATTCTAACTGTAATGATAGCAAACATACATTTTGTTGCCAACTTGACCGCTGGATAAGCAAGCCGCTGGAGGATTGAGGTGGGTGAATAACCCTGCGGAGCATGCATTGTCATTGAGGCTTAACATTCCTAATGTTGTAACTGCGGTGCGCATCGTTCTGGTTGCGCCTATCATTTGGCTCTTGTGCCACGGTGGAACAGGGGCAATGCTGTTGGCAGCTATTATGCTCTGCATCGCTTGGGCTACCGATGGGCTGGATGGTTTCCTGGCTCGTCGACTGGGACAATCAACCCTGGGTGGAGCGCTTTTTGACATAACTGCCGACCGGCTGGTCATGACCCCTACCGTAATTCTGACAATAATCATCGGACTCTGGTCACGCACGACTGGCTTAATGCCCTTCAATCCCTATCCCTATGCAGCGATTGTGATTGCCGGAGACCTCGTAGTACTGGCAGGTGTGTTTAGTTTTATCTGGAAGCGACGCACCCGTGCGATTGAGTTTCCTGCTCCTCCCCAAATAGCCAGGATTACTTACTCTTTTCAGATGCTAACGTTAGTGGTGTGTGTTTTTGGTGTAGGCCCGGATATACTACTTGCAGCACTGATGTATCTTACGATTATCTTTACCTTGCTCTCCTTTTATTACTATCTTAGAAAAGGTAGCTATGTCTTCACCTCCTGACTTTGTATCTCAAATCGGGCGACTATCTATACCGGAGCAATATTATAGTCAATTGCAAAATTCCTTGTAATTCTCCCTCTCCGGTGGGAGGGAGAATCCGCAGGGATTGCGGAGCTTGGCAATCTCACCAACTTCCATTCTTAATCTAACCGGGAGAGAGTGGGTTGGGGCACACAATTTGATGAATTGTTACTGGAGAGCTAATCATCGAAAGGGGATTGAAATGTATTAGCAACAAGTGTCCCTTTGATTTCCCATTCACTGCTTGCAAAGGGAAACATAGGGAATATTATCAAGATGAATTGAAACGCCTTGTTTTTGCGAAATTCTAAGGGGAAAGTTGGCAAGATTACATGAAGGGCGACCCTCCGAAAGCGGGTTTGCAAGCCGCTCTCCTGGCCGCTGCTTCATCTAACGAAGGAGAGCCTGACCTGAGTCGCACAATCTGGCTTATTGAGTATAACTTCAATCGTCCGCACCAATGCTTTGACTATCCTGCTCCAGAGTATATATTGAAAAAGAACTTACTAAAATCCGCAGCCCGGTGTTACCTGTGTGGTCAGCCAGCACAAAAACTTAACAAAGACAAAAAGGTGTTATAGTAGGACATCGGCAGAAAGAGACAGAGCAAAGCAAAAAACCTGATGGTTTTGCGAACAGGAGGTTGGTATGAAAAAAGAAGATTTCAAAGAAAAAAGCTATTGGATGACCACCAAGGAGTATTTGCCCGGCGCCCCGCTTCAAGATGACATCGAAGTGGACGTGGCTATTGTGGGTGGCGGTTTTACCGGTCTTTCGTCTGCGTATCACATTAAAAAAGCCGAACCGAATCTACGGGTTGCCCTTCTGGAAAGCGAGGTCATCGGTTTTGGGGCCAGCGGTCGTAACGCCGGCTTTAGCATGACGTTGTTCGGCATGACCCTGGGGCTTACTGCCTTTCGCTTCGGCAAAGAGAAAGCCAAAGAAGCCCACCATTATATGGAAAGGGCGGTGGACTACCTGCGTGATCTGGTAGCCGAGCTGAAGATTGACTGTGACTATGAGCATCCCGGATTTTTACGGGTAGCCACTTCGGAAAAGTACAAAAAACGCATTCTCAAGGAGATGGAGCTGGCACACAAATTAGGACTGGAAGGAATCGAATGGCTGGATAAGGACCAGACCCAGGAGCAGGTGCGAAGTCCCCTGTATTTAGGTGCCTGGTGGGAACCCCGCTGCGGTCTTCTCAACCCGGCTAAACTTTCCTGGGGATGGGCTGACGTTATCAGACCTTTGGGAGTTGAAATATTTGAAAACACCCCGGTGGCGGAGATTGCCAGGGAGAAAGGCAAAGTGCGGCTTGAAACCCCGAACGGTCGGGTTCGTGCGGATAAAGTTGTCATGGCGACCAACGCCTGGTCTCACTTTTTCAAAGGACTCAAACGCAAGCAAGTTCCAGCCTGGACCTATATCGTCATCACCGAGCCGTTAAAAGATGAGCATTTCAACGAAATCGGCTGGCAGAATCGCCAGGGAATCGAAGATGCGCGGAATCTGGTTCATTACTACCGTTTAACGACCGATAACAGAATCGTTATGGGGGGGGCGTGACGTTTCAATGAGTTACGGCGAAGACATGGATAGGGACCTGAACCCGGAGATATTTGCAGAACTGAAAGGTGACGTGCGCGAGCTTTTCCCCGCATTAAAAGATGTACGATTTACCCATGAGTGGGGTGGGCCGGTTTCAGTCCCCTTAGACATGGCGCCGGCCATTGGTTATGCCGGGGATAAGAATGTGGTTTACAGTCTGGGAGCTGTGGGTCATGGGGTTAGCATGACCCACTTGAACGGCCGGACCGTGGCCGACTTGATACTTGAGCGGAAGACCGATTTAACCGACGTGTTCTTCGTCAACCGCAGGATGATTCCCTGGCCGCCGGAACCCATGCGCTATCTGGCGGGCAAAGCGATCCTGGGTTACATGCACTGGGAGGACCGCCAGTATGATGCCCAAAAAGGAGGAGCCTGACGGACTGGTTAGCAGTCCCGACCTTCCATCAGCCTGTTAAAGTTTAAGACCTTTAGCTGCAGAGCGCCCCAATTCGGGATCAGCTTTAGTCAGATTCTCAACCACCCGCTGCCGGATTGCTTTATCAATGTGCATAAGGTCGGCGATGAGGTTATCTAACAGATGTTCCTGGTCCATCTTGCTAAGGGAACGATATCTTTCTCCAGCTTGTGCGAAGTCATTCGTTATGCTTATCTTCCTGCGAGTGACTTCTCCCTCAAGGCGGTATGCACGCGGCGTGCCCTCCTCAGGAGCCTCTCCGGGCATACCACCGCCGATGCTATTGGGATCGTAGTTGACCGGACCGCTGAGCTGGCCTATCTGCATGGCGGCGTCACGCTGGTTATTGTCTACCGGGACTATGGGACGGTTGACGGAAAGTTGCAGGTAGTTCGCTCCCAGCCGATGGCGCTGAGTATCGGCGTAGGAGAATGTTCGTCCTTGCAGCAACTTGTCCGCCGAAAACTCAATTCCGGGAACAATACTGGCAGGGCAGAAAGCCGCTTGCTCCACTTCGGCGAAGAAGTTCTCCGGGTTACGGTTGAGCACCATTTTACCCACCGGCATCAGGGAAAACTTATCCTCAGGCCACGTCTTCGTAGGGTCAAGTGGGTCAAAGTCCTGTTTCAACTCATCAGCGATATCCATCAACTGGACATTAAGCTCATACTCAACCTCTTCCCCTGCGGCGATAGCATCGTGAAGGTCACGGGTAAGATAATCGGGGTCGACACCGGTCAGGCGGCTTGCTTCATGGCGGTCGAGGTTCTGCACGCCCAGTTTCGGTTTCCAGTGGTATTTCACATATACCGCTTTGCCTTCGGCGTTCACCCACACATATGTATTGACGCCAAACCCCTCCTGCATCCGGTAACTCTTCGGCGTGCCGCGGTCGGAAAAAAGCCAGGTAATCATGTGGGTCGATTCCGGCGTCAGAGATATGAAATCCCAAAAGCGGTTATGTGCTGAAGAGGCCGACGGTATATTGGTATCTGGCGCACCCTTGAAGGCATGGACCATATCGGGGAACTTTATGGCATCCCGGATGAAAAACACGGGGAGATTATTTCCGACCAGGTCGTAGTTGCCATCCTCGGTATAGAACTTTACGGCAAAGCCCCGGGGGTCTCGTACCGTATCGGCGGAGCCTCGACCTCCGATTACGGTGGAAAACCGTACAAACACAGGAGTCTTTTTCGCCGGGTCCTGAAGAAACTTCGCCTTGGTGTAAGACTTCATGCTCTTGTAAACCTGGAAGTATCCATGGGCTCCTGCCCCTTTGGCATGAACAACCCTTTCGGGAATGCGTTCCCTGTCGAAATGAGCCATCTTCTCAATAAATTGGACATCCTGTAACAGTACCGGGCCGCGTTCGCCAACGGTTAAGGAATTCTGGTTATCGGTAACGGGTACGCCCTGGTTCGTTGTAAGGTGCCTTTTTTTCATGATACCTCCTTCTCGTCTATTCGGTAGTGAAGTGCTTTTTGTTTGCCACGTACACCCCCAGCTTCTACTCTTAGGATAATCTTAGGTGATGGTAACGAAATTGTCAACGATATGGCAGGCGCTTCGAGAACCCATAGGCTGCCCGCTTCTCAGTGAGATGGCCAGGCCGAACTGGAAGGTCACTATTACCTTTGATGACCTGACGGTACCGTGTTTTGCGCCGGTGTGGCAGCCCGCCATCGCTAACGGGGTGAACAAAGCGCTAGATTGCGCAGCTACGCTAGCGTTTATCATCTAGACGGTTTCCGACTCAAGACGGTTGACTGCAGCTGGTGGGCATAGGATAATGCAGAAAGCGACTGTGCCGGCTAGGAACACGTTATGGTAAGGAGGATAGCATCGGAAAGGGTCGTCCAATCAAGATAAAGATATACGCTAGAGCAGTTGTAGCGCTCCTGCTTATTACTGTTTGGAGCCTAGTTGCACTCTCGGGCTTAGTGCTATGGCTTGCACCATCTGGACCACGTTCCGGCAGACAATCGCTACTACTTGGGCTAACCAAAGGTGAGTGGAGTGATGTACATTTCTGGATAGCCGTGGCCACATTCGTAGTGACAGTAGTTCACATCATCATTGATCGGAAGGCATTGCGTGGCATCGTACGCTATCTAACGAGTACCCATAGGAAGGGTGAGACACTATAGGAATAACCTCTAATCGCCAATCGGGACCGGGTTAACAAAATGAGTAATTGTTAACCTTCTAACGGCGATACGGCGGCAGGCGCTTCGAGAACCCATAGGCCGCCCGCTTCTCAGTGAGATGGCCAGGCTGAACTGGAAGGTCACTATTGCCTTTGATGACCCGACGGTACCTTGATATAACTATTGTTGTATAACCAGTTCACTAGGCGTGGTCAACATATCTCGCCTATGCCTTTTGTTCTCAATTTGCCACCTGCACAAAATGGACTTTTGTGCGATTATACTTGCTAGCTAGAGTGACGTGCTTCGCAAACTTGAGCCAAATATCCGGCTACTTCGTGCAGCCTACGAATGTCACCTCCAGGTACCTTCCAGTGAGCACTTGGATCGTTGAATTGGGACTTGGGTTTGTAGTCGTAACCGACAAGACCTGCTTTGTTTGCCCATTCTTGTTTGGTGCCTATGGCTAAGAACGGAAATCCGAAACCCTATTGACAGAAATTAACACCCTTTGTAAAGTTCGTGATATACTAAGATTGTTAAAGCAGGAGGGGAATAAAAGACAAGGCACCTGTAATTGTATTCATTCGCCAAGGGAGGTATTTGAGATTGCGTCGGCGGGTTTCTATTTTTTAGAAACATTGCGGTGAACATAAATTAAGGAGGCGAAATGCTAGGTCTTATGATTGGATTGATAATCGTAGGCGTTTTCGGGGGAGCTCTTTTAGCGCTGTTACCTAGGGACCATGACATCAGTCTGGATAAGACAATAGATGACAAACTTAGGGAATTACCCCCTATCTTTGAGGGTGCACAAAGGACTATAAAGATTGCCACAGATTTTGACCCAAGGTTTTTTGAGAAGCAAAGAGTAATCAATGCGTTTGAAAAAGCTTTGACAAACGGAGCCAAAGTCGAGTTCATATCTGAAGGAGACCCACCTCAATGGTATAGGGAAAAGGAAGAGATAAAAATCAAACGAGTGAAAAGGGTGTCGTGTCACTTAATGGTGGTCGATGACCATAACATTAGATTGGAACGCCCGCACGAGCCAGGAAAATTTGGAGCCGAGAAACTTGATATTGCTCTTATTTTCAAGGAATTCCCTTTGCTGGGACAAAGATACAGCAAAGAATTCGATGAACTATGGAGGCAGGTCTCGTAGAAGGTTTATTTCCTTTTTTTTCTTTCGATGCAGACCTCTTAAAAGATTTATTTCCTTCTTTACTTATTTTTTCTTTCGCAGCTTTTGCGTTTATCTTCGCTTTACCAAGGCTAAGAGAATGGCTTAAAACAAGACTTGACCAAAAACTTGCATTTAGAGAAGCGCGTGAGACTAATTACTTTTCACTCGCCTACTGCCTGCGAGTCACAAAATATCTAACCCCTCTTGCTATTCTTTATTTGGGTGGCACATTCTTGATTCTGCTCGCTGTCCTAAATAGTTGGCTTTGTATTCCTGCTTTCGCGCTTATTTTGTTTACTACCACAGTACTCTTAGCGCGTTTTTTTATTACACTCTTCCCTGTTTTGCGGCAATCTCGTATATCTCTACGTGTTACCACAAATTTCCCCATCCACTTACTTCTAGACGAGTAATAAGGCTATAAGCTAGATGATGACCCGAACCACTCAGATTTAGTTCATCTCGCTGGTAATAGCTTATTCGTTACCTTTGTTAGAAATATTTGTCTATTTCCTCAACCTCCACAAGACAGGCACTCTTACTAAAACTGAAGCCTCCGAGAGACCCTCAAACCATCCTCAAACTTAGCATGTCTTCTATTCAAGGTTATCTGGGGGTATAATTAGGTTGCTGTTGCAAGAGGACGTGTAGTCATGTTAGGCTTTACGAGATAACTCGAACGAGAGGTTAGATGTCAGCAGAAGAAAGATGCTACCCTAAGTCTAAGGCGATAGGATTAGTCAGGCAGCACGGCCTTCATGAAACTAAGCTAGGAATCCCGAAAGGGTCCTTGAAACAATACAGGGATGCAAGACAAACTAACTCTTATCATGCTAGAGAATACGAAGGTGCGATTTGCCTTCACCTTGACTATTTCAATCCAGAGAAACGTCCCGTAGAGCATTTTGTTCACGATGTTTTAAATGAGAAGACCGTGGCAGGTGCTGCAATTGGATTCACTGCAGGCTATATTGCGAGTCGTGGGAACTGGAAGCTTGGTCTTTTTACCATGTTTCTTGGTGGCCTCATTGGAAATGCAGCAAGCTAGACACCAAAACTAAAGACACATGATGAAAACGCTGCTTACATTTTGGCGTTCTTTTCCTGAAATTGATAGGTTTGGTCCTGTGAGGAGTTGTTGATACCAAAGCTTCGATCGCTGATAGCAACATTCTTGGTAATGAAGTAACTGACAGTGTAAGTGAACGGAACAATTCCTCAGCAAGTGCTACAATTACGATAACTATGACAACTCCACCTTTGCCTGATGAGTAGTGAACAATCCGCTATCTTGTTGCCTCGGTCGTATTTACATGTTCAAATCGGAGAGGTACCTCAAAGGATGTTATTTGAACCGTAGCGGCTGTGCTAGTATAATCGGCATTATCTGAAAGGACTTCCATATGAACAGGTGGGTGGCCCTCAAGGGAAAGAAGCGTTTACCCTGAAATGAGATGCGCGACGATTTTCCTCCAGGAACGAAGGAGCTGCTGGCTAAGCGAGTGGCTTATCGTTGTTCCAATCCGGGATGCCGGCAGGTAACAAGCGGGCCCCAGGAGGATCCGACAAAAGTAATCAACATTGGGGTTGCAGCCCACATCACCGCTGCTTCGGCAGACGGTCCGCGGTTTGACCCGTCTCTGACGCCCGATGAGAGGCGAGCGGCTGAGAACGGAATCTGGCTCTGTCAATCCTGTGCAAAGTTGGTGGACAATGCCCCGATTCGCTATGGGGTTGACTTCCTTCATCAATGGAAGACTCTAGCTGAGACAACCGCTGCCCGAGAGTTGGAGCAGCAGCAGAGTTTCGACGCCGATTCCGGCCAAGTATTTATGGAGCTGGAACGCATCATGCCAGATCTTCTCGCCGAAATGCGCAACGACTTAACTGAGTACCCTTTGAGCCGGGAGTTTGTTGTCTTGGAGAAGGTATGGACCTACTGGGCAAGCGGTCATGAACTGGTGTATTACTTCGAGGATCACCCTGAGCTTGAGAACAAGCTACGCATCCTCCTGAACTACGGCCTAATTCAGGATGTCACCCACACCAATGTCTCGCGCTATATCATCAGCGAGGAGTTTGCAAGGTATCTTGGTGCCTATAACAGATAAACGATCGACAATAGCCTAGATTCTTGTGTGATTGGAGGAGCCACTCTCAATTCGAAACCACCCATTGACTCGTAGTTGATTGACAGATAAAGCTTTGCCTATTTACTAAGGAACCAATACTGGTAAAGAACTTGAGCAGGATGGCTCAACAAAATGAGTTATTGTAAAACATGCCTCAGCTGTAGCAACAATCAAAGCCAATGTCAAATTGACTATGGAGCTATATATGAGGCCATTAACTAATTAGAGCAAAGGTCACAACTCCCACACACATGTTCCATCTCGGCGAATTTCTCCAATGTCTCTACGATGTCAGCCCCGAGTCGCTCCAATGTCGCAATAATTTCGGCAATATCTTTGACTTGATTCCATTTAGAGCAGGTTCTTCGCAGTTCTTTATGGAGATCCTCATACGGTCTTAAATCTTCATCCCGTGTGCCTTGATAAATCAGATAAGCGCCAAATCTTAGACCTAAGTTCTCGTAGCGGTATGGAAAATACTGGAAATGGGTAGAGCGTCTGGCCTGCTCAACAGCGTCTGCACAGACAGTAATGGGAAAGTACATTGTGAAACCGACTTGTGCTGAATCCGTTGTCGGAATTGAAACCCGATAAGCTCTTTCAAGCCTACGGCGTAGAAAGCCAAGCACCTTATGGCACTTTGAGAGATATAGCGCGACACCTCGCTTCCATAGCTCAATATCGTCCAGCATCGGTGAGAAGCCACCGGTTAGCAAGTGACCTTGGAGGCTGGTTTCTACGCTGGCTGGTACTTCAATTGTCCTGTCCCTAGTTACGCTGACTGAGAGTCCATCCCTGCCTAACATGAACTGTCCTGGTTCTAGCTCAGGAATAAAGCTGTCTCCTACCCACGGCAACCGAATTGTGCTTTGTAGTTGTCTCGCTAGTCCCCGAATCTTTTGCTTATGCAGTGTCTCTTCGTAGGGCTTCTCCATGACCTGCACTTCCTTGGAATTATCCATTAGCTTCTCAGAGACCCATCGCTCATGATTCACCTTCAGCTGACGAAGTTTGTCGACTGTGTAGCTCTCGCATTGATCGTCGCTCGTCTTGTGATGGACCCGACAGAGCAGAATCAAGTTCTCATATGCATCGAGTTTCTCCTGGGGGTATGATGGATCATAGCGAGGGCCGTTGGGACGTGATGAGATGATGTGGCATTCGTCGCCGACGATAGACTCGTCGTCTACGGAGGTAGCATTCACGACCAATTCGTTTTGGCAGACGGCACAGCGGTTCCCCGATCGGCCCCAAAGCATTTTTCGTGTCTTGTCAGTTATCATGATGTCGATTTCCAGTCAGAATTGACCTATTTCAGCCTTCGGGATTACTCCACCTCGGGCGGCATAGGAATCATGGAAGGTATTAAGCATATGGACAACCAGTAACAAAAGGATATTTGTATAGCTGAATCATGAATCAAAGCTCCATTATCCTACGTGAGTTTCTCGTCCAACCGCTGACCTATTCGAATCCATATTTCTACAAAAGCACTTGCGCCACTTTTTGCAAGAACAGGCTGTGCTTGTGGAAATAACTCGGTATACTCATAAATCATGTTAGCGGTTAGAATTTTCATGGTATTTATCGAAGGACTTATAAGGTGCTCTGTTTCCTCTCTCACAATGGCTTGTTGAGTTTGGAGAACACTTAGACTGCCGGAATGAGCATGTCCAGATAGATGCCTATACATATGCGAGGCTAGCATCTCACTAAGCCCAGCGTGGGTGGCAATCTCTTGCCAGGGTACAACTTTCCTGGCATCATGCTCCCATCGCCACAAATCCCGCTCTTTACCTTCAATAAATCGCCTTTTTTGCGTAGGGGTAAGACTTTTGTAGATTGCATTTGATTCTAGCTTAACAATGATTTCCTCAATCATTTTCTTTTCCTCTATTTTCTGTTTGGCATGCTCGAGTATGCTATCCGGTAAATTCTGCCTCTCCAACAGTCCTGTTGCCTTATATGTCAAATACCTATAATCCTTTTCATCCTTTGTTGCAGGAGAATAGAATACGTAGTGAAATACAAGGAATGCTTCCATCGCCGCTCTAGTTAGTACGTCTATCGATGCAGGGTCACCAACTCTCATATCTCCCAATGATGGCAGTGTCTCCACTCTCTTGGTGTTACACAAGTGGAACTGGGTTAAGGCGTATTGAATGAATCTGTTGGCTAAATTGTGTGCATAAATCAACTTTTCCCGTTGGTTGTCATCCTCAATAGATGAAACCTGGACTGCGTTAATTGCTTGTGCAAGAAGGTCAAGCAAAATCAGGAATTCCTCTTTGCTATCCATAGTAAGACAAACTCCTCACTACTGCCATTGATACCGTTTTTTTATTCGCCAGGTTCGCGCATCATTTCTCCCAGCATATAGCATCCTATTCAATAGTTGCTAATTCGAGGTCCATAAAGATACTGACGGCCAACTACTCTTCTTTCGAAATACGAATCCAGCATTCTCTTTACTTCTGCACGTTGCCTTGGAGATAAGGTTTCATTTTTGCCTTTGCCAGGATATCCCAGAGATTCGAGCATCCGTATGATTGTCGCCAGAGTGATAACCAGGGTTCTTACTAAGTTCACCCATCCCTGAAAGCTCAACTTTGTACCCCCGTCGAAGCACTGACGTATTAGCCTCAATGGCCAAGATGCAGGTAGTCTTCACTAAATTGTATTCTTTTTCCTATGAATAAGCCAACCTGAGTTGTGGGTCTGAGCATTGGATACCTACTCCAGTAGGAACACTGTTCGATAGGGCGCGAACCTGCTAGTGCAATGATTCTGGATATGCTATACATATAGGTTGGAAGCTTATTCGGAGGATGCAGATGAGCAGAAAGACACTAGAAGAATGTAAGAAACAGCTACAGAAAAGCGACAGGGACACACTTGAAAGACGTGCTCAAAGACTGAAAGAGCTTGAGCAAATACATACAGATGCCCGTCTGTTCCATTCTCAAAAAGAGTGGGACTATGCAGGTGAAGCCTCCGATAGTTACATAAACGGGAATTTCCGAAGCGTGATTTTCTGCTGCGCTTGTGCCATTGACCAGATTTTCAGATATGAGTATCTGAAAACACCTACAAATAGATACGAAGATTTGAAGAAGTGCACATTTGGCCCCACCATACATAAATGCAAAGACAAGAATATATCTAGGTTAACTCAATTCATAGCGGCAGCCGAGTTATTGAACCGTATGCGAAATGAGGTCTCTGTTCATCCCCTATTCATTGACTTCCCAGCGGAGTCTGACCCTGAAAGACAGGTAAGAAGTAAACTCTTACGGGAAGATATTAAGAAGCTTCTAAAGCTAGTTGATAGTGTTAGTCCGGAACTTAAAAAAGAAATTGAAGCAACAAAGCTTATTGACCAAGTGGATGGAGAAACGTATATACTTGGTGAGGCTGTCAACCAACGTTCTGAGATGCCTTCTAGTTTGGATGGTTTCTGGGGTCTGATAGAAAGAGATATTCTCAAATTATTGGCTAGGGAGGCATGGCACATCTTGAAAATAGTTGCGGAAGGTCTATACGGCGTCACCTTGTGACGAGAAGACCAGGCATGAATTTGCCTCTCATAATCGAGAGAACGAGGCAGGAGCAAAGTGCGTGAAACGCAGGATTGAATCGATATCCCTATCTGTTACCCTTCTCCTGTTTGCCCTGACACTTGGTAGGCTCTACTTCAAAGAGATTGATGCATCTGGGTACCTTACGCCATGGGCAGTTTATCTCATGGTTCATGGAGCAATTTCAATCCTGCTATTCTGCGTGTTTTCGCTTTCTATCCTAATCCCTGCCATCGCTGCGAAATATGAAGAGTGGTTCACTCACCCCCCTCGTTCCTCAAGGAAGAAGTGGATAGGCTTCGGCGTTTTTCTGACTCTATGGATTGCCATCTTCATAAACTTCATAGCGGGTTTTGTTCCAATTATCAATGAACTGCCTCCATATTTGCGGCCAGCAGCGGGCTATTTGGCGGCTGGTTGGCCAATCTACGTTGCTTTGGTTTTGGCCGGCAGCTTGATTGAAAATAGATGGAGAACCTTCAGCAGTCTTTGGCGGATGCTAAGCGGAACGAAACCAGCAAGGCTAGGTGCTTTGATTGCGAAGGTTCAATTTCTGGAGCGGGCGAGCTGCTTTCGAAAGCGTCTGGCAAACTGGGGCAGCCGGATATTAAGGTCTTTGTCAAGCAGCGTTGCACTAGGCATAGCGGGCCTAGCAGTGTTCATAGGTGCTATAGTGTTTGGTGTTGTCTGGATTGCTGACCGCTATCAGTCCGGTGAATTTTTCTCTGAATTCAGTGCAAACGTACTCTCAGCGCTGATTGGCGTGGGGATTGGCGCCATAGTCGCAATCTTGGTCACCATCTTTGTAGTCAGCCCGTTGGGCAAGCGTAAGGAAGAGAAAAGATTGGGGCCATTGAGGCGGCCAATATTGATGTTTTGGGACCATACCTTAGCATTGTACACAACTAGTATTTTCATGGAGTTGGATTTCCCCCAAGAAATCGGGCGTGCAATTTCAGACATTAGCCTTCAAGTTGCTTTGGGCATGGATAGTCTGGCAGATGAGCAAAAACTGATTGAAATAGAGAAACTTTTGCTGGAGTCAGACATCCAAGAAGAGGTCGTCGTAAGAAGTCTTGTCTCATACAAGGAGACATTACGGGAATACAAGGACTTCCTGTTACGGATGCATGAGACAGTCGTGGCGCTACCCTATCTGTTCAAGGAAACACCAGAAATAGCCAGTGGAATAGAAACATTAGTGGGCAACTTTCTGAGCGGTTTAAAAATGATGGAATTCAAGACTGATGTGCAGAACAATGTTAAGACTACGAGACTTAACTTCTACAGCACAGGCATCATCAAGATGACTGGTAGCGAGGCTTTTGCATTGATACGGGAGATAAGGCGAGCGAGGTTGAAGCATCAATAGCCATAGGAAAATTCTTCAGCCGATTGTGTTCTGTCACCAAAATAAGGGACACTTATCAGCTACAGGGGTGCAAAATAAACTCATCTATCTCTTGACATAGGCAGAAACCAGCCTATTCCTTTAGTTTGCCAAACAATCAGGAGGTCTAAAGACCTCGTCCCATATTTAAAGTGGGCAGTACTGGACTTGAACCAGTGACCTCCTGTGTGTAAGACAGGCTGCAGAAAAGGCGAAGACCGCTTGCCTCCTTTCAGCAAATGATTATACCGCCTCAACGCCGACGGTCAACATATCTCACATATGCCTTTTGTTCTCAATTTGCCACCTGCACAAAATGGACAAATGTGCAATTAGGTAAGGTCAGAGATGCTTTTGCTTTGAGGCCTTGCCTCACGTTGCTCATCATCTTTGTGCATGCTTCTTCTCCAGCGTCCTGAGTATCGTCCGCCGCCCGTTGTATCTTTCGACATCATACTGAGTATCGACGTCAATAAACTGCGGCCGTCCAATAATATTTGCTATCGGGCATGCACTGATCTTGCCGTTTCTGACACAGACCATATTTCCAAAATAGCCCATCGCTACCAGGTCCATGGCAGCAATACCAAAGTACCTGCCCATCCTTCTATCGTAAGCACAGGGAGCACCACCCCGCTGCAAATGGCTAAGATTGATGCTTCGTGTTTCCAGTTTCGTTGCCTCCTGGATCTCTCGAGCCAGGAAGTCACCGACTCCGCCCAAGAACTTGTGCCCAAAGCTATCTACACCTTCTTGTCTGACGAATTCCTTATCACCCAGCGGTTTGGTGCCCTCAGCAACTACGACGATTTCATACCTGGCTCCACCGCGCCTTCCCTCAAGAACCAGCTCATTGATCTTGTCCAGAGAAAAATCATGTTCCGGGATGAGAATCATAAAGGCCCCGCTGGATTCTCCTCCTTCTAAGGCTAGCCAGCCAGTATGTCTACCCATTGTTTCAACAATAAATATTCTCTTGTGGGAGCCAGCTGTGGTTCGCAATCTATCAATCTCCTCGGTGATAACATTCACGGCAGTCTCAAATCCCAGCGTATAATCCGTCTCGGGCAGGTCTTTATCTATTGTTTTGGGGATGCCGACTACCTTTACGCCTTCTTCTTCCAGCCGGTGGGCCACTCCCAGAGTGTCATCACCGCCAATCACAACCAGTGCATCCAGACGCAGTTTTTCTATGTTGGCCAATACTCTTTTTGACTGGTCATTCTTAGGATCGTAGGGATTGGCGCGTGACGTACCTAACATGGTACCACCATACCTGTCCCAGGTTCGGACTATCTCTTGGCTTAAAGGAATGATATAGTCTTGGACACTCAGTTCTTCGGGTTCAACTTCGATTAGCCCCTTCCACCCATCCTTTATGCCCAGAACGTTGTACCGGATACTTCTTTCCGATTGCAGTCGCTCATCCAGTGCCGTCTTGACCATCCATTTAATGGCGGGGTTAATTCCAGCACAGTCTCCCCCACCACTAAGGACGCCTATTCTACTCTCCCTCATATGATCATCCTCCTAGCTTCGTGTACTTGACCTGCATACCCATCAAGCCTAATGCCGAATCTATCATCTAGTTCCTCCAGCACCTGTCCCAACTTTGGTTCTGGAAAACCTTCCTGTCCAGTCACTTGTGGGAAAGAGCTCAACAAATAAAACAGGAAGTCCGCGCTTGCCTTGTTTATTTCTTGCAGTGCCGATTCAACCTCTATTCCGCAGCGCTTGTCTCCGAGTAGTTTCGAAGCCTCAGGCTCAGCTAACGCAGAGAGCGGCCTAGCAAAGAAGGCAGCATGACTTCCGCCTGTGCTTCGTGCATCGAACAGTTTCATGACTTCTTTGACCGGAGTTGCGGACTTGAAGCCTTTGGGCTGCTTTAGGTCGCTTATCTTGACACCGTCAAGCCACGGGTGAGCGATCACAGGGCTGCGTCTCAGCAAATCCACCAACCTAAGGGATTCAACAACCCCACGCATGCAAGCGAATGTCACAGACAAGTAACCATGAAGTAAAGTGAGACGTGCACCATGGAGATTGTCCAGTACTTGCACCAGCATAAACGCCGAAACCATAGTACATATCGTAGTCGTCATCTCTGCATTTTTTGAGCTGTCCCCAAGTTATGCCAGCCTGCTCAATTTCTGGAGAATAACCGCTCATGCCTCACCTCTACTTAAGAATAGCCTAACTCAATTATACTACAGTTGGCACTAAACTGGGAGACTAAAAAGGAACGATTCCTACAACGCAGACCTGTTCACCCATCAGCACAAGGAGCTAGGCTTCCCGCACTTCGGAGTGACGCTAAACAATTGTCAGTTTTGTTTACCGATCGGTTCATGCCCTGTCGAAAATAAATTGGCACTGCACAAACCGATGAGATGTTACTTGTTATAAAGTGGGCAGTACTGGACTTGAACCAGTGACCTCCTGTGTGTAAGACAGGCGCTCTCACCGCTGAGCTAACCGCCCAAGATAGCACGCCTGGCGGGATTTGAACCCGCGACCTCAGCCTCCGCAGGGCTGCGCTCTATCCAACTGAGCCACAGGCGCATCGATGCTCCGAAAAGTCCCTCGCTTCGCTCGGCGTACTTTCCGGTGACCCTATACATATTCTATTTTCTGTGCCGAAGGAGGGACTTGAACCCTCACGCCCTTAAGGGCACTACGCCCTGAACGTAGCGCGTCTGCCATTCCGCCACTTCGGCTCCATGGTGGGCAGTACTGGACGACAGACAGAACTTTTAGCTATTATTCAACTTCAGCGTATAGTCCAACCAAAATTATGGGATTTGGTTGCCTAAATTAGGTGGTTTACGTATAATCAAGACTGACCTAAGCTCGTAGCATCTTGGTGCTGCCAATTTCATGAGGTAGTCTGCAGAAAAGACGGCTCGATGGAGGATAAAGAATGAAGACAAAGAAGAGTGAGGACCGATGGACTCCGCTGGTTGAATCCCACCCTGCGGGCCGAGTCAGCACAACAGGGACAGCATCCGGCTCTCCATCAGAGGACAGCACTGCAATCTTCGCCCAAGACCTGTTCGATGGGATTGCCCACTCGTACGACACTTGGGCGCAAGGGTTGACTTTCTTTCAGTACCTTCGTTGGCGTAGGTTCTTAGTCTCGCAAATGGCTCTTCGGCCCGGAAACCTTGTGCTCGACGTATGTACCGGTACAGCCGGTGTCGCCCTGGAGATTGCCCGCCACCATAATAGCCAAATCGTGGGGCTCGATATTAGCCACTCAATGCTGAAAGCTGGCCTCCGCGCCGTCGAGAGTAGAAGCCTGGACGGCAGAGTCCAACTTATCCAGGGCCGCGCTGAGCATTTACCCTTTCCTGATGAAGCCTTCGATACGGTTGTCTTCACCTACCTGTTGCGTTATGTCCAAGACCCTGATGCAACAGTACGGGAGCTGTCTCGGGTACTGAAACCAGGCGGGCAATTGCTCTCGCTTGAGTTCGGCGTTCCAGAAATCTCCTGGATACGAGCTCTATGGGTAATCTACAATAGGGTCGTCATGCCCATAGTTACCATCCCCATTTCACGAGGTTGGCATCGTGTTGGCTGTTTCTTGGGTCCGAATATCGCGGACTTTCGTCAGCGGTGTCCTGTTGATCGCAACGCCGCAATATGGCGTGAAAACGGAATCCCGCTGGTAGAAACGAGACGCCTGTTTCAAGGTGTAGCCATTGTGATGTGGGGAACGAAACGAAGATAGAGACCGATAGCGAGCCGTAGTAATTACCTTTATAATCAATCTAAATCTGGTTGAACACCAAAAGGAGGTCAGTCTTGCAGTTAGAACAATCTTTGGGTTTAGTCGCTGGAGCGCTGGTAACAGGTAGTATGGTTCCGCAACTGGTTCGTGTCTTCAAATTAAAAAGTGCCCGTGAGATAAGTAGACTTTTTACCATATTGCTTTTACTGGGTATGATTTGTTGGCTAGCCTATGGGATTTATCTCAGGCTCACTCCAGTTATTCTTTGGAATGCAATAGGGGCGGTTCTCGTCGCTCTACTTCTATATGCAAAGCTAAAGTATGGAAGATAGATAGATAGGTGTTAAGTGCCGCCGTTCCTCTTGTGCTCCTTCCAGGATTTTCTATCAACGCTTGTCATGCAGAACTATTCAGTTGGCAAAATTACACGATGGTTAAGCACCTGAGAGCATTACAAGGGTAAATTAAGCCGTGAAAAGGTCGATAAGGACTTCACTTACCATACTTGTTGTCCTCCTGGACGAAATAATCCTGGTCGCCGTCGTCCTTTTCGTCCTATGGAAGCTGGGAATACATGTTCCCCTGGGAGTTGTCATTGCCCTGGTAGTTGTGTTGGCAGCATTTTCTTTAATATTGTATAAACGCATAGCCCCGGTGCTGAACAAAAAGCAAGTAACCGGCGGCGAAGGTATGCTCGGTCTTGAAGGGAAGGTGGTAACGCCGCTAACCCCGGAGGGAGCTATCAAAGTTTGCGGTGAGCGCTGGAAAGCATACTCAACTGGCGGTAGCATAAGCGCCGATGAGGAGGTAGTAGTTGTGGGCCTGGAAGGGCTCAAACTTTTTGTAAGGCGCAAAAACAGCAGTGAGCAGGGTGAAGGCGCAGGCAAAAATGCAAAGATCGTCTCTACAACTGGGAAAAATTAATCACAGCTGCCACTGTCACCGGGTCCTAAACAGTTTGTCGGCAAAATTACACGAAGGGCGACCCCCGAAAGCGGGGTTTGACAGCCGCTCTCCTGGCCGCTTCTTAATTAGTTTAAACGAAGGACTGGGCTAGGTTACACAATCTGGCTGTTTGTGCAGCAATAGTGTAATGAAAGAAATCCCAATACTGGTTCAAAACCTGGGCGGACTCATCTGAAGGCCAGAGTTGCTCCATTATATGGTAGTGAGTGTAGGTTGCTATTAGTTCGTTAGCTAGAGCTTGTCGCCACTTGTCGACCTTCTTTGGCTTCATATTGGTGCAACCCCCGACGGTCATGAAAATCCCATCTCTCTTTCCCAATTATCAATCAATGGCCTACCCCATTCCACTAACTGATCAAGTTGCTGCGCCAACTTTCCACTAGGCGGTAGAACTGTCTTGAACGCTTGACTGGCGTCAACCGCTGCTTTGAATGCAAGGTCAGCATACAGTCTCCCTATCCGGTGACACTGCTTTTCTATAAAGAAACCTCCAACTGTTGGTGTAGCGGATTGAAAATCGTCTGCAATAGAGATGGAGGGGCTTACCGCTGTCCGATTAGGATGCATAAATTTATTGAAAAGCTTGCGGATGCGGCGTCGTCTCTTTCCCCAATCTTCCCCAAAGTCAGGGTCTTCTGCCTCAATCGCTATTTGTAGTGCCTTTGACGCATCCCCATCAGTTAGTTTATCTTTCCAAAACTTTCGGGCAATGTTTGGATGAAGCATAACAGCCACTTCGGTGACCGTAGCTTGGTCAATACTCCTTATAGAATGGAAGGCAACAGAATAGAATCCGTGAATGAGCGACTTCCATCCACATAGCAACATATCGAAAGTATAACAAGCAAGGGCGACCGCTGCACGAAGCCCGTCTTCAGTTATAGGTGTATTGCGAGTAACCGATTCTATAGCCGCAAATTGAAATGCCATAGCTTTGTCGAACAATTCACGCTCTTCTTTCAAAAGAGCCAGGCTCTTTTGAACAACGTCATCCGCATCTTTCACTTGCCTACCTCACCACATTTGATCATGGCTTAATTATACATCATCTGTGTTCCACGTGTGAGTGACCTAGTATTCGTGAACGAATACATTGCTGCGGCCACTGATTTTGAGTTTCAGATGATTTCAGGAGGGAAGCATCACATTGAAGGGGGCTTTTTTACCAAGAACAAATCTGTTAGTGAGATAGCTGCACAACTTGACGTAATGTTTAATGAACTTGGTGTTCTTCGCAAACACAGTCTAACTACTTAGTGTGTCCGATAGTGGGTTTTACTAATCCTGTCGACCGTGAATGGAGCAGCCCTCAGCTCTCTGCGGGCGTGAGGATGAAGAAACTAGCATCAATATCGAGATTGACCTCAATCGTCTCGTACCGGACAGTCATCCCGCCGCTTTGCTCATTGCTTGATATCGCCCGGAACGGATGCCCATACTGTGCTGGTAAGGCAGCAAGTGGCGGCAACAATACTAACGTCTAACTAATACCACATCCCCCTCCAAAGTTGTGATTACATTACGCATGGGTAGAGACTCACGATATAACTGGCTTTAATCAAGGCAATAGAAGCACTACACATGGTATGGAAACTCTGAAAGCTGATTGCACAAATTGGTGGGTTGGGGAGTGTGGAAACTAACGCATCAAATAGGCTGCTTCTTTACGCTTCGCCTGGAAGAAGAGCTGTTCCTCAATCGTTGCCCCTGGGTGAGTAACTTTTTCCTCAGTCTGATGTTCCCCGGAGTTACCTCAACCAGTTCATCATTATTTATAAAACCAATGGCTTAAACAGGTCATTATAGTAGCTGCAGAAGCACTTGTGTTTAAATAACAAGTAGACTATGCTAAAAATTAGCGATGCGAGTCTTGAACTACTAGAATATGCGCCGAGGTCATACCAAGTGAGCCTTCGGTTAGATAAGGGTCTTTTCAACTTATTAGTTTCATAGGAGGAGGTGTATTTTCAATGAAAATCTTGGAATTGGCGCCACTTTCGGAAACTGTTCCCCCTCTTGCTTATGGAGGAACGGAGGCAATCGTTAGCCTTCTTACTGACGGTCTTGTTCTGGCTGGTCACGATGTTACTCTTTTCGCTTCGGGTGACTCTAAGACTCTGGCTAAGCTGCATTCAGTCTCCCCACGCAGTTTACGCACGGCCGATGACCTAAAAAATCGTGCTCCTTACGATTATTTGCATAATGCTATTGCACTCTGTGAAGCTGAAGGTTTCGACATTGTACATAATCATGCCGGCGAACTTGCAATGGTAATGAGCCACCTTATAAAGACTCCTATGCTTACCACCGCACATGGCATTATCACTGCGGACAGTAAGATAATTTGGGATTATTATCCCTGGTTTTACAATACTATTAGCTATGCTCAGCGGAAGGCTATGCCAAAGATAGGAAACAAGAATTTTGTTGGGGTAGTCCACAACTCTATTGATGTTGAAACTTTCCCGTTTAGCGAGGAAAAGGATGATTATCTTCTCTTTTTGGCGCGTATTTCACCTGAGAAGGGGACTCACCATGCTATTGAGGTAGCCAGGAGACTGGGCAAGAAATTGCTTATTGCTGGCAAGGTAGATCAAGTGGATAGAGGCTACTTTGAGAAGGAAATAAAACCAAGGATAGATGGGAAGCAGATTCAGTTTGTGGGTGAGGTCGATGCTGAGCAGAAACGCGTGCTGTACGCTAACGCGTACTGTCTCCTGGCTCCGATTAGCTGGGAGGAGCCGTTTGGGCTGTTTCTGACTGAAGCCATGGCCTGCGGGACGCCGGTTGTAGCCTTTGCCAGAGGCGCAGCTCCAGAGATCATCGTTCATGGCAGAACCGGCTATTTAGTACACGATACGGAGCAAATGGCAAAAGCAGTCTATCTTGTCGAACAAATTGATCCCCGTGATTGCCGTGAGCATGTGAAGCGTAATTTTGATAAGCATCAAATGGTCAGAGATTATATTATAACTTACGAGAAGGTGCTCAGCCTCAGTGCAGTTATGGCTGAGAGTCACCATATTTTTAGTCTACCGCCACATGATGTATCCCAAAAACCAGACGTTATTGAGAAGATATCCATGGATTCTTCGCTGTCTCCCCCGGCTCAGAATGCACTCTCTGATATTTCGAGGAATCACTCGATAAGGTCAGATAGCGTCATAAAGCACCCTGATAAAGATGTAAAGACAGGGCAAGAGGGTTTACCTTCAACAGAAATAAATAACAATCAAGGATCCTTGTCATTGAAGCTCAGAGGCGATTAGGCTATGTGTGGAGACCTTGTTCTTAAGGAGGGGGAGTTGGTGATGGTCAGTGATGAGGTAGGTGACATGCCCGAAGGGCGCCGTCATCTTGGTGTCTACCACCATGATACTCGCTATCTCAGCATTTTGAATATGATAATCAATGGACAAAAACCAAGACTCCTAACCTCGTCAAGCGAGCAAAACTATATTGCCGTAATCCAGATGGCTAACCCGACATTAGAGCTTGCTGGTGGCGAGGTAGCACTAGCTCGCACAATAAGCATCCGCCGTGATTGTACTATCAAGGATGCCCTATATGAACAAATCAGCTTTTATAACCATAATAGATTTGATGTGCCGCTCACGGTTACAATCACCTTTGGTGGTGACTTTGTCGACCTATTCGAGGTGCGAGGCTGGGAACGGAAGAAAAGGGGTATTATCAGCATTCCAGAAGTTTCAGCTTCCAAGATAATTTTAAATTACCGAGGTTTGGACGGAATTGGGCGTCATACTGAGGTTGGGTTTGAAGTGGCACCTGCGCACATTGAAACGGAAGGGGAATATGTTCATCCTCTACCCACTCGTCGCACTAGTAGTTTTCTCCCCGAATCGTACGAAGTGGCACCCAGGATTATAAGTCGACCTCCGTGTGCTAAGGTAACTTGGGACCTAGTGCTAAAGCCTCGGATTCCGTTTGACATCACCTTTGCTATTCAAGTCTACGAGAGGAGGATGCCCAGTGTTGTCTCCTTCAATAAAGGTTTGGGCGAAGTGCAAAAGTCCTACAGTGAATGGCAGCAAGAATGCACAGTAGTGGAAACCGACAATGACTTTTTCAACCGTCTGCTTGAGCGTAGCGTTCTTGATCTCCGCCTTCTTATCGAGGATACACCTGAAGGGTTAGTGTCTACTGCCGGGATACCGTGGTTCGCCTGTGTGTTCGGGCGGGATAGTTTGATTGCCTCCTTGCAGACATTGATGCTGAATCCGCAAATTGCCGTTGGCACGCTGCGTTTTCTGGCAAAGCATCAAGGAACTAAGGTTGACCCCTGGCGTGATGAAGAGCCGGGCAAGATTGTACATGAGATACGCAAGGGCGAGATGGCAAACCTCAATGAAATACCTCACTCGGCATATTATGCCAGTGTGGATGCCACGCCTCTTTTTGTGGTGCTATTTGCGGAAACGATGAAATGGCTTGATGATGATGATCTATTCCGAGAAATCCTGCCAGCAGCTAAACTTGCTCTGGAATGGATGGAAAAGTATGGTGACCTTGACGGCGATGGGTATATTGAATATCTTAGCCGCTCCCCTGGTGGGCTTAGAGACCAAGGTTGGAGAGATAGTCATGGCGCCTTAACTTATCCTGATGGCACCCCGGTTGAGCCCCCTGTGGCTCTAGTTGAAGTTCAGGGATATGCTTACAAGGCGTTTACAGGTATGGCTGAGCTCCTACACCGGAAAGGAAAATTGACACTTTCCCGTAAGCTCGCTAAGCGAGCTGCCAACTTAAAGAAAAACTTCAATCGAGATTTCTGGTTAGCAAATAGGCAGTTTTTTGCCCAAGGGCTTGATGCCAGCAAAAAGCCGATTGACTTGGTGACCTCAAATCCAGGGCATTGCCTTCTCTGTGGCATAGTCGCCGGTGCTAAGGCACGACATTTAGTGAGGCGCCTTACGTCACGAGACATGGCCTGCGGCTGGGGCATACGAACCGTCACTAGTAGAACCCCCCGGTTTAATCCTATGGGCTACCACCAAGGGAGTATCTGGCCACACGATAATTCTCTCATTGTAGCAGGTATGAGGCGCTACGGATATATCAAGGAAGCGGAGGAGGTAACCTCACAGATCTTTGAGGCAAGCATGCATTTCCCTTATAGCCGTTTGCCCGAGCTTTTTTGTGGTTTTGCTCGCGATAAGGAGCTTCCCGGCATGCCTGTAAAGTATCCTGCTAGTTGTAGCCCACATGTATGGGCTTCTGGCAGTGCTATACTCCTTCTCCAATCGATGCTTGGCATGCAAGCGGATGTAGCTTGTGGAAAGCTTTATCTAAACCCTAAGCTACCGCAATGGCTGAAGTATGTATCCATACAAAATCTTCGTGTTGGCAAGGGAACTGTAAATCTCCATTTTGAACGCCAGGAGGAGGATACTAGCTTTCGCATAACTGAAAACAGCGCCGGTATTCAAGTGGTAATTTCTCAGTGACCTTATCTAGCTCTTTATAGAAAGCACAGGGAATCTGTGGCAAACCAATGTCTGTAGTGGGGGAGTCTTTATCGTGACAGCCCCGACAAATGTCCCTGCATCGCTAAATTTCTAGCCATCTCCAACAGCCCTCCATTCTCTTCCCTGCCTCCGTTGTGCTGTTGCAAGGAGCTTCTAATTCAAACAAGATCGTTTATCCGCTTCCCAAGTTTACGTCCCTGTCAATATGTTTTCAGGTCACAAAATGACAGCTTGTTTAGCCGCGGAAAGCCCTGCTTGCCGGGAGTGCTTACCTCACTTTGAGCCTTCAATTCAGCGTCGGAGCCTTTTCTGGAGAGGTGTAAGCGGCTGCTATCAAGGGTCAACAGGCATGTTATTAAACAAAATAGGTAATTCGTTCAATAAGGCAAAAGCTTATTAAACCGGTGTTTAATAGGGAAATTGGTCTGTCTCAAAATAGCCCTCAGCTCTCTAGGGGCGTGAGGATGAAGAAACTATCATCAATATCGAGATTGACCTCAATCGTCTCGTACTGGATAGTCATCCCGCCGCTGTGCTCATTACTTGATATCGCCCGGAACGGATGCCCATACCGTGCTGGTAAGGCAGCAAGTGGCGGCAACAATGTTAACGTCTAACTAATACCACATCCCACTCCAAAGTTGTGATTGCATTACGCACGGGTAGAGACTCACGATATAACTGGCTTTAACCAAGGCAATAGAAGCACTACACATGGTATGGAAACTCTGAAAGCTGATTGCACAAATTGGTGGGTTGGGGAGTGTGGAAACTAACGCATCAAATAGGCTGCTTCTTTACGCTTCGCCTGGAAGAAGAGCTGTTCCTCAATCGTTGCCCCTGGGTGAGTAACTTTTTCCTCAGTCTGATGTTCCCCGGAGTTACCTCAACCAGTTCATCATTATTTATAAAACCAATGGCTTGCTCCAGGCTCAACTGTATGGGAGGAGTCAGCTTTATGGCAATATCGGATGTAGACGAGCGTATATTGGTCTTCTTCTTTTCTTTGCACACGTTGATGGCTATGTCCTTCGGGCGTGAATTCAACCCTACTATCATACCCTCATAGACTAGCGTACCGGGTTCAATAAAGGTGAAGCCCCGCCCCTGGGCATTATTTAGACCATAGGTAACAGCTATACCTTGTTCCGATGCTGCCAGTACTCCATTACGAGTCGAAATTATATCTCCATGATAAGGTTCATAGCTAAGAAAAATGGCATTCATGGTGCTTTCACCACGTGTAGCGGTAGAGAAAGCATTACGGAAGCCAATGAGTCCTTTTGTAGGCACATGGAATACTAATCGCACATTATCATGGCCATCGCTGCGCATATCCGTAAGCTGAGCTTGCCGCTTGCTCAGCATCTCGGTTAAAACTGCAATATATTCATCTTTGGTATCAATGGTAAGAACCTCCACAGGTTCTACAAGAGTACCGTCAACTATTTTGGTGATAGCTTCTGGCCTGGAGACCTCGAATTCATAGCCCTCCCGACGCATGGTCTCAACCAGGATAGCCAGATGCAGTTCTCCTCTCCCTTTTACCAAAGAGGTGTCTGGACTGTCTGTATCCTGTACCCTGAGACTGAGATTAGTTTCCAGTTCCCTGTAGAGTCGCGCCCGCAACTGGCGTGTGGTGCAAAAACGTCCCTCCCTCCCGGCGAAAGGCGAGGTATTTACTCCAAAGGTCATCTCTACCGTTGGTTCGCCAATCTCTATGCGTGGTAGAGCTTCAGGCTGCTCCGGACTGGCAATGGTATCTCCAATGTTGACTTTGTCGAGACCGGTCACAGCTACTATATCACCCGCCTCGGCTTCCTCCACCTTCAAGTGCTTGAGACCGAGATAGGTAAACACTTCGCTAATCTCATAATGAGTTACACTTCCGTCAGCACCCACACTGACTACCAGGTCGTGTGGAGCAACCTTTCCTCTCCAGATTCTACCAATAGCTATCTTACCTTTGTGGCTATCATAGTCTAGATTAGAAACCAGCATTTGAAATGGCCCACTTTCAATTTTCGGTGGTGGTACTTTTTCCAGGATGCATTCGAAGAGAGGAGCGATATCTTTGCCTTTCATGCCCAATTCAGTTACGGCAGTACCTTCCCGTGCACTGGCATATAGCACCGGGAAGTCAAGCTGGTCAGCGCTGATAGCTAATTCTAAGAACAGGTCCTCGGTAAGTTTTAGCACCTCTGCTATCCGCGAATTTCGCCTGTCTACTTTGTTGATAACCACAATGGGTTTTAGACCCATTTCCATTGCCAGGCGAAGCACAAACTTGGTCTGGGGCATGGGACCTTCTATAGAGTCCACCAGAAGCAGACAACCATCAGCCATACTTACGACACGCTCTACCTCCCCGCTGAAATCAGCGTGTCCCGGTGTATCAATAATATTGATTTTGACACCCTGGTAAACTACGGCCGTATTCTTAGCCATGATGGTAATCCCCTTTTCTCGCTCAAGGGCGTTCTGGTCCATTATTAATTCGCCAACTACCTGGTTATTCCGAAAAACCTTGCTTTGCTTGAGCATGGCATCTACCAGGGTAGTCTTACCATGGTCAACATGGGCAATAATAGCTATGTTTCTTATGTCGCTGCGATAATTCATATATGTTTGCGAAATCCTACATCTTAATTACCACAATAGGCATTACTATGTCCAGAAAGTTCAAATACCAATTTATACTCTTCACAAGGAAGGCATGTTTAAGTGGCATATTTTGCTTCGATGTTGATAGCTACGGCAGTGTGCCAAATGAGGCTTTAGTGTTCTCACCTCGTTTGGGCAACAGTTACTTTTCTGTTACCAACCCACTCATTCCGTATTGTATGCCGTCGCAATTGCTGTGAATGTGAAGAGCGGAGGTACTTGTTATCTGGTACAGGCATTGTGTAATCAAAGCTTTGCAGCGTCCGGTGCTCCAGCGGCGTGTTGAGAAGATGCTCAAGAGCGCGCACCATGGGCGTGTCTTCACCTGTCACGAATGTGAATGCGTCGCCTGTTTTGCCAATTCGTCCGGTGCGGCCGATGCGATTGATGTAGGCATCTGTACTGTCAGGCATGTCGTAGTTAACAACATGCGAAATATCCAGAACATCGATGCCGCGGGCGGCAATATCAGTCGCCACCAGAATTTTAAATGAGCCAGCACGGAAGCCATCAAGCGCGGCCTGCCGCTGATACTGAGACATGTTGCCCTGCAGTGAGGTCGCCCGATAGCCCGCTCTTGCCAGTTGCTGCGCAACACGCGCGGCATGGTATTTGGTGCGCGTAAAGACAAGTACTGACCCCGTTTCAGTATGGCGTAAGAGTTCCATCAGCAGTGCAGTTTTGCGATGTTGCTTAACCGGGTACAATGCGTGTGACACCGTGGTTGCCGGTAATATGTGACCAATTTGTACCGTGACCGGGTCATGCAGGATTTCTTGCACCAGACGCCGGATATCACCAGGCATGGTGGCTGAGAAAAGGAGCGTCTGCCGCGGCTTTAGCAGACATCTCAAAATACCCCGAATGTCGGGCAGAAAGCCCATATCAAACATCCGGTCCGCCTCGTCGATTACAAGGACTTCCAGATGTGATAAATCGACCGTACCCTTCCAAAGATGATCGAGCAATCGCCCGGGACAGGCTACGATGATTTCGACCCCATTACGCAGTTTCCAGGTTTGCTGATCCATATTCACACCACCGTAAATGGCAATACTCCGCAACCCGGTTTGTTTCCCCAATTCGTTTATCGTTTCATATGTTTGCTCAGCCAGCTCACGTGTGGGCGAGATTATGAGAGCACCCACACGACCTCTTGGGCTTTGCAACAAACGCTGCAGAATTGGCAGTACAAAAGCTGCAGTCTTGCCGGTTCCGGTCTGGGCCAGACCAATGAGGTCACGGCCCTGCATAACTGGTGGGATGGATTTAAGCTGGATTGGTGTGGGTGTAATGTAGCCGAGTGCCTGTACACCGGCCATGATCCTCGGATGAAAATTAAAGGTTTCGAAATTCATTATGGTCCCTTGTGTCGGGTAGTCTAATACCTTTTCTTCCTTCCGCCCCCGGGTCTACCACCTCCGCCACCACCTCTGCCACCACCGTAGCCACCACCGTAGCCACCACCGCTGCCACCACCGTAGCCGCCACCTCTGTTGTCAGAACGAGGACGTGCCTCATTAACCACGATACTTCGTTCTCTTAGCATTTTCCCGTTAAGTCCAGCGATGGCAGCTTCACCCTCAGACTTTGATGCCATCTCAACAAAGCCGAATCCCCTGGGTTGTCCGCTGACCTTATCGTTCAGGATGTCGACGGAAGATACTTCCCCATAAGTCGCAAATTCCTGCTTTAATTCGTCTTCGGTCATGTCATAGGATAAATTGCCCACATATATTTTCATAATCAGATTCCCCCTTTTTAAATTACTTAAACCTTAATTGCCTGTTTGTTGCATCACGACTTGCAATGATATATCACACCAACACACCTAGGGACATACACGGGCCAATCATCCTCAGCCCATGTATGTCCTGAGGTCAAACCCCAGTATTACCTACTCAGTCTGACTTTATTACGGTAGCAATCGCTACAGTAAACCGGCCTATCACCGCGAGGTTCGAAGGGTACTTCGGTGTCCTTGCCGCACTCGGCGCATACCGCGGGAAACATCTGGCGTCTGGACCCGTAGTTGCTATTTCCGTAACGCTCTGACTTCCTTGCCTGGCGGCACGAGGGACATCGCTTGGGCTCATTAGTATAGCCCTTTGATTGGAAAAACTCTTGTTCCTCAACGCTGAAAGTGAAGGTAGCCCCACAATCGGCACACTGGAGAGATTTGTCCTCAAAACTCATTGGATGACCTCCTTTCATCTAAATTTTTAGTTAGGGTTTAGTCATCCAATACTCGACGAATCTGAAGTGATCTGAAAAAGCTTGTAATAACCTAAACTATAACCAACCTTGCATAATGTACATTAAAGGGAGTTTTTTGTCAAGTGAGTGCAGATCCTCCTGTACAAGAGGTTACTTTTTACAATGTGGTACTCCCCTTCATAGCGACCGAATGACGTTTTGGTTAGCCATGGAAAGCCCTGCTTGCCGGGAGTGTTTATCCTCACTATGAGCCTTCAAGCCGATATCGTAAAGAAGGAGGGAGGTGTATTCCTCATCATATGGATGAGCACATTAAGTTGTCTTTAAGCGATGTACACATTAAAATGTAAAAATCAAAGAGGTGAGTTTCTGTAGCCGACCTGAACATCGAGGAGGCTGAAAGGACAGCTAATGGAATTTAAAGGTAAAAATGTGATTATTACCGGCGGGTCCAGTGGAATAGGTAAATCTGCAGCCAGGATATTTGCCACTAAAGGGGCAAATATAACTATCTTAGCAAGGCGAGAGGATATGCTAAAAGGGGCTGTAGAGGAAATATCCTCTTCTGCTACAGATATTAACCAGAAGATTTCTCATGCAAGAGTTGATGTCTCTAATCACACGGAGGTTGAAAATTGGGCCGGTATGTATCAAAAATCCTATGGGTCACCGGATGTCATTGTAAACAGTGCCGGTATAACTCACCCTGGTTATTTTGAAGAGATTCCATATGAGACATTTGATGAGCTCATGAAAATAGATTTTTATGGTGTTCTTAATATGTGCCGAAGCTTTATCCCCATGATGAAGGCGAAAGGAGGATATATTGTAAATGTTTCCTCTATGGCGGGCTTTCTAGGCGTATTTGGTTATACCGGTTATAGTGCCGCTAAGTTCGCTGTGCTTGGGTTTTCGCAGGCACTAAGAAGTGAGATGAAGAAATACAATATCGTAATATCAGTATTATGCCCACCTGATACAGATACACCTATGTTGGAGTGGGAGGACAAAATCAAGCCGAAAGAAACTAGAGCTGTTGCCGGCACCGCAGGTGTTATGTCTCCAGATGATGTGGCAAGGATTATGATAGATGGGATGATGAAGAAGAAGTTTATGATCGTACCTGGCTTTAACGGAAAGTTCGTTCTTTATGCCTCCAGATTAGCGCCATCTTTCGTAGAGTGGATAATGGATAGGCAAATCAAAAAAGCAGGGTAGCAATTTACCGGTTTGGTTAGCCGTGGAAGGTACGTTATTAAACAAAAGAGACAATTTGTTTAATGAGATAAAGGCTCATTAAACTGGCGTTTAATATGGCTAAGTGTTCAGTACTCTTGTGTCACCCTGAGCGGAGCGAAGGGTCTCAAAGATTTTCCGGTCGCTGCGCTCCCTCAGGAAGATTACTCCAGACCCAGAGCAAAATGGATGGCTATCTCGACCTCTTTCAGCTTCTGAGGGCTCAAGCTAGTTAGCCGATCGCTAAGGCAGTCCTTCGGGATAGTGGTAATGGTATCCAGGTTAGCCACGCAATCGCGGGGCATACCATCATCGGTTCCCAAGAGCACTTCGGAGGCTATATGGCGGATACGGGTAGTAATTGGTGCCACGATGATGAGAGAACGGACGGCATAGGCCTCATCACGGGATAGGAGCACCACCGGATGGCGTCCTGCGGGCGGTTCTAATTCTGCCCACCATATTTCACCCCGCCTCATTCCCAGGGTTCCTTGGCTAGAATATCGCTGGCGGCATGCCGTGCTGCCTCAATCTCCTCCTCAGTTTCCGGTATCTGCTGGTAGGCACGTATATACTGCTCGCTCATTTCTTGTTCCTGTTGGCGGCGCAGCAGTGCCTCTACTGCACGGCGGAAAAACTGGCTCCGGCTTTCTCCGCTGTTTCTTCGCTCCCGTTCCACGGAAGCAAGTACCTCCTCGGGAAGACTGATGGCAATCTTAGCTATTTTCGGCATGATATCACCTTTTCATACTATGTTCATACTTTAGTATGAACTACATATTCTCCTCTGTCAAGTCGCCATTGGCCAGTGCTTGTCATTGCTTTGAGCCTTCAACGTTGAAGCCTTTTCGGAAATGTCTGGACAGGTATCCCTTATTTTACTATTGAATGCCAGCTAACTCGGCGAAGTTTTCTCCAAGGAGTCTCCTTTGCGCTCCTTCGTCAGGGAAGAGTCTCTCTATTCTCCTCTTAATAAATCCGTAGTCAAACTTGCCATCTTCTCCATGAAAGCCGAAAGGCCCGTCAGTCCCGAAGAGACAGCGGTCAACTCCGAGATATTCCACCGCCTGGAGCGTCGTTTTTTCACCGACATAGGTTGTCTGAGACAGGTCGACAAAGATGTTTTTCTTATATCGAATTGCCTTCCATGTCTGGGAGTAAAGGGGGAAGCCTGTGTGCGCCAGGATAAGCTTGAGGTCGGGGACCTGCCTTAATAGAGCGTCATAGTCCCCCTCCCCACCAAAACCCACATGGATAAGCATGGGCTTTCCGGTTGCTGCCAGCTTCCGGGCCACCGGGGCAAGCTCCAAAGGCGTATGATGGTTCCAGAACGGGTGTGCCTTGACACCTACAAAGCCTGGTGCATCTTTGAACCTTTCAAATTGTGCTACCTGGTCCTTTTGTCCTTTAGGATTAACGAAAATCCATCCGAGAAAGCGATCTGGATGTTTTTGCACCGCCTGGAATACTGGCTCATTATCCGGGTCGGGGTAGATACGAAAGATATCTCCACGAATCTTGATATTCCCTTCAGGGGTGAAGTCAGCGACAAAGCGCTTCCCGAGATTCCGCAAAGAACTATGGGTCAGAAAAAACTGAAGCAGGCCTACAAGAAACGGCGATGGCTCCTTGAAGGGGTCAATTTGAGTGCCCATCAAGGCCACCTTACCCACGCCAGTCGCATCCATATTTTGCAATAGCTCTTCAATCGTAAGTAGCCGCTCTTCTAGATGATAGTGACAGTCAATAACCATTTGTTCTGTCCTCCTTTTTTATTTTTTAATAGCATCCAAAAGCGGTACAGGAGAAATCAGAGATATCGGTTTATTATCAATAATACCAAGAAGAGTGTGCCTCTATCAATAAGGAGCGGCTTGGTTAGCCTTAGCAACCCCTGCTTACTGCAAAAATTCAGATTGAGATATGTAGTATGCCAAGTAGGCTTAGCCCTCGGATAATCATACTTACCGCTATGGCAGCGAGCAACATGTTAAATATACTGGAGACCGCCCTAAGCCCACCTTTCCCCATGAAGCTAACAATTTTGTTACCCAGCAGGAAGATTCCCCAAGCTATGAGTATATTCAGGATGAAAGAAAGCGAGACGAGATATAAGGGAAATGAGCCTGCGAGCAATAATAAAGTGGTTATCGTGGCAGGACCCACAGTTAGAGGTGTACCAATAGGAACAACAGCTACCATTTCTTCCTTGATTGCCTCTACCATTCTGCCTGTGGTCATGTATTTAATGGAAAGCACCAGCAAAATAATTCCACCAGCAATGGCAAAGGAGCCTACGGAAATATCTAGCACATTTAAGATAAACTGACCAAGGAATAGAAAAACAAGACCTAGTCCGACAGCGGTTACACTAGCGATGTGGATCATTTTACGTCGCTCATGGGTAGACATATTTTCGCTTAAAGAGATAACGAAAGGTAAAATCCCCAGAGCATCAATAACTATAAACAGGGGGATGAAAGTCCACACGAAAGATTCTAGCCAACTATGCATCGTATGCTATTATACTATTATACTGTGTTAACGATAATGATGGATTATTAACCGACAGCGTCTTTGGGTGGGCTGATTTTATTGTGGTTGATTTGTCCCGAAATGTCCGGAAGCACCACAGCGAGAAGAACAGGAACAAAGGCAGCTCTCAATAGTCCAGTTTCCTAGTCCTGGACGAAGAAGCGACTGAGATTGATGGTTGAGAAAGGAAGACGGCAGTTTTTCTACGGTTATGTCGTAGTAATAGGCGCCTGGCTGGCTATGTTTGTAGCCGGCGGCGCCCAATTCAGCTTCAGCATTTTCGTTCCTGCGCTGATTGAGGATTTTGGCTGGACACGTGGGATGCTGTCCCTGGGGTTGACCCTCAACATGATCCTCATGCCGGTCTTCGCCCTGGGGGGTGGTTATCTGGTGGACCGCATCGGGCCAAGATGGACTGTAATCATAGGAGCCGTAATTGGCAGCATCGGCGTATCCCTGCTGAGCACCGTGACCCACATATGGCAGTTCATCCTGATCTACGGGGTATTGGTGTCCATGGGCATAGGGCTGTGCTATATCATCGTCACGGTGGCGACGGTCAGGCGATGGTTCATGAGGAAGGCGGCCAGGATGGTCGCCATCGCCATGACGGGGTCGGGCCTGGGCATAGTCTTTTTAGTGCTGGCTGCACATGACATGATAGAGTCCTGGGGATGGCGCACAAGCTATATTGCCTTTGGCATCATCCTTCTGGTTGGAGGTGTGATAGGTGGTCTTCTGCTCAAGAAAGACCCGGAATCGATAGGAACCTATCCTGATGGAGTGAAACCCACCGAAGAGGAACTGGAGTCGAGAGCTGACTTTGCAGTACGTGGTGAGAGGTGGTCGGTGAGAGAAGCTTTCAGGACTCGTAGCTGGTGGCTGCTTATCGGTGCTCAACTTGGATATCAAGTGGCATTGCTTGGTTTTTTGGCTCATCTGATAACGTGGGGCGCCATTGACCTTGGAATTCCGCTGGGAACCATGGTGCTCATTTATAGCTGTGTATTTATGTTGTCGGCCGTCCTGGGTCGTCTATTTGGAGGGTTTGTTTCTGACTGGTATATGGCTCGCTTTCGTATCAGCCGAAAGCCGGTACTCTATTTCACCACCCTGGGTGTGGGTCTGGCTGCTTTATTGTGCTTTCAGGTTCACGGCACCGTGGGGATAATTCTGGTGTCGGTTTTGCTTGGCTTCTGTTATGGAAGCGGGCTGGCTGTGTTTCCTACTTACCTTGGTGACCTGTTCGGTGTGCGGAACGTGGCGGTGCTATTCGGTGTAAGCGCCCTCTTCGTTGGGGGACTCGGGGCAGTGGGGCCTGTCCTCTATGGCTTTTCCTATGACGCCACAGGTTCCTATAATCTTGCCTTCCTGGTCACAGGGGTTCTGTGTCTGATTTCTGCTCTATGCCTGTTCTTGCTCAAGCGACCAAAGAGGCAGGAAGTCCCCTCTCCCTTGATAGGGGTTGAAACTGAGGCGTAGGAGTACCTGGAATGGAACCTTCTTATTTAAGATTATATCGTAGTGGCGAACTTAGACGCAGAGTTGAGGCGTTAGAAACACGACTGGCGTCATGTGATATCTGTCCCAGGGAATGCTATGTCAACCGCCTGAAGAATGAGCATGGGTTTTGCCATTCTGGGTATCTGCCTATAGTCTCTGCGGTCTGCGACCATCATGGCGAGGAGCCAGCTATCTCAGGCACGAGAGGAACTGGAGCTATTTTCTTTGGTAATTGCAATATGAGGTGTCTCTACTGTCAAAATTATTACATCAGTCAGGACCCAGAATACCAGGCTTCCAGGGAGATGGATTTTCATACCTTAGCGGAACATATGATATATCTTCAAGATGAGCTGGGATGTCACAACATTAGTTTTATTTCACCCTCTCACTTTGTACCTCAATTAGTTCGAGCAATCTTAGAAGCAGTGCCTATGGGGCTCAAGGTGCCCATAGTTTATAACACTAATGCCTATGATTCTGTGGCATCGCTTCAAGCCCTGGATGGGATTGTGGATATCTACCTACCTGATCTGAAGTATGCCTGTGATACCCGAGCAGCGAAGTTTTCCCACACTGGTGATTATGTTGCACAAGCACGCCAGGCCATCCTTGAAATGTATCGGCAAGTAGGGGGTGAGCTAGTATTGGATGGTTCGGGGTTGGCCCAGAGAGGATTAATTATACGGCATCTCATTCTCCCTGCCGGATTAGCAGGTAGTCGTGATTCGTTTACCTGGCTGGTCCGCCATATTTCGCCCAGGGTTACTGTAAGCGTTATGTCTCAATATTACCCAACACACTTGGCCTCCCGGATACCTGAGCTGTGTCGTAGAATCTCCATCTCGGAGTATTCAGAGGTTCTCGAACTGGTTGATGCATTAGGGTTAGAGAATGGTTGGGTTCAAGAGATGGATGCGGCGGAGAACTACCTGCCGCATTTCGAGCGAGATGGACATCCTTTCCTGGTGTAGAAGCTATAAGTTTAAGCTGTGTCTACTGATTATCCTGTGACGCATATCAGGCTGTTAATAAGAATTGCTTGTGAGGTTAGCCTCGGAGCCTTTTTTGCAATTTGACGCTGAGGGATTTTTATTGATATAGTATGGATAGGTTTCGTGGCCCCGTAGTGTAGCGGTTTTAACATGCCACCCTGTCACGGTGGAGATCAGGGGTTCGAATCCCCTCGGGGTCGCTTCTCAGTTTTATAGCAGTGGTCACCTCGATCGTTCTTGTCGGAGGGGGAAGTTCCCGCCTTGGAAGCAATAAAGCCATGCAAATGGTTGGGGGGAAAAGCTTGCTCCAGCGAGTGGTTGACCGGGTTACGCTGGTAAGCGACCAAATTCTGGTGGTAGGTTCTCCCTACCAGCCTGGCTTCCCGGCAGATTCTAAGATAGAATACCGGGAGGATTTGTATCCTGGCAAAGGTCCGCTTGGAGGAATCTATACCGGACTGTTCGCCTCTAAGTCGGATTACAATCTCGTAGTAGCCTGTGACCTGCCCTTCCTGAATGTGGGACTGCTACGCTACCTGATTAAGCTTTCCCCTGGTTTCGATGCTGTCGTCCCGCGGGTAGGGAAGGTGCAGCCACTCCATGCTGTGTATTCTAAAGCCTGTCTGGATGTTATGAAGGTGCACGTGGAGGATGACCGCGTCAAAATCACCTGGTTTCTGGATGATGTAAAGGTTAGATACATTGAAGAAGCTGAATGCCAGGACCTGGACCCTGGTCTTCTAAGTTTTTTCAACGTGAATTCCCGGGCAGACCTGGCCCGAGCCAATACCCTGATAGAGGAAAACGCTAGCTTAGGTAATAAAGATAAGCTATAATCAAGTCTTGGGTTACTTCAAAATCGAAGGTGTAAGGAATTTGTTGCATGGTCTCTGTAGAAGAAGCGTTACAAAAGATTCTTTCCTGTATTGATGTTCTTGAGCCTGAAAGGAAGCCAATACTGGACTCTCTGGGTCAAGTCCTGGCTGAGGATATTCGTTCTACCATTGATATTCCTCCGCTGGATAATTCTGCCATGGATGGCTATGCGGTGGAGGCTGAGGATACACATGATGCTAGCGAGACATCACCGAAAATATTATCGGTGACTGGCGAGGTTGCTGCCGGCTCTATGCCCAGGGGCGAAGTCAAGCGAGGGTCGACCATTCGCATCATGACTGGAGCGCCAGTCCCTCAAGGTGCTGATGCTGTAGTGCCTTTTGAAGATACCGATGAAGTTGCCCGGAAAGCATCTCACCGTGATTTGTCGCAAATTGGTATATTGTGCGAAGTACGGAAAGGGATGAATGTTCGCCGCAAGGGAGAGGATATTGGTAAAGGCTCACTGGTGTTGAAAAGGGGAACTGTGCTTCGTCCCTCAGAAATAGGTGTGCTAGCTTCTCTCGGACGTCCTGCCGTTGCGGTTATTCGCCGTCCAATTATCTCTATATTAGCTACGGGTGATGAGCTTACCGATATTGACCAGCCGCTATCTGCGGGAAAGATTTATAACAGCAACACATATACTATTGCTGCTGAAGTCATGCGCTATGGTGGCATTGCCAAAATTCTGGGAATAGGACGTGATTCAATCCAGTCGTTAATGGAGAAAATTGATGAAGGGGTGGACTCAGACATGTTCATCACCTGTGGTGGTGTGTCTAAGGGGGATTACGATGTGGTGAAAGATGTTCTGGCAAAGTGTGGCGAGATTACCTTACAGACGGTGTGTATGAAGCCAGGGAAGCCTTCTGCCTTCGGGATAATTGAAAAAAGGGGCAGGAAGGTCCCTTTCCTTGGCTTGCCCGGGAACCCCGTTAGCTCAATGGTGACCTTTGAGCAGTTTGCGCGTCCGGCGATTTTGAAGATGTTGGGGAAAAGCGAGCTTGCCAAGCCATCGATCGCGGCGATTATGGAGGACGATATTGTAAATACTGATGGGCGACGCATCTTTTCCAGGGTAACTGTTGCCAAGCGAAATGGTAAATATTATGCTGGCGTTACCGGTCCTCAGGGCTCGGGAATCCTTACCTCCATGGTAAAGGCAAATGGCCTGGCGGTTATCCCTGAGAATACTAAGGGGGTTAAGAAGGGGGACATAGTCCAGGTGCAGATGTTAAATTGGGGCGAGGAAGTCTATTAAAGAATTAATAAGATGTTTCCTGTAGTTTCTATTGTAGGTGAATCGGGAAGTGGTAAAACAGAGCTCATTGAACGTCTGATTCAGGAGTTTAAGAAGCGAGGATACCGAGTTGCCACGGTGAAACATAGCCCGAAGGAAATAGATATTGATAAGCCAGGAAAGGATAGCTGGAAGTTCACTCAGGCCGGTAGTGAAGCTGTGGTGGCGGTATCACCTGACAGGCTTTTATTGACACGAAGCCTGGAGCATGAGCCAAAAATGGAGGAAATTCTGCGGACTATTGGCTCTAACTTTGACATTGTGTTAGTTGAGGGGTTCAGGAAAGGTAAAGCTCCCAAAATTGAGGTGCATAGAAAGGAACTGGGAAAGGAACTATTGTGTCCTGTGAAGATACTCTCCGCTATCGTTACTGACGAGTCACTGGATATTGATGTGCCTCAATTACCCCTGAGCGATACCACGGCGATAGCTGATTTTATAGAGGAGAAGCTCATCTCCCGGGCTAAGGGCGATACTAGCCTCTTTATCAATGGCAAGCAGATTTTTATAAAATCTTTCGTTAAGGATATTATTACCAGGGTTTTGGTAGCCATGGTTTCGACATTGAAAGGTGTGGGAGAGATCAAAAGCATCGATATTTCAATAAGAAAGAGGCCTTGAGGGAGTGTCATTGGAGCCCTTCTGTCATTGCGAGGAGCGTAAGTGACGAAGCAATCTCTAAACGTGACAAATCTTCCCTCTCCCTTCAAGGGAGAGGGTTAGGGTGAGGGTGAAGGTGAAGGTGAGAACATGTTTACCGTCGGAATATTAACTATTAGCGACAAAGGTTGGAGCGGGGAACGCCAGGATGTAAGTGGTAAAGTAGCGCAGGAGATTCTTTCCCGGCAGGATATCTCCGTTGTGAATTACGACATCGTCCCTGATGAAAAGGAGCTTATTGCCCAGAAACTGGTCAAATGGGCGGATGAGGATAAGCTGGATGTAATCGTGACTACCGGAGGGACAGGGTTAACTCGCAGGGATGTCACGCCTGAAGCAACTCTTTCTGTGGTGGACAGGGTTGTCCCTGGTTTTGCTGAGGCGATGAGGCTGGAGAGCCTCAAGAAGACTCCCATGGCGATGCTGAGCCGGGCAGTCGCTGGAACACGGGGAGAATGCTTAATCATTAACCTTCCTGGCAGTCCTGAGGCGGTGCGTGACTGTCTTGAAGCAATACTGCCAGCCCTTCATCATGCTGTGGAAACGCTTAAAGGCAGGGAAAGTAAGCTTCACCATTGACTTGAATTCTAATCCGCAATATAATTCGAGGTGTCTCTCCGAGTTGCTGTGCCTAAAGAGTAATCCATGGTAGGCAGCCGGTAGACAGAAGTCTCGAGGGTGTGGGTGGAAACATCCATGCCTCCCGTGCTTGGAAAGGAGAGAATATGAGTTTCGTTCATTACTTTGCAGCACCTTGGTTTGCCAGGGTGCTGTTTTTCTTTATGTTATTTACTTTTCCTAGCAAGGACTACGAGATTGCTTCGCTACGCTCGCAATGACATGGAAAGGGGGCTGGCAATGATATTTGAAAAGGGGTCGCGATAGTAGGCGATGTGTTAGGTTTATTCTCAAGAATGTTGTTCAGGAGGAAAGGCGATGACTAAAACGAGTGCTTCGAGAAAGCCTGATGGCATGAGCATAGTATTTGTTTTGCTCAGCGTGATCATACTATTGTTCATTTTTGCACCATTAGTTAAGACGATAGGCCTTTCATCGCCGGGGATATTATGGAATACCTTGCTTGATGAAGAAGTATATTCCTCCGTCTTGCTTACTGTTTATGCTGCTGTGATAGCCACGCTGGTGGGGTTGTTTCTTGGAGTACCATTAGCTTATCTTCTGGCGAGGCATGAATTTTTGGGGAAGAAGTTTCTGGAAGGCCTCATTGATGTTCCCATTGTAATCCCTCATTCTGCGGCTGGTGTAGCACTGCTCTTCGTCTTTGGCAGCAACTTTGTTGCCGGCGAGATTTTTCATACCATTGGAATTAGCTTCTTCAACAGCGTTGCTGGGGTTGTCATCGCCATGATGTTTGTCAGCATCCCGTTTCTTATCGATTCGTCCAAAGAAGGTTTCAAAGCGGTGGATGTGAGGTTGGAAAAGGTAGCCAGAAGTTTAGGTGCCTCACCGTGGCGGTCATTCTTCCGCGTTTCCCTCCCTTTAGCATGGCGGAGTATCTTCGCTGGCTCGGTTATGATGTGGGCACGAGGGGCAAGCGAATTTGGTGCTGTGCTCATTTTAGCCTACTATGTGCCCTTCTTTGGGCATTATGCCCGTGTTGCCCCGATATTAGTCGCTGACCGCTTCGCCTCTTTTGGATTGGAGTATGCTCAGCCTGTGACTGCGATTGTAATCTCAATCTCTCTCATTGTGTTTATCGCGCTGAGAACGATAGCTTATCGAGGCCAAAAGGCATGATTGCGATAAAGAGCCTAAAGGTCGATTTGGGCGATTTCCTGCTTCGGGACATCAATCTTACTATCAACTCAGGGGAGTATTTCATTATCCTTGGACCGGCAGGGGCAGGGAAAACCATCCTTCTGGAAGCTATTGCCGGACTGTATCCTGTTCTCGAGGGAGAAGTCTGGATTGAGGATAAGGAAATCACCAGGCTCAGCCCGGAGAAAAGGAGAATCGCGATTGTCTATCAGGATTATATGCTGTTTTCGCATCTTTCCGTGGAGGAAAACATTGCCTTTGGTCTCAAGTTAAGGAAATATCCTAAGGCATCGATAAAGGAAAAGGTGAATGACATAGCTGAGGTAGTGGGCATCACTCACTTATTACACAGGAAGCCGCAAACTTTGAGTGGAGGCGAGCAGCAAAAGGTGGCACTGGCTCGAGCGTTGGTTATTGAGCCTGAGGTGCTTCTGCTTGATGAACCATTAAGTGCACTGGATCCTGAGACAAAGGAGAGGATGCAATCTACTCTCAGGGATGTGCATCGCAGGGTAGGGATAACCATCATTCATGTGACGCACGACTTTGAAGAAGCGATAGCATTGGGGCACCGAGTTGCTGTGCTGAATGATGGTCGTGTAGCCCAGGTAGGAACTCCTGAGGAAATATTGCGTAAACCCGACTCAGAGTTTGTAGCTCACTTCGCGTTATCTCGGAACATCTTCACTGGCCAAGCTGAAAAGGGTGAGGATGGCTCTTGCCTTGTCGACATCGGTGGAATAAAGCTTGCGGCGACAACGGAACTGAGGGGCAAAGTACGCCTGTCTCTTCGCCCCGAGGATATTATAATCTCTAAAGAACCACTGCATTCCACTGCGCGGAACTGCTTTGAAGGTGTGGTCAGTGACATTGCCCACAGGGGTGCAGTGGTTTACGTCACCGTAACCTTGCCTCCAGAATTCATCTGTCTGATCACACGCCAGGCGTTTGAGGAACTTGAGTTGAGGGAGGGAGTAAGTGTATGGATCACATTTAAGGCTTCAGCAATCCATGTTTTTTAGAAATGGAGGGTAAATGAATAGCAAAGTGGTAAAAATAGTTTCAGTTATAATGGTTCTAGCCTTAGTCTTACCTTTGATGGTTGGTTGTGGTGCTCAGAAGGAAACGCTGACAATCTATCATGCTGGGAGCCTGGCGGTGCCGTTCAGCCAGTTGAAAGCTGAGTTTGAGAGCACTCACCCTGATGTTGAAGTCCTCTGCGAGTCAGGGGGAAGCGCAAAGATGATAAATAAGGCAATAGCTGTGGCGGAAGCCGGCGAGACTCCCCCCGATATAATCGCCTCCGCCGATTACAAACTTATCCCTGACAGGCTGTATGAAGATGACTATGCTGATTGGTATATCGCCTTTGCTCGAAATAAGATGGTGCTTTGCTACCGTGATGGTGCCCCAGGCTCCGATGCTATAGTGAATGACACACGCACTTGGTATGATGTGCTTCGCAACGAGGATGTTAGCTATGGGCACAGTAACCCCGATGATGACCCCTGTGGCTATAGGACACCGATGGTAATCCAACTGGCGCAAAAGTATTATTACGATAATGCCACCGAATTCGGATTAACACCCGACCCCAATTCCGATGGGTTATATGATGCTCTTATTCCAGGAAGTGAGCATGAAAGGGGAAGAGTTGGTGGGGTCAACACTACTGCTCGGCTTGGTGGTAGTGAGGAGGTGGTGAGGTCGAAATCGGTCGACCTTATCGCTTCGCTCCAATCGGGTGACCTGGATTATGCCTTCGAGTATCGCTCGGTGGCGGTGCAGCATAATTTGGCCTTTATTGAGCTTAATAATGCTATTAACCTTTGCCAGCAAGGCAAGATTGGCGACACGAACATAACCTATGAAGAGTTTTATAAAGAGGCTTCAGTGGAGATTATGAAGGAACCTGGAGTCTACATGCCTGAGGAGGGCAAAGCAATTGTTTATGGCATAACCATTCTCGAAGATGCCGAAAATAAAGAGCTTGCTGTGGAATTCGTGACGCTTCTATTATCCCTGGAGGGGCAGGATGCGAAGGTGGAGAGCGGACAGCCATCTGTTGAGCCGCCGCTGTGCGACCACCCCGAAAATCTGCCTGAAGAATTAAAGGAGGTATTGTAGGTGCCATGGGATTGCTTCGGCACTTCATGCCTCGCAATGACGAAGGGGGTGTGCCTCGCAATGACAAAGATGTTTAGAAATGTAGTGCGAGGCTTTAGCCTCGTGCGCACGACCCTGAAGGGTCGCACTACAAAGGGGTGTCTCGCGATAACAGCTCTATTTGTCATTGCGAGCGAAGCGTGGCAATCTCATAGATGGTGTGCAGCGTAATGTTAAAAAGAGGGTATGTCTGGCAGTGATACAATGAAGATTCTTGACGATTTAATCTCCACTCTGAATAAGGATAGCCTGGTTAAGGAAGTACACGCCTGTGTCTTCTGGACGGCAGTGGTAAGCAGGCATTGTGGATTGGCTTCTACCTTTCATGAGGAGCATCCATATCATAGACTGATAAAGGATGTGGGAAATTTAAGAAGTAGGTTGGCAGTAGAACTGGCGGAATATGCAAAGTCGGACAATCCTCTGGAGGCGTCCATCGGGATGGCGGCTATCAATTCATTGATTGACATTGATGAGGCTAGCTGTGTTGAGGAAAACGCCTTTGACATTCTGGCACGAGAAGGGCTGGATAAGAAAATTGCGATAGTAGGTCATTTCCCCTGGGTTTCTAAACTCAGGGCTGTGGCTAAGAGACTCTGGGTTCTAGAACAGAGACCTGGACAAGGGGATTTAACGGCTGAATCAGCAGAGAGCATACTGCCTCAAGCTGATGTGGTTGGCATCACGGGGACTTCATTCATAAATCATACCATAGAGAAGTTATTGGAGTTGAGCAAGGGTAGCTTTACTATTATGGTTGGACCTACCAGTCCTCTGTCGCCGGTCTTGTTTGATTATGGTGTGGATGTCATTGCTGGGGTCAAGGTGGTTGAGCCTGAGAAAACGATTCGTTGTATCGGTGAGGGGGCAATTTTCAGTCAAATCGAGGGAATGAAACTTGTGACTATGGCTAAAAAGGTTACTATGGCCAGGGAAAAAGGAGCTAGATGACGACACTTTTTGATTCTTTCGGACGGGGCATAAATTACCTTAGAGTCTCAGTTACCGACCGCTGCAACTTGCGGTGCATTTACTGCATGCCTCGTGGAGGTGTTCTGTGGATGCCGCATAGTGAGATACTGTCTTACGAGGAAATTTTATCTGTTGTTCAGGTAGCAGCCGAACTGGGCATTAACAAAGTGAGACTTACCGGTGGTGAGCCACTGGTTAGAGCGGAGTTGCCTGAACTTGTCCGGATGCTTTCTGAAATAAAGGGAATTGATGAGGTATCCTTAAGCACGAACGGGACGCTTCTTAAGAAATATGCGGTGGAGCTCAAGCAAGCAGGGCTAAAGCGAGTTAACATAAGTTTAGACACATTTAAAAGCGATAGGTTTCGATATATAACCCGCTATGGGGAATTAGAGGATGTTCTTGATGGCATCGATGCGGCCTTGAATGCTGACCTGCTGCCGGTCAAAATAAACATGGTGGTCATGCGAGGGATAAATGACGATGAGGTGCTTGACTTTGCCAGGATGACTTACAAGCAAGGGTGGCATGTCCGCTTTATTGAGCTCAT
>Ga0307431_1000193_pt1 | contig 47675 bp, 39 predicted proteins | sample SalMarWE160170MG_FD_202155 | JGI IMG/M metagenome (GOLD analysis project Ga0307431, IMG submission 202155) | Salt marsh sediment microbial communities from the Plum Island Ecosystem LTER, Massachusetts, United States - WE1603-170 | ecosystem: Environmental > Aquatic > Marine > Intertidal zone >...
CGTATTTATCCACTCCTATCTGCATATCTCTCTCATGTTCCAGTAGTTGTTGCAGCATAAAACTCAATAAATCTTTCATAAAATCACCATCTTTCTCGATTGCCTCTTGCAAAATCCCCTTGATTTCTTTATTATTTATTTGGGTCACTTTTTACCTCCCTTTTTAATTTTTATTATAAGGTAATCAGTGGCCCTTTCAACCAGCTCGTTTAACTTTTACAGAAAATATAACACTTAACCAAATTTAATATTGCCGGTATATTATTATATAATAATATAACCGTTAAAAATGAAAGATTCAGAACTTATAGCCAAAAAAGCATACACGGAAGGAATCTATACTCTCAGCGGTAAGGAAATATCAATATATTTCAATAGTAGGATAAAAAAACTACTTAAAAAAAATCCCGTTATCTCAAGATACGAATTAAATTATTTGCTATGCGAAGTAGGCCCTGGTAAGATAAGATTCGATCCGGATTTAATTGATAGTATATTAAACACAAGCTTTATTAAGAACGATGAATCCCTTGGTCTTTTGACGCAAAGTGGGTATTTGTTCTTCTCGGATTTACCATTAGAAAACGAAATGGTAAATAGTATCATCACGTCAAAAATCAGGGTATTAAAAAGCATAAAGAAAGACCTTAACGACAAAAATCTAAAGAAAGAAATAATCAAGATAATTAAAAAAAGCCTTGGTCCTGATATAAAATGCAAGAACGCAGAATTGCTAGATAACGCAATAAAATTGCATTTTTCTTTTAATAATGTAAAGTTAATAATGAAATACATTACTACAGATTTATGGATATATCCTTACTCTCAAGAAATATGGACGCTATATAAAGATAGCAAAGAGCAACAAGGATTCCCTGTTTTAATAACACCACGAATACAGAGTATATGTTATTCATTATTTAAATTAATTGGCATGCTCGCATTCAATCCTTATAAGATCTATATATCTTCGGAAACAGCTTCTAAAATTAATAAGTTAATCTATCCAACCGAAAGAAGAGAAGAATTTAAACCTGGTAAATTCGAACCGATAGAAACAGATTTAAAAAAAGGGAATAACTCTATAAGTTATTTTCTTGATATTTTAAACAAAATGAACAATAACGATGAACTAGTTAAGTTCACAAAACACAGAGAGCAAATACAAGACAAAATGGATTCCATTGGTTATAATTTTGGGGATCTTGATTCTCTAAAAAAAATACTTGATTTATTACCCAAATACAAACTTTATAAATTTGTTGAAAATTGGGACATTAAGAGAAGAAAACAATTGCAAGAAATCAATGGATTAAATCCATAGAAATTTGTATAAGTGTAAGGGAGTTAGTTCTCTATAGTATTTCTTGCATACCACTATTGACATTTAGTCCTTTTTCCGATATTATTAATGCATTAAAGGAGGTTTAAAATGAAGGAAATCTTTAATGTTGAATTAGTTTTGAAAATTCTCATAGAAGTAATTGTAGTCGGGTTTGTAGTATTCTTTGTCCAAAGTTACTTTCAAAATAAATGGAAACCGTTAACAGCGGCTGAAACTCTAAAAAAAGAAAATTTTCTAAATGCAAAGCGTGACGTTTACTTCGAAGCTATTGAATTAGCAAACCGCGTAATTGGGCAATATGAATTAAGGCAACCTGGAGAACCGAAAATTAAAATGTTGAGAAATATCGGTGCCGAATTTCCAACAGAATTTGAGGTGAATACCTGTTTTGCAAAGCTTTGCATTTATTCTGACAACAAGGAAATAATACGCTTATTTAAGGAAATAATTAAGACACATGATGAGACTAAACCAGTTGCTGCTCTAGAAGATTTTGTCAATTTACTTAGAAAGGATTTAGGATATGGAGAAGGAATAATTGAAAGTTATGAATATGAATACATCCAAATAGTGAGAGTAGAGAAATCAGGTCTTAGGTAGAGATCATAGGGTCAGACCTTCTTTGAAATATGAAAAGTTTAATTTTAGTGTGATTAATATTAGTAAATATAAACTATGCTATAATGGAAAATGAATTAAGGCCAAGTAAAGCAGAATTAGAATTTCTAAAGCTCGCCTATAATCGATTTTATGATATTTTTGAGGAAATTATGAATGACTCTTTTTGGAAAAAGGATGCTTGGTATAGACTCTCAAAAGCAAAAAAAGGATTCGCAGTTTATTCGGAATTGTTAAATTATGAGCCAATAAAATGGGTAATTGAACATATGAAAAAAGCTAGGCCTCCAATGGAGGCGGAAATCGGAGGAGAACTCTTTAAAACAATACGAAATATAATTAACCATTTTCCATTCTTTAATAGTTGGGATGATGTCTGGATTAATAAATCAATAGTCAATTGGGACAAAGAAGGACAATCTATTGATAGATTTATGGAAAAATATAAAGGCAAAGATGTTGTAAAGTATAGATTTTGGGAAGCAGAAAAAAAGAAAATGACTTATTTGAGTATAAATTTCCCCAAAAAATACAATAGTGATACCAAGATTTTTTTGAAAGATATCCTTAGCGAAAAGGAAGGCGTTAAATTCTCTTTTATATTAATGAAACAGATATTAGATACACAGGTTGAGGAAATAAAAAATTAAAATGTATAATAACTCATTCTATCTAACCACAAATCGCAGCTTCGCTACTCTCGTTATATGTAAATCCAAATGTTAGGTAGTATAAATGGGGTCAGACCTTGAAATGTGAGTTGTTCACAAAAACCAAAAAACCTGAGACCTAAGACCTAGTTCTTGTGTCTTTGTGGCAATGTTTTAGGATTTGGGATTTGGGATTTAGTTTTTTGACTCGTGACTCTGGACTCGAGACTCGTGACTGTTTTGTTGTGTCTTAGTGTCTTCGTGGCTTTGTGTGAGAATAATCTGGTGTTGTGGGGTAGGGTTTAAACAACAATAATAGATCCTGTAAATCTGCGTTCATCTGCGTCCCATTATCTTTGTGTCTTAGTGCCTTTGTGGCTTCATATCCAAATATCTTCGAATAATACTCTTCACAATAAGGCTTTCTTCGGAATCGATAATATTTTCAAATTTTCCCTTTACGTCTTCCCCGCCAAGTAGGATGAGACCTCTTGCCGCGTATTCTCTCTTTTTCCAGTCGGAATCTTCTATATGTTCGAATAGAATATTCTTTACTCTTTCTCTACAATTAGAACTGTCTTTCTTCACCGCTTTCGCTCCAATCAGTAATAATTCGCAATGAAAATCCTTTTCTACCTTTTTCTCTATATACGGAACTATAAGCGTATCGAATTGTACAAGAGACTGAATAACCGCCGATCTTACGGCAACAGATTCACTATTAATCAAAGGAAATAAATCGTCTATTGTATTTACATCGTTAATTTCTCCTAAAGCCTTTATAGAAACAAGTTTTAAAGGCTCATCTTCCTTTAAAAACGAAATTATTTTATTTATACTTCTTTTCTCCTTAAGCTTACCCATCGCGTAAACTATGGCTCTTCTGAGTTTTTCGGTTCCTTCTCTTTCGAGAACCGAAATAAGAGAATCACTAAGAGATTTCATTTCGAGTTCTCCGATAAATACGAAGATATTTTTTCTTGCTCTTTCATCCCGATGGTTGATATTTTCTCTTAAATATTTTTCAATTAATAAGGAGTCTTCCATACCTTTAAGTGTTTTTTCTATAGCCCGTAGTTCCAGACCTTTTTTTGTGCTAATTTTATTGCTAAAGATATAATCAAGAGCTTCTTTTCCTCTTTCGGAAAGTTCTTCTATTGCTTCTTTTACCCTATCTTTATTATCCCCCACTCCCCATTCGGACGCTATTTCAAAAATTTCTTCTATAGTTATGGTTGAAAAATCCGGAACCTCTCTCTGAGGTATCTCCTCTTCTCCCTCCTCACTGTTCTTATCAACTCCAATACCGTAATCCCCGTTAATCCAAAAACTGTTATTATCTCCTCTGCCAAAAGGATAAAAATCTTCACCTTTTAGATCAAAGAAAAAACCAACACCGGAAAAGCCACGGGAATAATTGGCATCCCCTATACCAAGTTTTTCGGTAATATTATAAACATCGCTTCCCGAAAGATCAGCGAATAATCCAAAAGAGTTGTGGAGTCCAACTCCCATTCCGCCCGAAACCGAATACCAATCGTTCCCTGAAGAATCGATTAAAATCCCGCACCCAAGATCATGTCCCTCTCCAAGTGAAGGTCCCATAGCAGAGAAATAATGATCGTTTCCTTTCAAATCGGCAAGGAAGCCGTACGAAAGATGAATTCCTGCCCCCTGAGCGTACTCTGTTGCCAGATATCTATCCTGACCGTCCTCATCTATCAAAAACCCGGCTGAGCACCAGTAACTTGCGCCCTGCGCGTAAACATCCGCGTTATAAAAATCGTTACCTTTTCTATCATAAAGAAAACCTATCCCTCCTCCAAAATCAGGCCTTACACCTGTCGCGAAACCCTGGGACATTGAGTTGAAAGAATTAGGATTTAGAGGAGTATCAAAATACGCTCCCCCGGCATAATAAATATCCGAACCTTCCAAATCGGACAGGATACCGAATCCTTTGGTACTTCCAAAACCTTCTCCAAAACAGTTCGTATAGTAGAAATCGTTACCCTTGATATCTGAAAGTATTCCTACTCCAAAATTCCCCGCGCCAAGAGAAAAAATACCTCCTCTATAAACATCATCCCCCTTAAAATCTTTAAGCATTCCAAACCCGAGATAGCCGCAGCCAATCGAGTAATGGCTCGAATGATAAAGATCATCGCCTTCAAAATCAAATATCAAAGCTGCCCCGAACAAACCGGAAGCAACCGATACTATTTCATTCGAACGATATATATCATCGCCCGCAAAATCGACAATAAAACTTATTCCGCTTGATGAATCAACCAAACCTATCGCTCCTCCACAATCGACATATTTATCATCCCCACCCGGATCGATAATAAAAGGTATGTTTTCGTATTTGTCTTCACCTCTTGAGCCGATAATCAATTTTCCAAATTCTGTTTCAAATTCCATTGGAAGAGTAGAATCATCTATTTTTTCAATCAACTCCGAAGTTTTTTCGACGATTTGCACCATTAACATTCCCGATTGCATTATTTTTTCGTAAGCAACCTTTTGAATGATACTCATAACAGTATCCTCATTAATGCCGGTGGTATCAAAAGGAAGTCTATATCTATCAAGTAAAACCGTATTCAACCAATCATCCTCCGGAAAATCTTCGTTTTCCCACCTTCCGGGAAGACTTGCCAGCAATATAAGCTCTTCCCTATCGGTTAAACTACTAAAAGCCTCCCGGCATAATTTGCCCGCATTATTTACAACAGAGATAAGATCATCAATCGAAGAAATATTCACCTCCGGAACTTCAACATAAATTTCCAGATCTTCCGAAACGGTTTTTATCAAACCTATATCGGATTCATTGAGGGCTTTTTTTATTTTTTCGGCGTATTTCTCACCACTTAGAGGCGAACGCATTAAATCTCTAACAACGGGCAAAATAAGAGAAGTTTCCAACCATTCCAATCGAGCAAAATTAATCGCTTCTCTCTCAAGGTTTAAACACACTAAAGCGCTATCGATTTCCGCATGGGGTATATAAAAAAGAATTAATATTAAAATCATATATCTCCTTTAATATTAAGTTGTTTTCGAAATTTAGTCAAGTGAGAATTTTCCACACCACCCCATTTTTACAACCACGAAACACACTAAAAACACTAAACCCCACCCCAAACCCAAAAACATTTACCACAGAGTACACAGAGAAAAAACAGAACACACAGAGAACACAGAGATTATTATTTCTGTTTTAACTCCCCCAATTTCCCAACAACCTAACAAAAAAACAAACTAATTATCACACGAAGACACAAAGAACAATTATAGGCATTAGGTCTTGGGTTTTAGCTGTTAGAAAAAACAATGAAAAAAAGAGGGGTGCGGTGGGGCTTTGCGTTCTCTGCCTGCCCCGTAAGGAAGAATGACTGTATCGGGGTGCCTCTGCGGTTAATTAAAAAATCTTGTGTTAATCTGCCTGCCCTGTAGGGAGGAACGACTGTACCAGGGTGAAATCTTGTGGTTACTATTTTTGGGGTGTGGTGTGGGCTTTGCTTTTTGAGATATTTTTTGCAAAAAAAACAAAAAGGGCGGAAAGCAATCCGCCCTTTTTATTCCTAACCTTAAGGGGCATTGCCCCTTTTTTTGCTACTTTACTTTATCAAAGTTGCCTTTATTCTCTTGGTGATTCCGGGTCCTTCCATTACAACAAAGTATATGTCGCTCGAAAGATTCAATCCCTTAAGCGATGTCTGATAATAATCCGGTTCCACCACTCCATTAACAAGAGTTCCGACTTCCATTCCGGCTTTGTTATATACCTTTATCTCGACTTTGCCTGCTTTTGCTACCGAGTAAAGGATATCTCCGCTCCCAAATTTCGCGCTTATATTCGAAACGATCGGAACTTCCGCGACACCTCCAAGAGTAACTGCGATGGTATCTGATCTGCCATTTGTCGTCGGCTCTATGAGATCCGAAACCTTTATCACTAAATCTTCACATGTTGCTGTCGCCACTATCGGGATTAATTCAACCGCGTTCTCCATTAGATGTGGCATTCCAGGGTAATTCACTGTCCCTTTGTTATCGGAGACAAAAATATTCAACGGCAATCCCTCATCTGTAGGATTACTGAACTCATCTATAGCTGCTACCTCAAGATTAAAGGTGTCATTAGTGGTCATTTCAGTTACTCCACCCTCAAGCTGTACACTGAATCCGGCAACATCAATCGGCAGCCAGGTTAATCCAGGAGATGTGCCTGTGTGACCCGCTGTATCCGTAGCTGTTACGGTTACGACCTCTGCTATTTGATTTGTAATACCAATATCTAATTGACCATCTGCAAATTTCCCTTCGGGAATAAGCGCGGTAAGTCCTACAGCAGCAGTATCCGGCGGGACCGGCGAATAAAACCAAACAACCTGTGAAGAACCTGCAGCACTTCCATCAAGCGTCAGAGTAATCGTGTCGTTCGGGTTCTCGTAGGTCCAAATACGTATATTATTGGCATCCTGGGCTTCTATTCTCACCGCATTAGCGTTCGGAGCATCAGCATCGGAAACATGAGTCGAATCCCCTACAACACTAAGAGAGAAATGGTCAAGGTCGCCGGGTTCCGCGCTGAAGAGAGTAACCACGTCCTCAACGGCACCATAAGAAGCAGTTATCTGTGCGGTATCCGCTCCTTCCTTATAAGAAGTATAAGTTCTCTTCCAATTAAGGCTATCTCCTTCCAGGAACTTTACGTCTGCCCAAACTCCTTGTCCGTCTTCATCAAAAGCAATAGCATAATCACCATACCACAACCTCATGTTTATATGATTGTCATACTGGTCAGTGGCTGACGCCGTAAATGTGGTGTCACTCCCTGCGGGAACTCCCGCCGAGTCAGGCGTAAGAACTATCGTAGTAGGAGCAGTAGGCTTATGAGTTATACCTATATCATCAGAGACACCTTCACTCGTTCCTGTAACCGTGAAATCACCGGCATGCATAGATGAAAAATAATCTATGTGATTCCATCCACCTGGATCTACCATAATTTGATCTAATCCAGTACCATCAAATTCTCCACCCGTGGATGCTGGGGCTACGCTGAAGTTCACCTTGTAACGGTCCGGTCCATAAGGATCAACTAAACCACTGGGGTTATTGTACTGGTCTAAAAGTTGAACGTCTATCCAGATAAAATTAACTCCATTGGAAACAAGAACAGTTGCAGGGATTGCAGAAAGTTCCACACTATCCGGAGCCGCGCCGATGGTAGTAATAACGGAGGTATCCGCAAATCCTGTTGCCACGAGCTTGGCAAGTATTGAATCTCCCGGACTTGTTACCATCAAATCATCGGTCATGTAGCTTATTTCAATCTTTCCCTCATTCAACCCGGCTGAACCTAAAGTCCCCTCACCTAAAAGCTTCTCGAAGTCAACCTCGTCTGCACTCTCCGCGTCCACATGGTTACCATAGTTGTCAATTAACTCTGCAACTATTGTTACAGTCTGGGCAACAACAACAATGGTATCTGCCGGTGTTGTGATTACTTTAGCTGCAGGATCGGGATTTACGGTAATAGTGGCTGTAACCGATATAGCCCCAAAATTTGCTTCTATAGTATCGACTCCCGATACAGTTAACGCACCATATGTTGATGTGGCTTTACCAAGGTTGTTTGTTACTACCGGTGAATCCATAGTACCCAATGGTTCTGCCGCTATGGATTCAAATACAATATCTTCACCCTCAACAGGCGTAATTCCGTCTGTAAGAGTCGCAATAAAATCTTGCGTCTCTCCAACTTTAATCGATGCACTACTCGGCGATATAGTAAGTTGGTAATCCTGGGCGGCTAACTCGCTTGAAAACGAAAACATAAGCAGTACGGAAAAGACGAGCAATACTTTCCAATTATTACACTTCATAAAGAAACCTCCTTTTTTGTTTTTTTACCTCAACAATAGATTTTAGATAATACAAAAAACGATATACAGCAGCCCCCGAAGTCAAAAAATTCTCATTCATATACAACCTCCTTAATTTTTACCTGTTATATCCAAAATTATCACCCTCTCTCTTAATCTCTTTCTGTATTTTAAGGATAACAGCAACCTTTAAAAATAATTATAATAGATTTCGTAAAATTGTCAAGGGTTTTTTTGCTGAATTTCCCACATTCTCTTATCCGCGTAATAAAAAAGAAGAAATATAGCCAACAAAAGATATTACTCCGTCGCCTCGCTCTTCGCAATGACTCTTGTTTTCGTGTATTTAACAGTTAAAAACACATATTTTAATAGGATTTTTGTGATTTGTTGTTTCTCTTAAGTTTTGTTGTGTAGTGGGGTTTAAAAAATCTTAATTTTAATCTTGTGCAATCTTGTGGTTAGAACTCGGGGTAGCTGGGTGGTGGGGGCTTGACATTTCCCCAAAATAAATTTACAGTAATAAAAAAGGAGGATAATTATGGATTTTTTAAAAAGTAACTTTTTTAAATTTTTTCTATCATTAAACGTTTTGTTCAACCTCTTAAACTGTGCGTCTTCTAACCAGGAAATTTTCCGGCTCCCATCGATATCTAAAGAGCAAGACTTAAGCAGTGCATTTTTAAAATACTATGAACCCATTGAAGAAGATTTTAAAACCGATATGCCTGCGTATTCTCTTCCTCTGGACTTAGACAAAATTACTAATTTCTCTTCCGTTTCGGAGGAATATTTAAACAAACAGGAACAAAAAGACCTTCTTAAGAAAAATGGTTTTGTGGTTGTAAAAAGAGGAAAAACCGATGACATAACAACCTTTTACAAAAAACTCATCAAAGAAAATATTCCGATTTACGTAACGGCAGATACACCTCTTCATCTCTTTCACCTTTTATTTGACGAGACATTAAAAGAAACCGAAGAAGAGCTTTTCCATCCCGATGTTTTAAAAGTAACCGAAGCACTTCTTGAAGCATCAAAAAACGATTATAAAAAACTAAACGGAGAATTAAAGGAAGCGGCAAAGAGAAACGTTGCATATTTCTCAGTAGCGATGAAACTACTTGACCCAAATTTTTCTGCTCCCGGTTACGTTAAAAAATGGGTAGAATGGGAAATCGGTGAAATAGAAAAACACACAGGATTACCCGATCATTCAATATCAAGAGAAAAAGCTCTATTTCGCATACCGGAAGATTACAGTCAATATAAACCAAGAGGTCATTATACAAGAAGCAAAGAACTGGAAAAATATTTTAAAGGAATGATGTGGTATGGGAGAATGACCTTTCTGCTTAAGGGACATAAAGACTTTGGACCCGTTAGCCCTCCCGCGAAAGCCCTGACCGACAGAGAAACGGCAAAAATACAAACCCTACAGGCTTCTTTAATTTCAATTAATTCCGGCAATTTGAAATTGAAAGACGGAAGAAGTGTCTCTGAAGTTTGGGATAGAATCTACGCGGTTTCGGCATTTTATTCAGGGTTTTCAGATGATTTAACTATTTATGACTACAGAGAAACTCTCCGAAAAGTATTCGGCAACGAATTCACAACAAAAGAACTTGAAAAAGAAGAAAAATTTACGCAATTTCTTTTAGAACTTTCAAAACTAACTCCTCCAGCGATCTTTTCAGGCACAGGAGGCGCGGGAATTGACCCCGGAAACATAGAGGGTCACAAATTAACTTCCGTAGAACAATTGGACTCTATACTTACAAAAACTATGGGTCTTCGTTTCATGGGACAGCGTTATATACCGGACTCCTATATATTAAGCCAGCTCGTTTCTCCCACAGTAGGAACTGTCCCTGAAAAAATACCAGAAAGATTCACAGTTGTTTACATTTCCGATGAACGTATCCAACCCGATTTGCATTATTCTATAAGAGGATTTCCACGGGGGCTTGACGTATTTAGTGTTTTCGGAAGTAAACGGGCAGAAAAACACATAAAAGATTACACTGATGATGAATATCCAAAATACTATACTCAACTAAAAGATTTAAGAGCGGAGTTCTCAAAACTAACAGACAAAGAGTGGAACAGTAATCTTTACTGGTCGTGGTTATACGCACTTAAAACTCTTACAGAAGAAAGAAAAAAAGGATACCAAACATACCAGCAGACAGACGCGTGGCTTGACAGACAATTAAATACCGCGCTTGCTTCCTGGGCAGCACTGAGACATAATACCATTCTCTACGCAAAGCAAAGTTACACACCTTTACATGTTGGTATAACTTCGGTTACACCAACTCCTCCTCCACCCCCTCCACCAAAAGGACTTTTAGAGCCATTACCGGAATTTTACAAAAACATATTAACCACTTCAAAAATGGCTTACGCGGGATTAAAAGATTTAAACGCTCTTACACCATCATCAGAAAAGAGGTTATCATATTTAATCAGTCTGTTGGAAAAACTCTACCAGATATGCAAGAAACAAGTTGAAAACAAGACTCTGGGCGAAGAAGATAATCTTTTTCTGGGAAGCTTTGCCGAAAAATTAAAGAGCGCCATAGGAGATATAACCGATGCGGGCTTGAAAACCACTATAGTCGCGGATGTTCATACCGATATAAATACAAAAAAATGTCTTGAAGAAGCGTCCGGCTATTTAGATTATATTGTTGTCGCTTACAAAAGACCCGCAGGAGATATAGTGCTTGCCGTAGGACCAATTCTCTCCTATTATGAATTTAAACACCCCATGAGTGACCGCCTTACCGATGAGAAATGGAGAGAAATACTTAAGAGTGGAAAAATACCTGAAAGACCAGACTGGATTAGAAGCTTTCACGCCTCCCCTTAATGGGACGCAGATAAACGCAGATTAAAAAGGATTTTTTTTAGTGTGTAAAACGGCTTGCAATCAGGACTTGTGACGCGCAACTCAAATACCCAGGACATTGTATCTACCCTTCCCGTCTTGATTTCTATCTACAAATAATTATATTCAATACTGATAACAGGATTTATTGAGTTTGTAGAGTTCGTTGGGTTTGTTGGGTTCGGGTTTAAATAAACAAAATAAAAAAAATGGTGTGTGGGGTAACTCTGTGTACTCTGTGGTTAAATAATTTGGGGAGGTGTTCTGTGGGCTCTGTGGTTTAAATGTTTTAAAAATTATAAAAGGAGAAATATGTTTGGTTTAAAATTAAGGATGTTTTTACTTGTAGCCGCCCTGTTCGGTATCGTTTACGCGATCGTTACCATAATAGGTACAGCCATGGGAATAAAAAATTTCTATTTCTATCTCGTCTTAGCATTAGTCTTTATGTTGATCCAATACTTAATTGGTCCTAAAATCGTAGAATGGTCCATGAAAGTTAAATATGTAGAAGAGACCAGTTACCCTGAACTTCATCAGATGATTGAAGAATTAGCCAGAAACGCCGGTATACCGAAACCAAAAGTCGGAATCGCGCCGACCGCTCTTCCAAACGCGTTTGCCTTCGGAAGAAGCCGAAGAGACGGAAGAGTGTGCGTAACTCAGGGTATATTAAATTTATTAGATAGAAATGAACTTAAAGCGGTACTCGGACATGAAATAACACATATAGTAAACAGGGATATGTTGACTATAACTTTACTTTCCGTAATACCCATGCTCATGTATAGAATCGCGTGGCATTTCCTTTTCTTTGGGAGCGTGGGACGAAGAAGAGGAGAAGGAGCAGCCTATACGGCTCTTATCGGTCTTTCGGCTTTGGTGTTTTATTTCATAACAAATCTCCTCGTTCTCTATGCCTCCAGAATACGGGAATACTTCGCGGATAAAGGTTCCGTTGACCTGGGAAATCAGCCTTCCGCGCTTGCTTCGGCTCTTTATAAACTTGTTTATGGTTCGGCTAAAACAAGCAAACAGGCTATAAAAGACGTCGAAGGGTTAAAAGCTTTTTTTGTTAATGACCCTTCAAAGGCAAGTAAAGAAATAAGAGAACTCGCAGCGATAGATCTGGACAGAAGCGGAACAATAGACCCGGATGAACTCCAACATATATATTCAAGAAAGATAGAACTAACCTTTTCCGATAGACTGCTTGAGACTTTAAGCACTCATCCAAATATGTTAAAAAGGATACAAAAACTTTCGGAATATGGTCAACACTAAGATAATAGGACGCAGATGAACGCAGATTACAAAGGATTTTAATTTGTTATTCTTACTAAATCCCACACCCCCATTCCTAAGCACTAAAATACGTACCTTAGTGTCTTTTTGGCTTGATCAGTTACAATGCTGTTTTTTATAATTCTTATTTCTGCCGCAAAAGATGCAAGTAAAGATTATACGTTTTTGCGGGAAAGAATGGTAGAAGAACAAATTATAGCAAGAGGGATAAGTGATTCTCTTGTTATAGATGCCATGTTAACTGTCAAAAGACATTTCTTTGTCCCCGCGAATCTAATGCAATTTGTATACAATGATAACCCTCTACCAATAGGTCACGGGCAGACTATTTCTCAGCCATATATCGTGGCAATCATGACGGAACTTCTTGAAGTAAAGAAGACCCATAGGGTCCTCGAAGTAGGAACCGGTTCGGGATATCAGGCAGCGATACTCTCACTTCTCGCGGATTCGGTTTTTACAATCGAAATAATTCCCGAACTTGCCCATTCGGCAAAAGAAAGACTCAAAGTACTTGGATATGAGAATGTGATTGTTAAAGCCGGAGATGGCTACAAAGGATGGAAAGAACATGCTCCTTTTGACGGAATCATCGTAACCTGCGCTCCGGAAGAAATACCCCCCTTACTTTTGGAGCAACTCTCTATCAGAGGAAGAATGGTAATCCCGGTAGGTTCTTATTATCAGGAGCTAATCCTTATAACAAAAGATTCCTCGGAAATATCGGAGAAAAGTATAATACCGGTAAGATTTGTACCCATGATAAAAAAACAGTAAATCAAATATTAAATATTAAAAAGTAAAATGACAAATAAAAAAGTAAAATTGTTTATAAGAAAAAACCACAGCACCCACACACACTAAACCCAAAATTTTTAACAACAAATAGCACAAATCACACAAATGAATTAACGATAGATGTTTTTAAAAAAAACAGAATCTTTTTTGTTTTTATTCGTGCTATTCGTGTGATTTGTTGTTCCCCTTGCTTTTGGTGGTGTGTTGGGTTTAAACAAAATAAATATAATTTGTTGTTTTCTCTGTGTTCTCTGTGCCTCTGTGTGAGAATATGTTTTTCATTTCCGAACCCAGACTGCTATCGTATCAAAAGAAAGCGCCCCAATTAGACCAACAGCGATTCCTTCCTTAAGTTCTCCATATTCAAACCACATGTTGGAAAAAGCATAAGCATTGGAATCCTTTGCCTGCACCAAAAGAGTATACATTGTATCTTTTTCCTTAAATAAAAGGCTGGCAGAAAAAATACCCATAAATGTATCCAGACTAACCATTGGGGGGAAACTATCAGATTCAGCCATTTCACCCGTAATATACGGAAGTACATCATAAGCGTTTTTAAAACAATAATCACAGCTATTCCAGACTAAAAGAGGTGGATTGCTTAAGGAAACTGTGTCCGAAAATTCAGGTGAAAATATAGTCAGCGAACCGGGAACCTGAACTTCTCTTGATATCACTTCTCCATCAACAGATACATTTACTAAATACTTCATACCATATTCCACACAAAAAGAATCATTACTGTAATAAAGTCCCATAAGAGTATCGGATTCATCGAACCAAAAAGTATCAGAATTTTCATCGACAAGAAAAATCTCAGCATCCGAAATCCCGGCATTATACAGACCGACAGGGACATCCAACCTATATGTGGAATCAACAAAAGCCCGCTGGAATTTCATATCCGGTTTTAAAACAAGATTTACAACATACCTGTGATCGTAAGGTGCTTCTTCGGTACTACACGAAAGAAAAAATAAAACAGAAAAACAAGTCAAAAATGTAAGTCCTTTTCTTATCATGCTCTACCCTCCTAAAACCTGTAAATAAATTCAATCGAAGGAATAATCGGAAGCATATAAAATGATTTTTTAATGGGTGGTTCTTGATCGTAGTCATAGTAATACATAAAAACATTCTTGGAATTCAACACATTGTACAAACTGAGTTTTACATCCAACCCGTTGTTTCCGAAATAGAAAGATCTGCTTAGACTCGCATCTAAACGAATATAAGGCGGATACCTGACCTGATTTTTATCACCCTGCAATTCTATCCATTCAGACTCATCTTCCCCGTATGGCATAATCTCGAATCTGTATCTATATCGCGCAAGATCAGTTGTATAAGGATTACCAGTACAGAAACCGAATTGGACTCCCGCTTCATATTTTTCACCTAATAAAGCAAGAAGAGTTGCATGAAGATTGTGATTTCTATCCCAATCGGTCGGATAAGTTTCATCTCCGAAAGCGACATCGGTTTTAAGGAAAGAATAACTTAACCAACCCCTTAAATTACCGATTTCTTTTTTCAAAAGAAAATCAATACCATAAGCTTCGCCGCTTCCCTCCTCCAGCATAGTCTCATAATATTCTTGTTCAGTACTGATTTCAATGTCATCGAGATCTCTCATATTCAGAAGACGATTATATCTTCTATAATATCCCTCTAAAGAGAAATAGAGGTCTTCCCTCAACCAACCCTCAAATCCAAGATTAAAGTGATGAGCTTCTTCTGGATCGTACGCACCTCCGAGAGGAATCCAGTAATAAATTGGAATATCCGCCCCGCTTATTACAGATCCTCCAGGCACAATATATTGATGAAAATTTCCGAAAGAAAATGTTATGGCTCTCAAATCATCAAAAAAGTACTTGGCTGATAACCTGTAAGCTCGCAAAAAATCTGAATTTGTTTGATTGAATTCCTCACTTTCTGAATAATAATGAGTAAGAGAAACCCCTCCCAGGAGAAGAATTTTATCAGACAACTTGAATTTATCTTCAATATAAAGAGAAGCCCTATTACTCCATATATCTTCATAAGAATACTCATATCCCATCAAGAAATTAACGTTATATTCGAAAGGATTGTAAGAATCATTCAATCCGACTGTAATTTCATGTTCTCCTAACTTCTTAATGTATTCCGCTCCGATTGTACCAACATCAATATTACCATCCGTTATAAAAATAGTATCAAGAACCCTGAGGTAAAAATCATGATTGCTATATCCCGCAAAAATATGAAACAAATCGCCTTCCGTGTTCGAATGAAATAAATTCAAGGCCACAACGTCATTTCCCCAGTCAAAACCTATAATTCTTATTGATTCGTCATCATCATCCCTGATATCGAGGAAATCCTTCCCAGTATACCCACTCAAGACTAAAGACCAATCACTTATATCTGTCTCCCAATGCAAATAACCATCATAAAAGTAATAAGGAAGGTCGAAATCAAAAAGAGCAAGAAGTTTATCCGCATAGGTTCTTCGTACCGAAAAAAGAAAATTGCTGTTTATTGAAGGTATTTTACTCCCCAGTGTTAAACTACCCGATAAAACACTAAGAGAAGCAACACCCGTAAGTCCTTCTATTTCTCTGCCAACACCTTTTGTCTTTATATCGAGAACCGAAGACAATGAGGCATCATGTTTGATTGGAATTCCGCTTACATACAATTCGGCACTCTTCACGGCATTTGAATTAAAAGCAGATACCAACCCGAAAAGATGAAAAGGATTCAGCAAAGGAACATCATCAATAAGAACGATATTCTGATCGGGACCTCCGCCTCTTACCGAAATTGCAGTAGAAAAATCGGAAGATTTTGTAACACCGGGAAGAGCCTCAAGAGTTCGCATTAAATCTCCTTCAACAAACGAAGGCAGCATCATCAAATCCTTTTGCGATAATGAAGAGGGAGTTATGGAAGCCGAGCTTCTAAATTTTTCCTTTTTTGCTGATACCAGTATCCCCTGCACTTTCAATGGTTCCATATGCATTGCGACATTAACACTCAGATATTCTCGCCCGTCAAACTTTATATCCTTTGTTACCCACCCATAACCCATCATAGAATATCTAACTTGAAATTCGCTAAGTGAATCAGACATTATTATACTATAGTAACCTTTGTCATCTGTTACCGTACCCAATTCGGTTCCAACGATAACTATATTAACCATTGGCAATGGCTCTTTTGTTGCTGCATCGTAAACTTCCCCGGTTAAGACATTATAATTACTACCAAGCAGCATCAAGCAAAACGCACAAAATGACATTTAATATTTTTCTCCCTTCAATAAAATTTAATGGCAGATATACTTATTTTTTAATTATGACCGAATAAAGGAAGGAAAAGTTCCGTAATAATTTACTTTCTAGTATAATTATCCCGAATTCTCCTTTTTGTTTTGATCCATATCTTTAAGGATTTCTTTTGCCCAACCACAGTCAGGATTTATCTCCAGCGCTTTTTTATAGAATTCAATTGCCGTAGAATCTTCTTTCTTCTCTTTATAGGCATTCCCAAGCCATATATAGACTTCGTCTCTGCCCCAGTCGGGATAAATTCCTCTATTTTCTTCTTTCTTGAATAATTCCGCTGATTTTTCAAAAAGCGAGATAGCTTTATCTACTCCGCCTCCAAACATCTTTGGGGTATATAACTTACCGGTTCCGTCAATCATATAGATTCTCGGATTTTCGGGAGCAAGCTTTTTTGCTTTTTCTATTTCCTTTCCCGATTTAATTCCATTGGTCATTCCGAGCCCGGGCTTAAAACCTATTTCCATTCCCAGAATAGAAGATAAAAGAACGTGGGAGTCAGCAAAGTCATTTTTGTCTTTTATTGATTTTTGGATTATTTCCTTTGCCAGCTCAATATACTTCTCGTTTATTTCTTTATCCTCATACGAAATCGTACTTATCCTATAATAGTTCAAAGCAAGGTAATAATTGACCAGCCATTCTTTATCTTCAAAAGTGGAGAGACGTTCTAATTTTGTAGAAACTTCTTTTAATTTTTCAATATCTCCTTTATCAACAGCTTCCTGCTGCTCGACTTTAATCGCGACTATATGCTTATCCACAGTTACTTTCTCTTCCGCATGAATACCAATAGATGCTAAAGTTATAACTATCACCAATAAAACTCTTTCCATTTTAACCTCCTTTTACATTTGAAAAGATACACCGAAATAATAGAGCCTACCATAGGAGCTTTCAATAGGTTGATTTTTATCCCCATTATGATAACCTAAAATGTTATCCCTATCCGTAACGTTATTAACTGAAAAATAGAATATTGTTAAATTATTAGTGAAGAATGAATGCAAATAAAAAACACTCAGGTCAAGAGTCCGATAAGAGGGAAGCCGCTCCGAACGGAATTCTCCGTCTAAAGGAGTAAAAGGTTTCCCTGTAGCGTACATATATTTTGTTCCTATCTGAAAAGACGAAGTCAGAGAAATATTCAAAATAGCACTTAAATTATGCGTAATATCGAAATCAGGAGGAAAAAGACCAGCATAATCCTGCCAATTTCTTTCCGATGTCAGATAAGAATAGGCAATCCTCCCTTCAATTTTTTCAAAACTTTTCTTTATAAAAAAGTCAACTCCTCTTGCGTAACCAAACCCGGAAGAAACATAATTAAGAGAATCATCATCTTTCATCAGTTTTTCATAATCTTTATAATAACCCTCCACCCTTATCATTCCCCCATCGTTTTCCCAGGTTCCGGAAATTATATAATGTCTTGCATCCATGGGGTCCAACTCAGGATTCCCGTAATCCGGATCATATCTCCAGGGCTCATAAAACTGGTGAAACTTTCCAGTGGCAAAAGCCAGAGTAATTTCATCTGTGGTTTTCCAGGATAAAGAGAACCGCGGATCAAAAACATTTTTTGCGCTTTTCGAATCCCGGTCGAACCTTATTCCCGAAGTTAAGGATAAATTATAAGGAAAAAAGGATGTCTCTTCTGCAAAAATCGAACCTATATAACTTTTATATTCCCTGTCGTAATGATTACTGGGAACCGAAGGGTCCAAAGTGTCTTCCTCGGATGGAACAAAACCCTCAAAATAACTTTTTCTTTGTTCAAGACAGCCTCCGACTTTTAAAAACATCCATGTTTGTTTCTCCAACATAACCCTTGCCTGGTTAATCTCATCCGTATTACTTAAATCGAGAACATATTCCTCGCCAGCAGTTATTTCCATATCTTTTCCGAAATCAGTCCTGGATATATTAAATTTAAGAAAACTATTATCAGACAGGGCGTGGTCTATTTTCAAATTATAAAGATTACTATTCTCGGTCCCATAATAATTCCCTCCCCAAGTCGGATCCTGAAGAGAAACACCGACATTATCTTTTTCTCTAAAGAAAAACAATTTTGCCAGACCTTTTTCGGAATATCTCCATCCAAGATTTAAGTTTAAATCATATGAAAAAGGATATTCCGTAAAATTATCTTCAATATTATTAAAATCAAAAAGCGGCTTGGTATTGCTTTGATTCCCCGAAAAATTCACTCCTAATTTATCGCCTAAAGGGACAGCTCCCGCTACCGAAAAATTCGCAAGACCCATACCTAAACTAATAACCCTTTCCGACGGTAAATCCTGACTTTCCATCGATAAAACTCCCGACAAAGCATTACCGTACTCGGCTCCGAACCCCCCCGAAGAGAAATAAGTGCCTTTTAGAAGAAAAGGACTAAAGGTTCCGAAAAATCCACCTGTCGGAGATTCATACCTATAAGGATGATAAACATTTGCTCCATCAAGAAGAAACTTGGTTTCAGTAACTTCTCCCCCCCGAACGAACAGACCCGCACCTTCTTCAACATGCTGAACGCCTGGAAAAGACTTGATAGCCCAGCAAACATCTGCTGCTGCTCCGGGAGTCGTAAGAACCTCAAGCGGCGTAAGAGTAACACCATTCTCTTCACCCGTTGTAAAGGAAGACGCTTTGACTATAACCCCCTCACTTTTAAGCGTTTTTTCTTTTAAGATTGCTCTTACCTCAATGGGTTTCCCCTCAAGGTATAATTCCTCTCTCGATTCTTTATATCCCATCATTCGAATCAGCAAATTATATTTTCCTGTCTCTTGGGTTTTAAATTTAAAATTACCGTTTTCATCAGAAGATGCACCATCGAGTGTTCCTTCCAGAAATACATTTACTCCTTCGAGAGCCTCTCTTTTTTCATTCGTTACCCTTCCCTCAATAACCGTTTCCGCCAAAAGCATTATCGGCAGAAAAAACATAAGGCAGGACTTTCCCATATTAACCTTCACTTTCTTCCAGAATCTTTTCTAAATGTTCCAGATAACCCCTGAAAGCCTTTTTCCCTTTTTCTGTTATACTGTAAATTGTATTAGGTTTTTTATCTGTGAATACTTTTTTCACTTTTACGTAGCCCGCACTCTCTAATTTTTCCATGTGACTGCTAAGATTTCCATCTGTAACCTCAAGCTTTTTTCTCAGATAAATAAAATTTACTTTATTGACTGAACTCAATATAGTCATAATCCCAAGCCTTATCGGCGCATGAATTAGTTTATTTACTTCCGCGGGATTAAAATCCTCCATTTATAATCCTTTTCCTCTAGAGCGAATTTTAACGACGACTGCCGGAACAATCATAGTTCCGAAAATAAGAAAGGTAAACACCGTATTAACCAACTCCGGAAATAAACCGACAATTACTGCGCCTATCCAACAAAGAATCGCCGCAACAATGAATGCTCTCCACGAAACGAAAGCCTCAACAAAGAAACCAACGCCGATAAACAAAGCTACAACACTTTCAAAAAAATCGGTATATTCTGTAGCCCATAAAATAAACATCGCCAGCATAATACTTACGGTAATCCCAATCCAGACCATACCTATTAGCTTACCGGCAAAAGATGTAATACCGGTCATCCTGGCAATCTTTTTCGCAATCCTGTAGCCGAAGAATGAACCGACAAGCATAATACAACCCCAATTAAGCCATATAAGATTATACCATTCTCGTCCAAGAAGAAAAACCGTTAAACCAAGTCCGACAAGCGCAAGAATTCCCCATAAAAACTGAATTTCTACAGCGCATACCCCCGTTTTCCTTAGCTCTTCCTCTGTCTCCCTTAGATGCCTCTTTATCTCCTCTAAACTTTTTTCCGCTTCTTTTTTATCCATTCAGAAAACCCCCTTTTCAAAGTTCTTTGCTATACAAAGATTAATAATGTTTTTCTCCTATTTGTCAACCCTTTTATTTCGCCACAAAGACACTAGGACACAAAGAACAAAAAACTGATTCATTTTTATTACTAAACACACAAAAAGCGCTAAAAATTTTTTCTATACCCTATACCCTAAATACTATACCCTATATTCATACTGCTTTCTACTTACTACTCTCTAGATACCAAATAACTCTTTTGTGTTTTTATATGTTTTCTCCGCCACTTCTGTGAAGGTTTTAGATTTTATTTCTGCAATTTTTTTAACGACATAAGTTGTATACGCGGGCTCGTTCCTTCTTCCTCTGTATGGCTGGGGTGTTAGATAAGGGGCATCAGTCTCAACTAAAATGGAATCGAGAGGAATTTCTTTTATAGAAGCAGATATCAAACTGTTAGGATATGTGACAACTCCTCCAATTCCAACATAAAAACCCATTTCGATAATTTTCATCGCGAAATCTTTTGCGTAATCAAAAGCGTGAAAAACGCCCCTGCATTTAAAATCTAAGACTATCTCAATTGTATCTTTGATTGAATCTCTGGTATGTATAATTACAGGAAGATCATTTTCTTCTGCAATTTTAAGTTGTCTTCTAAAAACCTCTTTCTGAATATCTCTTGGAGATAGATCCCGATAATAATCAAGACCTATCTCACCTATGCTCACTACTTTTTTATTTTTGGATATTTTTATTATTTCATTCTCAATATTATTGTCGTAGAATTTAGCGTCATGAGGATGTAACCCACAAGCCGCATAAACATTATCAAACTTTTCGGAAATACCTGATGCTTCTTTGCTTGAACGCAAATCCCACCCCGGGACCAATATTTTTTCAACTCCGGATTCTTTCGCGTTACGTATAACTTTTTCTATTTCGTTCTTAAATCTTCTGTCCTGAAGATGACAATGAGAATCACATATTTTGAAATTCATAATATTAAAAAAATTTATTTCTTAATTTAATTAATAAAAGTACTTATTTTTCTTTTTCCTCAGGGGAATTCAGATCATCATTATCCAATTCATCTGTTACGTCTTTAAAAGACTTCTTGAATTCTTTGATTGCTTTTCCCATAGATCTACCTATTTCAGGGAGCCTTTTTGCTCCGAATAATAAGAGGGCAATAATCAATACAACTATTATTTCCGGCCATCCAATGGGTCCAAACATTGACCTCCTCCTTTTTTCTATACTAAAGATAAAAATACAAAATGTCAATACCCCATTAATTAGGTTCTAGGTCTCAGGTATTAGGTTTTAGTAAAACAATAAAAATTCCTGTAAATCTGTGTTAATCCTGTCTAAATTTTTGGAGATGTGGAAAATCGGGTTTTAAACATACAAAAATATAACTTTTTTATTTTTTTATCCGTGTCAATCTGTGTTAATCCGTGGCTAATTAAATCTTCAACAGTTGACAAATTTAAATAGTTTTTTAATATTCAAATATGAGCATAATTTTACTTATTAGTTTCAATTTATTTGTGAGTTCTTCGGTTCCACAGGGTCCTGCCGCAACCGACACACCTTCAGGGTTTTCCGTGATGGTCGGAGGAAAATATAAAGTTAATTACGACTTGATAGCTTCATATTATAGCGAAACCAACTATGAAGTGAGGCTTCATGGAATAGTTATGGGCAGGGAACTCTTTCTCGGAAAAAACTTCTCGATTTTACCGGAGATAGGAGTAGTAAAAGGCACAAGGATAAGAGAAGGAGCTACGGAAAGCGCCCTTTCTCCTCTTTTCCTGGTTCGCTTCGCATATTTATTTTCAGCAGAAAGTTCAACTTTTCAAATTGGATTTTCCTTAAGGGAGGCTTTTAATGGTAAAGTGGGCACTGACTTCATTGATTTTGGTATTGGCTTTAGAATGTGAAAATTCCTTTTCTACAAGAATGACCGCGGATTACTTCCCCTTAAAAACAGGGAATAATTGGGTATATGATGTAAAAGGGAAGAATAGTTATCAAATTGAAATAGCAGTGACAGGTATGAAGGTAACACAAGGAGACAGCCTCTTTTTAGTAGATGTGGGTGGAGAAACACAATACTTTCAAAGAAAACCAGGTATAGCAAATAGAGTCAGAGAATTATTTATTAATCACGACGGAGATCAAGTTTCCTTCGGGATAATATATGAACCATACCTTCTATTACCCCCAATTGAAGGTGAGAATTGGGAAAGAGAATTTAATTTTTATTCAATTCATATGGGGGATTCGTTAGAGAAAATTTTTTTTGTAGCAGTTGACTCGGTAATAAATACTTCCATAATTATAAATTCGGAAAATTATGAAAATGTTTACCGTATAAGAAGAAAAATTGTTGAAGATAACGATTCTATAATTCAATATGAATGGTTGGCACCCAACATAGGTCTCATAAAAAAAGAAATACCGGCTGACTCAGTAGTTTGGGAACTCGCATCTTTTACAGTAAATGAATAGTACCGAGCAGCTTGTTAAAGAATTTGTTTATTATCTACAGGCAGAAAGAGGGTTATCCGGCAACACTGTAGAAAGTTACAAAAGTGATGTACTTGCATTCATAGACAACACAAAAAAAAACATTAAAGAGATAAATGAAGAAAACATACAAAATTACATCGATAGCTTGCATAGTTCCAATTTTTCTACTGCAACTGTAGCAAGGAAACTATCTTCGTTGAGGATGTTTTTTCTCTTCTGGGTCGGAGAAGGATTAATAGACCAAACCCCAATGAATAACATTCAATCCCCGAGAAAGGAAAGGAAATTACCCAAATTTTTATCTGCTGATGAAGTTAAGAATTTAATTGAAAGCGTTAACGGCGATTTCAAATATTCCTTGAGAGATAGGGCAATTTTAGAATTACTCTACGGCTGCGGTTTAAGAGTATCCGAGCTGCTTGATATTAGAAAGGAAGACCTTTTCCTAAAGGAAGATTTTATACGTGTCAAAGGAAAAGGAAGCAAAGAAAGAATAGTTCCTCTCGGAGGAGAAGCGAAAAAAGCTATAATTAAATATATGACCGGGGCAAGACCTGCTTTTAACAAAAAAAATTCTACTTTTCTATTCTTAACCAGAAGTGGAAATAAACTTTCCAGGATGGGACTGTGGAAACGATTCCAACAATATATTGTAAAAAGCGGAATAAAAAAAGAAGCCACCCCACACACCCTCAGACACTCCTTTGCAACACATCTACTTGAAGGAGGAGCCTCCTTACGAACAGTTCAACTCCTTTTAGGTCACTGTGATATTTCTACCACTCAAATATATACACATATCGACAGAAGTTATCTTCGAGAAATTCTAATCTCTTACCATCCCCGAGGATGAGATGATCTTCCTTATTATCATTTCTCTAATCAATCCTTCAATAGTAAGATTAAGATACTCGGGCGGAGACTGGTATAATGATCCGGATATTATTCCAAATTTTGCGAGGGGAATAAACACCAGAACAGCAATCAGAATATCGGAAAAAGAAGTAATCCTATCCTTAAACGATCCCGAAATATACTCTTATCCATTTCTCTTTGTTACCGGACATGGGAAAATAGAATTCTCGAAATCTGAATTACAAAATTTAAGAAACTATCTCTGGAACGGAGGTTTTATTTACGTGGATGACGACTATGGTATGGATAAACATTTTCGAGAAACGCTAACTAAAGCCTTTCCAAAACACAAATTGGTACAATTGCCTACAGACCACGAAATTTATAAAATATTTTATGAATTACCCGAAGGTTTACCAAAAATACATGAGCATTACAAAGGCGCTCCAAAAGGTTACGGTTTGTTTTTAAAAGGAAAATTGGCTTTATTTTATACATATAACAGTAATATTTCAGATGGATGGGCATCCCCTTCCGTGTATCGGGATCCTGAAGAACTCAGAGAAAAAGCTTTAAAAATGGGCATAAACATATATATTTATGCGATGACCTACTGATGAAAAAACATATTTATGAAGAAATCCGGGGGTTTTTTTCATTTAAGGAAGAAAAAAACCTCGTTGAGAAATTAATCCGCAAATGGGAAACAAATTCTTCGGGAGTTCAGATTTATAAAAGCGGTATTCCCAAAAACCCTTCCTATCCTTTTTATTTCCATATGGGCATAATAGGTAAAGACTGGCCGGGTTTTTCCACTGCAATTCTTGGCGCAATCCACGGAAAAGGCTGGAATCTATCTTATGAATCCGGAATTACAATGGAAGTAAACGGAAATATATTAGGGATTGTCATATTTGTAATAGAAATTATGAATGAACCGGCTCTCGGGAAATTCAGAAAAGACAGAAATGAAATGATTAATAATATTATGAATGTATCAGTAGGAAGTCTGGCAAAAAGATTACTTCTTTCAGTCGAATCAAAACGCCTTGAAGTCTATTCTAAAGTTATAAACATAATAAAAAAGGAATGCAAAGAGGATTTTTTACATAATCTTTTAGGTCCCGAAGGAGAAGCTTTTAGCTTCTTCGCTTCCCGCACAAAAGCTTATATTACAGAAAGAAGCCCTAATGACCTCGCAGACCAGATTATCTCAAATTACAGAGCACATAAAGACGTAATAAATACAAACGGTAAAATTCAGATTTATATAAAAAATATAAAAACAATCAAAGAAAATCTCACCTGTATAACCGTAGGCGTCTACGAAAGAGATATACCTCTAAAAGTGATACTCGATACAATATCTTTTGTTCTTCCCGACTCTAGAATCATATATAATAAAGAGTTTACAACTCCCCAAGGAGTACTTGTCGCAAGAATAGAGATTAGTGATAGAAGAGGAAAACCTTATCCACCTCCATCTCATAAAAGAATAAAAAAAGTTTTAAAAAGAATACACCTAAAAGGAAGGGAAGATACCGGAAAATCAGCCAAAGCTCCTATAGGACTTGAACATTATCTCCGGGCTATAATTCCACGTCTAATTAAGGAATTCGAAAAAAGTGGAGAACCTCAAGTTTATTTTTCCCTCATCAACTCGACAGAGTTCTTCCTTGAATTTAAAATTCTAATAGTGACTGAAAACGAAGACGCGGAAAGGAAAAACCGGAGAATAGTTACCGGCTTCAATAGAATAGCGGGGCTAACACTTCTCTCGACACATCAACCAAGAGAACGGGGAAAAGCCAGTCTACTAATATTTGATATAAAAGCCGCACTTGATGAATTCGAAGCCCTTTCGGAATTATATCAAAAAACCAAAAAAGTTCTTATAGGAGAACTGGGTAAAATCCGTGATTTTGATGAAGGAATGAGAGAAATGGATTCCGAGAAAATCAGAACGGTCATAAAAAATTTCCCCAATATACCCGAAACACAAATAACGAAACTATACTATTCTTTGGAAGATTTCTGGCGAATAAGCACTCCCAGTTCCGATATCACAAGAATTCTAAAAACAATACACAAATTACTAAGCAAATATAAAAAGGGTAAAACCTTACATAAAGATTTAGCGGTAGAAAACGGTACTATAATTATATTTCTCGCACCCAAAGAAAAAATCCTCTCGGGAAACCTACTTAAGTTCTGCAGCAAGTTCAAAATAACTCTCTCAAGAATAGAAATGACAGAAACAGATATCCTGATAGCTCTTATATCAAAAGAAGACAAACCCATCGAAAACAATCAAATCGAAAAAATCGTCTCTAAAGTAATACGCTAAATTGTTTTTATTTTTTCTTTTTCTTTCTGGAGTCCTATCCATACTTACACAAAACATACTGATTCGTGAAATCTATATGATATTTCACGGCAATGAGCTAACGTACGGTTTGGTTATATCTTTCTGGCTTTTTGGTGCCGGAATAGGTTCATTCTGGGGTAGAAAATTCAGTGAAGAGAAACTATACTTACCTTTTTTAATTCTTGCCTTATATTTTCCCGTTTCAATATATTTACTTCGCTTCTTACCCGGACTTTTAGGTTATAAAGTAGGAGAGGTCTTTACCTTTTCTCTCCTACTTGCGGAAACCGCTTTTCTTCTCTTCCCGATCTACTTAAATTTCGGAATTATCTTCGCGCTCGGACAGAAAAAGTTTTCAAATCTATCAGAAAACGTCCTTAAAGGCATAACAAGACCATATATTTTTGATTCCGTTGGAGATCTTATAGGTGGAATTTTCTTTTCATATATATTCGTCTCCTTTCTTTCTCCCGCAAAAAATCTTTTTTTAGTAAGCACTCTTTTTCTTTTACCGGTAGCAATTCTAAAAGGTAAAAAATTTATACCTTTAATTTTGATTTTTCTTGTTATTTTTCTGTTTTCTGACTTTACGAATTCAATGAAAAAAACATATGAAAAACTATACTCCGGTTTTAAGGTTGAGTATATTACAGAAACCAAATACGGAAGATACATGGAAATAAGAAAAGATAACCTGAATTCCCTTTTCTCAAACGGAATCCTGTCATACACTTACCCCGATAAAACAACTTCCGAATACATCCACTTACCCCTGCTGCTTTCCCCGGGGAAAGAGAAGGAAATCCTTTACCTGGGATTGGCAGGACCCGGCGAGATAAAGGAACTTTCCAAATATGAAAACTTTACAGTGGTTCATCCTGATGCCGATTTCCAGAAAATATTAGAAAAACACATCGATAACAAAACGCTAAAAAACATAAATTTTATAGCTTCCGACCCCAGACTTTTTCTAAAAAAGACCAACAAGAAATTCGATGCTATATTTCTGGGAATAGGAGACCCACTTTCGATATCAAGCAATCGCTTTTACACTCTTGAATTCTGCAAACTTCTTTCGGAAAAATTAAACGATGAAGGTATAGTTACTTTTTCGATTTCCTCCGGAGAAAACTACTTAAACGAAACCACACTCGACTACAACTCTCTTATCTTCTGGACCTATAGATTTAAATTCTCTCATTATTTTGTTATACCGGGTTATAATTCAAGATATATTTTCTCAAACGCTCCTATTGCTTACGAAGAAAAAAGAATAAAAGAAGAATTAAAAAACCTGAATCTTCAATATCTGGACGAATACATTATAAGATCCTCCCTACCCACCTTTAGAATTAAAGAATTCGAAAAACGGTTAAGCGATAATTTTATAGGATTCAATACAGATAAAAAACCCAGAGCTTTTCTACTTTCCCTACTCCATTATCTGGAGAAATACAGCAGGGCAGCCGGATTTATGAAACTCGTTTTTAAAGCTCCGTTTTCCCTGATATTTCTATTTCTGCCTATACCGATAATCTTCAGAAAAACAAGATTTCGAGTTTCCCTTATTGGCGCTATTGCCATTGCTATTTCCTACTCCTGTATATTGAGTCTTCAAATTATATATGGAAATGTATATCACCTCGTTGGTTTAATAACCGGACTATTTATGTTCGGAGTGGGAATCGGAACTTTTCTATCGGAAAAAATAAAACTACAGGAAAAATTAAAAATACCTTTTATAATGCTGGCAATATTGTCGTTCTTTTTATACCTGATAATCGAGATGGAAAGTCCCATTTTTTTCGTGTTCCTTTTTATACCTTTCATAAGCTTCAGTTGCGGAACGGCAATCGGGTGGACATACACAAATGCGGGAACTATACTTAAAGATAAAGAAGGGAAGGATGACACAGCTCCTCGTGTTTACGCGCTTGATCTTATAGGTGGAGGCATAGGAGCGCTACTTTTTTCCTTCCTTTTATTACCTGCCTTTGGAATAATACCAACAATTCTACTGCTCGTGGGAATATGCCTCCTGGGGTATCTCTTCGCATAAAACTTACTTTTGCCACGAAGGCACCAAGACACAAAGATAATAGGACGCAGATTAAAAAAGGATTTACAGGATTTTTTGTTGTTTTTACTAAAACCTAAAACCCAAAACCTAAAACCCAAATTCGCCACAGAGGCACAGAGAACACAGAGAAAAAAAAATTTGTTTTGTTTAAAACCCACCCCACCAAATATTTTTTTTGACATATAGAACATGTAGATACTATAGTTTTTTTACTAACAGCTAAATCGTTATTAGAAAGTTACTATTTACAGGCAATTAAAACATTAAACCATTTGAATTCCGGTAATCGCTTTACTGTAATTTTTTTAAATCCGGCCTTTTTGCAAATTTCTTTCCACTGTTTGAAACTTATACAATATTCCCCATCATTTAATATGTGTTTTTTACCGTTATCATACATTCTGCTGAAAGCTTCGACCCCTCCTTCTTTTAATGCGAGAACATATTCTTGTTTTAAGTAATTTATAATCCTTAACAATCGCTCCGGGTTCCGCAAATCCCCGGTAGTATCCATATCGATATCTCCGAGAATGAACTTGCCGCCGCTCTTCAAGAGTTCATAAATTTTCTTTATAACGGGGTATTTGTTTTTGACATGATGAAGCGTAACCGTTGATGCGATTACGTCGAAAAATTTCTTTTCAAAATCAAGATTTTCAGCGTCTTCAAGTTTACAAGAAATTCTCTCTGAAAGATTTAATTTATCGATTTTATTTTTAAATATTTCAAGCATTTCAGGAGAGCTATCGATTCCATAAATTAAACAATCCGCTTTTTCAAGGAATTTAAGAGACAGTAATCCGGTTCCGCAACCAATATCGAGAACAAGCTCTCCTTCTTTTACTTCAGATGATTCCACTACTAAATCCAATAATTTATGATGTCTCTGAACCTTACCTAAAGTGTTGTCATATTCATTTGACCAATCTTTAAACCAGTTTTTCGTGACCGTATTTTGTTTCTTCATTTTTCCGCTACATTTAACGTAAGTTTTTAATATTAGGAGCGTTTAAGGAACTATAGTATCAATCAGTCTAATTCATACGAATGTTCGTCGTACCGGGTTTCCAGAAATTCCCCGTCAAAACAAGCGTGTACAAACACCGAAGAGAAAGATTAAAATACTGATCGTCCCATCCCACACTATCAAGATATAACAATCTCGAAGCAAAAGAATCGACCATAGCCTGACTATGACTCATCCCACCAACCGCGAATCCCCCTACAAAAGGACCATTATTATACTGGCCTCTGGGAGTACCGTTTAAATCGTATCCATCTACTATACTATCTGACCCAATTGAATCAGCAAAGTTTGATATTTTAAAACACCAGTCGCGGGCATCTTGATTTCCATTCCAGATGTAATCCAGAATCATTCTCCAGGGAACCCTGCAGGCATCATAGCGATAATAATCATACCATTGCGATCCTGAAGAATCAGTTCCCCCAGGAACACCGTCATATGATTGCCAATCCGGAACCAAACCTGTAATAGCATTGGCACCGTTATCCAATATCGTATAAGCATCGTCCGCTACAGTATCCCAGAAAGCGTCTTTTGTTTCCTCCGCAAATATTCGAAAGTAAGCAGGAGTGTAATATGATACATCAGTTAGATCACAACCACCCCAATGCCCTCCCGGTTTCATTGTATACAGACCATCACAATCAACAAAATAATTTTCTTTAAGAATCGAGATTATATCTCTTGCTTCATCGAGGTAATTATCTCCCCATTGATAATGCGCTACAATCAAGGCAAAAGCCACATCTAAATCACCGTCGGTAGCACTTCCCGAATCTGAAACACCATCACAAGTTACATCCCAGGCCATAAGATTATGTGCTTTGCTTGTTCTTTTGCTTTTATAAAAATCAAAAAGCTTATCAAATCTTTCTTTTTCACCGAAATACGCGGTTAACAACATCCCATATCCCATACCTTCCGAAATAGTTATTGTAGTATCATCCACGCAAACACGATACATTTCATCACAGCTTTTGAGATATAACTTCTTCCACCTCTCATATGTAATTTGTAAATCAATAGCAGAAATTAACGAGGTTTGATAACCGTAGGGATAATCAACATTTTGAGGAAATGGTCGGTTTTGACCAAGAAGATAAATACCTAAAAAAAGAAACAACACGACTAAAATCGCTCTATTCTTCACAAAAACCTCCTCACTGGCACTAAATTCACTTGAGTAAGATCATCTTCTTTTGAATACTCATCCCCCCTGTTTCCAATCGATAAATGTAAACTCCTGAACACAAGTCTTTCAATTCAACACTAGCGGTATGTTTCCCGGCAGACACCTGCTCTTCGACCAATGTCTCTACCTCTCGACCCGAAATATCATAAATCGCCAGTCGAACGAAACTCGCACTAGAAACAGAATACTCGATGGTTGTCGCTGCACTAAACGGATTAGGATAGTTTTGAGCCAAACTAAGTTCTTCCGGCAAAGGGTTCGATTCTATAAATGAACTGTTCGGATCCGGCTCCCAGAAGTTTCCCGTCAGTACAAGCATATACAAACAACGGAGTGAAAAATTAAAATACCGATCCTCCCCTGGCAGACCATCTCGAGACAACAAACGAGAAGCAAAATTATCGACCATCTCCTGACTGTGACACATCGCACCAACAGCGAACCCTCCTACAAAAGCACTGCTATTATTCGATCCATAGGGCGTTCCGTCCAAGTAATAGCCATCCACTATATTCGAAGCTCCGATACCATTAGCAAAGTCCGATATATCAGAGCACCATAATGCTGCATCAAAATTTCCATTCCAGATATAATCCAGAGTCATCCTCCATGGAACTCTGCAGGCATCATAGGAATAAGTAGAGTCCCATCCCGAGACTGCGCTTCCATCCCACGTCTGCCAATTTCGAACCAATCCCGTACTGCTATTGGCACCATTATTCAATATAACATAAGAGTCGTCTACTACATCGTACCAGAAACCGTCATACGTTTGTTCCGCGAATGCCTCGAAATAGCCGGGAGTGTAATACGATATGTCTGTAAGATCACAACCACCGAATTGACCACCCGGTTTCATCGTATAAGTACCACCGCCACCACCACAAGTAACAAAATAATAATCTTGAAGAATCGTTAATATACTATCTGCCTCAATAAGGTAATCCCCCGGCCATTGATCATCTGCTACAAGCAAAGCAAAAACCACATCTAAATCACCATCGGTAGCACTTCCCTGATCTGTAATACCACCGCAAGTCACCTGCCAAGCCATAAGATTGTACGCTTGAGATGTTCTTTTGCTTTTATAAAAAGCAAAAAGACTGTCAAAAACTCCCTGCTCTCCGAAATAAGCGCTTAATAACATACCATACCCCATACCCTCCGACCTGGTTTCAGTAGTATCATCCGTGAAACGAACACGATACATCCCATTACATTCCCTTATATAATTACTTTTCCACCGCTCATACATAGCCCGTACAGTGTCCGAGGAAATCGTAGTATCTTGATAACCGTAAGGATAATCCACATTCTGAGGAAATGGTCGTAGTTGCCCAAAAAGATAACCTCCGGAAAGAAAAAACAATAAAACTAAAATTACAATTTTTCTCATAAAAAACCTCCTTCTGTATTTATATATTCTACTGCCCCCTATATATAAATAATAACAGAAATCCCTCTCCCCGTCAAGAGCACTTTCAAAAAATTCGACAAACCCAGAACATACAATTTATACTTTAGATAAAAGAAGGGGGTTGACAAATTTCGATTTTGTATTATTATATTAGTACAATAAAGGAGGAATTATGAATTTATTTATTTTGTTAAATTTGGCGATACCTTTTCTAACTTTAGAAGTAACGGAAAAGGACGGAGGAAGGGTCAGGATCAATGTACCGAAAACCTTAATCGAAGAGTCTATTGAGTTTACGAAAACCTGCGACAAAGATTGGGAAATAGCCACCAAGGAAGTCTCATCGGACAGCATTCTTAAAGTTTTAAAGGAGGCACAAATAAGCGACGAGCCGATAATAGAAATTTCTGAGGGAGAAGAAGTCATTCGCTTCTGGATAAGAGACAGCAAAGATATCGTAAAGAAAACCGGAACTCCGAAGAGGTTGATTATAAACGTTCAAAGCGACAATGAAGAAGAAAATGTAAACATACGGCTGCCTTTAACGCTGGTAAAAATATTACCCTTTATCATACCCGAAATAGGTGAAGATGCTGAAGATGTTAAAGAAGCTAAAATTTTTATCAGGAAGGCAATAAAACAAATCCAAAAAGTTGAAGGAAGTTTTACTTTGGTAGAAATTGATGAAAAACATGAAAAGGTAAAAATATCAATAGAATAGGAGAGGCTTTTTTTATGCACGCAGATTTATGCTTTTCGCTCAGCGTACCCCCTTCCCCTTCTTATTATGATTTTTTATAATTTCATAATAATGCTGAGAACCTCCATAAATCTGCGTGCCAGATTACCCTTGATTTAAGTATTCTTTTTACTAAATTACAGTAATGAAAAACATACTCAAAAAAGTAGATTCAATTAAAGATTATATAATAAGTACTCGCCGCGAGCTCCACAAACATCCCGAACCCGCATTAAAAGAAAACTGGACACATGATTTTATTGAAAAACAACTGAAAGATCTCGGATACAAACCAAAAACTTTAAACAAAACAGGACTTATAGCAGATTCAGGTAAAGGTAAAAACCGCATCGCTTTACGTGCGGATATGGATGCCCTGCCAATCAAGGAAGAAAATTCTCTTCCCTACAAATCGAAAAACGAAGGTTATATGCACGCCTGCGGACATGATACCCATATGGCAATGCTCCTTGGTGCTGCAAAACTTTTAACCAAAACCAAAAATCCTCGTCCCGTAAGATTTATCTTTCAACCTTCCGAAGAAAAAATTCCAGGAGGAGCAAAAGGGATGATTAAAGAAGGCGCCTTAAAGGGAATATCGGAAATTTACGCAGTTCACATCAACCCCGAAGCGGAAGTCGGCACTTTAACCCTAAAATCCGGAATCATGCTGGCAGCTGCAGATGAAATTGAAATAACGATAAAAGGCAAAGGAGCTCATGCGGCAGAACCACATAAAGCAATAGACCCCATTTATGCTTCCTCTTTATTCATAAATCAAATTCAAGGTCTTGTTTCCAGAAAAGTCGATCCCCAAAAACCTTTTGTGATTTCCATATGTACAATAAACGCAGGAACAGCATTCAATATAATCCCCGAAGAAGTCAAAATGAAAGGAACTGTCCGGACTATAGAAAAAGATTTATGGCAAAAAGCTCCCCAGTGGATAGGCAACATTCTTAAAGCCCTTAAAATTTCTTCAGGCATAGATTATGAACTCTTATATAAAAGAGGCTATCCGATATTAAAAAACGACCCGGAGAAAACGGAAAATTTACTTAAAATCGCAAAAGGATTATTCAAAAATATCGAACTTATGGAAAGTCCGATTATGGGAGCCGAGGATTTCGCTTATTATTTGCAGGAAGTACCCGGTACTTTCGCCTTCATGGGAGGCGCAAACAAGAAAAAAAACATCCACTCCAAACTTCACACTGCCGGGTTCAATATCGACGAAAAAGCACTGCCACTGGGCACCGCTCTACTTTATTCGTTGGCTACAAAATAACATATAGCCACAGAGACACCCCGATACGGTCATTCTTCCCTACGGGGCAGGCAGAGAACACAGAGAAAAAATCATTATATTTGTTTTACCCTTCACAACCCAAAAATTTAGACAGGATTAACAAGATTAACAGGATTTTTTATTTGTTTTTACTAAATCCCAAATCCAAAATCCTAAACCCCAAAATTAATATCTAGCCAACAAGCTATACGCAAACCACAATACCGGAGCCTGTCCGTGCAAATCACCCGTTGTCCGCGGACGATCAAGATAATAATTTATATCATCGCTCTGACCCGTACCGGCACAAACGTCCGTTAGTTTCCCTTCTTCATTAATATATTCTACTAAAGATAACCATGCCTTTTGATATACCGGGGTAAAGGTTGTTTTTGATAAAATACCCTTTTTAACGCCCACAGTTATCGCATAACCAAACATAGCTGTCGATGAAGTCTCTTTCCATGATTCTTCTTTATCTATCAATTGTCTCCACATACCATCTTCGGCTTGATATGTTAGCAGGGCATCCATCATCTTTTTATATCCTTCTAAAATTGATGTATAATACGGACTACTTTCAGGAAGTTCGGACAACAATTCCGCCAATCCAGCCGCCATCCAACCATTCCCTCTTCCCCAGAAGAAAGGAGCATTTTCTCCATGATGGAACAAACCATTTGGCTGCTGTAATTCTTGAAGGTAAGAATCAGTCACCATTGCAGCTCTTTCAAGATATATTTCATTTCCCGTGACTCTATATGCCTGTACCTGCAAACTGCCAATCATCCACACATCATCAATCCAATATCTCACCTGACTTGTCAAACCATTAGGCAACGTATCCTCCCATTGCCCGTCAGCCAATTCAAGTCCTTGTTGCAAAAATTTCTCTTCTTCATTTTGCATATACAATTCAAGCGGCAATATACCATACACGTTTGCGTCTACATGGTTTGCATCCTTGACCAGACTATCTTCTATTACTTTTGTGTAACGGACTGATAATCTATTAATAGTCTCTGAATCGTTTGATAAACCTGCTAACCTTGCTGCGCCAAAACCACTGCAAGCTTCCGCATAATGAACACCGGTCCAAAAACTTGTCACATACATCATCAAATCAGTTCTTGTAAACAAATCATCGATTACCATGTTTCCGATTACCTGAGGAGAATTCTCTTCCGTCCAGAAAATATCGTTTTTAAACAAATCGGATTTTTTACACGAAACAAATCTGAGCGAAAAACTTATCATTAAAAGGTAAAAAGAAACGATTTTTATATTAATTAGTAATTGTTTTGGTTTCATTTTTATTGGATACCTCCTATATGTTTTTCTAACAGAATATCGGATATTGAAATTTACACATATTCCTTATTCCCTTCTCATTGTAAATATATGATATTTATCATCACTGCCGAGCTTCTTATGATAATATAACCTTCCCCCATCATCTGTTAATGTCGGAGCCTCTACCAAGATACCTTCTATCTCTATCCATTCCGGTATACTAAAAATTTCAGTAGTACCGGATCTAACGGAAACACATATTTGCGTAACAGGTATCCCCTTCCTTATTCTTGTAAAATACAGTTCATTTCCATCCGATGAAAGACAAGGAGCATAAACAAGGTAATCAGGATCATTTATATTCTCAAGTATATTATCCGACGAACTAAGTTTATCAAACGTAGAGTCTCGTTTTTCCGCTATTCCAAGCCGTGCCTCATCGGGTAAGGCACCCCCGCTAAAACTCGCATTTACATAATATAGAAAATTCCCATCTTTACTTATTTCGCCGTCCATTATCAACCAACCCGGACTACGAATACAAAAATCACCCATTACGCACTTGACATTAGTTACTACCCCATTATTAAATTCTCCGGTTTGATAATTTTCAAACGCAGAAGGATAATCTCTTGTCGAAATAAAATAAAATATACTATTCATATCCATACTTGCAACAGCATCAAGATGCGAAGCCGGACCATTTACACCTTCTATCTCACCTCCAAAATCGAAAACAGTATCGCTTACTCTCGTTGCATAATATAAACTTGTACTATCTCCGTCATTTAAACTATTAAGGAATAAAAAATTGCCGTCTTTACTTACAAATGGCTCCATTGCATCTCTATTATAACCATTTATAATCACCTCGGCTTCATCAGTAAATTCAGGATAAGACACCGGAATATCCGGTCATTGACTATCATTTTTACAGCTAATAGCCAGTATAATACTAGATGCTAATATAATGTGAACTAGTATCCTTTTCTTTTTCATCATCAATCGCCTTAACGGTCAAGAATTTTAGCAGCCCAGTCTGTCGTCGATGGATTTTCCCCATCGGGAAATGCCGGCAGCGCCAATACACCTTTTTCATCTGATTCAATGGTCGTACTCTTTTCCCATTCGCCATTACGAGGATTAAACCATTGAAACTTATATGCCGTATTTTCTTTAAAACCGCTTAATGTGGGCAGAACCGATTGATTCTCAAAATAAAGAAGAGCGAAATCTTTTGTGGGAGCACACATCATATAAGCCCAGCCGTCCAAACCTTTTTCGGGACTGTCAGGAGCTTTCCCGGGATGTATATTCAAAGGACAGGGTTCTAATTGCTGATACTTATCACCCTCGCACAAAATAAATGTACTTAAGTGCTGCATATAAAGAGCCGATTCGAATTTCAAGGCATCCCAGAAATGATGACGCATGCCGTCAGGCTCTCCTGTCGTTGTAATATCATAAGCGGACGTACCGTGTACATGTCCCGAAAGTCCGCCCGAAAGAACCGAACCATACATCTGTGCGCGTGAGAAATAATTATCGCGCGGGGAATTAGCCGGGGGGCGTTCACCATTCGGCATGTTTATTTCATGGTCCCAACCCGTATAATAAGGTTCGAAATTAATTGCAGGATACGGCGGCACAAGATTAAAAAGTATTTGTATAGAATCGGAAACACGGTGGTCGCGCGGTTTGTTGCCTACGCTGTGCATGGTAAGCCAGGGACAATCCTTATCATGACCGAACTGTGTGTATGTTGAATTGTTGATTAGTGTTGTATGGGGCTGACCGAAAGGAAGCGGGCCGTATTTCTTTAAGTGATAAGTCAATGCTTCGTTGAACTCGTCGGCGGTAAGGCTGTACTCTTTGGGAATCCAATCGAGATGGATCCCGCTAAAGACTATATTATACGCCCCATATCTTGAAATAAGGTATTGAACATATCGCGCGTACGATTCGTTAAAGTCAAAATAAGCCTTCCAGGCAGGGCAGTTGTCTCTTCTTACAGTTTCCAATAAAGGTACAAAACCCTCATCGGACAGATGCTGCATCTTTTTATCCAGACTTTTGAAATATTCAGGATTGATTCGATCAAAATCGGCAACACCCTCATGCTCGGTTGACATCCTAAAGGGTTTGTTACCATATTCATCACGCATATTTTTTGCGGTAAATTTGCCTTCTTCAGTATAATAATCGAATTTTTCCCATGCGTTTCTAAGGAATAAACCGCTGTCATCCGCGTAAGTACTGGGATTGCAATCCGATTCCCAATTCGGAAAACAGGCAATCATACTAACGGAATTATATCCCTGTCTTTTACGGTAAGCCACCGCATCTTCAAACCCAATACCCGGGGCAGGCTCGTAATCTTCCGCGGCGGCAACACCCCTAAAAGGCAGCCTCCAGGTAGTTCCTGCAAGCCAGGTATCACCTATCATAAAGAAAGGAGTCCCGTCCGCGTATTGTAATGCGTGACCGTTAGATGTAGGACGAAGGAAACCACGACGGTTTGGGTTATCCGTCTTTTCTTTCCGGGTCCAGGCAACAGCCTTAAATTCACCGGTCTGATTATTCAACCCTTTATCTTCCCTCTGGTTTGAGCCGCTCTTCCATTTCCATTTACCCGGCTCTGTAGCTACAACACGTACAACAAAAACATTACTGCCATCCCAGAAACCATAAATCCGTTTGGAGAAATCGGGACCCTCAAGGTCTACCCAGCATTGTACTTTCTTATAATGGTTATCATAATTCTTCTCTGTCTTAAGGATAACTTCCTTGGTTTCCCACACGTGAATATCTGAAGAACCTTCAGCGTAGAGTGGTTTAAGGGCAGCACTCACAACAAGCACCAGATAAATACAAAAAGCCAATCTATTCTTATATTTAGTTTTCATAATAAGAAAACTCACCTCCATATTTTTAAAAAAAGTCGTGCGGCAAATCTCAATAACCGACTAAAAAAACAAAATTTAAAATTCTCTAAACACTTACCGTTATTGCCTTGGATAGATTTTACCATTATCCATAATAATGGGTGCCGATTGCGGAAAGTCCTCTTCAGACAGTCTTTTGATTAATCTCGCCGCCCGGTTTAGAGAATCAAGTTCAAGAGATTTATATGTTCCCTGAATTGCCGAAAAAATATCACCTTTTTGAAAAACACCGGATGAATCCAACTCCACTTTGAGGATTGGAGTATAACCAAGTTCGTCAACAAGATTAAATCCCCAGGTGCAAAAATTACCCAGGCTGTAGGCAATAAGCCGGTCCTTGTACATCTCAATTGCACGGGGTACATGAGGACCGTGTCCCCAGACAAAATCTGCACCACTATCAATAACCGCTCGAGAAAAATTAACGACATTGCCCCTTGGGGAGCCCATGAAATATTCAAAGGTATCACGCGTATGCAAAGACTTAAGTCCCTCTCCACCAGCATGAAACGATACTATAACAATATCATTAAGCTTAGCCTGCTCGGCGACTATTTGCTGGGCTTTTGTAATTTCTAAAACAGAATTCGTGTTAGGCGATGTCGAGAAAGAAACTATAAAAACCCTGGTACCCTTTACATTAAATTGCCCTACCTTTTTATAGGCACCACCGTATTGCAAGCCGACATCAGTCAGTGCCTTAACAGTCCCGTTAATACCACCTGTGCCGAAATCGTTCATGTGATTATTTGCCAGATTCAAAAAATTAAAACCCGCATCAACCAGGTTTACTGCCCATTCAGGCGGTGTCCTGAATGCATAGCAGCGTCCTTTCTTAACTTCTTTTGTACAAACCCCACCCCTCAGCAACGTGCCCTCAAGATTGCCGAGCGTTAAATCAGCATTCATCAACGTGGAATTAACGTTCTTGAACAGCTTCTGCCCATTATTTGGCGGAAGGTTCCCGACCGGGTAATCGGAACCCATCATGATGTCGCCCACAACAATGACCGAAATCGAATCAGCAAACAAATGAATAGTAAATGTTAATATGAAAAGAATCTTAAGTTTTGAGATTATTTTAATAAACCCAGTAAATCTAGCGCTTAGTAAATATCGTTTAGAATGCGGTTGCTCGGACTGAACAGAGCCTTTCTCTATAGCTTTTAACATTTGTGTATTTCTATTATTAAATATATAAACCTCCATATTTTAAAAGAAAGTCTTGAATCCAATCACAAGAGTTTACTCCCAATATCTATCACCGGCAGGTATACCAATTCTATTGCAAGTTAACTCAGCAAGATATAATATCTCCGTTATTTAAAAATCACCTCTATAGATTTGTCCTTCTTGCTGAGGGTTACTTTCTTTGTTTTCCCGTTAGAGATAATCAAGTAATCACCGTAAAACGCATCGGCTTTATATATACCTTTTTTATCGGCTTTTCCTGAAACTTTAGTCCACCATTCATTAAAAACAAGGTCGCGATAAGCAAGAGCCTGAGGAGTTGGAGTCCAGTCTTTTTTCCACATAGCCGACTGGGGAATCCAGTGACCAACTTCCCAGAAACCCCACATAACAATTGCTTCAACACTTGGATGAGCAAAACAAAGCCGGAAAAATCTTCGCAGTTCCTCCGCTTTACCTTCCTCGGTATCGGCAGAAACAAGGCATTCCGTAATCTTGATCGGTAAATTGAACTTCGCGAGTTTATCGAGAGTTTTCTGAACCCTTCCGGAAGTGGTAACGGCTCTACCGGTTGAATCATTTTTATCAGAAGTAATAAAATGCGCCTGACATCCAATGCCATCGATAGGCACCCCATTTGCCAGAAGGTTCTCGATTTGCATTATATAAGAATCGGCATTGAAACCTCTTTCAACAAGAACTCCGTAATCATTCACATATAACTTGGCATTTGGATTAGCCGCTTTAACCATCCATGTCATTTCACTTACGATACCGTACCCCAAACGGCGTCGGAAGAAATCCCCATTGATCATCTCATTGTTAATATCAAATTCATCAATCCGACCTTTAAAATGTTTTGCAGCGTCAGTCGCACGACGGGCGACCGCTGCGCGTAGCTCGTCATTATCCAGCTCCATTAACCAGGGCATAATGTATTTATCTTTCGCCCAGAACATGCAGTGACCCCGCATGGGTATGTTGCGTTCCTTGCAGAGTTCATATATTCTATCCGCCAGATAATAATCGACAACTTTATATTCTACTTCTGTATCATACCATTTTAAAGCGTTTTCATGCACGGCGTAGTTGAAATTTTCCTCAAGAACTTTCAAGAACATCTTTCTGTCTTTATCCGACATGGCATTCCCGGATTTTTCCGCAAGATTATCCGTAATCGCGGCACCGAACAGAAATTCATGACGTACCTGCTCGATTTTAACGTCTGCACCCGGCTTGGTCTTTACGATGATATCGCCCATCCTGATTTCAGCTATACGCGCGTCTATGGCTGCCGGGGTAATCTTTGCAGAAACATCATCCTGCGCAAAGCAAACACTTGTTATAAGTGAACAAACAACAATAACTAAAAACATTAATTTTATCTTCATAATCCACTCCCCTTTTTTATTAAAAACAAATGGAATCTCTGTGTCCTCAGTGTGTGCTTTTCTCTCTGTGTTCTCTGTGGTAATTTTTTTCCTGTTCAAAATCCTAATGTCTAAAATGTCTTTTTCCGGTAAACAAAAGCACTATATTGTGCTCGTTTGCCGCATCAATAATTTCTTTATCCCTGATCGATCCACCCGGCTCGACAATCGCGGTGACACCTGCCTCTTTCGCCTTATCGATTGAGTCTCTGAATGGAAAAAAAGCATCGGAAGCTAACACCGAACCACTGGTTTCATGCCCGTGCTTTTTTGCTTTAAGCACAGAAATTTCCACAGAATCAATCCTGGAAGGCTGCCCTGTTCCGATTCCTATCGCTTTTAAATCCTTGCAAAGAACAATGGCATTTGATTTAACCCATTTCACTACTTTCCACGCAAAATCAAGATTTTTTAACTCCTCTTCAGTCGGTTTTCTCTCGCTAACAACCTCCCATCCCGAAGTTGGTTCTATGACCGCATCGCTTTCTTGAATCAGAACCCCTCCGATAATGGGAAAACATTTCATATAATCGAGAGGAGAAAAAAGCGTGGAGTCAACCTGTAATATACGTAGATTCTTTTTTTCTTTAAGTTTAGCCAGAGCATCTTGCGCATAACCCGGAGCTATTATAACTTCAAAAAACGACTCATGAACCGCATTTGCCGTATCCGTATCGATTTCTCTGTTGGAAGCGATAATCCCTCCAAAAGCGGAAAGAGGATCACAACTTTGAGCTTTTTTAAACGCGTCTAAGACATTGTCTGCGACAGCTACCCCACAGGGAGCAGCATGTTTAATAATAGCCACACAGGTCTCATCGAATTCAGATACAGTTCCAAGGGCTCCGTCGGTATCCATCCAGTTATTATAAGACATGGGTTTACCCCAGAGCTGCTCGGCATCTACCAGACTTATTTTATCATCCGTAAACCTGTAGACCGAACTTTTCTGATGCGGGTTTTCTCCGTAACGAAGATCCATCATTTTCTTACAATCAAGAGACAAGAAATCGGGAAATTCTTCTTTTTCTTCCCCAAGTGACTTTGCATAATAATCCGCTATCATTTTATTATAAAAGGAAAGTTGCCGGAAAGCCTTCTCCGCTTGTTTTTTTCTGTAATCCAATAAGATTACACCTTTGCCTTCCTTAAATTTTTGAATAAAAATTTCGTAATCCGAAGGATCCGATAAAACCAGACAACATTTATAATTTTTAGCACCGGCACGAAGCAAAGAAGCTCCTCCGATATCAAGCAATTCTATCATTTCATCATTAGAGAGATTCCTGTCCAATCCTGATTTAAACGGATAAAGATTGACCACAACAAGATCTATCGGCTCAAGATTCAACCCTTGCAACTGGTCAAGATGCTCTTTTTTATCTCTATTTACGAGAATAGACGCAAAAATTTCAGGCTGTAATGTTTTTACCCTTCCGTCAAGCAATTCGGGACTCGAAGCTATATCTTCAACTTTAGTAGCTTTAATGCCTTCTTCTGCCAGCTTCGCGTGTGTTCCGGAAGTTGAAATGATATTTACCCCTTCCTTATCTAATTCGCGCGCCAGTTCAACCATACCTTCTTTATTATAAACAGATATAAGAGCGTTTTTTAACTTTAACTCCTTCATTCCAGAACCCTCTTCACTTCTTCCAACCTTCCTATCAAATCCAGTTCTTCCGTCTTACCACTCATGTGTTCTCTTGCTCCTTCTATGGAGAATTTTCTTTCTCTTAGCAGATATTTTATTTTTTCCAGCAACTCAATATCAGCGTCGGAATACAGTCTTTTTCCTCCGCCGCTTCTTCTTGGTCTAAGACCCTTAAACTCCCCCTCCCAGAATCTCAAAGTCGACTCATTCTCGCCCAAGAGATCAGAGATCTCCTTAATTGTATAAAACATTTTCTTCATTTTTTCCTCTCCCTTTTTAATTCTCTTTTCATTAAATCCTTCATTGAATCAAAAGGACTCTTATTCTCATACAACACAGAATGAACCTCCCATGCCACAGGCATACTCACCCCATAGCTATCGGAAAGCTTACATATTGACTCAGTTGTTCTAATGCCTTCCACAACTTCTGCAACTTCCGAAAGAATATCATCTAACTTTTTGCCTTCACCCAACTCCTCTCCTACAGTCCTGTTCCTCGAATAATGCGAAAAGGAAGTAACGATAAGATCTCCGAAACCTGAAAGTCCGGCAAAAGTTTCACCCTTACCACCCATCTTCTCACCAAGTGAGGAAAGTTCTGCCATTGATCTTGTTATAAGAGCAGCTTTCGCATTCATTCCAAGTCCCATTCCATCACATATGCCTGAAGCTATAGCGTAAACGTTCTTAAAAGCTCCGCCAAGCTCAACTCCCACAATGTCGGAGGAGGTATAAATTCTTATTTTATCGCTTGAAAGTATCTCCTGGACCATTTCTGCTTTCCGCGCATTAGCCGAGGCGGCTACAAGGGAAGTAGGAACTCCTTTAACAACCTCTCTTGCAATCGAAGGTCCGGAAACAACAACAACTTCTCCTTTCTGAGATGGAATTTCTTCCTCTATAATCTCAGACATTCTCTGCAAACTATCCGGATCTACACCTTTTGTAAAACTTGCAACAGCTTTATCCCCATCGATATATTCACCGAAAACATCCGAGACTTCTCTTAATATATGACTGGGCAAAACAAAAAACACAAAGTCTGATCTGTCTATAAGTTCTTTTGGATTCGCAGTAAGTATTATATCTTCGGGAATATTATATCCCGGCAGAAATTCTTTATTTTCCCTGTATTTGCTTAAGCTTTCGGCTCTCTCTTTAACGGGCTCGAAAAGTGTAACTTTTGCTCCCTCTTTATTGAGACATAAAGCAAGGGTCGTCCCCCAATTTCCCGCGCCTACAATTCCAACATCTGAATATTCCATAAGTTTTCCTGAAATTAATAATTATCCAACAGAAGTCAAGGGAAAAGGTATCCGCATATAGTTTCATGTTCCGAGTGCCGGGTTCACTTAACCCCGTAAACTAAAAGTTGACTGACAGCACTACAAATACATTGCGAATACAGAAACAACACCCTGAGAGCACAGAGATTTCCTTTTGGGGGGAAAACTAATACCATAGAATCTGACATTGATCACACGCAGTGCAACGCTTGACAAACACTTCTAAAGCGTTACAATCAAATAAAATCACTGAAATGGAATAGAAAGGATATAATGAACTTTAATCTTACATTACTATTAATATCAACCATAGCCTCTTCAAGAGAAAAATGTTAAATACCGGGCAAAAACAACAGTACTTCGGAAAAGATTTAGAAGACTTGACCGTTGCCAGGAACTACTACAAATGGATTATCGAAATATTCAAACCATATCTTGGGGAAAATATTGCAGAAATTGGTGCAGGAAGCGGAAACTTCACAAGTTTTCTGGCTGAAGAAAGAATAAAACACATATTCGCATTCGAACCTTCACATAACATGTATCCATTTCTTTCGGACAAATTTCAAAAAAACAATAGAGTTACAACTATAAATACTTACTTTAGGGAAAAACATCAAAAATTCTTGAATTTCTTTGATTCTGTCCTTTATGTAAATGTCTTAGAACATATAGAAGAGGACAAAAAAGAACTAAGTTACGCCTACAAAACCATTAAACAAAACGGACATATCCTGATTTTCGCACCTGCACTATCATGTTTATACAGTGAATTTGATAAAAAAATAGGTCATTTCCGCAGGTATTGTAAAAAAGGACTTATAAATATTATCAGAGAAAGCGGTTTTTCAATAGAAAATATCCGGTATTTTGATTTAGCCGGAATAATACCCTGGTATATTGTATTTGTTCTTCTTAAAAAAACAACAACTAATAAAGCGAATATTTCCTTGTACGACAAATTAGTAGTACCGCCAATGCGGTTATTGGAAACTCTCATACCTCCACCAACCGGCAAAAACTTGTTGCTAATCGGAAAGAAAACTCAATATTACCGAAGAGACACAGTATAATTGCAAAAAATTTTTATAATTATATTAAAGTTTAAGGCTCCCGTCCCTCTACCTTGACTAACACTAAAATTCATTTATATTAAAACCCAGATAACACAAAACTTCTATATTTATTATGAGAGGTAAATTTGATATTAACAGTAGTAATACCGGTTTATAACGAAAAAAATACGATTCTAAAGGTCATCGAAAAAGTCAAAAAGGCTCCCGTGGAAAAAGAAATCATTATCATTGATGACGGATCGAATGACGGGACAAAAGAAGTGTTGAATAGTATGACAAAAGAACAAAGAAAAGATATACAATTCATACATCTCAGGAAAAACATGGGAAAAGGACAGGCAATCAAAAAAGGGTTTTCATTGGCAAAAGGCGATTATGTAATAATTCAGGACGCCGATCTCGAGTATGATCCGGATGAATATCCTAAACTACTTAAACCTCTATTGAATAAAGAAACAGACGTTGTCTTCGGTTCAAGACTTCTTAATAAAACATCCAAAGGCAATTGGTTATTACATATAGGAAGAGTTTCAATTACCTGGGTGGCAAATATTCTATTCAGAAGTAACTTAACTGATGCTTACACCTGCTATAAATTACTTCCAAATGAGTTCGTTAAGGATCTGAACATAACTTCAAACGGCTTTGAGTTAGAAGCTGAACTTACAGCCAAAATACTTCTCTTGGGAAAACGAATAAAGGAAGTACCCATCAGTTACAATCCCCGTTCCACGAAAGCCGGAAAAAAGATTACATGGAAAGACTGGTTTGGAGGTGTGGCAATGTTTCTTGTTTTGAGATTTAAGAACAATTGATTAAGATAAAAAAGAAATTTTATTTAGCTTTACTATTATTTAATAATTCTTTTTCTGAAAGAAACATGTTAAACACCGAACAGGAACGACAGTATTTTGGCAAAACTCAGGAAGATATGGCCGCTGCTAAGAACTATTACAAATGGATTATTGAAAAACTTCAAAGCACAATTTCTTTAAATAGAGTTTATATAAAAGGAGAAAAACTATGCAACTTAACATAAAAGAGAGATGTGAAGCATGCGGGCACCCTATGAGGTGCTGGGACATAAGTCCAAACTGTACTTTGTTAAAGTGTCCGAAATGCTATCATATAAAGCGTAATCTTAAACAGTGCAATGCCCACGCACGGGAACACGCTTGGGGGGGCAGTAAATTCTATGACAAAATAAGAAGTAATTTAACTATTAGAAGATTAAACAGATTCATCAGATTAATTCCTAACAATAAACAACCAAGTATCTTAGAGATCGGTTTTGGTAGCGGAAATCTACTCCTAAAATTCCTCAAAAAAGGATACAAAGTTCACGGAATAGAAGCAGAATATTTACAAATAGATATATGTAAACCTGTAAAAAAGTACGGGACTCTCTATTTTGGCAAAGCTGAGGATATACAATTGGCAAAAGAAAAATTCGATTTGATATACGGCATTCACGTAATTGAGCATCTTGATGACCCTATAGTTATTTTCAAAAAATGTTATAGCGCTCTAAAGAAGGGGGGTGGTTTATACTTCATCACTCCTAATAGCATATCCGGAGGGTTGACTATTTTTAGAGATAAATGGTGGAATCTTGAGGATCCAACTCATATAAGATTTTTTTCCCCTCAATCCATAAATATCATGTTAAATAGAGTAGGATTCAGAGAAATAGAAACAAGAATCCCCGTATGGGACAGCTTGACTCTTGAGATTAACAGTTTCTTTAGACTTTTTAAACAAAAATCAAAGAACCATGGAATCATGAGCAATAACTTAATATATTTATTAAATACTATAATTTTCCCATTCGCTCTTGCCACTCGCATGATTTATCCGACAATTTCTCCAAGCTTAGAAGTAACAGCAAGGAAACCTTTATAATAATATTTTTTAAACATCGTCCAAAAGCAAGTTTGCAGTTTGTTTACACTGACGTAAGAGGTAAGATCTTAATTGATTGAACTAAATCCGTATAATTTCTTGACCTACTTTAATACAATTCACCTTTAACTTTCAATAAATCAAATTCAATATCCATCCAACTAAAAGGGCAGAAGAAACCATTATCATTGAAGACTTAAGCGTATCCCAGAAGCCCAATTCCTTAAACAACACAATAAAAGTCGCAACACATGGAAAGTACATGGTAAGAACAACGGAAGCGGTAATCAGTTGTCCCATGGATAATCCCAGAGGCGCGAGCATACCTATCGCCACATCTTTACGTAAAAAACCGATAAACAGCGCAGCTATAGCCTCTGCGGGAAGACCCAGAACCTTGGTAAGCAATGGACCAAAAATTTTAGATATAAGATTTATAAAACCCAAAATATAAAATAAATTTACGATTAAAACACCAATCAAAACAAAAGGCAGAGCTTCTTTAAGGAACCAGCTCACCCTAAGCCATACTTTTTTCAGCAAACCTTTAAAATAAGGAATTCTGTAAGGCGGTATTTCGGTAAATATCTCAGGGCTATCCCCCGAAACATATCTAGCCATTAATTTACCAACAACGATCCATACTAAAAACAATGTTATAAAAACCGGAGCAATTCCTCTAACCCCATATTTACCTA
>Ga0307431_1000199_pt1 | contig 47173 bp, 50 predicted proteins | sample SalMarWE160170MG_FD_202155 | JGI IMG/M metagenome (GOLD analysis project Ga0307431, IMG submission 202155) | Salt marsh sediment microbial communities from the Plum Island Ecosystem LTER, Massachusetts, United States - WE1603-170 | ecosystem: Environmental > Aquatic > Marine > Intertidal zone >...
TATCTTTCTACTGCTTTCTTTACATTTCCGGAAACACCTGTAATAAAATTTATTCCAGCTTCTTTTAATACTTGAAAAGAATTTGGTCCGACATTGCCGGTGATAACCGCTTCTACGTCTTTATTTGTCACAAACTGTGCTGCCTGAATTCCTGCGCCTCCGCCCGCTTGCATATAAGAGTTTTGAACAGACTCACTTTCCATATTATCCGTATCGACGATATAGCAATCCGCATTTGTTAATTCCTCCCTTTTTAATAAATAGGGGTACAGTTTCTGCGCTTTACCCCTATCTATTAAACTCACTTCTTACCTTTAGATTTTCCCTTTTCAAGTGTGTCTATGTGACCCTGAATATCGTCAAGCTGCTGCTTTAGAACTTTAGCATCTTCTTTCAACAGGTTTACTTCTTCTTCGGGCTTTAGTTCTGAAGGGTAAGGATTGAGTTCCGGAGAGTAAGGATATGCAGGGGCTCCGTAATATCCGCTACCCGGAAAACCTCCGGCAAAATATCTTCTTCCCCATCCTCTTCCACCACCACGACCAAAACCACCACCTCTACCTCTGCCAAAGAATCCTCTTCCCGGAATTGGATTCATGTATCCCGGAACGGAATACCCGGCGCAGTAACCCACACCTCTTCCCGTCATCGGACCTAAACCCGCGGGACCTGTTCTATCTCCTAATGGCATAATTGCCTCCTTTTTTTGGCTTTTCAATCATTAATACCACTTTTTCAAAACACTCCATAAAACAACTTACCTTCATCTTTAATATCTCTACCTTATTGAAAATGGTTTTCATTATCAATTATAATAAAAAAAAGCTACTTGTCAAGGGAGCGGATGTTTCTATAAAATTAAATATCAAAAATTAAAAAGCAAAATGACAAATAAAAATGCAAAAAATAAAAATGATAGGACGCAGATTTACGCAGATTAAAAAGGATTTTTTATTTGTTGTTTTTTTAATTCATTTTTGAATTTTGATCTGTCATTTTCCATTTTGATATTTGATTTTTACATTTTAGCGGCTTTGCCGCGCTAGGAGCTCTGTGGTAAAAATTTTAAGGCAGTGCGGGGTTGGGTTTTTTCAACTTGACAATAATCTTTTTTAGCTTAAAATTATTTTAATATGTCTAATATAAAAAAGGAAAGTATCTTGCTGGAAATTAAGAATCTAGCCGTAGAAGTTGAAGGCAAGTGCCTTCTTCGAGGTCTTGACATGGTTATTGAAGAGGGCGAAACTCATGTCGTTTTTGGTCCTAACGGTTCGGGAAAAACCACTCTTGTGAATGTTATCATGGGTTTGCCTGAATATAAAGTTGTTGAAGGGGAAATACTTTTTAAGGGTGATTCGATATTGGATTGGAATCTCACCAGAAGAGCAAAAGCAGGCATAGGGCTTGCCTTTCAGCATCCTCCCGTTGTAGAAGGGGTTTCACTCGGCGTTCTTTTGAAGACCATGGTTCCGGATAAAAAAACTTCCGAAGAAATTGCCAAGAAGATAAGCATGGAAGACTATCTTGAGAGAGAGATCAACGTTGGTTTTTCTGGGGGAGAAAGAAAAAAAGATGAACTTTTACAACTTATGGCTCAGGCACCCCAGCTCGTTATGTTTGACGAACCTGATTCGGGCGTTGATGTTGATAGTATAAAATTAATGGTTAAGATCATGCGAGAATTACTACAGAAAAACAAGCTTATAAGAGAAAGAAAGAACAGCGGTATAATCGTAACTCATTCCGGAGTAATCCTTGAAGAGATACACGCGGATAAGGGTTACGTGATCGTGGACGGTAAACTTTTGTGCTCCGGACCACCTCTTGATATCTTTGACCAGGTTAAAAATTACGGATTCGAAAGGTGCATTAAGGAAGCTAGAGAAAGTGAAAAAGCTGGATGAAAATTTAAAAGAAGAAATTGCCGGCTTGGATAGAGTCGGCTTTGACACAAAAGGAGAAACAAAACGTTCGGGTTCTTTTCTTGTTACTGATAACAAAACAACTACATCCGAATCAAAAGAGGAAGACCTTGTAGTAATGCCGCTTTCTTTTGCCCTTCAAGTTTATGATTGGGTAAATGATTTGCTTTTTTCCCTTGTAGATAGAGAAAAGGATGAGTTTACGAAAGAAGTAGCTTCACAGAAGGAGTTAGTTGGTAGCTTTACATACCTTAAAAAAGGAGCTAAAATAGAAGCGCCTTTCCAGTCCTGTTTTTTTCTTCATGGTCAAGGATTCAGGCAAGTACTTCATAACATTATTGTTCTGGAGCCGGATTCCGAATTAAATATTATAACGGGATGCGCAACCGGTAATCTTGTATCCATGGGCAGTCATATAGCGGTTACGGAAATGTTCGTAAGAAAAGGAGCAAAACTTACTTACACAATGATCCACGATTGGGGTTCAGAAGCTGTTGTTTATCCGAGGGCAGCTATAGACGTCGGGAAAGCAGCTACATTCAATTCAAATTATATTGCCTTAACTAAAGTTAAAGAAATTCAAAGTAACCCTATAGCGTACCTTTCGGATAGAGCGAGCGCGAAATTCAACTCAATCATTTACGGAAAAGCCGGCTCGTCTTTCGATATGGGAGCAACAGGTATTCTAAACGGAGAAAATGCGAGTTGCGAGATTGTAAGCCGGGTAGCAACTAAAAATTGTAAAGTTATCCTGAGAGCTTACATCGAAGGAACCGGCAAGAACACTAAAGGTCATACGGAGTGTAACGGTCTTCTTCTTGATGATAAAAGTTCCGTTACCGCAATTCCAGAACTTAAAGCGAATAACATCGACACCGAGCTTTCGCACGAAGCCTCTATAGGAAAAATTGCGGGAGAACAGCTGAATTATCTTATGTCAAGAGGTCTCGATGAAGAGATGGCAAAAGCGCTTTTAATAAGAGGTTTTTTGGAAAAGGGCATCGATGGATTGCCGGAAAGCCTCAAGAAAAAAGTCGATAAACTAATAGAAATTGCCGCATCAAGTGAGAGTGTTTAGAACTAACCGCAAAGAACACGAAGATAATAGGACGCAGATTAGCGCAGATTTTAAAATTGTTGGTCTGTGGGTCAGTTAATCTGTTGGACTGTTAAAAAAACACACCAACACACCAACAGACCAACACACTAACTAAATCAGACAGGATAAAAAAAGGATTTACAGGATTGTTTTTTGTTTTACCCCCTAACTTCCCAACCTCCTAACATCCTAACAATAAAATAGCCACGCATGAACACAGATTAACACAAGATTTTTTTGTTAACATTAAAATATGGTGTAGGCGGTCGGATCCGCTCCTATCAGTAAAAATTATTGGCAAATTAATCTGGGTAGAGGGGAATTTAAATCCAAAAAATCTGCGTTTATCTGCGTCCTATTTCTGGGGAGGGTATGGCTCTGTGTTTTAGTTTTTTCGCAGAAGTTCGAGGTCTGCGATATCTTGTTTTCTGCCTATTGCCTTTTTATTCTTCATTAATTCCTTTTTTCCAATAAAATTAACGAGTGTTTTTCCGTACTTTTCTTTAAATTTATTATTCCAGACTTCTTGAAATGAACATCCTGCTATAGAAGTTAAAATGTCTATACGGAGTGGTTCGTAGCCAAGCTGTAATATTTGATTTTTCCTGGTTAAATCTTCTTTTTTTATATTGATTTCCTCAAAGCCGAATTCATGTAAAACATTGATCAACTTCTTCGCATTTTCTTCCTCAGGTTCGATTAGAATATCTAAATCTTTAGTATAGCGGGGCTTTGAATATAGCGCGAGAGCAAATGCGCCTACAATAGCATATCTTACGCTATTTTTGTTTAATAACCCTAAAAACTCTTCGTAGTCTTTTTCTGTCTTCATTCTTCCTTTTTAATTCTTCCTCTCGTAGTTCCTGAACAATAGACAATCTTTCCTGTGGAGTTAAGGAAGAATAGTATTTTACGTCCTCTTCTTCAGATTGGGAGAATGTTATCTTTTTTGTCCAGATTTTCCTTTTCATACTGTAAATATAACAAATAATATATTAAATTCAAGTATGTTTAGAACGAGATACAAAAAAAGAGAATTCGGTAGCCAGTAGTCAAAATTCATAATCCCACCCCAACCCAAAAAATTAATTTTCACACAGAGAACACAGAGGATAACAGATAGTCCAAAGTCTAAACTAAATCCCAACCCCCAAACTCCAAATTCTAATAATACCAATTAACCAATCAACTAATTAACCGGTCCAAAGGATCGGTATTCCTAAAATCTAATCTTCCTTTCCAGTCCAGCAATAAGTACACAGGTTTTCTTTCGGAAGCCCTGTCGCTTTTAACATATCTTCCAATCTTTGATATTTCAAAGAAGTAGCATTCAGGTCTTTTTCCATTTCTTTTATCATAAGGGAATATTCTTTTGAATCAGGGTCAAGATAAGGATCTAAATCCTCGATGTGTTTTCCGTGCATTCTTTTGATTATTCTTCTTGCGAATAACTCATCTATCTTTCTTGTCGAAAAAAGATATTTGCAGGGAAACATAAGAGCGGGGCAGGCAGGTCTCGCATGTATTTCTTTCGCGCCCGCGTTCCAGAGTTTAACAAGAAGATAGTTTTTAAGTTGAGTCCCTCTTACAATTGAATCTTCAGTTATTATCAGTCTTTGGTCTTTGATCAGGGTATCTGCTGTTACCTGTTTCATTAACGCAACCAGATCTCTTCTCTCCTGGTTTGGCGGTACATAACTTCTTGCCCAACCGGGAGTATATTTGAGTAGAGGGGTTTTTACAGGTATCCCCGATTCATAGGAATATCCGAACGCGTAAGCCGTACCGGAATCAGCCACTCCGGTAACAAGGTCAGCCTCTACATCATCGTTTTTCGCCATTAGCCTACCGGAATATTCCCTGAATTCTTCCACATTTTTACCCTCATATTCTGAAGCAGGAAAACCAGTATACACATACAAAAAAGTACATAAGCGAAGATCCTTTTCAGCCTCTTTCAGTACTTCTGTCTTGTTTTCATTTATAAGTAATATCTCTCCGGGTCCAAGAAATTTCTTAGTACTGAATCCCAGGTTTTTAAATGCACAGGTCTCCGAGACAACAATCTTAGCTCCTTCTTTTTCCCCTAAAACTAAAGGAGTTCTTCCATATTTATCCCTTGCGGCGAATAGTCCCTCTTTACCGAGAAGAAGTAATGACATAGAACCGTCAATTCGGGAATGCATGTATTCTATTCCGTCGAGTAAGTCTTTTCCCTTGTTAATCAGTTTTGCGACTAACTCTATTTGATTTGGACATCCGTTTGCCATTTCAGAGAATATTGTTCCTTCCGATATTAACTCGCCCGCAAGGTCAATCTGATTGTTTATATAACCCGTACCGCAAATCGAATATTCTCCGAATTTCAACCTGAGGATAAGGGGCTGTATATCCCTGTCACTTATCACCCCAACGCCGGAATGTCCCTGCATACCTGTATAATCGATATCTTCAATGAATCTTGTCTTGAATTGTGCTTTTTCTATGGTATGAATTTTTTTTTGTGTTTTATTACCATCAAATATTGCCAGTCCGCCGTAAGAGGTTCCGAGATGCGAATGGTAGTCAGTCGCGTAGAAAAGATCTTCCTTGCAATCCTTTTTTGTAACAATACCAACGATTCCGCTCATTTTTTGCCTTCCTCCCCTTTTTGCATTAAAATGAATTTTTATTCAATTATATCCAATAATATACAAGTGGTTATTATTTTTGCAAGTCTTAAAAAAAACAAATTCGCCACAAAGACACAAAGAACACAAAGCCCCACACCCAATTTTATTGTATTTGCTTAAAACCCAACCTACAATCTGAAAAAACAATCTCACACAAAGCCACAGAGACACGGAGCCCCACCCTAACCCTTTTTATTTTGTTTTTTTAATCCCAACCTACAGAGAAACAAAAAATTAAAGGTTATAAAAATAATTTTTCCCTTCGTGGCTTGGTGACTTAGTGGCTGATCTTTTCGATTTTTTGTTATAAATTTGTTAAAATATTGTTAAAAAATCGAATTTTTAAAAAAATCCCTTGACAAATTATAGGAAAATCCGTATGCTCGATTTAAGAAACAATGGAGGTAAAAAATATTTCCTCTCTAAGTGAATAGCTATGGGTGATTTTACAATCGTTGGGGTTACGAGTGAAATCCTAAAAGGATTACTAAACCTTGACCTGAAAGAAATATTTAATACTTGTTGTTCGTCTAATGACGCAAATTTATCTTCCTTAAGTATTTCTACCTCAAAAAGTATTATTCGAAATCAAGTCTCTTTTGATATAACGCAAAGCATTAACCCCAGGAAACTATATAGTAAAAATATCGGTTGATGGCTATGAGTCTAATGAAAAAACTTTTGAGGTAATCGAATAATATTATGAGTAAAGATAAGAAAAAAGATTTCTATAAAAACAACCTGGAGTATATAAAAGAAGAGCTGTCAAAGCTCGATTTGATAATTCAACTGGAAGTCTTGAAATTAAGGAAATCGTTTTCCGGAGAATCGCAGAACGAATTCAAGGGATTGTTTTTGTCGGATCGGGAAGTAGACGATATTTTGAAGAGAGAGGAAATTTCCACTTCAGAAAAACATAACCCGGGAGATAGAAACAATGCCCAGGTAGAATGTATCTTAGAAGCTATAGAGCGATTGCAGGAAGAAATCTCACAAAAGAAAGAAAAAAGTATTGCAGAAGGGGTCTATTTGGCGTTGCCGCAGTTATCTAATCTTTTTGGTCTAAGTACTTTTGAAGAACAATGTGTACTTATTTGTCTTGCTCCGGAAATAGATAGTAAGTACGAAAAACTCTATGCTTACCTTCAAGATGATATTTCTCGCAGAAAACCAAGTATAGAATTGATTCTTAGTCTTTTTTGTTCTACTGATGAAGAGAAAATTAAAGCCCGTTCTCTCTTTCTGCCTCAGGCTTCACTCTTAAAAAGTCATATTTTACATATCGTGGAAAACCCACAAGACCAAAAGTCTTCACTTCTTTCGAAATTTTTGAAACTTGACAATCGTGTGGTGGATTTCCTTCTGGAGATTAGAGCCCTTAGTAATGAGGTTGAATCGTTTTCAAGATTGGTATTTCCTCAAGCTGATTTAAGCGAAGTATATTTGTCTAAAAAATTTAAGACTCAATTAATAAAGCTGACAAAGAATCATCTTAAGGATTCAGACGGAAGACAGGATAAACTAATATATTATTTTTACGGACCTTATGGTTCCGGTAAACAATCTTTAGCAGAGGTAATTTGTAGCGAATTAAATGTACTTATAATTATAGTTGACATGGAAGTACTTTTATCTAAAGAGTTATCTTTTGAGAGCTCTATTAGGCTGGTATTTAGAGAAGCTTTATTGCAACCCGCTGCTATTTATATAAATAACTTGCATTGCCTTCTTAATGAAGAAGAGAAATATAAATCTTATCTTAAGATACTAATCGATACAATTGAAGAGTTCTCCTGGTTGACTTTCCTTGCGGGAGAAATTCCCTGGGAACCGGCTGGTTTATTTAAAGGAAATAATTTTATAAAGATCGATTTCCCTATCCCGGATTATGATACTCGTAGCAAATACTGGAAATCAATGGCAAATGGAAAAATCGGATTTTCGAAAGATGTAAAATTAGATGAATTAGCCACAAAGTTCCGCTTTACTCCCGGTCAAATAAAGGATGCATTAACTGCCGCTAGAAACTTTGTTCAATTAAAGAATTCAAGCAAATCGGAAGTAACCATGGAAGACCTCTATAAAGGGTGTCGTGCACAATGTAATCAGAAACTTGGGACTCTTGCACAAAAGATTAATTCTAAATACACCTGGGAAGATATCGTCTTGCCGGATGATGTTATGGAGCAGCTTTACGCGATATGTTATCAGGTGAAATTTAGATATACTGTGTATGAAAAATGGGGTTTTGACCGAAAGTTTTCTTTAGGCAAGGGTTTGAATATTCTTTTTTCCGGACCATCAGGTACGGGTAAGACAATGGCTGCAGATATTATTACAAATGACCTTAAGCTTGATCTCTATAAAATAGACCTTTCCTGTGTTGTCAGCAAATATATTGGTGAAACCGAGAAAAATTTAAGCAAAATATTTAAAGAGGCTGAAACCAGTAACGCTATCCTTTTTTTCGATGAAGCAGATGCCCTTTTTGGGAAGAGGTCAGAAGTAAGGGATTCTCATGACCGTTATGCCAACATTGAAATAAATTACCTGCTACAAAAAATGGAGGAACATGAAGGAATTGTTATTTTAGCTTCTAACTTGCATAAAAATATTGACGAGGCTTTTACTCGTAGGATGCATTTCTCTGTAGATTTTCCTTCCCCCAATGATAAATACCGTCTCAGGATATGGCGAAATATCTTTCCTGAAGAAACCCCTAAAGATAAAGATATTGATTTTGAGTTCCTGGCTAAGAATTTTAAGATTTCAGGCGGGAATATAAAAAACATTGCCTTGAGTGCAGCCTTTTTGGCAGCAAAGAAATCAAAGAATGTAAATATGGAGAATATAATTAAAGGTATAAAAAGAGAATTTCAAAAGATGGGAAAGCTATGTCACCAGTCCGAGTTCGGGAAATACTATGACTTGGTGACTCTTAAAGAGAGTGAAAATGAGACATGGAAATAATTGATGATTTAAATTCGGTTATCGAAAATTTAATGAAGAAGGAGTTCGGAGATCCTATGCCTTTTGATATAAGCTTCGCGGTTCCAAGTAGAAATTTTACCCCTGTTTCAAATACTAAGCCCACTGTTAATTTTTATCTTTATGATATTAGGGAAAATACAAAATTGCGTTCAAATGAACCCTTGATCGAAAGGCGAAATGACGGCACTGTAAGCAAAAAACCACCTCCGGCAAGAATCCAGTTTTTCTATTGTGTTACTGCTTGGAGCCCCGCACAGGCGGATGCCGCAGGGACTAAGACACGAGAGGAACACAAGCAATTGAGCAAGGCATTAGTGGCACTCATTAAGTATCCTATTATCCCTTCAGATGTGCTCTCAGGGGATTTAATTGGACAGGTCCCCCCTCTTCCAACGACGGTTATCTTACCCGATGGAATGGAAAATGCCGGCCAATTCTGGAACGCACTCGATGGATTATTAAAACCCTTTTTGGACTATCGAGTTACTATTTCTTTAGATTTCCATGAGGAGGTGGAAGGCAGGATGGTTGCGTCCAAAACCAGTGGATACGGTAATATTATTGCCATTTATAAGTTAACTGTTCGTCCCGGATTTCGGTTTGATCATTCCAGAGGAATTCCGATAAGAAAAACTAATATTGAAAAAACGCCTGTTGTTACTCTTGATTCAGCCGCTCAAGCTGGTAACACGCAAATTACTGTGAGTGATATTAACGGGTTGAATGAAGACGATTTTCTTATAATAGTGGACGGTAAGAAAACGGAATTTTGCCAATTGAAAAATATCGCTGGTGTTCAAATTCCGATCTTTGAATCTTTACTCTTTGGTCATGAGGAAGGAACAGAGCTGAAAAAGTTGAGTCTTTCTACCGAACAGGAAGATACAAAACTTGCAGCAGTTGCTTCCACTCAATCTATAGAACTGCGAATTTTGGGGCGTGATGCACCTAAGGTAAAAATCGGAGAAGTTCTATTATTAAATGATTCGGGGAAAGTTGAATGTTTTCAGGTAACCCAGATTTCCGGCCCTGAACTTGGATTGGGAGATTCTGAAGCGATGGTACAATTTGGAGGCATGGTGACCAATAAAGCTGCCAATCCTGCACCGATTGTGGGTGCGAAGGTCACTCTCCTGAATGCTCAAGGAATTTTTATTGCTGAGGCAATCAGTAATTCTGAAGGGAAGTATATCTTCAAAAAAATCGGGATAGTTAAAGGGAAATATAATTTTAAAGTTGAAGCCCAGGGATACAAAGATGAGGAAAGAACGATAGATGAAATTACTTCTGCGAAGATCGAGGATTTTATTTTTGTAATGGAGTCAGGATAGATGATTTATATCAACACTCAAAATATTACAAAAGTCAATCATTGTTGACTAAACTAAAATAAAAGGGGGCAAAAAATGCCAGAATATTTATCACCAGGAGTTTATATTGAGGAGATTGAGATAGGCGCAAAACCTATCGAAGGAGTGAGTACTTCTACTGTGGGAATGGTAGGAGTAACCGGGCGAGGAAGGGCGAGCGGACTACCAGTTTTGGTTACTAGTTTTGCTGAATTTCAAAGAAAATTTGGCGGTTACCTAGGTTCAAAATTTGTAAATAACCGTTATCTTCCTTACGCGGTAGATAGTTTCTTCCGTAACGGAGGGCAGCGACTCTATGTTATGAGAGTGCTTCTTCCGGGTGCTTTAATAGCATCCAGGCAATCCAGTGCAGGATTTACTACCCGACTGGCAGAAGATACTCCAGTTGTAGAATCAGGAAATGCAGCTGCTCGTAAAAAGGCGAAGTTGTTAAATCTACGAGGAATTGAAAAAGGGATAAAGTTAACATTTGTCAAACTCAATGATGATGGAACTGAAAGTGATATTAAAGACGAAGATATAGAGGTAAATGGCTATGATTTTAAGAAAAATGAAGTCACATTGAAAACCGCTCTGACAAATCAATATTCCAAAAAAAACACCAGGATTACTGTGGACGCTCTACCTGATGGTTGTACAGCCCCTGCCAATTCTATCGCCTTCAGTGCTAAGGATAAAGGCTTATGGGGTGAAAAAATCATTATTGAAGTCTATCCCGCATCTAAAGTCTGGTCTCAGATCATCGAAGTAGTGGGAACAGTGGCTACGTCAAAGAAATATAAATTAAAATCAGCTGCAGGATTCTATGAAGGAGCCATTGTTCAATTTGACGATGGCGAGGAGAAGCAATTCCGTATAATCGATGAGATTGAGGAAGACACTATTACTCTAAATGCAAAAGTTGATGATAATACGGAGGTTGTAGATGACGACACACCTGTAAGCAAGAAGATTTCCAGTTGTGAATTTAGGTTGGTTGTATCTTATATGGAAGAGACAGAGATATTTGAATACCTTTCTACAAACCCTGTTACTCCCAATTATTATGTTAAAGCAATTAAGGATAAGTCTAATCTTATAGAGGTTGAGGCTCTCTATGAGGATGCAGCATCATATTCTAGAACAGACCCATTCGACCACCCGGTTGGAGATAATGGACTCAATATTTCTTTGACTGGTGGAGATGATGGAACTCCACCCGCTACTGCTTCAGACTACATTGGCACGAGCGGTGGACCGGGAAATAAAACAGGGATAAAAGCGCTGGAAGATATTGATGAAATAAATATCATAGCTGTTCCCGGCGTATCAGATCTAAGTGTCCAAGGTGAGATGATTTCCCATTGCGAGAACTTAAAAGATCGCTTTGCCATCCTGGATTCAGATAAAGATGCAAAGATAGAAGATATCCAAGAGCACCGAGATAATTTTGACTCTAAATATGCCGCTTTATACTATCCTTGGATCAAGACAATCGATCCTTTAGAAAAGATAAATATATTCGTTCCTCCCAGTGGATACATGGCAGGTATTTACGCGCGTAGTGATGTAGAGAGGGGTGTTCATAAAGCTCCTGCTAACGAGGTGGTTCGAGGAGCAATTGATGTGAAGATAAAAGTTGGTAAAGGAGAGCAGGACATCCTCAATCCAAAGGGCATAAACTGCATCCGGGTTTTTCCTGGACGAGGGATTCGTGTCTGGGGAGCAAGAACTATATCCAGCGATTCCCTCTGGAAATATATAAATGTTCGCCGTTTGTTCCTCTTCCTTGAAGAATCAATCGATGAAGGCACCCAATGGGTAGTATTTGAGCCGAACGATGAAAAACTATGGGCAAGAGTCAAGCAAACCATAACTCAGTTCTTAACAAGGGTCTGGAAAGATGGCGCGCTTATGGGTACTACACCTGAAGAAGCTTTCTTTGTTAAGTGCGATAGAACAACGATGACACAGGATGATATTGATAATGGCAGACTCATTGTTCTGATTGGGGTTGCCCCGGTGAAACCTGCTGAATTTGTTGTCTTCCGCATTGCACAATGGCAGGGGGGTTCGGAAGTTAGTGAATAATAGTTAGACATCAAAAGGAAAATAAAATCGTGAGTAATAAATAAAAGAGAGGTAAAAAATGCCAGGAGAAAGAAAAGATCCATTAAGAAATTTTAGATTTTTAGTAGAGATTGAAGGGATTGTTCAAGGAAGTTTTAGTGAAGCCACCATACCTGATAGTACACAAGATCCTATTGAGTATCGTGAAGGTAATGAAGGTCCAACGGCAAGAAAAATCCCGGGACTGATAAAATATGGTAATGTTACTTTGAAATGGGGTATTACTGATTCTTTAGACCTTTATAATTGGAGGAAACTTGTAGAGGATGGGAAAACGAAAGATGCAAGGAAAAATATGGCAATAATCTTGATGAATGAAGAAGGGAATCCGGCGGCCAGATGGGAGTTCACGGATGCCTGGCCGAACAAATATGATGCACCTGATTTAAATGCTAAAGGAACTGATATTGCTATTGAGACACTTGAAATCGTGCATGAAGGATTTAAAAGGGTAAGTTAATTATATTAAGATAACGAGAAAAAGTCTTAAAAGGGAGGTGTAATGGTTCTGCAAACAGAATATGAATTTTCTTTACCTAAGGGATTTGTGGACGGGGAAGGCAATCTCCATAAGAAGGGCGTTATGCGGCTTGCTACAGCAGCTGATGAAATTCTTCCTATGAAAGACCCAAGAGTTCAAAGGAATCCAGCATATTTAACGACAATTGTACTTTCTCGTGTGGTTACAAAACTCGGCGATCTTCAGGACATCAATCCAGGGGTTGTTGAAAAGCTCTTTGTAGGAGATTTAGCTTATCTTCAAGAATTTTATCAAAGGATAAATGGGAACGGCAATATTATGTTTAAGGCAACCTGTCCGGAATGCGGAAAAAAGTTCGAGCAGGAGATCACTGCCTCGGGGGGATAAGCGGCTACCCCCTCGACCATATTTATGAGGAGGTAGCCTTTATAGCATATTACTTCCATTGGGGTTTGGATGAGGTAATGAATTTGCCGCATAGAGAGAGGAAAGAGTGGTGTGAACAGATAAGTGAAATTAACAAAAAATTGAGTGAGGAGAGAGAGCGATAGGATGGCTGTTGGAGAAAGAAAAGATCCATATTTAAGTTTTAGATTCCTTGTAGAGATAGATCACTTGATAGTGGGAGGCTTTTCTGATGTGGCAGGTCTTCAAGCAGAAACAGAAACCGAAGACTATCGGGAGGGTGGGGTTAACGATTATGTGCATAAGCTTCCGAAGATAACCAAATACCCAAATATAACCCTGAAGCGAGGTATTACTGATTCAGATGTCCTTTGGAAATGGCATCAAGATGTAATTAAGGGGAAAATAGAGCGTAAAGTTGTCCGCATTATTCTTCTGGATTCTGAAGGAAATGAAAAATGGCATTGGAGATTTGAAGAAGCTTTTCCTGTTAAGTGGAACGGTCCGGATTTTAAGACCGATAGCGCTTCAGTTGCCATAGAGACTTTGGAATTAGTACACAAAGGAATAAAAAAGGTATAAAAACATGAATAAAAGAAAACCAACCCAAGAAACACACTTACTTAACGATAAATTCCTTTTGTTGTCACATTTATTGAGATGTCCTTCTATGTTAATCTCTAACCCCGGTTTCGTTAAATGGATAACTGATAAATACTTTATTTTTATGAATCCGGGAATTAGATTTCCATTGTTGAATTACCTTATAATGAGACATAAAGTTTTTTTAAGGCATTTATTATTAAAGAAATTCAATATACTTTCACCAAAGATAGACTATTATCCAAAACATGATGTTCTCAATTTTATAAATCTGCATCCTCTTATCTACCCTGTAGTCGCGGGAGACAGATTGGAAAAGGATGCGGTCCTGGATAGAACTTACCTTGATAAAAGTTCGGTAATATCTGGCGATTCTTTCTTTCATCCTGAGGTACATTTTATAAATGAACAAATATTTTCGAATAATCAAATATTCTCAAAGGATACATTAGAAAAGGATGAAAGTTCGGTAATCCCTGATGGTTTTTTCTTTCCTCCTGAAGTACATCTCTCAAAAAATATACCGGGTTTTCCACTTATAACCAAACAAATATTTTCGAATGGTCAAGTATTTCCAGAGGATACATCGAAGAAGGATGAAGTCCTCGATAGAACTTCCCTCGATGAAGGTTCGATAATGTCTGGCGATCTATTCTTTCATCCTGAGGTAAATCTCTCAAAAAATATATCGTTTTTCCCACTTGTAACCAAACAAATATTTTTGAATAGGCAAGTATTCCCAGAGGATACATTGAAGAAAGATGAAGCCCTTGATAGAACTTCCCTCAATAAAGGTTCGGCAATGTCTGGCGGTCCTTTCGCTCGTCCTGAGACCTACTTCTCAAAATATATATTAAATTCCCCACTTATAAACAAATCAATATTTTTAAATAATCAGAGGGTTAATTATTTTTTAGGTGAGACTAATTCTTTAAAAGATAGTAATAGGCAGATATCAGCCTTTGTTGACCAATCAGAGCAATCTTCTCCAGGCACAGATTTTAATAACCGTGAATCGGATATCTTTACAAAGCGATATGATTCAAATATGACTTTTAAAAAGACAGCTAAGGAAAACACTAATTATACCGTCAAAAAGGACGCTACACCAACCTTACATTATATTAATCCCTTAAGCGTCGCTTTAAACGATCTAAAAAAAACGGTTGAGATTATAGAAAAAAAAGTAGCTGAAAGCGAAAGTTTTACTGGTAAATCCGGCTCAGAAAATTCCTCTTTTGGAAATATAATGTCTGATATTTCCAATAAAGAGAATAACAACATCACCCACCTGACCGAGCAAGTATACCAAATGCTGGAAAGAAAGATAAAAATCGAAAGAGAAAGAAGAGGGTTTTAATATGGATAATCCGAATCAGGCAAAGATAATAGTATTAAAAGGAAAAAATAAGAAGAAAGAGATAAAAGTTGGCTTTAATCCCACGGAATATACATTAGATAAAAGTAACGAGTTTGCGAATATCAATATCCCGGGACTTGAGTCGCCTTTACTTCAGTTTACAAGGGGTGGTTTGCAGACATTAACAATGGATTTGTTTTTCGATACATATGGAGATGGAGAAGATGTAAGGAAGTACACTGATGAGGTTGTTAAGCTTATGGAAATAGATGAAGAACTCCATGCACCTCCTGTATGTAAGTTTATCTGGGGAAAGGGAATAGAATTTATCTTTGTCCTTTCAAAGATGACCAAAAAGTTTACAATGTTTGATTCTAATGGTATTCCTGTTAGAGCAACTTTGACTGTGACATTTAATGAGTATATGACAGAGGCAAAACTAAAAAATCCCACCAGTTCACCTGATAGAACAAAAGTCTATACAATCAAGGAAGGAGATAGCTTATGGGCTATTGCAGATGAAGAGTATGGTAATCCTGCGCAATGGAGAGTAATAGCGGAAGCAAATGATATCGAGAATCCTCGACTTCCACCTGTGGGGCAGGAAATAGAAATTCCGCCACTGGAGGAACACAGTGCCTAATGTGAAAGTTAATACCGATTGTTACGCTCCGACCTTTAAAGTTGAGATACAGGGTGAGATTTTATCTCGTGATGAAGTTATCAGTATGGACATAGACGAAAGTATCGAGAAGCCGGCTATGTTCACGTTAAGTCTCAATGAAATGAAAGATATCGATACGCAGAAGCTTGTTTGGCTGGACAACAAAAAATACTTGATAATGCCTGGTAATGAGGTGTTTTTTTTCTTCGGATATCCCGCGCTCAAGGGAAAATTCATGGGAACTATAAAGGGGCTTACCCCGAGTTTTCCCTCATCCGGCGTACCCACTTTAAAAGTTGAAGGTTATGATTATTCTCATGATTTGCAAAAGAGCAAAACCGACATCAAAAATAAATTTAAGGATAAAAAGGTGAAGTATTCTGATGTGGCAAAGGAGATAGCCAAAAACAATCTTTTGGATAGTACTGGTGTGGAAGACACAGGCAAAGAGTATCCCAGGGTGAAACGCAGAAAGAATGAAAAGGATTATGCTCTTTTGAAAAGGTTGGCTGATAAGATAGGGTATGAATTTTTTGTACGAGAAGAAACCCTCTATTTTAGGAAACCAAAAGACAATAAAAAGAAGGACAAGGAGAGCTTTGTATTTGAGTTCGGGAAAAACATCATCAGTTTCAATCCACGGTTAACCACTGCACCAACAGTAAATGAGGTGAAGGTAACCGGTTGGAATCAGAAGACAAAAAAGCCAATAGAGGCGACAGCTAAAATTTCAGAAATTATTAGTAATGTGGGAATACAGGACTTCGATATGCTGGTTGAGAAAGCTGAAGGAAAGAAGACCAAGAAGAAAATTGAGGGAAGAGTGGTTGGATCGGAGGATGAAGCAAAGAGTATCGCTGTAACTGAATTAAAACGGGCTAATAATGGATTTATCAGTGGGACACTGGAATGTATTGGTAATCCCGAATTAAGACCAGGAATCAATATTGAGATTACAAAATTAGGAGGAGGGGATTTGTTTAATGGGATGTATTACATAAAGGGAGCCAGGCATTCATTTAGTGATTCCGGGTATACTACCACCCTTGAGGTAAGGAGGTGTTTATGAATTTCCTGGATGAGATTGATCAAGAAGAGAAAAATGAAAGCGGAAAGGTGTATGGTGTGGTTGTTGGTGTGGTAACGAATACCAAGGATGAAGAAGGATTGGGTAGAGTAAAGGTTGACCTTTCCTGGAGAGGAGAAGGAGGTGAGGAGAGCCATTGGGCAAGAGTGGCAACTTTGATGGCAGGACAAGATAAGGGAAGTTTTTTTATACCTGATGTAGGAGATGAGGTGCTGATAGCCTTTGAACAGGGCAATATTGAACACCCCTATGTAATAGGCTCCCTCTGGAATGGAGTGGATAAACCTCCTGAAAGTAATTCTGATGGGAAAAATAATATACGAAAAATCAAATCAAGAAGCGGTCATGAAATCATATTTAATGATGATGATGAAGCCAAGAAAGAGAAAGTCGAAATTCACACTAAGGCAGGACATAAAATTGTCCTTGATGACAGTGCTGGTCAGGAAAAAATTGAGATTATAGATAAGACCGGAAGTAATAAAATCGCGATAGATTCTGTTCAGAATGCCGTTAATATCGAAAGTGCCATGCAGTTAAAAATTAAGGCAAATGTCGTGGAAATAGAAGGTACGACTTCCCTAACACTTAAATCAAATGCAATTGTAACTATTCAGGGTATGCCTGTAAAAATTAATTAGGAGGGAATGAATATGCCACCAGCAGCGAGAGTAGGAGATACGACCAGTCATGGAACTCCATTATCTCCCGGTCCGGGAAGTGTGAATGTTCTTATTGGAGGTATGCCCGCCTGGAGAGCGACAGCGGACTTTCATGCTTGTCCATTAATAGAACCAGGACTAGTTCCACATGTTGGAGGAGTGGTTGCCATGGGGAGTACCACGGTTCTTATTAACAGTCTTCCGGCTGCAAGGCAGGGTGATGTAATTGTAGAAGCCGGGCCACCAAACTCTATAGTTATGGGCTGTCCAACAGTCATGATTGGATGAAGGTATAACAATGGCGAAAGAATTTTTAGGCAGAGGTTGGAAATTTCCTGTAAGTGTTAACTCCGAAGGTAAAATAACTATGTCCGAATATGAAGAAGACATAAGAGAGTCTATATGGATTATTTTAAGTACTTCTAAAGGTGAAAGGGTGATGAGACCGGATTTCGGATGTGGAATTAACGATTTTGTTTTTGCCTCTATAGATTCATCCACTTTAGCGCTTATTGAAAGTACCGTCAGAGAAGCGCTTATATTATGGGAACCGAGGATTGAAGTGATAAATATTAAAGTTTCGACAGATATGATAAAAGAAGGTAAACTTATTATAAATATGGATTATAAAGTAAGAAGAACCAATAACCAGTTCAATTTGGTTTATCCTTTTTATCTGACTGAGGGAGTGTAATGGTTATTGAGCCTCCCAAAATAGATAAAAGAGAGTATGAAGATTTATTAAGAGAAATAAAATCCCTTGCTCCATTTTATACGCCTGAATGGAAGGCTTCCGAAAAAGATTCGGGTACTACTCTGGCGAAAATATTTACTCATATGTTAGAGGCAATTATCCATAGGTTGAATAAAGTCCCGAAAAAAAATTTCATAGCCTTTTTAGATACAGTTGGAATAAAACTTCTACAATCTCAATCCGCAAAAGCACCAGTTACATTCTTTTTAACAGAAAGAGTAAGCGGGCATGTTCTTATACCGAAAAGAAGCCAGATAGCCGCAGAGGATGTGGTTTTTGAAATCGGAAAAAATATACTGGCTACACCTTCAAAGTTGATAAAAATCTACAGCAGTGATAGAGAATATGATAAGATTTATGAAAGCCCGGCTAATATAGTATCCGGAGAACCCGTTGAACCATTCCACAGTGAGTTACTTTATGATGTTGGTAAAGGAAATAGAGAAATTTTCATTATTAGTAGTGAAGGGCTAAGCGAAGGGGATATCTTGCTGGTTTCTCCTGAGAAACAAAATGAAGAGTATGCAATAGTTTCTGAAACTGCCGATTCTATTGTAAAACTTCTTCATAAATTAGAGTATGATCACTTAGCTGAATCTCAAGTTGAAAAGGTAACGAGCTTTGATTTTTATAAAGGCAAGAATCTGCAGGAACATATTCTTTATTTAGGACATAAGGATTTTTTTAATATCGAGGGTGGAGCTACAATAACGATAAAAATATCGAACCCACAGGCAGCCTCAAAATTAAAAGATTCGAGTATTGTTGAATGGGAATATTGGGGGGAAAAGATAAAGAAGGAAGGAGTAAAAGAGATTAAGGAAATTGATTGGCATCCCCTCATTATATTAGATGGGGGAAACGAAGATGAAATTCAACTGCAAAAAGTAAAGTTGGGAGAAGTTAAGGAATACGAAATCCAGGGTATTAAGAGTAGATGGATTAGATGTAGAGTGCTTGAAACAAAAATATTTGATATAGAAAACACTTACGTTGATATTATTACAATTAACGCTATTCAACCTCTTGAAGTTATTGATACCACACCAATCAAAATAATTCAGGGTATTGGAGATATTTATAAAGAGAAATTAATTTCACACGAGAAGAAAATTGATGTCGTCGGCAAATTGTTAAAACTCACACCTGAGGAACTTGCTTCTATTTTGGGAACAGGAGAAACAAGGGCTTACAATATCCTTGAGGCTGCAAAGAAAGCATTTTACGATAAGAAAGATCTCCCAACAGAATTAGATCAGGGGATTGTCTTATCTGCTGATGGTGCTGTACCCGATATGGCTTTTTGTAACGATGTACCATTGGACATACAAAATCTCAGTGAAAAAAATCCTATCTATCCTTTTGGGACGATGCCAAGGTTGTATGACACCTTCTACATTGCAAGCAAAGAGGTTTTTTCGAAGAAAGATGCTGCCGTGAAACTGTATTTTATTTATAAGCCCGAAATACCAAGTCCTGCCAATAAGGTTAATAATACCCCGCAACTATCCTGGGAGTATTGGAACGGGAAAGGTTGGGTAGTAATTAGTGAAAATTTTGCCTATAATACAAATGCTTTTACTTCGGGCAAAAAACAAAGCTTAATTAAGACGGTTATATTTTCTTGCCCGGATGATATAGAGTCCACAAATGTAAACAATCAAGATAATTATTGGATTCGTGTCAGATTGGTTGGAGGAGATTATGGCAATTTTAAAGATGGATTCAATCCTCCGGCAATTGAAAAACTCTCTATAACATACTCTCTGAGTACAGAAAAATCAAACAACTTACAACACTGCTTTACTTACAATAACCTGGAATTTAAAGATGTCTCGGAACAATGTAGAGAAACAGGTAAACCATTTATGCCCTTTACGGCAATTGGCGAAGAGCGTAAAACGCTTTATCTGGGTTTTGATAAGAAATTGGAAAAGGGTCCCATAAGTGTTTTCTTCTCTTTGGAAGTCCTGGAAATATTTGAAAAATTGGCACCAAAAATCGAGTGGCATTATTATTCCCAGGATAAGAAATGGGTTAAATTAGAAGTTTTAGATAACACACAAAATCTCACGAGACCAGGAACAATAGAGTTTTTCCTCCCCAATGACTTTACCAAAAAATCCGAATTTGGACACGGAATCTATTGGCTAAAAGCATCTTACGTTGAGAATAAAATTCCCACATTTCCCAAGGTGAGAGGAATCTATGTCAATACAGTTTTTGCAACTCAGGCAGAAACTATAAAAGATGAAATCCTAGGTTCCAGTGATGCCGGCAAAAATCAAAAATTTAAGTTTACAAGAATACCTGTTATCGCAGAAGAAATATGGATTAACGAAATAAAAACTCTATCTGATGATAATAGAAAGCAAATTATCGAAGAAGAGGGTGGAGATTTTATTTTAGATAAAAAAGATGAAACCGGAAAGCTGACCGAGGTCTGGGTCCTATGGCAGGCCGTGGAAGACTTTTTTAGTTCTTTACCAGGTAGCCGGCATTATATTATTGATCATTCAATAGGGGAGGTTGAATTCGGAGATGAGGAACACGGAAAGATTCCACCCATTGGGAGAGATAATATTAAAACCACTTATAATGTTGGAGGAGGAGTAAAAGGAAATGTTGGAGCATATGAAATCTCGACCTTGAAAACATCCATTCCTTATGTCGATAAAGTCAAAAATCCCGAACCTGGTGAAGGAGGCTCAGACACTGAGGTGATAGAATCGGTTTTCGAAAGAGGTCCCTACTTAATAAGACATAGAAATAGAGCTGTAACGGAAGAGGATTTTGAGAGGCTTGCCAAATCAGCATCAAATTATATTGCAAGAACCAAATGTCTTGTAGAAAACAATAAATTGAAAATTATTATAATTCCTGAAGGGGAAGAAGATAAGCCGATTCCTTCATTAAGGCTTATAAGGACTGTCGAAAAATATCTTTTAGACCGTACTCTAAATTTAATACTACCCGGTAATGTCGTTGTGCAGGAACCTATATACCAGGAAATTAGTATAACTGCTGAAGTCGTTCCGGAATCCATGGATATAGCAATCCCTTTGGAGGAAGATATTTTAAAGAAACTGAAAGAATTTCTACATCCTCTTACCGGTGGACCCGAAAAAAATGGGTGGGAATTTGGGAGAAGTGTTCATATTTCCGATATCTATGCATTGCTTGAAGGTATTAAAGGTGTAGATCATTTAAACGAACTATTACTTAACGATGAAGATGTGGGAATAGAAAAAATTCAAACTGTCTGTTCCGGAGAACACAGTATAACAATGAAATTTGGAGGTTAAATTTTGTCGCTGCCAAAAGAAAGTCTCGACGATAAATCTTTCGATGAACTTCTAACGGAGGCTTTATCAAGGCTTCCTATATACGCACCTGAATGGACGGATCATAATGTGCATGACCCGGGTATTACGTTTATAGAACTTTTTGCCTGGTTGGCAGAGATACAGATATACCGTTTAAATAGAATTACCGATAGAAGTAAAAAGAAGTTTTTAAAACTCCTTGGCATTCCGTATTTAGAACCTGCAAAACCATCTAAGGTTGATGTTACTTTTACGCAACGAGCTCAAAATTTCCTAATTGTTCCGGCTGGTACAAAATTGGCTGCCGCGGATCCGGTTTCGGAGAAAGATATAATATTTGAGACTCAGAACGAACTGAACGTGGTAAACTCTGAATTAAAGGCTGTGTTGTCAGTACTGCATTCTATTGCAGGATTTGAATTTATCGATAATACCGCAGCAAATACAAATGAAAACGTGTATTACTACGCCTTTAAAGATAAACCGGATAAGAACAATGCGTTGTACTTAGGTTTAAATAAAAGCCTTATGGGTGAAATAGTTTTGGCGTTTTATCTTTATGAGGAGAAATTAGGTGTGTTAGATGAGTATGGAGAAAAGAAACCAGATGTGTTTTCCTCTGTGAAATTGAAATGGGAATACTTTGTTGGTGGGGATTGGAAGGATAACAATAATTGGAAAATTCTGGAAATGGAAGATGAAACAAATTATCTTACAGTGAGTGGTAAAATCCGGATAAAGCTTACAGGAGAAATGGAAGAAGCAATTATTGGTAAACACAAACTTTTTTGGCTTAGATGCAGAGTAGAGGAGGAGGGCTATGAAATTCCGCCAAGGATAGATGTGATACGTCTGAATACGGTCTCGGCGATTCAGTGCGGTACCTTAGGACCTTGTATCTTCTCCGGTAGCGGACTGCCTGATCTTTATATAGATTTAAAAAATACGCCAATTCTAGGAAAAACACTGGAAGTTCAAATCAATGGAAGTGATTGGAGCAAAGTTGAAGATTTCGATGCCTCTAAACCTGGTGACAGGCATTATGTTGCGGATCTTGCGACCGGTCGAATTACGTTTGGTGATGGCATCAATGGTAAAATTCCACCCAAAGGAGAGAATAATATATGCATTTCTTATTCCTGTGGGGGTGGCGAATGGGGGAATGTACCTCTGAATACTGTCAATAGAGTGTTAAGCGAATTTCCTAAAGAGGTGTGTGTAACAAATGAGAAAGCCGCATCCGGAGGTATGGAAGCCGAGACTCTTGAGCAAGCAATACATCGTGTAAGAAAAGATATGAAAAAGAGTTATAGAGCAGTCACTTCTGAGGATTATGAGTATCTTGCCAAGAACACACCAGGCATAAAAGTTGCCAGAGCCAGGGCAATACCTCGGTACCACAAAATACATTGCCGTGAAATTCCTGGTATTGTTACAGTCGTAGTTGTTCCTTATAGCCCATATACTGAACCGAAGCCGAGCCCGGGGTTCCTCGAGACGGTTTACAAACACTTAGATAAACACCGTCTGCTTACAACTGAGTTATTTGTTATCCCTCCTGAATATGTAAAGGTTTCCGTAAACACTGAAGTTGTAATAAAACCGAAATATCTTAAAAACACCGTAGAAGAAGCAGTGAAGAAGGCATTGAAGAACTTTTTGAATCCGATTATAGGCGGAAAAGATGGCAATGGTTGGCCTTTTGGAAGGTCTGTTTATATCTCGGAGGTCTATGAGCTTATAGAAGGAGTAGAGGGTGTAGATTATATTGAGAGTGTAAAGCTAAAGAAGGGAGAGGAAGGCGCAGAACAAGAAGGCGATGTTAATATACCGGAGTATGGCCTGACATTTTCTGGGGAGCATGATATTAATAAAGAAATGGAAGAAAATAATGTCTAAGATTAGGGAGTTTAAATTCAGGGCATTAACAAGTGAAGATTGGATAGAAGGTAATCTTGAAGACCTGGTTGCCCAGGATGTGGTACAACTTGTAGACGATAAACTAACTGGAACATATACCTCGCAACTCCTTGATAGTGGAATTGCGGGTTGCCGCTGGCATCGTATTGTTTTAGATGCGGATATTCCTGAAAACACTACACTTGAAGTTTCTTTTTGTACGACTAACGAACAAGAAGCAGAAGAAAACTGGTCGGGTACTATTATCTTTAAAAATACAAAAGATGCGCTTGTAGAAGCTCCAGCGGGACGATATATAAAACTGCGAATAAAATTCTATCGTAGGGATATAGAGATGCAGAGTCCTGTATTCAGGCAGGTAAAAATATATTATCCAAGACTTTCATACTTACGATACCTTCCTGCAACATACCAGGAAGATGCTGAAAGTAAAGAATTTTTAGAGCAATTTTTATCGATCTTTGAATCCTTTTTATATGACAAAGAAGAGATAATTTCCGAAATTTCCAAATATTTTGACCCGATAGCAGCACCTGAGGATTTTGTTAACTGGCTTGCCAATTGGATGTCGCTTGATTTATATGAGCTATTGGGAGAAAAAAATCGTGAATTTATTTTACGTGCAGTAGAATTTTACAAACAGAAAGGTACTGTATCCGGAATAGCTAATCTTGTATCTTTTTTGACAGGTAAAAAATGTTGTGTTAAGGAATATATGAATAATGTATTTCGCTCTTATGGGATGGACAAATGTCGGGAAAATGAAAAAGAAGAGATTGATGGATGGGAATGCACGAAGTTTTATCGTAAAGTATCAAAAACAGTAGATACGACCGATTCAGAATTATTAGAGAATATGAATAAGTATGAAGATGAGATGCATTACGTCACCGATTCAAGCGAAAATGGGCTTTATTCAAGGAATGTAATTGGTCTATTTATTTACATTAGTTCCCCTGAACAGGAGTTCAGAATAAAAGAGGAGCTCCATAAGATAATCGCCACTTTTTTGCCGGTATTTGTGAGAGCGGAAATTAAAGTTATAGAGGAGGTCGATTTTTATGAGATTTATAATATAAACTCTATAACCGATGAATACAAACAAAAGATTCATGCGAAAAAAGGAGAAGAATACGATAACGTACAGGGTGTGTATGCAGATAGCACTAACTGGAACTGGCTTTACACATATTATGAAGGATACGATAGCCATACCAATGATTTACAATATAGGACGCCGCATAATAAAATTGGTGTAGATTTAGAGCTTTAATAAAGTGTATTTAATTTATTTTAAAAATTTATGGAGGTAAAAGTGGATGAGAGGATAAGATTGAAAATAAAAGGAGAATACAGGGACATTATATATAGAAAAGGAAAAATCAGCACGGATAATGGGTGGAAATCTAATGCAATAGTCGAAGATTACGGCAGATTTCTTTCTGCTTTGATGAAAAAAGATTTTCTCGAGCAAGCAATAGGAGTAGAATACATAGCTGTGGGTACTGGAAGTGGTGAGAATCCTGACCTCTTTAAGACTAAACTAAGCGACTATTTTATACAGATTAACACTTCAGCGAATACAGATCCACTAAACGGGGTCTGGGCAAAGGAAATTGTGGATATTAAGTATCTAGATAATGCAGATAATGAAGTTACTGATATTACAAATAAACTCAAAATAAGTGTTACAATTGAAGAAAATGAACCTTCAGGAGACACTTTTAATTTGAAAGAATTCGCTTTAGTTGGAATATGCAAAGATCCTGTTACTAATCTATTTGATACCCAAAGAATGTTTTTAATAAATTATGTCGACCATGGAGTTATTACAAAAGACAATACTATGGAACTTTCCAGAACTATAAAATTAGCATTTCCAATAGAATAAGTAGGAGGGTATATGAGCAAATCTTTTTGGATGGAAGAACAGAACGGAAATTTTTCAAATAATCAAGAAGACACATTTAATCCAGGGAAAAAATACGTTGGAGTACGTTTACAACAAGGAGTCCCTCTTTTGGATCGGGACTGGAATGAACTCGAAGATATGAGGCGTTATGAAGAAATGATACTCAGGAAATGGTACGTGGGTAATGGCGTTCCAGACGCTGACAGTTTCAAAATTAGTGCCGCTGCTCCTCCTGACAACGACTTCAAAATTGCTAATGGGATATGCATGGTGGAAGGGTTTGGAGCCGTAAATGGACTTCCTGGGGAAGTCGGTTTCATACTTTACTCCCAGCAAGAGGGTGTGGCGCCGTTAACTGTTCCAATTACGCCTACCAGAACGGATATAGTTTATCTCGATGTCTGGATTGAGGAGGTGACAAGTGATGAAGACGCGGCGCTTGGTAACTCCCAGGACGTAAATATTGAAACCTGTATAAGGCATAAACTCGAATGGCGAATCAGGGTAGATGAGGGAAATAATGGCTATACTCCGGAAGCTTTTCATCATTATTATGATATTGCAAGGATAGAGAGAAAAGGCGGAGGTAATATTAAAAAAGCCGAAATCGTTGATTTACGAAGGACAGAATTGGCATTACATCATTTAAAAGATGTAACCGCCCAGCACTGGCATAGTAAACTCGTCGGTGCCGATGGTTCTCCGGATCCTGCCTTGAGTGTAGATAACAACGGCAATGTCGGTATCGGGACGGCGGGACCAACACAAGCCCTATCAATAGGCGCTGGGAATGTATTGCTTCCTACAGCGAATCAAGGATCCGATGGGAACTTATATTTCGGAGGAATAACCAATATAGGAGAAGTCGGTTTGAGGCTCTTTGGAGGAGTGGTAAATGGGACAATTCCCGCAGGGTTTATTGATATAAAAACGACAGAAGATAATGATGGTCTACGAATCCGAGTTGATAAGGTAGAGGGTGCAACAGAACGAATGAGGATTACTGCTACAGGTAACGTTGGCATCGGGACGGCGAGTCCGGGAGAGAAGTTGGAGGTCAGCGGTGGAGTGCTAAAAATAACTAATGACGGCAATGGAACAGTTTTGCTTGACCTGAACACTGAAAGAAACTGGCAGTTTAGACAATTAGGAACAGGACCTGGAACAGCCCTTGAACTCGCGAGCGTGGGCGGGGGTGGAAACAAGAATTTCATTATTAATACAAATGGCAACGTCGGCATCGGGACGACACCTAGCGAGAAATTACATATAAACGGTTCGGTAAGGGGCAATCAAAGTGGAGCATTAAGAATTAGTACTGGATATGGTTATGTAGATATAGGCCCAAAAAATTCAAGTTGGTCTCATTTTTATACGGATCGAGCTCGATTTTATTTTGATAAAGAAATTCGCGTAAATAGTGGTTTAATTGGAAGTTATGATGAGAATCTTTATTTGCGAACATCGGAGAATACCAGAATGACTATTGTGAACAGCAGTGGCAATGTCGGCATTGGGACAACGACCCCGGGGGCTCCACTAGAAGTCCAAAAGACCGGAGGATCTGGAGAAATGATAGATTTACTTATTCTTGATTCTAATAATGCTGGTCTTCATGGCGGAGGCGCTCTCGTGTTCAAAGGAATCGGGACTCAACCTGAGCGTGCAAAGATAGGGGCAACTTATCAGGGTAATATAAATGGAGATTTGAGATTTTATACAAAACCTAATTATAATATTGCACTAACAGAGCAAATGAGGATATCACCAGATGGCGACGTCTGGGCTAGATCCCGTTCTGGAGGAGCAATTGATTATGCGGAGTATTTCGAATCCATCGATAGTAAAAAAATCCCTTCAGGCACACCAGTTATCCTTGATGGTGATAAGATAAGAGCCGCCAAGAAAAAAGAAAATCCAATAGGCATTATATCTGCAAACCCTGGTATTGCGGGAGGCGTACATATCGAGTGGCCTAAAAAGTATCTTCGAGACGAATTTGGTAACTTGATTCTCGAGGAGGATAAAGAAAAGATAATGAAACCGAAAACGAAGAAAGTTAAAAAGAAACGCCAGAAAATCAAAAGAAAAAAAGTGAAAGAAGAAGTTACCCGCACAGAGATCGTTTTAAAAAAGGGAAAATACTGTCAGAAAGAGATTACGGAAAAGGTGACCCGGCAGGTTGAAGAGCCTGTTTTCAAAGAAATCGATCTTTATAATGCTTCAGGTAAAAAAATTATAGGCAAACATCAAGTTCCTGTCATGGAAACTTATGAAGAGGAGATTGAAGTCCTAGATGAAAACGATCAACCTGTTATGGTGGGAACGGGTAAATTTGTTACAAAGGAGTGCCCAAAACTGAATCCAAAATATGATGAATCAAAGGAATATATTCCACGAGAAAAAAGACCGGAATGGAATTGTGTTGGTCTACTGGGCCAATTGCCATTACGCAAAGGGCAACCGGTTGCCCCAACATGGGTAAAAATCAAGAGCGTTTCAAAAGATGTTGATTTGTGGTTAGTTAAATAATTTACCTTATGAATCGAGCCAAATTAGCCGCAATTAAGATTTAGTAAAATTAAGAGGAAAAGGAGATGAAATGAAAAAGCAATTAGAAAAACGTTTAAAAGAACTTAAAGGGGAATTTGAATCGGGTCAGAAAATGTTGATTGACCTGGATGCCAGACGAGCAAATTTGAGCGAATCACTACTGCGTATAAGTGGTGCAATCCAAGTACTGCAGGAAGAAATCAATAAAAATAACGGCGGAGGTAGTAAACCGGTTCGGCAGCCTGATCCGGAACTGGTAGAAAGCGAAAAGAAGAAATAGAGAAAGCCTTTACCTTAAGAAAATTACGGGGTGTACTTTGTGATGGAATACTAAAGAGGTATATATGACTAAAATGGATTATTTATTAGAAAAAACAGGAATTGAAAAAGAATCGTTAAATGGCGAATTTGACGAAATCATATCTAAAATCTTAAATGAACTTTCATCCGGTTTTCTTTATACACATAACCGTATAAATGCGAATACCCGGAAAACAATGGAAGCCGCCTCATTCCTCTACGCTTTGATTGAACTGCTCGAGGAAAAAGGGATAATCTCGATTAAGGAACTGGACAACCGAAAAGCAAAAGTAGCGGAACGCCTGGTTAAGAAATTTATCGAAAGCGGGATAGGATTGATGTATCAGGACCCTGAATATGATAAATACAATTTCGAGCACGAGGCGAATATAGATTGCGAGAGCCGACTTTCTATATGTAAAGCGATGTGTTGTAGATTCCCATTTGCACTATCCAGACAGGACGTGGAAGAGGGCATTGTTCGATGGGATTTCGGTAAACCTTATCTGGTTGCCCGGGACGATGATGGCTACTGTATTCACCTCGACCGTGAAACATACAAATGCAAAATATACGAAAATCGCCCTGTCCCCTGTCGTGGTTTTAATTGTAAAGATAATGAGAAATGGAAGGTGTGGCTGGATTATGATAAAAAACTTATCAATCCTGAGTTGATTGAGAAGATTAACCGCAGTGGTGAGGAATTATATTCCTACACAAAAGTAAAATCAACCGGAAAAGCAAAAGGAAAATGAATTTGAAATTTATTTATAAGCTGATTGAGAGTTTAGAAACAATATATGATACCAGGAATATAAGATGAGTAAGACAAATAAAATAAACGCCAAAAAATCTGAAGCTAAGATAGATGGAGCCATCTCTCATGTGCGAAAGAAAGAAAGTCTTAAAACTATAGCCTCGCCAGTTGATCAGATCTTACATCTTCAACGAACAATTGGTAACCAGGCGGTTCAGCGATTATTCAAATCCGGTACCCTTCAGGCAAAACTTAAAATTGGCAAGCCTGGTGATAAATACGAAAAGGAAGCGGACAGGGTTGCAGATATTGTAATGCGAATGCCCGAACCAAAAATATTAAGACAACCCGAGGAAGAAGAGGAAGAAGAATTAATTCAACCAAAACCCATTGCCGAGCAGATAACCCCTTTAGTTCAAAGACAAGCCGAACCTGAAGAAGAAGAGGAAGAGGAACCGATTCAAACCAAACCGATTACAGAACAAAATACCCCATTAGTCCAAAGACAGACTGAGGAAGAAGAAGAAGAATTAGTTCAGCCAAAACCAATTGCAGAACAAGTAACTCCTCTTGTCCAAAGACAAGAAGAAGAGGAAGAAGAACCTATACAAACTAAACCGATTACCGAACAAATTACCCCAGTGGTTCAAAGACAGGCTGAGGAAGAAGAGGAAGAAAAAGAAGAAGAGCCGGTTCAAACAAAAGAAAACAGCTCAACTGCAGCAGGAGTAACCCCTGGTATAGAATCCAATATTAATTCATTAAAGGGAAGTGGGCAACCTCTTCCTGAGTCTACTAGGAGTTATTTTGAACCGAGATTTGGATATGATTTTAGTGGGGTGCGAGTGCATACAGATTCAAAAGCATCTGAAACGGCGAAATCTATAAATGCTAAAGCTTTTACTACAGGAAAGGATGTAGTATTTGGTACCAATCAATACACACCTAAAACAGATTCAGGGAAGTATCTTCTTGCTCATGAGTTGACACATGTGATACAGCAGAGCGGTAGCAATCTGCAGCTCAAGCACAGCATCGATCAGCTGCGCGAGAATTATGAACAGGAAACGGACAGGATGGCGAGGCCGATCACGGAGTGGGAAAAGCGCCCGGTGCAAAAGGAGGCAGATTACGAACTGGTGCGCCGGCAGGTCGAAGGGGAGAAACCGGCCCTTGTTCCTATCCTTGAATCAACAAAACAGATCAGAGCCCGTGGTGGACTCGCAAATAAGGGCAAGCTAGTGGGCGACATGACATATGTCATCGACAGATGGGATTTAGCATCCACCAAGGGCATACTTCAGTTACTTAACGTTGTAATTAGCAAGCGTATTCAAGATCTCGAATCTGGAAGCTGGGAGAGTTTCTGGATGACTCTTCTTGGCAATACTATTTGGGCCACTTCGGCGTTCGCGCCAATAGCGACGGCTCCATTACTTCCTTTCGTAATCTCCATGACCGGAGTGCTCATATCGAGCTTGCCTTCGTTGCCAAAGCAGAGCTACTTTGGCGAGAACATTAATATCATTCAAGAGGGATTACTGTCCTACATTGAGAATGTGGCTAAGCAACTCAAGAAACAGTGTCCAGCAAAAGCTGACAAACTATTAAGCTACTATCAGAAGCGTATTAGCCGTCATCGAGCGCTTGCGGAGTTTATTGGGGGCTTTGGAAAGGGAATGCATGACATTGGCGATTACACGACAAAGCCAGCGCTTGAAGAGACAGCTATACGCCGCGTTATGTATGGAAAGGCGAAGTACGAATTTGATGCAGCCGAAAAGGTATACAAGGCGATCGGGCATGCGACGGCTGGCTTTAAGAGACTAGGAAAGCCTCTTCCGGGCGTTATAGAAAAACGCCCTCGACATTTCGGAGGGTATATTATACTCGAAGACAAAATCGAGGTGGTTACAAATCTTTACGGACATCGTGCCAACTCGGACATAGAATACCCGAAGTGGGGATTGAGTAAGCCGATTCCTTCGTATGCGAGAGGTTCAATACCGCCCACCAGCTATTTCTATCATTGGTTATCACGTTTTGCTTTCGTGGCAACGACCACAGAAAAATCCAAGATTCTTACTGATCTCCACCGAATCAGAACAAGCCTAAAATTTACAAGAGAAGATCAGGTCAAAAAGCGTGTGGAATTGTATAAAGCGGTTAAGGAAAGAATTGGCGGAAGGAAGCCAAGCCTAAAGACACTTGGGTGGCTTGCAAAGAATCACCCAAAATATAGTGATCTCGGAAAGCCACTTTTGGCAGGATCCTACGAAAAGACTGTTATTCCGATCTTTGCGGAAATCTGGGAGCAGTTGTACGCCATTCAACGTCAGATTGGCCAACCGGAGGTTCACGAGCATGTAAAGAAATTAATTCCTTAGAGTTAAGCAGTACAAGAAAAGTTATTTTGTTAACTAACGATCAGCTAAATCTAAGTAACAAGGTGTTGACTTTTAATGATGGTATCCCAAATGAGATTGAGCATGGTCATTGGTGAATAATTCAGAGGTGTAATGGCGAGGATACAAAATGGAAAAGATAGATGAAGTGACTAATATACCAGGGGTTACTGAAAGCCCCCTTCCTCAAATTCAAAAACATAGCAGTACGCAGAATGCAACAGATGGCAATGAGAATCATTCAGAGTTTTTGGAGGGACTGGGAGAAAGGGGTCAGGTCTTGAATTGTGAAATTTATAAAAGGAAATTAAATGAGTAAAGGAACTAAAATAACTGCCAGAAAATCTGAAGTAAAGAGAGATAATACGGTTTCTCGTGTACGAAAGAACGAGACGTTCAAAACTGTAGACTCACCAGTTGACCAAATCTTACATCTCCAAAGAACAATCGGTAATCAGGCGGTGCAGAGATTGTTTGAATCTGGTATGATTAAGGCAAAATATTTAACAAATTGGCTTATTGGCTTTAGTAGTGTATGATTATAGAGTTTAATTTTAGAAAGAATTTAATAAAAGCGCCTTATTTTAACCGAAAGGAGGTAAAAAATGACTTTATTTTCTATGGTTGCTGAGGTTTCCGATCAAATAGAAAAATTGGAAGAGAAAAAAACTGTTATGACCCTTGCAGATCATAATCTATCGGTAAATCCTGAGGGATGTAAGAGATTAGCGGAAGCAACTAATAATCAATCTAAGGAGAATAGCTCCGGAACCGGTGAGCCTGAGTCTTCAACGACACCAGAAAAGGCAGCGTCGGGAATTGCTATTCATCAATTTGTTTATCTTAAAACGATTCCTGGTCTGGTGGAAAGGATTATGAATGTAATAGATCAGAGGCAGGCTGCACCTGCTGTTAGAGTAGCACTTTTAGGTACCTTGATTTACTTTGTAAAACCCAGGGATGTCATGCCGGACGACATGCCGGGCGGTGTTGGATTCTTGGATGACGGACTTATTATATACAGTATAGCGGAAGAGTTTCTGTCTATCCTTAAGCCAAAAAACATGACTGCCGAGAATATTAAAGCAGCCCGTTATTTTTTCTCTTTTGGAATCTCGGCGAACCTCAAGCCGGTAGTCGAATCGCAAATTGAACAAATGTGGAAATCCTTTCACCTTCTAAAGACGACCCCAGGACCGATGGTTGAAATGATTTTACAACAACTCATAACAAATCCATATGCGCTTCAAGCCATACTTTCGCAGGATGTCTTTCAAAATGCTAACGTACCGCAAATGCCTTCAGGAACGATGTTTTCGCAATTCCCCTCGGGAGGAGTGTCTTCGCCGTATCCTGCGGGAACAACTTTCTCAACAACTCCCGGAGGAGGCAGTATTTTTACTGAAGGAGAAAATATGAGTGTTTCTTTCGGAGGAGGGGGTGGGGCATCAATGGTTGGTGGAGACATTGTCTGTTGGGACTGAAAAAAATCAGAAAAGAATAGCTAAAAAAGTGAATATTTGATTTCTAATTAGGAGGTGTTATGCAGTGTCCGTATTTTAAGGGAGAAATAAACAAAGGAGATGAAAAATGAGTGATCTTATTTTAGACAAAGTTTACAAAAAAGGAAGTAGAGGTAAGAAAGTTAAATTAATCCAGGAATGGCTTTGCCTTCAGGGTTTTGGCCTCAAAGTTGACGGTGATTTTGGGTCGGCTACTGACTACGCAATAAGAGAATTTCAGAAACGGGAAAAATTAAAAAAAGATGGTATTGTGGGTCCCAAAACTTTTTCAAAATTAATTGAACCAATGAAAAATACTTTAAAAGATATTTCAAAAGGGAATAAATCTCTCGGAGAAATGGTAGTGGCTTATGCAAAACAACATTTGAAACAACACCCGAGAGAGATAGGTGGTCAAAATAAAGGTCCATGGGTTCGTCTATACATGAAAGGATATGAAGGGGAAGCCTGGCCATGGTGCGCGGGCTTTGCTAGTTTTATTCTGAATCAGGCTTGTGACACTTTAGATGTTTCGCTACCCCTTAAAACGTCTTTTTCCTGCGATATTCTTGCAGCGGGTGCTAAAGGAAAGGGTATTTTCCTAAGGGGATCTAAGATTTCCGATAGAAAAAAGATAACTCCCGGGTCCTTCTTTCTGGAGCGAAGGACATCAACAGATTGGACTCATACCGGAATTGTTGTTGATGCTGAGGATGCTGTATTTTTAACTATGGAAGGAAACACTAATGATGAAGGAAGCAGGGAAGGGTATGAGGTTTGCAGCCGAATCAGAGGATATAAGAATAAAGATTTTGTATTGATTTAACAAATGATTTAAATGCGCTTTTTGCAAAAATCAAACCGATTATTCTCACGCAAAGCCACAGAGACACAAAGCTCACCACACCTCAATTCTTATTATGTTTAATTAAAACTCATCCCGCATATTTGTGGAATTTGCGTAAATATAAACAAAAAATCTAATTTTTAAAAAATACCTTGACAATTTATAAAAAATCCGTACACTTGAATTTTAAAGGGGTTAAAATAAATAGTAACAATAAGCGCACCGGACAGCTAAACTAGGGGATATAAGAATAAAGATTTTGTATTGATTTAAACAAGACGTATCTAAACGAGTTAAATAAAAGCCACCCGAACAAAAAAGAGGTGTAAGTATGAATAACGAAAACGATACTGTTTCCGGGAAAACCAAACTTCCGAAAGAATTCTTTACTGCTTCTACGTTTGGAACCTTAATGGGCTGTGCCATGGTTGTATGGTTTGTATCAGGGGTCATCAGCGGAGTATTTAATATAGAGCCAAAATTTACCGGGTTTTTTATATCAATAGTTGTCGCTTATGTAGGCTTGTTCCTTTCTGAAAAGAGGGAAAAAGTCCAATATGTAATTGCGTTTTTTAACGGATGTGTAATTTACACAATGGTTGTCGGTGGTTCTTCTTTTACTCCCTACCTCAATAGTAAAACGGCAAGTCCGGTTTATAAAAAGAAGTTAAATGTCAAAACAGCCCTGATGAAACCATGGATTGCCGATAAGAATTTTGTTATTGCGACTAAGCTGTTGTCCCAAGATAAAGAAGTCCAAGCTAATGAACTTGCCCAAGTCGAAGGGCAGATCAATGAGATCCGAGATGAACTGGGTGGGATACAAGGTTCTATTTCACCAGTCCTAAGGACTAGACTTTTGACGAAGCTTGATGATACCGAAGAGAGTATCAAAAAAACTAAATCCATCGTGGAAATTAGGACTAACTTACTTAAAGATATGGGATTGAAAGTATTAAACCCTTGAGTTTGCGAACTAGGCGTACCAATTTATAAAAAGGTGTTCCTAAAAGACCAGAATGCAGAGATCAATACCCTCTGTGGTTAAACTTATTGTTTAGGAGTTTCTCTTCTTCAAATTAAAAAACAGCACCGAGAAAGCGACAATCAACATTCCGATAACAGACAGCACAGTTGGTGAATCGTTTTTTAGCAACGTCCAGCTAATGAGCGCTCCTAAAATGGGAAGAATAAATTTCCACATATTCAACTCGGAAACTTTTACCTTTTCCTTCTTTAATAGATAAAACCAGATTGAGAAACCTACCGCGGATATAAACGAAAGCCATAACAAAGCAAAAATAAACTGTTTTGTAATAATGATTTGCGGGGAACCTTCCACTAAGAACGAAAGCAGAAGGAGCATAACTCCTCCCAGACCCATCTGGGCGGAATTTAAAGTAACGGGATCTACGTCGCTTTTATCTGCCGATACAAATATATTACCAATTGCGCTTGCCAATGAGGCTCCCAACAGAATAAATATGCCTGTTAATTCTTTAAAGGATGCACTTATAATAAATCGCCTTTCGATTAATATTAAGATTACCCCAAGAATCCCTGAGAAAATGTAAATTGCTTTTCGAAAAGATAGTTTGTCGTCTTTAAGAAGTATATGCGCGGCAATCGCGGTTATAAGAGGCGACGAACCTATAACTATCGCGCCTATAGAACCCGGCACTAAAGTCATTCCCCAGAAAAACAAGGAATACAAAAGAAAAGTCTGGAAAAGACTTACCTTAATTATTGATTTTAGGTTAGAGCGGATCGAATTAAAATAATTCTTGAGTCCGCCGCAAAAGGGCAGTAATAATAGCCCCGCCAGAATGAAACGTATTCCCGCAAAAAACATAGGAGTACAATATACAAGACCAATCTTAATAACCGCAAAAGCCGTAGACCATAGAAGATTGGCAAGTATTGCGAGGAAAATAATTTTGGGGTTCTTTAAATCAATCATAACAGTCAGGAGAGTATATTTTTGTCTTTATAAAGTCAATACTTTTAAAAACTCACTCCTCACTCGATTTTAAACAAAGAGATATTTTTGTTGTTTTTTCTACTCAATCATCCAACAATTCAACGACTCAACTGACATCCGAAGAATATCGTAATAAATAGATAGTACTATTTTGTTTTTCCTTTTGCTTTTCCCTTGGGTTTTTCCTTGGGCTTTTTCTTGGGTTTTTCCTTGGGCTTTTCTTCTTCCTCTTCTTCCTCTTCTTCCTCTTCTTCTTCTCCTCCTTCTATCTTTCCCCCACTTCCAAGGTCATTTGATAACGCAACAAGCTCAAGGTCATAAGAGCTTACCTGCCATTCATCCATTTTCGCATCCCCGTCTATATCGTTACCTCTTCCGATGGAAGCTATACCGTGAGCATAAAAGTAGTGCTCTTCTCCATTATTTGCCCAATAAATTCTGTAGTCATAATTCCTGATAGCAGGAAAAACGAATGGCAATTCGGACAAATTAACTCCCTCGGGCGACATGCTACCGTTGTGGGAAATTTCAAAGGTGTAGCTGCTTACACCGGGTTCCCCCGGCGCGTAATAATCGTGTTCTACAAAAAAAACCTCTTCGTACTGTGCAATTAGTCTTAAGGTGTTTTTCATTTTTTCCTGTTGGGTACGCGCCTTAACTGCCAAAAAACTCGGAATTGCCAAACTGGAAAGTATCCCAATTATTACAATCACGGACATTAATTCTATTATTGTAAATGCTTTCTTACTGTTTTTCATTTTTCAAGGGTATATTGTTTTTAATCTGGAAAGGGGTATTACCCCTTTAGTAGAAAGAACCGGTTCCATAGTTTTACCTTTAGAATTTTTACTAAAAAGAATAAAACCTAAGTCTTTTCTTGTTTCATATATAATATTTTCATCCGCAATTTCAGGCTCGACAAATTCCGGAGTCAAGAGCGACAGGGCAATGGGAAACTTCCCGTATTTTACTTTATAATTCATCAGTAATTCCTTTATAAAAAATATTCTTGTAGCAATAGTTCTTGCTTCTTCAACGCCTTCTTTTTTTTCAGGCATCCTGGCAGGTCCTGACCCACCCCTTGCATCTGACAGTATTAAAACCTCAGCTATTATTAATATTATACCAAACCCAAGGGCTATAATATATTTTCTGTTTTGTGTTTTTACGGGCTCAATATCTAATATATCCGGTTCTGTATCGTCTATAGCTTCCTCCAAATGTTTTATATAACAAACTCCGCAGAAAACTTCATCCGTTTCTTCGTCTTTATAAACAGAATCTTTCTTCTCTATAGTCTTTCCACATTCACTGCATTTAGTCATATCTATTATAAGTATAATTCTTTGCATACGCAAGTCAAGAGTTTTTTTTACGGAACAGTGTTTCTAGATTATATTCACCGTCAATCTTGACATTTTAATACTTTCTTATATATAGAAGAATAGGAAAACTAAATGAAAAGATTCTCAAAAGAAAACATTTTAGAATTAATTCCAATCTGTATAGCTTTTGCAGCACTTGGAGTTTCTATTAAAGTTGCTCTCAACAGTAAAACTTTAAGGCAAATAATAAATAAACCGGAATTAGTTATTAGACCCGCCAAATTCGAAAATACCGATACTTTTTTAAAATGCTCACGAAACGGACAAACTGTTTTATTCGAATATAATCTTCAAATAAGTAATAAAGGTGCTATCGCTGCAAAAAAAGTGACTTTCCCCAACAAACCTTATATCCCGGAATTCGAAAAAGAAAAAATAGCGTATAACGAACACCAAGCTATTACTATCGAGCAAGAAGAAACCGTTTTTGCCGTTTCCGGCTTCACAATACAATTTGCATCAAAGAGAAAAGCTATAAAAATGATGGAATTGATAGAGGATACTTCCTGGCCAGGTATTACTTTCGCAGTAGAAGTAAAATACAAAAGTGATCTGGAACCCGACGTCCAATACATTAAAAAAGTAGGATTTCAAATATCTAAAGAAGAAGTATTGTTGTTAATAAACGAATAAAGTTCTTCAAAGCGGACAGCTAAGCGGTGCTATCTTTTTATTTAAATAAAGATTTCTTCTATTATTTTATAATCTAAAAACGCATTCCCGCGGTAAGTATGAATGTAGGAACCACTTTAGATGCATTACCATATTCCCCAAAAGTTAATATCACAGGTACTTCAAATCGAATATCCGCACCATTTGAAAAAGCCATTCCTCCTCCAAGATTGAAAACGCTTCCCGCGCCAGTTCCGCCTGCATCCTGTCTGCTGCCACCGTCTGGAAGAAGTTCTCCTAAACTCTCATCCGTCGGACTGGTTTCTTCCCAATTAACATTCATCATGCCAAGACCAAACCCTCCAATTAAAAACATTCCGGGTGTACCAAGTTTATAGCCTAAAAGGTAATTTGCCATCATACCAAATACCACGATATTGCTTGTCTCGGTATATTCGTGATACCCGTTATCATCTGTTTCAGACCAATGGCTGTAGAATAGTAACACCCCTAACTCTAATGGGTTTTCTCCCACAACAAGCATATAATTAACGCCACCGCCAAATGCGAGGCCTAAATTAATATCAGTACCTATACCTCCACGAACACCTATTTAGGGAATCTCGGAAGAAAATACTGCTATAGGACAGACAAACACAATAAATACAAGGCAAACAAATAAATAATTTCTAACTTTCATAAAACACCTCCTTTTATAAAAATTGTTTCCAGATATACCTTAATTAGAGTAAATTCATTTGTCAAGTAAATTCTTCGAACTAGTTAATTGGTGAATTAGTTGATTGGTTAATTGGTTACAAAAAACATAAACTGCCAAGAAAAAAAACCAGTAAATCCTGTTGATCCGTGTTTAATCCTGTCTAAATTTTTTGGGGTTATGGGTTGGGATTTAGAAGAACAAAAAATCTTGTGTTAATCTTGTGTAATCTCGTGGTTAAATTCCCTGACAGCGTAAGTGTAACCATCTTTCAGATTCCACTTCTCCGAAAGATGCGCTTGAATGTACTGCCCGCAGTTACTCCCAATATTGTTTTCCTCAAGGATTCCTATACTTTTTATAACCTGGTAACCCGCGTTCTGAAGTTTGTTTATTAATTCTTTTGATTTTCCCTTATTATTGGGCTCAATAAAAGAAAAAATTTTATTCTTTAGTGCTTTATAAGTTGGATTTATTGGAGTTATTTTAATTAAAAATTTATCCGGATCAAAATATTCCAAAAGGATGGAAGATTCAACAGTAGTCTCGTGAGCCAGGGCGAAATTTAAAGTTATCTTTCTAAAGTTTTCTTCATAGAAAGCTTCCCCATACTCGGCAATCTTTTTGAAATCCCATTTTTTTACAGGTATTAATTTATCTCTTAGCACCCTATCGGTTGTATGAATTGAAAACTGAAGCTGAAACTCTTTTTTCCGATAGATATTTTTTCTAACATATAATAGTTTATCAAAAAACTCATCAGTTCCCACAGGCGCGATTGTCGAAACACAAGGTAGGAGTCCCGGAGCATTGTAACGGGATGGAAGTTCCGATAAAACCTCGATCACCGCAGGATTAAGTGCAGGTTCGCCTACTCTTGCGAACTGAACCTTGAATTTTTTTACCGGTATATTTCCATCTGGGTATCTTTTTCTTATTGGAAAATCTATTTGAGCAAAGATTTCTTCTTTGGAAAGTTTACCTTTATAACTAATCCCCCCATCACAAAAAGAACAACCTACAGGACATCCAAAAAGAGATGAAACTACCAAAACCCATTTCTTTTCACGCGGGAGGGGCGGTTGAACCGACTCTACAAACTCCACTAAATACTTGTCTCTCATCTTCCCAATATATACGACAGCTATATCTTCTTTACCTGACGCGGCAACAATTTTCATTATGTATCCTTTTTTATTTCGTTATTTATTTTCATCGCGGTAATAATACCATCACCGGTTGCTATGGCAGTTTGTCTGAAAATATCATTTTTTACATCTCCCGCAAGGTATAATCGATTATTGGTATTGTTTTTAAGAATTTTTTTCTTTAAATCGGGGGATAAAAAATCAAGGCAAGGAACTCGTCCAATTGCAACTAAGAGATAATTTGTTTCGATATTCCTAACTCCTTTGGGTGTTATGCATTCAAGCGTAATAATATCCCTAGAGAAAGAAGAAATAGTTTGGATTCTTATGTTTTTTATATAAGTGATTTTTGGTGATTTTTCGACTCTTTCGAATAAGACTGGAATACATTTTGATGTTTCGGCTCTATTTAGAAGTACAATTTCATTTCCTTTTTCTAAGTTTAACGCATAGTCAAAAGCCGCGTCTCCTGCTCCAACAATAGCAATCTTTTTATTTCTCAAAGTACCAAGAGGATATACTTCATAGAAAACTTTGGGGACTAATTCATCGGGTATAAGACAATCTCCAAACTTTTTCGGTTTAGTTCCGGAGGCAATAACCGTGAATTTCGAAAAATAAGAAGTTTTGTTAGTAATGATTTCAAAAAGTTCCTCATTAGAAGTTAACTCTATAACTTCTTCAAATAACACTTTGATCTTTTGTCTTTTAAGATGTTCTTTTAAAAGTTCTGCTAATTCTGTACCCGTTATACCTTTTGGAAAACCAGGATAGTTCTCAAGGTTATTTGCGTTTAAAAGTAACCCTCCTATATTTTCTTTCTCTACTATTACGGGTTCTATGTTATACCGGGTTAGTTGAATTGCACAGGAAATCCCGGCAGGGCCTCCTCCGATTATAATCACATCTTCAACTTTCATATTTTGACAGGATTAGAAAAAGTTCATCCAATAACACAGGAATGGCAAACCCGTAAGACAGATTAACAAGGGTTGCCATATGACGCTCTTCGCTGTAAGCAGCAGTTCCATCAATCGTAAAGAAGACTTCAAAACCCCTAACGAAAGCACTTCTGGCAGTTGTTTCACAGCAAACATTGGTCATGACCCCACAGATAACAACCTGACTGATATTTTTTTTATGCAGAATTTGTTCTAGATCGGTTTTATAGAACGCATCGTACTGGTTTTTTTTGACGATAATTCCGTCGGATGATTTTAATCCCTCGGCAAGGGCAGTTGCCGCGTCGCCTTCGTCAAGTAACTTTGGCCACCATTTTCCCATCATACCCGCGTTTTCTTTAGTATTTGAATGCAAAGTAAAAATCACCGGAAGTCTTTTTGCCGAATAAATTGATATGAGTTTTTTGACGCCGGGTAAGATTATCTCGGCACCGGGAATGTAAGCGTGTGAGGATGGTTTTAAGAAATATTCCTGCATATCTATTATCAGTAAAGCTGATCTTTCCGGCAAAAATTCAATGTTGTGATAACCCCTGAATTTTTCTACCTTCTCAAGCATTTGTTTCGATTTTAATCTTAAGTTTTCTTTAGTAAAATATTGTTCTTTCATAGCTACCTCAATTATAAAATATCTTGTTTTAAATCCCTGTCAACATTTTATTTAAAAAATAATTCTCACACAAAGCCACAGAGCCAATAAAAGCGGATGGGTGAATGAGCGAATTGGTAGATGGCAAACAAATCAACCAATTTACCAATTAACCGATTCAAAGAATCCTATTGACTTTAATATTCTAAAACTTATCATTAAATTATGAAACATTCACTAAAGACAGGTCTTAGTTTTGGACTGACCTCCGCAACAATAACCACACTTGGATTGATGGTTGGTATTTATTCGGGAACCCGTTCACGTCTTGCAGTTATCGGCTCTATATTGATTATTGCGATCGCGGATGCTTTTTCGGACTCCCTTGGAATTCACATATCCGAAGAGTCGGAAAACAAACACACCCCCCGGGAAATCTGGGAATCAACTTTATATACATTTTTGAGTAAATTTGTTTTCGCTATAACTTTCATAGTTCCTGTTCTTATCTTTGAACTTAAATTGGCAATTATTATTTCCGGAATATGGGGTATCTTGCTTTTGGGTGTTTTTAGTTTCTATATCGCAAAGAATGAAGAAACCCCCGCATGGAAAGTGATATCCGAACATATTTTTGTTGCTTTAATTGTTATATTTACGACATACTCTGTTGGTTTGTTAATTAAAAAATTTTTTGTGGAATAGAATATTATTCTGTTAATTCACCCAACGCGGCAAAGCCGCGCTAAGCTCTTTGTGGCTGACAATACTATAGAACCGATATACGAAAAACCCCTTGACTTTTACTGCCGTATATTTAAAATTACAGTATGGAATATTTCGAAATGCTGGGAGTTACCAAAGATGCAACCGATCAAGAAATAAAAAAAGCCTACTACAAACTTGCCGCCAAATACCACCCCGACCATCTATCAGAAGAAAAAATCGAACAATTCCTTCCTTATTTTCTAAAAATTACAAAAGCATATCTTATACTGAAAGACCGGGATACAAGAAGCCAGTATATTAGAGAATGTACTCTGGGAATCTTTGAAGAAGATCAGGAAAAAGATAGAAAAAACAGCAGAAAAAAATTGTTTGAACAAGGAATGAGATACCTGTTAGCAGATCCGGTCCGTTCATCCAAATATTTCAGAAAGGCTTTCAATCTCGACAGAAATAACGAAACCTATAAAAGCTACTATGGTTTATCTTTGATCCTCTCCGGAAGAGATAATAAGGGCTTGGACCTGTGCCTGGAAGCCGCGGTAAACGAAGACACTACAGAACATCATTTTAATCTTGCTAAATGTTACGCAAAGCTGGGAAAATATAACAGTGCAATGACCCATACAAAAAAAGTCCTAAAAATGGATAGAAATAACATGAAAGCAAGAAAGTTTATGGAGGAATTAAAACCCCATACCGGAATAAGAAAATTATTTAACAAAAAATAGTTTCTCTATTTTCCCCCAACGATTGAAATTACAATTAAAAACAAATATAAAAACAGTTTTAAAAAGAAGACCCGCTCTCATCACTTTCCTTATTCTATTAGCCGGTCTTTATAATGGAGCTTTTGTTGACATTAGAATCCTTTTAACGGGTTTTCTACTCTCTATTATCAGCTATTTAATAAAAAGATTAGATATATTACTTCTTATTGTTCTTTTTTTCTCTGCCGGGATTTACCAGAAATCGCGAACCCCTCAAATAGGTGGGCGAATATCCTTTCAGGGGATTTACCTCGACAATAGAATTGTAGATCCTGTTTTCGGAGAATTATATGCGACACTTCCTGCCAACTCCGGTGACTTTGTTAAAGGCAGCGGGATTTTTGTAAAAAGCACCGGTTTTTCTAAATTAGTAGGTATAAAATCAACCACATCATCATCTACTATTTTAAACCCATTGTTTTCTTTGAGAAACTCTCTTGATAAAAAAATAAAGAGACAATTCCCAGGAGACATCGGGGAAATGTGCTCAGCAATAACGCTCGGCATAAGAAGGTCCCTCCCTTCATATATGCGTAAAAGGTTTCAATCTTGCGGAGCCGCTCATCTACTCGCAGTCAGCGGACTTCATACAGGTATAGTCTTTACTGTTATTTTTCTTCTTCTAAAAACCTTACAATTAAAAAGAAATTCAGCGCTCTTACTTTCAGGAATTTTTGTTTTAACCTATGCCGTTTTTACAGGTTTACGTTTACCTACCTTACGTGCTTCTATAATGTTATTGTTTTTCGTAATCGGTGAATTTCGACAAAAAAATATTGACCCATTGAATATTCTTTCCTCCGCCGGTATTTTTATTACGTTAATTATGCCAAGAAGCATATTTGGAATAAGTTTTCAACTTTCCTTTATGGCTGTTTTTTCTATCCTTATCATGTTCAATATCCTCAAAGAATATTTGAAAAAAATACCAAATAAATGGTTTAAAAAATGGATTATAATCCCTTTTTTCATAACTCTCAGCGCTCAACTCGGCACATTACCTTTAGTAGCCTATTACTTCGGCTATATTCCTCTGCTAGGTCTTATTGCTAATTTAATCCTTATTCCTCTTACCGGTACATTGATTTCCAGCTGCTTTCTTTTCTTTATACTTCCCTTTCTAAGCAAAATAACGGGCAACTTTGTCTGGCTAATAGGATTTACAATGGATAAGGTAATGATAACTATAGAAAAAATACCATACGCGGTTTTAAAAATACCGAAAAATAAACCTATAATTTTTCTCATATACGTACTTTACATAATTCCTCTTATCCTCTGGGGATATAAGAAAACAAAGGAAAATAATTTAATTGAGTATTCATAAAAAACATTAATTAGAAAAACGTACATTTCCCGATTTACTTCTTGTATTGATAGTTACAGTCGAAGTGGGTTAAATGTCAAGGGGTTTTTTCGTCTTTGGAAGGGAAAGCATTTGACAATTTGAAATATTCTCGTATAATAATAGTATCATAAAAAAGGAGGGGATTATGAAGTATTTGTTTTTCCTTTTTCTTATATTAATTATCTTTAGTTGTGGAAAAGAACTTCCTCGAAGCGAAGAAATCAAACCTCAAAAAGAAGTGAAAACCTTTTTAGAAAAGGACTATCGTATTATAAAAAAAGAAGACCTTAGTATTGGAACTTATAAGGATTTTCCTGGGGCAAAACGTATACAATATGATATTGAAGTTTCTTCAAAAAATTCTGACAATGAAATTAAAGAAATAATAAAAAAGGCTGTTGAGAATCTTAAAGAAGATTGGGATGCTTTGGCTGTTCATTTGTTTTTTGAAAATACCGACCTTCCTTATGCGATAGCCGATTGGGCTCCACATGGAAAATGGGAGGAGGCGAGAACAGGATAATCTAAATCTATATTTAAACTTTCAATTAAAATATTTAAAGACAGAAGACCATCTGAAGAATCTTCAAAAGAAAAGTGGGGATTATCTTCCGAAATAAGAAAAAAAATATATTGGAATATTAATGGAGCTTATGATAAAGCAATGAATGAAGCAATTGAACGATATAAATACGATGCAATGAAACAGATTGATTATGAAAGAACTCTTCAAAAAGAATATTTGAAAAAAATAAGAGAAAAATATAATATTACTGAAGAACAACAAAAACAAATTCAAGTTGAAGGAAGCAAGAATAATTGGCCTACACCTGAATTATAATAAGTTTAATAATTTTCACTTGCTTTTCTTACAACGAAAGCTATCCCCTCACACTTGACAAGAGTGAAAAAGGACTGTATATTTTAAACAATACTTAGTTTTTTTGTACATAATACCTCTAAGCGGGAGTTGAAAGCTTCCGCTTGGTTTTTTATACCCTCTTGACAGGGAATAAAAAGGACTTTATATTATATTTGTCTTTTCGTTTTTTTGTTTGAGGTGTCATTATTATTGAGGCGGGAGTTAGAAGCTCCTGCCTTTGTTTTTTGTTCCCCCATTCTCTATACTAAAATTTAAAAATCAAATAGCAAAATGTAAAATTAGAATAGGGTGTTTTTTTAACACTAAACTCTAAACCCGGAACCCGAAACTCTTATTTATCGGAGATACATTCCCCACTTACGCCCCACTTTGGCTTAAAATTGCAGTTGGAGCGCCTTGCGGCCAGAAGAGTCTTTCCCCACCTGTCATTCACTTTCACTTCTGCAGGGGTAGGAATTTGGAGGGGGGATCACCACCTGGGTTTTTTCTTTTTATTGAAAAACTCTTAAAAACAAAGGTGGTTTTATATGGGACGGGGGGAAGAAACGTCAATACAGGCTTATATGAGAACGCTTTTTAGAATGCTTTTGCTTATTCTTCTTTACTGCCTTCATCCGGGCAAAGGCAAATATTTCCATAGGGAAATTCTTCTAAAGCCCATTCAAAAATATTCCTGATCGGTTCGTCTAAAGAAAATGTCTTCGTTCTTTTGGATAAGATTGAACTCTCCTGAGAGAATTCTTCAGCTGTTTCAGATATGGCTACTGCTCTATTAAAAGCTAATTCCCGACCCGCTCCACTTTTGTGAGATTTATATGGAACTTTCATTTATTTTCTCCTTTTAAAATTAATACTATCTCCTAAAATTTTTCAATGCGTATTCAAGTCCTTCGTCTTCCAGGTGAATGTAAATTTGTTTTATGCCCAAGCCAAAATAATCTTTCTAAAAATCTTCCATAATATCCATTAAACACAAAAACGGTTTATATTAATAGTATACCGGATATAGGGGAAGCGTCAAGAGTAAAAGGGTCTATATCACATTCAAGGCGAGGTAGAGACGCATTGATAAACCTTGTCTTTTTTGGGCTTTTTTGTACGGGAAAATTTTTTGGAATGGGTTACGGGGTGTTTATGTGGGTGTGTTTTCTTCAGGAAATTCATATCCGCAATAATGGCATACTTTCGCAATTTTGTTTACGGTCTCTCCGCAGTTGTGACAGACTTTGGTATTTTGTAGTTCGATTTCTTTATCCAGTCTTCCGAAGGTTGTTATATAGTTGGCAGTTGACTTCATTCCTAACATAAAAAAGACAACCCCTAATAAAAAAGTAATATTGCTAAACGGACTAAGAAATTTCGGCATAAAATTAAAGCCACTTCTAAAAATTTCTGAAGTTACGGATAAAACAAGAAAAAAAAGAGAAAGAAAAAACCCTCGTATGAAAGCATTAAAAACCCAGGCAGTCTTTTTAGAGGATAATGAGGATAAAATAGATATATATAACAGTATTGCAGCGATTAGAGCAATACAGTTATTAATCACTTGTTTTTATTGCCTTTTTTGTGAGAGACAGCTTCGTCAATTTTTTTTAATTTTTCTGTTGTCTCTTTTGCTTCAATCGCAGCGTCTCTTTTGGCTAACTCTTCTCCAAGTTTTGGAGGATAGAGATAGTACCATAAAGGAATTTTGTTGTTTTTAGTTAAAGTTTTCATTTTTTTGCCTCTATAATAATCTTACTTTATTTCATGCGGTCTGTCAAGGGGTTGTTTTGGTTTTTTCGGTTTTGGGACCATCCTTCGTCTTTTTTCCCGCGCAAGTATTTTCGCCGTCTTCTCTCCCACATGTGGGTCAAAAATCGAGTCGAGAGAAAAAAAGTGAAGTTTTACTCCTTTCTCTTCTTCAATAAGAAGATTTTTATATTCCGGCTCTTCCTCTATCCTTTCGTATTTCTTAGCCATTAAGAAAGGATTATCTCTTTTTCTACTTTATCGTCCTTATCGGCAACACAGATTTGCTTTCCTTTTTCTTTTTGCTTTTCGTAATAGTCCCTTAAAATAATCCCCTGTCTTACGAGCTCCGCTTTGCTTTTCTTTGTTTTTTTAGCTAATTTCTCAATGAGCTTCTCTCCTTCATCATTTAACGTAACATTAATTCTATACATAAATTCCTCCTTTTTTATGCTTTATTTACACTAAAAATATATCAAAAATGTGTTTTGTCGGTCAAGTCCCTTTTTTTCTGTAAAATTCATTGAGCCACCAATTCCTTATTCAACTCATATTCTTTTTTTGTTCTTTGTAGTTCTTCCATAAATTCTTCTTCTGATTCATTTTCTTCAAGAGAGTC
>Ga0307431_1000201_pt1 | contig 46932 bp, 43 predicted proteins | sample SalMarWE160170MG_FD_202155 | JGI IMG/M metagenome (GOLD analysis project Ga0307431, IMG submission 202155) | Salt marsh sediment microbial communities from the Plum Island Ecosystem LTER, Massachusetts, United States - WE1603-170 | ecosystem: Environmental > Aquatic > Marine > Intertidal zone >...
AAGGTTATCAGGGTATTCTTCAAATCAGAAATAGGGTATTAAAGGAGAGAACCTAATGTATCGCTTGGTTTGGCAATAGCCAGAGTCGGAAAAGAAATACAGCACCGTTTACAAAATATTGACAAGGAAGGGTAGAAAAATATGGATACACTGGAAGAGCTGGCACAGATTGCCCGCACCCGACCGGAAAAACTAAAAGAGCAGAAGGAAAAGGGCGTCAAAATAGTTGGTTATATAGGCAGGTTTGTTCCCGAGGAATTAATCTACGCCTCTGGAGCGCTACCCTATTTGCTCTGCAGAGGAGGGCAGCCTGAACCTCCGGATGCAGTGATACCTTACATGCTTCGCTTCATGAGCCCTTATTCCAGGTCTCAGATTGGATATCACCTCTTAGGTATAGACCCCGTAGTGCCAATGCTTGACCTTACAGTGCTGCAGAGCACTGACTGTCATGAATCGAGGTTAGCTGACCTGTTTGAATACTTTAAATTACCAACGATGAGGCTGGGTGTTCCACCTGACTGGGAAAAATCTCTCTCCCGGGACTACTATTACAAAGAACTAGCCCGGCTGATAGAGAAACTAGAAGCTATCACAGGTAATAAAGTATCAGAACAAAGACTCAAGGAATCAACCGACTCTATTAATAAGATTAGATGGCTTCTAAGTAAGATTAATCTGTTAAGAAAGAACCAGCCGCCGCCTATAGGCGGCGCTGACTTTATCCGGCTGAACCACTATTCCTTCTATGCCGACCCCCAAAAGATACTGCCCAAGCTCGATGAGCTGTATCAGGAGCTGCAAAAAGGCGGAAGCCCCTTCCCCAAAGAGGCGCCCAGGATACTCCTGGCCGGTCATGTAGTAGCCATAGGCGACTATGTTGTCCCCAAGTTAATTGAAGACTCCGGGGGAGTAATAGCTGCCGAGTTTCTGGACGAAGGGATGAGGCACTGCGAATGGAGTGTAAAAACGGACGGCGACTTGATAAGAAACCTGGGAGAGACCTATTTTTTAGAGAGGACGCCGCCGTCCATATTCCAGCCAGCCTGGGAAGCAAGAGCCGAGTTTATGAAGAAGCTTATAAGAGATTTTAGCATTGATGGCGTGATATGGTACGAGTTGTCCTTTGATGAGATATATGACCTGGAATGTTCCATCGTTTCTAAAGTACTGAATGAAATAAACATTCCCTTTTTAAAACTTGAATCATCATACGAATATTCAAGAGAGGCTGTGGGACCACTAACCACCCGGGTTGAGAGCTTTATCGAAACAGTCAAGCAGAGGAGGAGTTGATTAAAATGGCAAAGGATATATATGAAGACTTCTTAAGGCTAACCGGCTTTGAAGAAGACGAGATGTCAGAATATTTACCCCAGTGGCGTAAAGCATCCGAAAGGCTGGGCTTAACCGAAGACGATGTTAGATTCGCCACCCAAGAACAGCTTCCCACCTACTTTGCCATAGAATTGGAAGGTATCAGGAAATTACTGGGCTGCTTTGTAAAAGAAACTATAGATTTAACCAAAGCGAGTGAGTACAAAGAGAGAGGGGTAAAGATAGTATATGGTATTCTGCCCGCCATCTTGCATTTTTATTATGCCCTCAAGTTAACAGCGCCGGGCAAGGTATACGTCTCCTTTCCCGATATATTCCTGACTCTGGTAATGAACGGCTTCTTCCACAAGCTAAGTCCGCTCTTGGAGGAGGCTGAGAGAACCGGGATCCCCTACGGGTGCCGCCACTGCGCCCTGAACAAGACAAGATATGCCGCCCGCCGGCTGGATATTATCCCCTCACCCGATATAAGCTGGATATGGGGCTTCATCTGCGATGAAGGGCCTAAAACCGACGAGTTCATCCGCATCTACCATGACCCTGAGTGGAAGACCTATATTACCCGCCTGCCCCACGACCAGCCACTGGGCACCGTGGAGGATGAGGTCATGGACAGGGTAGAGTACCTGGCCAAACAGATGAAAGATGGCTTCGAATCAGCTCAAAGGGAAATAGGCATCAAGGTTGAGGAAAAGAAGATAAGTGAGGTAATTGCTATCTGGCACAGGTATGCGGCCAAGCTGGCCGAGCTAGCCCTGCTAATGAGTGCTGACCCGCAACCCCTGGGCGCAGTAAGCGGGCGCCTGTTCTGGGAGCCTCTGTTTACGCCCTTCAATACCGGCATTGAAGGAATGGAAAAGGCTTTAGACATTACCATCAGAGAGGTCAGGCAAAGGGTGGCCAATAAAGAAGGAATACTGCCTAAGGGGGCACCAAAGCTGCTGATTTACAGCATACACCCTTCCGTTCCTTGGATAGCTAAAGTATTCGAGGAAAATGGCGTGGGCATTCCTTTAAGCGAGTTTTTTATACTCACCAAGAAGCAACTGATGCCGCCTTCATTTGAAGACCCCTATATGGCTGCGGCTGAAGGCTGGCTCAGAACATCCGCGATGGTCAACCCCGGCTATCAGGCAGAGCAGATATGTGAAAAGATAGAAACTCACAAGTTTGATGGTGCGGTCTTTGGCCTGATGGACTTTGACCGCTGGCTGGGTAGCCCTCACCGGCTACTATCCAGAATGGTTGAGGAAAAGACCAAATTACCCGTGTTCTATATTGAGGGAGATAACTGGGATGATAGAGACTATAGCCTGGAAGCTCTAAGGACAAGGATTGAAAGCATATGCGAAATAATGAAAATGCGGAAAGCCTGACCGAATAATGTTTGCCGGTATCGATATAGGCTCAGTTGCTACCAAAGCAGTAATAATTAACCAGCGGGAAGAAATCCTGGTCTTTTCTCAGATATCGACAAGCTATGACCGTGAGCAAAGTGGAGCCGATGTTTTCAAACTGGCTCTGGAAAAAAGCCAGAAGTCAGCGGAGGACATAGAATATATTGTCTCAACCGGCTACGGCCGCAGGGCCTTTACCTCTTCAGACAAGGTCCTCCCCGAGATAGTCTGTCATGCCAGGGGAACAAAGTTCCTGTTCCCGGCAGTTAGAACAATTATTGATATAGGTGGCCAGGATAGCAAAGTAATGCAATTAGATGAACAGGGCATGGTCACCCGATTTGAAATGAACGATAAGTGTGCTGCCGGGACGGGAAGATTTCTGGAAGTCTTAACCGAGAGAATACTAAACCTCCCTATCGAAGAGCTTGGCCCGCTTTCATTGAAGTCTAAAAAACCTTGTACTCTCAGCAGTATCTGTACCGTATTTGCCGAGTCAGAGATAATCTCTTTTCTATCAGAGCATAAGGCTAAGGAAGATATAGCTTATGGTATGAGTAAAGCAATTGCCAAAAGGGTAATTGCTATGGGTGTCGGGGGGCAAATTAACTTTGAGGAGCTTATAGTTTTCTCCGGAGGAGTGGCCAAAAATATCGGGGTAGTTAAGGCAATTGAGGAGGAATTAGGCAAGAAAGTAATAACTCCTAAGCAACCCCAAATAACGGCTGCCCTGGGCGCAGCTATTTTTGCTAAAGAGCAGTCGTAGGGGGGGGAGGAGAGATTAACAAACAAAGCTAGACTTAAACTAGAAAAAGCCTTTATACCTGAACATTATGGTAGCACTACCACCACAAAAAACTAATTAAGGAGATAAAAATGGGTAGAGTAGAAGGTAAAGTAGTGATTGTGACCGGTGGTGCACAGGGGATCGGTCAGGCGGCTTGTTTACTTCTGGCAAAGGAAGGAGCAAAGGTTGCCGTGACTGATATTCTCGATAGTGCTGGTAGTGAGGTTGTATCGGAGATTAAAAGTAGCAGTGGCGTGGCTCAGTATTGGCATGTCGATGTGACTAGTGAAAAAGAAGTGGAACAGGTTTTCGCTGACGTTTACAAAAAGTTCGGGAAAATCGATGTTCTCGTCAACAATGCCGGGATTCACGGGGTAAACAAACCCACTGACGAGATAGAGGAAAGGGAATGGTATGAGGTTATGAATGTGAATGCCAAAGGGGCCTTCCTCTGCACCAAGCATGTGATTCCATACATGAAGAAAGCTGGTGGGGGAAGCATTATCGACCTGTCCTCTATATATGGCAATGTGGGTGCCGAGGACACTCCGCCCTATCACGCATCCAAAGGTGCTGTACGGTTGATGGCCAAGACGGATGCCATCTTCTATGCAAAGCATAAAATCAGGGTCAACTCAGTTCACCCTGGCTTTATCTGGACACCGATGGTCGAGCATGTAGCACATACCTATCCAGAGGGGGTTGAAGCTTTTAAGAAACGTATCGCTGGCCTTCTCCCAATAGGTCATTTTGGAGAGCCAAATGACGTTGCTTTCGGCATTCTTTATCTTGCATCTGATGAGTCCAAATTTGTCACTGGTAGCGAGTTAGTCATAGACGGAGGCTATACAGCTCAGTAATATTCAGCATAAACACGATAAATATGCGCGAAGAGCCTGTAATTGGATAGACACCAGAAAAAAGGAGAACATTCGATATGTCCGATAAAGTTCCGATATCTGAAGATGAAATAAGTTTTGTTGTGAACGGGGATTTATACAAAGTGAGGGTCCAGTCAAACTGGACCCTGCAATACCTACTCCACGATAAACTTGGATTAACAGGAACCAAAGAATTTTGCAATGAGGGAGCCTGCGGTGCTTGTGCTGTGATTATGGACAGCAGGCCAGTCCTCTCGTGCCTGACACTTGCTATAGAATGTGATGGCAAAACCATAGAGACCATAGAGGGAATCGCCAGAGTTAACCACCCACTTATCGAGGCATATGTAAAGCATAGCTGCATGCAGTGCGGTTATTGCACGCCTGGCTTCATAGTTACCGCCAAAGCCCTTCTAGACAAAAATCCCAGCCCGACAGAAGAGGAAATTAAAGAGGCTCTTGTCGGCAATCTGTGTCGGTGCGGCACATATCCCCAACACATCAAGGCAGTTCTGGAAGCAGCCAGTACATAGGACGAAAGGTAATAAATATGGCTAAAGATGAAATGTCAAAAATGTTCGAGCTGTTTGATAACTTAAGGGCTGATAAGTATCCTCTGGTAGAATACGACAGCATAGGGAAGCGCGGCGTACGCAGGATAGACGGCTATGAAAAGGCAACCGGGGCAGCAAAATATACAGTGGATTTACAACTGCCAGGTATGCTGTATGCAAGATTCCTAACGTCACCTTACCCCCATGCCGAAATAAAGAGCATGGATACTAGCAAAGCCGAGGCAGTGCCAGGCGTAAGAGCAATACTGAGATATGATGACCCAGAACTGCCAACCGAAGCTGACTTAGGTGGACATGAAGTATCATCCGTGCCGGTTATGCCTAAGGTAGCCCACTTCCAAGGGGAAGAAGTGGGGGCTGCTGTTGCTGCTGATAGTGAGGAAATCGCTGAACAGGCGCTGAAGTTGATAGATGTAGAATGGGAAGAACGCCCCTTTGTTTTAGACCCTGAGGAAGCTTTACAGCCAGATGCTCCTTTAGCCAACCCTGAGTCGCATCCTAGTGGAAATCTTTACTATGAGGCTGTGGAGGAGCACGGCGATGTGGGAAAAGGCTTTGCTGAGGCAGACAAGGTAATTGAATTCAAGTTCAGACAAGGTCTTAATACTTGGGTCGGGCCAGAGCGTCCATGTGGTGTTTTCAGATGGAATGGGGACTGCCCGGAGGTCTGGGTTAAGCAGCAGCGCCCACACATATGCAAACGTGTGATAGCTTCGTGGTTCGGTGGCATACCCATGAATAAGATCCAGATTCACTGTCTTTATCAGGGTGCAAGTTTTGGCGGGTGGAGTCAGATGCCTTGGAATATGGGTGGCCATTATTGTGCTGCCGTCATAGCCAAGAGGACAGGCAGGCCGGTTAAGTGGGTGTTTAATCGACGGGAAGACTTCTACGGTGGGGAGATGGATGAAGGGGTATATTACTTTAAGGTAGGAGCTAAGCGGGATGGCGTGATTAGCGCAGTAAAAGGGAGAGCGGTGTTTACTAACCAGCTATTGCCGTTCTTTGGTTTTGTTAGGCACTTTCATGAAAATACCAAGATTCCCAACGTATATGGCAAGACAGAAGTAGCGGAAGTAAATAAAGGGTTAACAGTTCCAACACGCTGCGAACAAAACTCAAACTGCCATAGTCTTACCCTTGTATTTAATCGTGTCGCTGATGCGCTAGGGCTTGACCCGGTAGAGGTGGCACTTAAAAACGATGGTACTGAAGGCCATGATATGGCATGGCTGAACATTAAGAAAGCAGAGATGGGATTCCAGGTTAGAGATAGCCTGAAGGAGTGCATAGAGAAGGGGAAAGCAGCTATAGGTTGGGATGAAAAGTGGCACGCGCCAGGGACAAAGAAACTTTCTAACGGCAAACTGCACGGGTTGGGTTTTGCCTGGACACATGAGTGGGAAGATTCAGCCGGCTCGAGTGAAATGGCAATACGCATTGAACGCAACGATGGAACAGCTACTATCATGGGGTGTCGTGCCGATGTTGGAGTCAATGCTGAGACAGCTTACTGCCAGGTTGCGGCCGACGAGCTGGGGATGCGTATTGAAGATGTCCACTACCGGCCACAAATCGATGCCGGTTTCTTTACCATGACACCTGATTCGTCGACTAATATGTCGGTTAACGGATTTGCTATCAGGAATGCTGCCAGACTTCTAAAAAGAAAGATCCTTGAAGCAGCTACAAGCCCTAGAGCAGCAACGCAATTAGGTAGCGCGCCAGCTGCCTTCCCGGGCAAGAAACCCGAGGAGTTGGATATTAAAGACAGTGTAATCTATGAAAAAGTCAATCCGTCAAACAGAAAAACGCTGGCAGAATTTGTTGGATATGCTGGCGCTATGGGACCGATTGGCTCACTAAGTGGTGAGCCAACTCCCACCAGCCAGAGTACCAGATATCCCTTTACCTGGCCGCTATTTGAGCACGGTTGGCAAGTTCAGGTCGGGGCTTATTCGGGCATTCGTCTCCGCCTATGCCGTCAGGCGCACTTCATGGAGGTCGAGGTAGATGAAGAAACCGGGGAGGTTGAGGTGAAGAAGGTGGTTACCGTCAATGATGTCGGTAGAGTGATAAATTGGGAGGGTTGTGAAGGACAGCAATACGGTGGAGCATGCATGGGGGTGGGCAGAGGGCGAAGCGAGGAAGTTATCCATGACCCAGTGACCGGTGTCATGCTTAACGGCAACCTTTTAAATTATAAAATTCCGACAATGCTTGATATTGGACGCATAGATACTATCCTCGTCGAAACAGGAATGGGTTATGGCCCCTACGGGGTCGTTGGTATCGGTGAGGACGTAGCCACCGTCATACCGGCGCTCATTGGCCCTGCCGTCCACAATGCTATAGGCAAATGGGTTGATGACTTCCCCATCACCCCGGACAAGGTTCTTAAGGCGTTAGGAGAAAGCGTAGAATGATGAGATTCAAACATATAAACGCGGGTTCAGTAGCAGAAGCCACTTCAATCCTTAAGGACTATGGGCTAAAGGCGAGGGTCATCGCCGGTGGCACAGACCTGTTGGGTCAAATAAAGGATGACATATTACCTGAATACCCTGAGGTCATAGTAAATATCAAGACTATTTCAGGTCTGGATTATATCAGAGAGGATGGTAAAATACTGAAGATTGGAGCTTTAACCAGGCTCGAAGACATCGCCCAGGGTAGGGTGGTAAAGGGCGGGTATTCTATACTGGCTGAGGCAGCCCGTAGAACAGCTTCACCACATATCAGGGAGATGGGCACTATAGGAGGTAATATCTGCCAGAGTAACCGGTGCTGGTACTACTGGGTTCCTGATAATAGGTTCTACTGCCTGAGGAAAGGTGGCAAGCTGTGCTACGCTTTGACCGGGGATGGGAGATACCATTCCATATTCGGCGGCACAAGAGTAAACAGAACACCTTGCTCTACTGACTGTCCAGCTGGCGTGGACATACCTTCATACCTGAGTAAAATCAGGGACGGCGATTTAGTTGGAGCCGCCAAGATACTGCTAGATTTTAACCCCCTCCCAGCAATAACGGGGAGGGTCTGTCCGCATTTCTGCGAAAGCAACTGTAATCGGGCTGAGTTCGATGAACCAATATCTATTAAGGGCGTTGAGAGGTTCATCGGGGACTACATCCTTGAGAACGTAAACGAAATCATCACCTCGCCTGAAGGCAAGATTGAGAAAAGTGTAGCCATTGCGGGCTCTGGGCCGGCAGGTCTTTCAGCGGCATACTACCTGAGGAGGCTCGGCTACAGCGTAACTGTTTTCGAGAAGATGGAGAAAGCGGGCGGACTGCTCACCTACGGCATACCACCGTATAGGTTGCCAAAGGACGTTGTAAGCAGGCAGCTCAAAGCCCTCGAGGGTATGGGGATTGAATTCAAGCTTAAGACTGAAATGGGCAAAGACATACCCGTGAACCGTTTTGACGCTGTATTCCTAGCATGTGGAGCATGGAAGGAAAGGCCATCAGGGATAGATGGAGAGCAGTTGATGCTCTCCGGTATAGAGTTCCTGAGAAATTCCAATCTTGGAATTAGAGAAGTTCCGGGCAAGAAAGTCGCGGTGATAGGTGGTGGCAACGTCGCCATAGATGTTGCCAGGACGCTGCTGAGGCTGGGGGTTGAGCCGGTGATTGTCTACCGGCGCAGCAAGTCAGAGATGCCAGCGGTAAAGGATGAAATTGAAAAGGCGGAGGAGGAAGGCATTAAGATCCAGTTCCTTACCCAGCCAGTTGAAGTATCCAAGAAGGGCGGCAAGATAGTCCTTAAGTGCACCAAGATGAAGCTGGGGTCTCTAGATAAGTCGGGAAGGCGTAAGCCAGTGCCTGTAGCTGGCTCGGAATTTACCATCGAGTTTGACGCGGTAATGAAGGCAATCGGAGAAGAGCCCGACACTATAGCTATCCCTAGTGAGTTCCTTGATGAGATGGGACGGCTGAAAATAGATGTTTCTACACATTCCTTGGGCAAAAATGTCTTTGCCGGAGGGGATTTCGTCACCGGCTCGTCAACAGTTGTTGCCGCCATAGCCGCTGGGAGAAGCGCGGCAAGCTCCATAGACCAGTATCTTGGAGGCACGGGAGCACAATATAACGGCAACGGGATGGGTAAGCTTCCGGAGAAATTCAACAATTCATACCTCAAGAAAAAAAGCCGGGTTGATACTCCAGAACTCCCAGTAATAAAGAGAGTTCAGAGCATAGATATTGAGGATGTTGGTGGCCTGGACTTGAGCGCCGTCGAGACCGAAGCCAATAGATGTTTCAATTGCAGCTGTGTAGCGGTTAACTCATCAGACATGGCCCCGGCGTTGATAGCTCTGGAGGCTAAAATCAAAACCACGAAGAGAGTTATCGAGGCAGAGAAGTTCTTCGCCGTGGCCGGCAATAAGACCACGGTTCTGGATGACGATGAGATGGTGATTGAAATTGAAGTCCCGGCACCTGGTGCCAGCACAAGGTGCACGTTCACCAAGTTTGCCCTCAGGAAGTCAATAGATTTCCCGGTGGTTAGCTGTGCCGCAGCAATAGAAAGTGAGAACGGGATGGTTAAGGCAGCCAGGATATGCCTGAACGCGGTATACAACACGCCCTACCGGACAACCAAGGCCGAGGAATACCTTAAGGGCAAACCGATTAGCGATTCAACTGCCGAAGGTGCGGCCAATACCATAGTTGCCGACGCCTGTCCACTAATAAATAACAGGTACAAGATTCAGATAGCCAAGACGCTGGTTAAAAGAGCCATATTAGCCTGTAATTCTAAATCGGGAGGTGAAAGATGAAAGCTTTAAGGTGGTATGCCAAAAAAGACCTTCGCTATGAAGATGTACCCGAACCGTCGCCAGGGCCGGGGCAGATAAAAGTAAAAGTTAACCTGGCGGGTATCTGCGGTACCGACTTTAAAGAATATGTCGATGGCCCCGTTATGATTGCTATCGAGAAAGTGCCCCTAGCTATAGGGCATGAGTTCGCTGGCAGAATCGCCGAGTTAGGTGAAGGAGTAACCAACTTTAAAGTTGGAGAGCGGGTAACTGCGCTAGGTTATTGGTACTGTGGTGAATGTTATTACTGTAAAAGGGGGATGTACAATATTTGCGCAAACGCCGGTTTCACCGGTCTGACCTCGGATGGCTGCATGGCTGAATATGTGGTTGTTCCCAGCTATGCAGTTTACAAACTTCCCGATTCGGTGTCTGATGAACTGGGGGCTCTGGTCGAGCCTCTGTCAGTGGCACTTCACGCTGTTCGGCAAGGCAATGTTCGTCCCGGGGATACCGTAGCTATCATGGGTGCCGGTACTATCGGGCTTGGCGTTCTGCTGGCTGCCAGGGCTGCCGGAGCAACTAACATCTACGTTGTAGATAAGGTTAAACACAGAGGGGAACTTGCTTTGGCTATGGGAGCTACCGCATTTATTAATCCTGAAGACGAGGACCCGGTACAGCGGGTTAAGGATATGACTGGTGGTCTGGGTGCGGATGTATCTTTTGAGTGCGTTGGTATTCAGGTTACTGCTCAGCTAGCCCAAAAGCTAGCTCGAAATGGTGGCACTATTGTGATTGTAGGGGTCTTTGCAGCACCTCCCTCAATTGACCTTTTCGAGTTGATGTTTCATCAGAAAACCATCGTGGGCAGCCCTATTTATGTCGATGAGGCCGAGACGATTATCGCTCTGCTAGCGGATAAAAGGATTGACCCCCGCAGCTTAATTACCTCAATAGTGCCCCTTAAAGACGCGGTAGAAATGGGGTTTGAGAAACTAATTAAAGATCAGGAGCATGAAGTCAAAATATTACTTCAGGTTGCTTGACACCGTTCCGGCATTTGGTTAACATTTAGTTCATCATGACTGCTATCGCCTACTTCGAGGAGGAGACTGAATAGTGGACTTTTCCCATCTGACCGATAGGGTGGCAGTGGTTACCGGGGGCCGGCAGGGTATTGGCAGGGCTATTGCTTTAGCTCTGGCCGGGGCCGGGGCTGATATTGCCATCTGTGACCGCACTGTTGATGACGGCCAGCTAAATGCCGTGGCCGATGAGGTCAAAAGGCTGGGGCAGCGTTCTCTGGCTGTTAAGGCTGACATTACCAGTAAAGCAGATGTGGATAACTTTGTACAGAAGGTGGTGGCTGAGTTCGGCACTATTGATATCTTGGTCAACAACGCCGCCATGAACATCAGGGCGCCGCTGCTTGAGCTTAGAGAAGAGGGCTGGGACAAGGTTATCAATACTGACCTTAAAGGGTGTTTCCTGTGCGCTCAGGCGGTGGGCAAGCAGATGGTTTCCCAGAAGCGGGGCAATATCATCAATATTGCCTCCACGGCGGCGATGCATATCGCTCCCGAGATGGGCGCCTACTGTATCGCCAAGGCGGGGGTGGTGATGCTCACCAGAATCCTGGCGCTGGAACTGGCCCGATACAATATACGGGTTAACGCTGTCGCCCCGTCTATGGTCAAGACCAAGTTCAGCCAGCCATTGTGGGGTGACCCGGAGACCCTGAAAGAGATTGAGGCCGGTATACCGCTGGGGCGGATGGCCGAGCCCGGTGACATAGTGGGCTCAGTCCTGTTCTTATCCTCCGATGCCTCAAGCTACATCACCGGACATACTATTGTCGTTGACGGCGGTTCAGGTGCCTAGCTTCTGCCGGCAGTCCTCTTGCCACCGCTCCAGCCCGCAGGCATTGACGGAGATGAATCTCCAATAGGGGCGACTGACTTCCAGCGAAAAAGGAGAGGAAATATGGAAAGCAATTGGAAATTTAATCACATAGGAGCAGTAGTCAGGGATGTGGATAAAGCCGTCGAGTACTATCAATCCTTAGGTATAGTCGATGAAGCCACGGACCGTGTCACTATGGAAGGCAAAAAGGTCAAGCTCATTGGCAAGTTTATCCACATAGGCTCATTATTGATTGAGTTGTGGCAGCCGGTTAGGGGGGAGACTGTCCAGCAGGAGTTTTTGAATAGCCGTGGCGAAGGTGTGAACCACATCGCCTTTCATGTTGATGATCTTGATAAGGAGAAAGACAAGCTAGTTGAGAAAGGCATACCAGTCGTGTTTAGTGTGAAGGACGAAAATGGTTACATGGCTTACTTTGACGCCCGTAAGGTTGGTAATATTCTAATAGAATTGATACAGCCTCCGAAATAGAGGGTAACTACACCTTTCGCTATTAAGTAACGTCTGACGAATTCCTCTGTGATGCTAGGGCCAGCCTCCCCATTTCGGGAGATCTCACGGTTCAGGCACTCATCCCTCAGCTTATCGTTGAAGCTCTCTATGTAGCCATTCTCCCAGGGACTGCCAGGATTGATGAACAGGGTTGAGCAGCCAGCTCCATTGAATACGAAACCTAAATCTCAGCAAGGTCTGCGATAGATTACTTCTGTCCCCGGTGGATGTCCAATTCAGTCAGGAATGGAATAATATGGGTCGGATTATCTATTCCACAGGGGGATTAAGGGGGTGAGGTTGATAAAGCCCATAGCTGCGGTTGTCATCGGGGGAGGCAATCGGTATAATCGAACTATGAGGGTACACCACCTGCACAGATGGGACCTTACCACCGCCCATGCTGTTGAAATGCAGCTGGCGCTGGCATCAAGGGTATCCAGGACTGATGAAGTGACTAGTCCCCGATTTATCGCCGGGGTGGATATTTCGGTAGACCGGGTGCGGGGAGTGGCGAGGGGGGCGGTGGTGGTCTTGAGCTACCCGGAGCTTAAAATAGTAGAAACCCGGGTGGTGGAGGGTAAAGTGGATTTTCCCTATGTCCCCGGTCTTTTGACCTTCCGGGAAGCGCCGCTTACCCTTGCCGCCTTTGAGCGGCTTGATATTGCCCCCGACCTTATCCTCTTTGACGGGCAGGGCATCGCCCACCCGAGGCGTTTGGGGCTGGCTTCGCACCTGGGGCTGTTTCTGGATACGCCGGCTATCGGCTGCGCCAAGTCGCGGCTGTGCGGAAGTCACCAGATACCTGATTTAGAGCCGGGCAGCTACGCCGAGCTGCGGGACGGGGATGAAATTATCGGCGCTGTCCTGCGGACTAAATTGGGGGTAAAGCCGGTATATGTGTCAATCGGGCATAAGATAAGCCTGGAGAGCGCCCTCTACTGGGTGACGCAGTGCTGCCGGGGCTACCGCTTACCAGAGCCTACCCGGCTGGCGCACCTGGCGGCGGGGGGAAAGCTGGTGGGGGCTAAAGAAGTCCCGGTCTAGAGTATTAATGGAGGCTTTTTAACCAGATGCAGGAGTTAAGGGATAAGCTGAAGGATTTGCAGTCCAGAGTCTCTATGGCGATGGTGCATCTTTGACATTACCGCCAGGGAAAAGGAAATTGCCAGTCTGGAGGAGCAGTCCGCCCAGCCCGATTTCTGGCAGGAGTCGGAGAAGGCGCAGAAAGTAATGCGCCAGCTTGCCGAGCAGAAGAAGGTGGTAGACCGCTGGCGGGGGATGGAGGCCAAGGCGGCCGAGGTTGCCGAGCTGATATCTCTAGAGGACGACTCGTTACGGGGCGACATCGGGGCCGAGGTGGAGAAACTGGCCTCCCGCCTCGATGAGATAGAGTTGGAGGCGGCCTTCAGCAGTGAGTATGACTCCAGGAACGCTATTTTATCCATACACGCCGGCGCCGGCGGCACCGAATCGCAGGACTGGGCGCAGATGCTGATGAGGATGTACCTGCGCTGGGCGGAACGGCGCCGCTATAGAGCCGAGGTGCTGGACCTTTCCCCGGGGGAGGAGGCGGGCATAAAGAGCGTGGTCATCGGGGTTAACGGCGATTATGCCAACGGCTACTTGAGGTCGGAGCACGGCGTGCACCGGCTGGTAAGGCTTTCCCCCTTTGACGCCGACCACGCCCGGCACACATCCTTTGCTTTGGTGGAGGTGATGCCCGAAGCCGAAGCCGATGTTGACGTCAGGATAGAGCCCGACGATTTGAAGGTTGAAGCCTTTCGTTCCAGCGGGCCGGGGGGGCAGCACATGCAGAAGACGAGCAGCGCGGTGAGGCTGACCCATCTGCCCAGCGGGCTGGCGGTCTCCTGCCAGAGCGAGCGCTCCCAGCACCAGAACAAGGAAATCGCCATGAAGATACTGCGCTCCCGCCTTCTGGAACTGGAGCTGGTCAAAAGAGCTGAGGAGAGAGCCAAGCTAAAAGGCAAGCATGTCGCCGCCGGCTGGGGTAACCAGATACGGAGCTATGTCCTCCATCCCTATAAGATGGTTAAAGACCACCGCACCGAATACCAGACCGGCGATACCGAAGCCGTGCTGGACGGGGAGCTGGACGACTTTATCACCGCCTACCTGCGGTCAATTGTGGGTGAGGAGTAGCCCTTTTACATTAAGGGTGGTGGGTGGGGAAAGATATAAATGGGGGTGGGGAAAGGTAAATAATAATGATTAAAAAGATTGGCGTATTAGCTTTAGTTTTATGCCTGCTGCTGACTGTGTTGAGCCCGAGCCTGGTACAGGCTCAAAGCGGGCTTGCCGTACTGGAAAGCTCGGCGGAGGCCGAGTTCCCCTCCCGGCTGAACTTTGGTTTATCCGCCCGCAGCGATGCCGATATCACCGATATCCGCCTCTGCTATGTCATTGACCGTGCCGGCTTTGCCGAGGTTATCAGCGAGGTCTATATCGAGTTTGTGCCCGCTGCCACCGTTGATGTCGGCTGGGCACTGGAGATGGTAAAGCTCGGCGGGCTGCCGCCCGGCTCCGTCGTGGAGTACTGGTGGAAAATAGCCGATGACAGTGGTGACAGGGTGGAAACGGCACCGGCGCAGGTGCATTTTGACGACACCCGCTATGACTGGCGGACTCTGACCGAGGGCAAGGTAACCCTCTATTGGTACAGCGGCAGTAATAATTTTGCCCAGGAGCTGATGGTGACGACCCAGGCCGCCCTAGCCAAGCTTGCCGAAGGCACCGGTGCCGAGCTGGAGAAGCCGGCCCGGCTCTATATCTACGCCAGTTCCGGGGATTTGCAGGGTTCGATGATTTACCCCCAGGAGTGGACGGGCGGGGTTGCCTTTACCCGCTACGGCACCATGGCTATCGGCATATCGCCGGAAAATATCGGCTGGGGCAAGGACGCCATCGCCCACGAGCTGACCCACCTGGTTATTCACCAGATAACCCTTAACCCCTATAACAGCCTGCCGGTATGGCTGGATGAGGGCCTGGCCATGAGCAGCGAGGCACTGCTGGAGCCGCAGTTCAGCACGGCTCTGGGGGAGGCTATAGCCACTGGCAGCCTTATCTCGGTGCAGAGCCTCTCAAGCCCCTTTTCGGCTTACTCCGGGGAGGCCGTTCTCTCCTACGCCCAGAGCCACAGTCTGGTTGAGTTCCTTATCACCGATTACGGGCAGGAAAAGATGTTCCAGCTTTTGACTGTTTTTAAGCAGGGCAGCGGCTACGACGACGCCTTGGAAGCGGTTTACGGTTTTGATATGGACGAACTGGATAGCCTGTGGCAGGTATATGTCACCGATAAATACCAGGCGGCGGTGGGCTCTTGAAAACGGGTAAAGTGAAGAAGTCTTTTACCATCCGCGACCTGCCGCTTGCCGAGCGGCCCCGGGAGAGGTTGCAGAGGTTCGGGGCGGAGGCATTATCAGCCCAGGAAATCCTGGCGGTGCTGCTGGGGCGGGGCGTTTCCGGTGAATCGGTGATGGTCACCGCCCAGAGGCTGCTGTCACAGTTCGGCAGCCTTAAGGGTATTGCCGACGCCTCGGTGGAGGAGCTATCGGGGGTGAAGGGAATCGGTTTAGCCAAGGCGGCCCAGATTAAAGCCGCTTTTGAGCTATCCAGCCGTCTGGGCAGCTACGCTGAAACCCAGGACAAGCCGGTGGTGGAGACCCCGGAGGCGGTTGCCGCCCTGGTAAGGGGGAGGCTGGGGAGTAAGAAGAAGGAGCATTTTCTGGCGCTGCTACTGGATAGCAGAAATAAGCTGATAAAGATAGCCGAAATCTCCATCGGCAGCCTGGATGCCAGCATCGTCCATCCCCGGGAGGTCTACAAGGAGGCCATCTCAGCCAGCGCCTCCGCCGTTATCTTTGTCCACAATCACCCCTCGGGTGACCCCACCGCCTCGGAAGATGACATAAGGTTGACCAGGGGGCTGGTGGAGGCGGGGGAGATTATCGGTATAGAGGTGTTAGACCATATTATTATCGGGGATAAAAAGCACTTCAGTCTGAAGCGGGAGGGTTTATTCGGTGGCTGGCAGGGGTGACGGGGTCAGGATGCTGTTTCCTGTTTGACTGATGGTTTTGCCGGGGTGGTCTTTGCCTGTTCCACCCGGGCGTTTTTCCCCCAGGCGATATCCACCAGCTTCATCGCCATGGTCTTGGCGGCTCTCTCGCCGGCTTCGCTCAAGGGGAAAGTGTGAATAATGTATTCAGCCCCTTTGTCGGAGCGGAAAATGACTGCCCAATCCCGCGTGCGCTTTATTGCCGCCCACCGCCCCGGTGCCGAATCCCCGGGAGGTGTTCCCCCGGCTTCCCACTCGTAGCCGGGCCTGGGTTTGCCGAGTCCTAGCTCCTGCGCCGTCTTGACCTGTTCCATATTGACCCTTTAGTACTGCCTCTATTGTACTATATTCGTCCCATTATTTTATTATACTTTCGGATGAATTTTTGTCACGATTTTGTCTATTTTCTTTGCCTATTTTCGTGATGGCGTGCTATTATTAACGGGAATAGCCAGCGCGGGGGAACGGTGTATTACTTTGCTTATGCCACCAACCTCAACAAGCAGCAGATGAAGGAACGCTGCCCGGCGGCCAGACCGGTGTCTATCGTTACCCTGCATCACTACAGGCTGGTGTTCCGGGGCTGGTCCCGGAAGTGGCGGGGCGGGTCTGCCACCATCCAGCCTTTCCGGGGGGAGAGGGTGCTGGGGGCTATCTATGAGGTTTCCGAGGAGGACATGAGGCGTTTGGACAAATATGAGGACTGCCCCGCCAGCTACAGCCGAATTAAGATTGGGGTGAACAACGACTTCGGTGAGCTGATAGAGGCGGTGACCTATATCCGAAGCGGGCGCGCCGACGATGCAAAGCCTTCTGAAGAATACCTGGCAGTTATTCAGCAGGGCTACCGTGATTGGGGGATTATCTGAGAAGAAAAAGAATCATATATATACTCGTTGCGGCAATCCTGGTATGCTGCCTGATTGTTGTTGTCTACCAGTGTGGGCAGCAGCCTTCTACCGATGAGGGGGGAGTCCTTAACCTCTACGGCATTGACCCCTATACCCTCGACCCGGCGCTCTCCGGTGAGATGACCTCCCACGTTTTTTTGATGCAACTCTTCAGCGGGCTGGTGCGCTTTGACGATAACATGGAGCTGGCGCCGGATATCGCCGAGAGGTGGGAGTTGACTAACGGCGGCCGCACCTACACCTTTTACCTCAGGCAGGATGTTAAATTTCACGACGGGCGGCAGCTCACCGCCGTCGATTTCAAGTATTCCTGGGAGCGCGCCTGCTCCCCCCGGACCGGCTCGATGACGGCGGCTACCTACCTGGGCGATATCGTCGGGGTGGCCGAGGTGCTTGCCGGGCAGACCACCGAAATCAGCGGGGTAAAAATTATTGATGATTACACCCTGGAAGTGGCCATAGACGCACCGAAGTCCTATTTCCTTGCCAAGCTGACCTACCCCACCGCCTTCGTCGTCGACAGGGCGGAAGCGGAGGGGGGCGGGGAGTGGTGGCGCTCTCCCAACGGCACCGGGCCCTTTACCCTCCAGCAGTGGCAGCAGGGCGATTCGCTTATCCTGCAAAGGAATGAGCTTTATTACGGGGAGGTGGCTAAAGTAAGCCAAGTCTCCTTTAAGCTGTGGGGTGGTGTCCCCATGAACATGTACGAGACCGGCGAGATTGATGTCACCGGCGTTAGCATTAATTATATCGAGAAGGTTACCGATGAAACCGGGCCCTTTTATGCCGATTTGAGGGTTGTTCCTGAGCTGAGCTTTTTTTATATCGCCTTTAATGCCGCCCAGCCGCCCTTTGACGATGTCAATATCCGCCGCGCCTTCTCCATGGCCATTGACAAGGAAAAGCTGATTTCGCTGATATTCAAGGGCACCATGGAGCCGGCGGACGGCATCCTGCCCCCCGGTATGCCCGGATATAACGAAGCCCTGGACGAGCTGGAATACGATGTGGCCGGGGCTAAAGAATTAATCGCCAGTTCCAGCTACGGTGCTGTCTCCCAATTGCCGCCCATCACCATCACCACCCTGGGCTGGGGAGGTGGTATCTCCTCGGAGCTGGAGGCGGTGGTCTACCAGTGGCGGCAGAACTTGGGGGTGGAGGTAACGGTGAGGCAGCTGGAGCCGGAGCGGTTCTTCTATCACCTCGCCGAGGAGAAGGACGAGATGTTCTATACCGGCTGGATTGCCGACTACCCGCACCCGCAGGACTTTCTGGATATCCTCTTTCACAGCGGCGCCGATAATAACTACGGCGAGTACAGCAACCCCGGGGTGGATGCCCTGCTGGAGGCGGCGGGGGTGGAGCCGGGCAGTGACTCAAGCCTGGAGCTTTACCAGCAGGCCGAGCAGATGCTGGTTGATGACGCCGCCTGTATCCCCCTTTCTTTCGGGCGGAGCTATTTTCTGGTTAAGCCGTATGTTAAAGGGTATGAGCTGAATCCCATGGGTTTTGCCATGCTGAACGAGGTTTCGATTGAGCCTCATTAGATTAAAGGTCAATCCTTCGTGAATCTGGTGGAGCAGCTGAACCGTATTTTTTACCCCCGGAGCGTGGCCGTGGTCGGCGCCTCGGCCAACCCGGAGAAGATAGGTTTCATGTGCGTGAGCAACCTGCTTGAGGCTGGCTTCGGGGGCAAAATCTACCCGGTTAACCCCGCTATCAAAGATCTTTTCGGGCTAAAAGTGTATCCCTCGGTGGCGGCTATTCCCGGGGAGGTTGATTTAGCCATGGTGGTTATCCCCGCCGAGCTTACCCTTGCCGCCGTAGAGGAGTGCGTCGCCAAGGGGGTGAAGGGGGCGATTCTTATCAGCGGGGGGTTTGGGGAGGTGGGCACCGACACCGGCGCCGGGCTGCAGGCGAGGCTTAAAGATATAGCCGATAGGGGCGGGATGAAGATTATCGGGCCCAATACCCTGGGCTTTGCTAACCCCCGTGCCCGGCTTAACGCCTCGTTTCAATATACGCTTAGCTTGAGCCAGGCGGGCAATGTGGCGGTGGCCGCCCAGAGCGGCGGCACCACTATCTATATCACCCATGCCCTGACCAATCACAATGTGGGCATCAGCAAGGCTATCGGGCTGGGTAACCGTTGCAACCTCGATTTTGACGAGCTGGTGAGCTATTTCGGGCAGGACGGGGACACCGAAGTAATTGTTTTATATGTGGAGGGGTTGGATGAACCGGAACGGCTCTTCGACGCTGCCAGTAAGGTGACTAAAAATAAGCCTATCGTGGTCTATAAAGGGGGGAGGGGAGAAGAGGTGAGCCGGGCGACCTTTGCCCACACCGGCGCTATGGCCGGTGATTACGATTTATACGAGAAGGCTTTTAGAGAGGCGGGCATGCTCGCCGTTGACAGCATTACCGAGGTGGTGGACACCGCCAAGGCGCTTGCCTTCCAGCCTCCGGCGGGGGGAAACAGGGTGGCAATCTTATCGGTGCAGGCGGGGCCGGCGATAATCATGGCTGACAAATGCCGCCAGCAGGGGCTAAAGCTGGCCGAGTTTTCGGCGGCGACAAAGCGAAAATTAAGCAAGCTGGCATCGCCGCTTAACGCCGTGGATAACCCGATTGATTTAGCCTGGAAATCGGACGAGTTCGATAGCTGCCGGCAGATGCTTGAAGCTGTCTTAGATGACGACGGCGTTGATGCTATAATAGTTGCTGCTGTCTTTTACAGCACCAATATGGAGCTGATGAGGGCGGTGGTGGATATAGCCGGAGAGGCTAAAAAGCCGATGACGGTCTGCCTTGATTCACCGCGGGGGGCGGCTTACGCCGAGATAAACGCCCTGGAGGCCAGCGGCGTGCCCGTTTTTCCCCTCCCCGAGAGGGCGGTCAGCGGTATGGCCGGTCTGGTAAAATACGGGGAGATAGTTAAATAGGGTGGCGGAGGGGGTGGGATTCGAACCCACGGCTCCGGTTACCCGGAGCAACGGTTTTCAAGACCGTCACCATCAACCGCTCGGACACCCCTCCGCGGCTTTAGATAGTATAGATATTTAGACCGACAGCGTCAAATAAAGGAGGAAAGATGTCTTTAGAAGGTAAGGTTGCTTTTGTCAGCGGCTCTTCGAGGCCGCATGGAATCGGGCGGGCTACCGCCCTGGCCCTGGCCCGGGACGGCGCCGATGTTGCCGTCAGCGGCTGGGGGCATTTTGATGGGGCGGAGGCGGTGGCTGAAGAGATAAAGAAGCTGGGGCGGAAGTCAGTCGCCGTCAAGATGGACGTCCGCGACGCCGCCGATGTGGCCAAGGGGCTGGCTAAAGTCAAGGGAGAGCTGGGGCCAGTTAATATACTGGTCAACAACGCCGCCCAGATGGGGCATTTCGTGCCCATCTATAAAGCTACCGTCGAGGAGTTCGATAACGAGGTCAAAATCTGCCTTAATTCCGCCTTTTACTGCATCAAGGCGGCCTGGGGGGACATGTGCGACAACAAGTGGGGGCGGGTTATCAATATAAGCTCGGTGGCCGGGGTGCTGGGGGGCGCCGGGCAAGCCAGCTACGGCGCTTCCAAGGCGGCGCTGATTAATTTAGCCAAGACGGTTGCCATCGAGGGGGCGAGGTTCAACATCACCGGCAACACGGTGATAGTGGGGGTAGCCCAGACGGATGCGCCGCTGGTTGACGAGGCCCGTGATACCCTGGGCAAACGGATACTTACCCGGCGGCTTGCCGAGCCGGCGGAGATTGCCGACGCCGTCGCCTACCTGGCATCTGATGAGTCTCGCTATATGACCGGGGCGACCATGAATATGATGGGCGGGCTTGACCTGTTCGTGGTTTAGGGGGGCTATTTTATAAACCTCTCCCCCACAAAATCCTGTAATACCTCTGGCACCAGAATAGTGCCATCACGCTGCTGGTAGTTTTCCATTAAAGCGATTAAAACGCGGGGCAGGGCTAATCCAGAGCCGTTGAGGGTGTGGACGAACCGGGGCTTTTCTTCCGGGGAGGGGCGGTAGCGGATATTAGCCCGGCGTGCCTGAAAGTCCCCGCAGTTGGAGCAGGAGCTTACCTCCAGCCACTCCTCACAGCCGGGAGCCCACATCTCGATATCATAGGACTGCCGGGAGGCAAAGCCCAGCTCGGCGGTGCAGAGCTTCTTGATGCGGTAGGGCAACTCCAGCTTCCGGCAGACATCTTCGGCGTCGTTAAGTAGCTTTTCCAGCTCATCATCGGAGGCTTCCGGTTCGGTAAATTTATAGAGCTCCACCTTATCGAACTGGTGGCCTCGTTTAATGCCGCGGGTATCTTTCCCAGCCGACATCTTCTCCCGGCGGAAGCAGGCGGTGTAGGCGGCATAGTAGATGGGTAAAAGCCCCGGCGGGATAATCTCATCGCGGTGGAGGTTGGTGAGGGGCACCTCGGCGGTGGGCACGAACCAGAGGTCGTCGTCTTCATCGTGGTAGAGGTTATCGGCGAACTTGGGCAGGTTGCCCGAGCCGACCATGCAGTCCCGCTTGACCATGAAGGGTGGGTATATTTCCTGGTAGCCGTGCTCCGAGGTATGCAGGTCGAGCATGAAGGCGATAATAGCCCGTTGCAGCCTGGCGCCCAGCCCTTTGAGCACGTAGAAGCGGGTGCCGGAGAGCTTTACTCCCCGTTCGAAGTCGATAATATCCAGCGATTCACCCAGCTTCCAGTGGGGGGCGGGGGTGAAATCAAAGCCCTTCGGCTCCCCCCAGGAACGTACCACGATGCTGTCGTCTTCATCGGTGCCGACGGGGACGGAGGGGTGGGGGATGTTGGGCACCTGCAGCAATAGCTCTTCCAGCTGGCTTTTCAGCTCTCTGACCTCGTCTTCCAGGCCCCTTATCATGGCACGCAGGTCGCGGCCTTCCTCTACCGTCGCCTTGTCTGACTGCCTCTTCTGGGCGGTCTGCTTTTTCTGGTGCCTCAAGCTCTCCAGCTCCAAGAGCTTCTGACGGCGCTCACTGTCAAGCTCCATGATTTCGTCCAGGGGGGCGGTGTCCTGGCGGTCTTCTATTGCCTTGCGCACCTGTTCGGTGTTATCCCGTATGAATTTAAGGTCAAGCATATTTACTCTTTCTTTTCTATTTTACCCCGTCCGGGGTATTCCAATCCACCTCGGTGTTTTATTCATATATTCCCGGTATTCTTTATTATACCTTGCCAGGCAATACCTTTCCTCGGAGATTGCCTCGGTGCGTATCCAGAAGATATTGGCGATGCCCAGCAGGATAAACACCCAGGAGGCGCTGGCGATGCCGGTGGCGATATAGATTATTAACATTGACAGGTAACCCGGGTGCCGCGAGAAAGAATATACCCCTTTAGTGGCTGGCTTTTCCGCCGGGGCGGTGGCGAAGTTGACGGTGGCTATAACCAGTATTATCAGTCCCACTAGAAAGACGGGCAGGCCGGTGTAGAACCAGGCTGTCCCCAGGCGGAGGGGCAGAAAGATAGAGTACAGGGTGGCCAGCAACCAGACCGAGTTGCCGATAATGGGGGTAATCTTTTCCCGCTTGCTCCTCTTAAAATCAGAGGGAAGTGAGCTTCTGGCCCACACCATCTTGCCCAGCAGTAGAACCGCCAGTATTTGGAGGATAAAGCTGCTCATGAAAATCCAGGCGTTCCATATACCTATATCAAAGGCTGGTATAAGCGAAATGGTTGCCTCCTTGAATTTATTGCCACCCCTTCCACTTAAGGGTGGTGGGCGGGAATAGATATTAAAGGGGTGGGGTATCGCCCTTTACTTATCTTTCTCCCTCAGCTGGGGGAAGAGGATAACCTCGCGGATTGCCGGCTGGTCGGTCAGGAGCATGACCAGGCGGTCTATGCCGACGCCCAGGCCCCCGGTGGGGGGCATGCCGTACTCCAGCGCCAGCAGGAAGTCTTCGTCAATGCTCCAGCGTTCTTCGTCTTCTGCCTGCCTGTCCTTGAGCTGTTCCTCAAAGCGCTCCCGCTGCTCCAGGGGGTCGTTTAGCTCGGAGTAGGCGTTGGCAATCTCCAGTCCGCCGGCGATTGCCTGGAAGCGCTCCACCACCCGCTCTTCGCCGGGCTTGGTCTTTGCCAGCGGCGACATGGAGAGGGGGTAGTCAAAGATTATAGTGGGCTGGATGAGCTTGGGCCTGACGAAATCCTTGATAAGCTCGTCGACCAGCTTTGCCCAGTTCTTCTTCGGGTCGACCTCTATTTTAAGCGAGCGCATCTTCTCCCGCAGGCCGTCGGCGGTGGGGTGGGTAACGAAATCAATGCCGCTGTACTTCTTGACGGCATCGCGCAGGGTGATGCGCTGCCAGGGCGGCTTGAAATTGATTTTATCTTTGCCGAACTGGACTTTAGTAGCGCCCAAAACCTCCTGGCTGACCGATGATATCATCTCTTCCAGCATTGCCATGACATCGTTATAGTTGGCGTAGGCTTCGTAGGTTTCCAGCATGGTGAACTCGGGGTGGTGCTGGGTGGAGACGCCCTCGTTGCGGAAGATGCGCCCCAGCTCGTAGACCTTATCGAAGCCGCCGACAATCAGCCTTTTCAGGTGAAGCTCCAGGGCGATGCGCAGGTAGAAGTCCTGGTCGAGGGCATGGTGGTGGGTGGTGAAGGGGTTTGCCAGAGCCCCGCCGGCTGCCGCCTGCAGCACCGGTGTTTCAACCTCCATGAAGCCGCGCTTATTTAAATACCCGCGGATGGCGGCGATTACCCGGCTGCGCACCTGAAAGGCCTCCCTTGCCGTGGCGTTGGCGATGAGGTCTAAATAGCGCTGGCGGTAGCGGGTGTCCACGTCGACCAGCCCGTGCCATTTTTCCGGCAGGGGCTGGAGGGACTTTGCCAGCATGGTGAAATCTTCTACATCGAGGGTGGGCTCTGCGGTCTTGGTGCGGAAGAGCTTGCCGCTTACCCCGATGATATCGCCAATATCTAAATCCTGAAAGAGCTCCAGGGTTTTTTCGTCGAGGCGGTCTTTATAGAAGCAGAGCTGAATCTTGCCCGAGCCGTCACGCAGGTCGGCGAAGGAGGTCTTGCCCATTTTTCTCATTGCCGTAAGACGCCCGGCGAGGCTGACCCCGGTTGCCCTCTTGGTGCCCTTTTTCTCCTGCTTTTCCAGCAGCTCCAGAGCCTGCCGGGTGGTGTGGCTGCGGCTGTAGCCGGAGGGATAGGGGTCTATGCCCCGGTGGCGGAGCCGCTCAAGTTTTTGCCGGCGTTGTTGGGCTATACGGTCTAATCTGGTTGTCATCAATCTGTCCCCTCAAAGAATCCAGCCAGGCGGTTGATTTTACCTCTCTCTCCAGAAGGTACCTGAGATAGTTTCTCACTACCATCTCCAACTGGTGAGATAGCTCCCGGTCAATTTCCAGTCCGCTTACCGCCTCGTAGTCGCTGTGTTGCAGTAATAGTAGCACTTTTCGGGCGTTTTCGGAAAGGGGGTAAGCCAGCTGGTTCTGGCGGCAGCCGGGGCAGAGCACGCCGCCGGCAGCGGGGGAGAATAGATTGGTGGTGTCCTTTAGTGCCGATTTGCAGGTGACACAATGCTCAAGCTGGGGGCGGTAGCCTACCATGTCCAGCAGGTGAAGCTCGAAGTAGCGCATGATTAAGTCGTTATCACCGCCCTGAGTTAAGCTCTGCAGGGTCTCTATGAATAGCTGGAAGAGCGGGTAGTCTTCTACGTTATCGGCGGCGAACTGGTTGATAAGCTCGGTGGCGTAGAGGGCGTATGAGGTGAGGTCGAGGTCTGTTTTTAAGGGGAGGAAGCTGTTGATGGTCTGGGCGCCGATTATGGTATCCAGGTTGCGCCCGCGCGCCAGCGATACCTGGCTGTGGGTGAGCAACTCCAGGTGCCCGGCCATCTTGCTGCGGGGGCGCCTGACCCCCTTGGCTACCCCCTGAATCTTGCCCAAGTTTGGGGTATAGAGGGTGAGGATTCTGCCCGCCTCCCCCAGCTTGGTCTTTTTGATGATTACGGCTTCGGTTTTATAGGTTCTGGGTTTTGACATTTAATTATTTTAATTGCCCCTGCCGCTTAAATATAGGGGTGAAGCCCACCTTAAAGGGAGGTGGATGGGTAAAGATATAAAAATTTTGGGGGTTTCACCCCTCCTGGTTTTTAACGGTTGTTTTTCTTCCCACCCTGACCCACCCTCATAGGCTACGCCTCTAAAACTCTCCAGACCCCATAAGGGCGGCCGAGCGGGTAAAGATATAAAATTAGGGGCCTTGTTCTTCGTTGAACCAGCCCTCTTTGGTCAGGTTATCGATGGTCAGCAAGGTGCTGGGGCTGTCTCCCCTTGCCACCTGTATCACCACTTTATCGCCGACGGCGTCGGCAATCCTGCCTACCGCCTGGTGGCTAAAGCCGGCGCAGAGGTAGATGGATGTAACCCCCTGGTTTTTAACCAGGTCTTTAGCCACCTCGACACCCTGGTCAAAGTCTAACAACTTAGTAAGTACCACCGTTAGTTCCAAATCGGCGGTCTTAATCGTTGCCCGGTGCTTTTCCGGGTCACCGTCGGGCGCCATAAGGATAGACGCTACTTTAAACATGGTATTTAGTCCTTTAAAATTCCTGCCTTCCCTCTATAGCCCGGGTGAGGGTGACATCGTCGGCGTATTCCAGCTCGGTGCCGAAGGGCAGTCCCCGCGCCAGGCGGGTGACCACGATGCCGAGGGGGGAGATGAGCTTGTTGAGGTACATGGCGGTGGTCTCTCCCTCCAGGTTGGGATTGGTGGCCAAAATAACCTCGGTTACCGAGCCGTCCCGCAGGCGGTCCATGAGCTCTTTGACCCTTATATCGTCAGTGCCCACCCCCTCGGTAGGGGAGATGGCGCCGTGGAGCACGTGGTACAGCCCGTTGTAGGTCTTGGTATGCTCTAATGCCAGTATGTCCTGCGGCTGCTCCACGATGCAAATCTTGCCCCGCTCTCTCTGGGGATTACGGCAGATGGGGCAGGGGTCGGTATCGGTAATGTTAAAGCAGACCGAGCACAGTTTGGTCTGCTGCTTTACCGAGATTATTGCCTCCGCCAGCATTTTGGTCTGCTCTTCCGGCGACCGGAGCAGGTTATAAGCCAGACGCTGGGCGCTCTTGGGCCCGATGCCGGGCAGTTTGTTTAATTCCTGTATTAACCTCGATATCGCTCCCGAGGTGGGCGTGAAATTTGAGTCCAACCTTACCCCTCCCCTTATTTTTAACTTCAGGTTAAGCCCGGGATGTTGAGCCCTCCGGTTAGCTTGCCCATGCGCTTGGCGGCCATCTCCTGGGATTTGGTGACGGCTTCGCTTACCGCCGCCAGCACCAGGTCTTCCAGCATCTCCACATCACCGGACTCTAAAGCTTCCGGGGATATTTTTACCGACTGTATCTGCTGTTGACCGTTGACGGTGACCTTGACGGCGCCGCCTCCTGCCGAGCCTTCAATAATAGCCTCGGCCAGCTCCTGCTGGGCTTTAGCCAGCTTGGCCTGAAGCTCCTGGGCCTGACGCATAAAAGACCTGTTCACTTTTCCTCCACGCTGGTAATCTGGGCGCCGTACTTTTTGGCGGCTTCCACCAGGTGGTTATCTTCCGGCTCATAGGCGCAGCGCACCTGGCAGGGGCGCCCTAGGAAGTTGCTGATGATGACCCTGGCGGCCTGCTGATTTTCCGGCGTCTCCATCTTTTCCTTGTGAATGGGGTATCTGAAAGCCAGAATCACGGTGTCTTCTTCAATGGCTACTGGGGTGACCCCGGCGCTGCGTAAAATGGCGATTGCCGAGGTTCTTTTGACCTCGTCCGGCGCCTGCTCCATAACATCTCTCCAGTTGGTTCTCAGGCGCTCGATTTCATTATTAAGCTCGGGTGGGGTGGGGGCGGGGGTTTCCGCCGGCTCTGCCTTTGCCTTAACCGGTTCCGGCTTGGGCTCGGTGGTGGGTGCCGGCTCGGCTTTAATCGCCTTGGGCGGGTCTGCCTTGGCTTCGGCTGGCGGTTCGGGCGCGGGCTCGGATTTAGCTGCTGGTGTTGCTTTTGGCATTGGATTGACTTTAACCGGCGGGGGAGTCTCCGGCTTTGCCTGGGGGGGCGGGCTTTTGGTTTCCTCAATCGGCGGCTGGATGCAGTCTACCAGCGCCAGCTCCAGGGGTAGGGTGGAGTAGTTGTCAAAGCCGAGCTCCAGCTGGCCGAAGAGCTTTATCATTTTTGATATCTGGGCTAAAGAGATTTTAGCTGCCAGCTGTTTTAGTTCGGCTTTATCTTCGGCGGTGAGGTCTACGGCATCTTCGGAGCCGGTCTTGACCAGCAGCAGTTGCCGGAGGTACTCTACCACCTCCCGGTTGAACTGGCGTAAATCGAGCCCGTCGCTGTTAACGTTGTTTATCGTGGCCACTCCGCCGGCAATGTCACCGGCTACCAGATGCCCCACCAGCTCCTTGGCCTGCTGGTCTCCGGTAATGCCCAGGATAGCCTGTACCTGTTGGAGGCCGATTTCGGTGCCGTAGTAGGTGGTAAGCTGTTCCAGCAGGTTTTCGGCGTCGCGAAGGCTGCCGGTGGCGCTCTTGGCAATTAGATTAAAGCCCTCCGGTTCCAGCTTGATGCCTTCCGTTTCACAGATGCGGGACAGCTTGGAGATTATGCCCGCCCGGGAGATGCGCCGGAAGTCGAAGCGCTGGCACCGGGACATGATTGTGGGCAGCATTTTATGAATTTCAGTGGTCGCCAGTATGAATATGACCTGCGGCGGTGGCTCTTCCAGGGTCTTGAGCAGGGCGTTGGAGGCACTGTTACTTAGCATATGGACTTCGTCGATGATGTAGACCTTATAGCGTGCTTGGTTGGGGGCATAGTTTACCTTCTCGCGCAGGCTGCGAATATCGTCAACGCCGGTGTTGGAGGCGGCATCTACTTCAATTACGTCCAGCGCTCTGCCTTCGGTTATTGCTTGGCACATATCGCAGCTGTTGCACGGTTCGCCCTTGCCGTCGCTTAAGCAGTTGAGCGCCTTGGCCAGGATGCGCCCGGTGCTGGTTTTGCCGGTTCCCCGGGGGCCGTAGAAGAGATAGGCGTGGGATACGCGCCCGCTTTTGAGGGCGTTGCTTAATGTTTGAGTCACCTGTTCCTGACCGACTATCTCGGCCAGAGTCTGGGGGCGCCACTTGCGATAAAAGACCTGGGATGTCATATTAGCTTGTTCTTATTATATCCTAAAATTGCCCTCTTGCCCAAGGGGTTTTAGTCTTAAATAGGCGCCGATTTTTTATTTTAATAAGAGAAAGCCAGCTTTACCAGTTTGCACCAGTAAAGCTGGCTTGGGTGAGCTACTATTTTAAGCTATAGCAGCGAGGGCAGGTCTTTTGATGCGTCCTCGATTTCCTTGAGCTTGCCCTCGAACTCCTCCCGTCTGCCCTTAAGTTCATGGATAACGCCGCTGGCTTTGGTGTAGTAGCCTTTGACCTTTTCCACGGCATTAAGCTCGGACAGGAGCAGTGTTACGTCGATAAGGCTTCTCTCTCTGGGATAATCACCGTTCCTTATCACCGCCTCCGGGCTGATGGTCCTGAGATAATCTCCCAGCTCCTTGACCAGGTCCATGTTCATTTCTTTGGCTGGCGCTGAGACCAGGTAGATAGCCCTGCCCGAGTCTGCCGGATTGCATTTGAGCGACAGCTCGCTTAAGGCTTCGTCCATAGCCTGGATGCCGCGGTGGGTTTCGGTGCTCTTCTTTATGAAGCTGTTGGATAGGAAAGAGAACCACTTGAAGGCCGGCACCGGTGTTTTGCCGTAGCCGATTACAGTCCAGCCGGCCAGGCTCTGGATGATGTCACCGGCATCAACTATCTTGGCTCCGATGTGCTTGGGTTTCTTCTCTTCACCGGCGCAGAGCAGGTTGTAGAACGGCTCAACAATCAGGGCGTTAATCTGGGTCAGGTTGTTCCTGAGTGAGAAGTCCTTCCTGACATACCTTTGATTATCAATCAGGAAGATGGCGTCGACCGTCGGATACAGGGATTTAAGACAGGTGGCGGTATTATAAACGGTCCTTTCTTCGGTTTCCTCTTCATGGGAGAAGGGGAGAACGGCCATGGCGTAGATGGGCTTGTCCAGATAGCGCTCCCTGAGCATCTGGGCGACTATCGGAATTGCCCCTGAGCCGGTACCGCCGGCAACGCCGGCGATAAGCAGGAAGGCGTCGGTTTCGAAGAAGTGTCTTGCCGTCCTGATGGCGTCTACGACTTTATCGCTGTCCTCTTTAGCCACTTCGGCGCCCAGCTCGTTTATCTTGCCGACGCCGTGGCCACCTGTCCTCCGACCTCCGATGAGGATTCGGTGCTGGTAGTCTCCGGGTATAGTTTGCAGGCCGCTTAGGTCGGCGGCATCGGTGTTTACGGCGAAAGCGCCGGTAATTATCTCAATGCCGCGCTGGCTGCGCGCCCTTTTATTTAACCGGGCAAAATCATCGGCGAGCCTGCCGCCGCATTGTCCTAACCCCACAACCACTAGTTTCATGTTTCACCTCAAAGTTTAAGAATACTGTCATTTTAGCATGTTCTTTAGTCTTGTCAACATATCTAATCCAGAGTAGGGAGCTCGTCGCCAGTTTGATGCATTTCTTTCACTTGCTCCTGGGTTTCTTTGTCTATCTCCACCTGCTTGTCGAATAATTCGGTAGCATGGCTGAATAGATTTTCCACCCGGCCTACCCTGGCTAATCCGGAAGCCAGTAACGTTAGCGAGACTTCCTTCCCTCTTCGGGGGTAATCACCCATTCTGACTACTGCTTTGGGAGCCCGCTCTTGCAACAGAGTCGCCACCTCTTCTATGGCGCTCAGGGTAATAGTTCCTCGGGGGGCGGTGAGCAGGACCAGGATTCTCCTGGCCTCTGCCAGGTCAACTGATACCGACAGGTTGCTTATGGCTTTGTCCAGAGCTCCGGCTACGGAACCGTGTTCCTTGGCTTCCTCCCGGAAGTGCGATTTGTTAAGGCGGCGGAAGGTGCCCAGTTGAATCTGCCCCCTGCCGATAGAGGTGATGCCGTCCAGGGTCTGTTTGATATCGCCGGCATCCAGCACTTTGCTGCCCAGGTATTTTAGCCTTTTCTCCTCACCGGCGCAGAAAAGGTCGTAGAAATTATTAACGAACTCGATGTTTATCTGGTACAGATTTCGGGAGAAGCTGTTGTCCCGGCGGGCAAACCGTTCGTTATCAATCAGGAAAGTGGCGTCAGCGTACCGGCTGACCGTTTTTAAACAGGTGGCGGTATTGGTCACGGCATAGGAAGTAAGCCCGTTTTCTTCGTAGCCAAAGGGGAGCACTACGGCGGCGTAGACCGGCTTCTCTATCCTTTCCTTGAGTGTCTTGACCACCCAGCCGATGGAGCCGGAGCCGGTGCCCCCGCCGCCGCTGGCGATGGCCAGAATGGCATCGGTTTCGTGGAATTTTCTGGAGTCAATGATGTTATCGGTGATGACCGAGTGACTTTCCCGGATAATCTTGGCGGCATCGACATTCATCTTGCCCACACCGTGGCCGAAAGTCCTCACCCCGCCGACGACAATCCGGTGGTGCCGGTCGGTGGGGATATGGCGGAAGCCGCCCAAATCGGCTTCATCGGTGTTAACGGCGAAGGCATCGGTTAGAATTTCAATCCGCCGGGTAAAGAGTGACCGGGCGTGACTGTTTAGGGCATAAAATTGGTCAGCGATGTTACAACCACACTGTCCAAAACCTACAACGACTATTTTCATCGTCCACCTCGCAAAGGGGAATAGTGTTCTATTTTAGACACGGTTGGCCTATATTGTCAATTCCCACCTTGGTACTGCTACTTACCCTTTCCCACCACATATTGTGCCAGGTCGGCCAGGCGGCAGCTGTAGCCCCATTCATTATCATACCAGGACAGCACCTTGACCATGTTGCCGGCGATGACCATGGTGCTCGGGGCATCAACTATTGAGCTTGCCGGGTTGCCCCTGAAGTCCATGCTGACCAGCTCTTCCTGGCAGTATTCCAGTATGCCTTTTAAGCTCCCGGCGGCGGCTTTTTGGAAGGCCTGGTTGACCTGTTCTGCGGTGACCTCTTTTTTAAGGTCGCAGACCAGGTCGACCACCGAGACGGTTGCCGTCGGCACCCGGAAAGCCAGGCCGTGGAGCTTGCCTTTTAGCTCGGGGATGACCTGGGTTACCGCCCGGGCGGCGCCGGTGGTGGTGGGGACGATATTCAGGGCAGCCGCCCGCGCCCGGCGGGGGTCGCTGTGAAAGGTATCCAGCAGCCGCTGGTCGTTGGTATAGGAGTGGATAGTGGTCATCAGGCCTTTCTCAAAGCCGAAGCTCTGGTACAGTACCTTGACCACCGGGGCGATGCAGTTGGTGGTGCAGGAGGCGTTGGAGATAATATTATGCTTTTGGGGGTTATACTGCTCTTCGTTGACGCCGAGGACGATGGTGATATCCTCGTTGCGGGCCGGTGCCGAGATGAGCACCTTTTTGGCTCCCCCTTTAAGGTGCGCCGCCGCTTTGGTGGCGTCGGTGAAGAGGCCGGTTGATTCCAGGACTACCTCTACCCCCATGTCCCCCCAGTTGATATTAGCCGGGTCGCGCTCCGCAAGAACCTTTATCGGCTTGCCGTCAACCATGATGCTGTCATCGGCGGCTTTGACCTCGCCGGGGTAGGGGCCGTAGGTGCTGTCCCATTTAAGCAGGTGGGCGTTGATTTTGGCATCAGCCAGGTCGTTAACGGCGGCTACCTCCAGTTCGCCTTTGTGGTACTGGTTGACCGCCCTGAGGGTTAATCGTCCCACCCGCCCGAAGCCGTTAATGCCGATTCTGGTTGCCATGTCTATACCTCCTGGAGCGTTTTATTCCTCCGCCGACTGCGCTGGAGCATATCGAGGAAGGCTTCGACCCTGGTCTTGAGGTGATGGGTCAGCAGAAATTCGTCGTTGCCTTCCAGGGTCAGGATGGGCAATTTTAACATGTCTCTAAATATAATATCACCGATGCCGCGGTGGCAGAAAGCCTGTACATAGTGGATGACCCCGTCCACACGGCGCTTTTTTATTTCGGCGGTGATGTCTTCTAGTCTATCATATATGGAGTAGGGATAGGTATAGTTTGAATATTGTTCGGCCAGGGAGGTGCCGGGGCGGGGCATGGCGAACTGGCGCTGGACCTCGTTGAAGACAACCCTTGCCCCCATGGTTTCCATATATCTATAGAGGTCCTGGCCGTAGACCGAGGGTACCCCGATATAGGCTATTCTTAACCAGTCCGCCGGATAAGGCGGGCGCTTGAGGCACTTTGCCACCAGTTCTTTCAGCTCTTTTCGGTACCTATGATAGTCCTGATTAAAGTCCGAGGTGGAAACCAGCCAGAGGTGGTTTTCCATCCCGCTGGCCACACCCTGTTTCCAGGTAAGCTCGTCCAGTTTTAGCGCCAGCCGGCGGCAGGATTTAAGTTCCTGCCTGACCTGTTCGGCGGCGTCCAGGGTGGTATTTAAACTTTCTGCCAGCGCTTCCAGAGCATTTTGCATTTTGCGGGCATCCGGTCTGTCCGGGTAGGCGAAGGGTATGGTCTTGATTCCCTTAAGTTTTAGCACCTCCATGAGCATGATGGTGTTGGAGCAGTCGCCGGTGGTGACGCAGAGGACGGTGTCGATTTTATGCTCCATGCATGCCCCGTAGATGCCCTTAATCCAGCTGCAGCAGTTTAAGGGGAAGCCGGCCCGTTCGGCAATATTTATTAATCTTTCCGGGTTGGGGTCGGTGATAAAGACATTATTGAGGTCTACCGGCTGGTAGCCGGCGGCTAATAATATTTCTATTGGCACGGTGGTGGTAATGCCTATTCTATTCATTTTTCTTTGCTTTTTGGGGCAGGCGGTAGTAGCGGACATCGTCCCGGTTGAACCTTTCCAGCTCTCCCTTAGCCCTCATCGCTTCCAGGTGTGCCGCTGTTTCCAGTATGGCTATTCTCCTGTCCCAGGTGCCCAGCTTGTGCCAGCCGACTCCTTTAATATCGTGCAGCCAGGTAATCTCGGTGGTCAACTGGAAGGCCGTCTTGGATTCGTAGCCGAGGGCGCCCATGATTTCGGCGTTCCTCATCCGGTGGTGCAGGATAATGCCCTCAATCCTGTCTTTGAATTCGGTGAAGGGCTGCTCGTGGCCGGGCAGGACTAAATCTACCTCCAGCTTTTTTAGCTGGTTTAGCGAGTCCAGATAGTCGCCCAGCGGGTTGGAGCCCGACTGCGGGTGTATGCCGACATGGGGGGTAATTCTGGGCAGGATGTGGTCTCCCGAAAACAGTATTTTCTTATCAGGCTCGTAGAGGCAGATGTGCCCCGGCGCGTGCCCCGGCGTGGGTATGACCTCGAAGTTGAAATCGCCGACAGTTATGGTCTCGCCGCCGTAGAGGATGGTGTCGGGCAGGGCGGGGGTGACGAACTTCAGCATCGGCAGGGAAGCCTTCTGGAGCTCTGCCAGGCGGTCCGGCGGCACCCCGTTAGTGTGCAGCCAGCTGCCCAGTTCCTTGAGGAGTTCGTCCATGCTGACGTACCTGGTTTCGATAAAGTCCTTTTCCAGCTGGTGGAAAGCCAGGGTGGCGCCGAAAAGATTCTTCAGCTTACCGGCCAGGCCGTAGTGGTCGGGGTGGGCGTGGGTGACCACTATCCGGTTAATCTCTTTGCCGTCGACGCCGCCGTCGGCAAGCTGTTTTTTGAGGGAGTTAAAGGCATCTTTGGTATTCCAGCCGGTGTCGATGAGGAGATAGCCGTCATCCCCTTTGACCAGGTAGGTATTGATATGGCTTAAGAAAGTGATGGGTAAAGGCAACGGCATACGATGGATACCCGGTGTGACCTCAATCATATCTCACCTGCGGTTCTAGCGGTCAAAGGCTTCCGTGCCGGCGAAGGTAGCGTCTTCCCCCAGCTCTTCTTCAATACGGAGCAGTCGGTTGTACTTGGCGGTGCGCTCGGAGCGGCAGGGGGCGCCGGCTTTGATTAAGCCGGTATTTAAGCCCACCGCCAGGTCGGCGATGGTGGTGTCTTCGGTTTCGCCGGAGCGGTGGCTTACCACCGCCTTCCAGCCGGCAAGCTGCGCCATCTCGACGGCGGCTATAGTTTCGGTGAGGGTGCCAATCTGGTTTGGCTTGATAAGAATGGCGTTGGACGCCTTCAGCTTGATGCCCTTGCTTAAGCGGTTGACATTGGTAACATAGAGGTCATCGCCCACTAGCAGGACTTTATCGCCCAGCTTTTCGGTCATCAGCTGCCAGCCGGCCCAGTCGTCCTCCGCCATGCCGTCCTCAATGCTGATAATAGGGTACTGCGATACCCATTTGACATAATATTCTACCATCTCCCGGCTGGTGAGGGAGACGCCTTCCTTAGCCAGGACGTATTTCTTGTTCTTATAGAATTCGCTGGCGGCGGGGTCCAGGGCGATGAAGCAGTCTTTGCCCGGCTTATATCCCGCCTTTTCTATGGCGGCCAGCACCGCTTCCACCGCCTGGCTGTTGGAGGGCAGGGTGGGGGCAAAGCCCCCCTCGTCGCCGACGTTGGTATTAAGCCCCCTGTCTTTGAGGACTTTTTTGAGCGCCTGATAGACCTCGGCGCCCATCTGCATTGCCTGGCTGAAGCTGGCTGCCCCTGCCGGCACCACCATGAACTCCTGCAGGTCGGTTGAGTTGGCGGCGTGCCTGCCGCCGTTTAATATATTTAGCATTGGCACGGGCAGGGTGAAATTTTCCCCGCCTAGGTGGCGGTAGAGGGGCATATTAAGGAAATTGGCGGCGGCGTGAGCCACCGCTAAAGACGCTCCCAGTATGGCATTTGCCCCCAGCCGCGATTTGTTGTCGGTGCCGTCAAGCTGTATGAGGTTGTGGTCTATCGTTGTCTGGTCGGTGGCCGGCGTGCCGATTAGTTCCGAGGCGATGACCTCGTTGACATTGGCTACCGCCTTGAGCACCCCCTTGCCGCCGAAGCGGGACTTATCGCCGTCCCTGAGCTCCACCGCTTCGTGTTTGCCGGTGCTTGCCCCGGAGGGCACCGCCGCCAGTCCTATGGTGCCGCCAGCCAGTTCGACCTCGACCTCCAGGGTGGGATTGCCCCTGGAATCTAAAATTTCCCTGCCGGTGACCCTTTCTATGGTTGGCACTTTATTTCTCCCTCTTTTTGGAGGCTAGTTTAAGGGCTTTATCCACCGCCTCGGCGGGGCTCTGCGCCGGAATTATGGCGCCGTCCTCTTTGCCGTTGCGGGATATCGTCCAGGTGCCCAGACCGATAACCGGGGTGCCGCCTTGCAGGGCGTAGCTTATCTCGGATAAAGTGCCGTAGCTGCCGCCGACGGCGATAACCGCCCCTGCCGACCTGACCACGGCGATATTGCGGGCGTAGCCCATGCCGGTGGCGATGGGAATCTGCACGTGGGGGTTGGCGGCACGGCTGTCATCGCCGGGGAGGATGCCGATGGTGGTGCCCCCCTCGGCGCTGGCTCCGCGGCAGGCGGCTTCCATTACTCCGCCCAGCCCGCCGCACACCAATATGGCGCCGCGCTTTGCCAGCTCTTTGCCGACCTCTTCAGCTAGCCCGGCTTCTTTTTTGGTGCACTGCCCGCCGCCGATGACGGCGATGGTTTTCTTATCTGCCATGTATAGCGATTATAGCACCTGAGGCTGGGCTGGGCAAAGGGGAGTTTTAGAAATCGTTTTGCGTCCCACCCTCCCGCCCTTCAGAGGTTAGACCTCTAAAAGCTTTTAGTGGGGGGTAATTCCGCATCCCTGACCTGTTTTGCGGGTGTTTTTCTTCCCACCCTCCTGCCCTATATAGGTGAGACCTTTATCACACTTTTTTTGGGGGGGGGTTAGAAGCGCAGCTTTTGAGGGTGGGAGGGTATGGGAAAATTAAGAACCGTTTTCAGGGGGTTGGGTAAAGATAAATAATACCTAATTAAACTTATTCATTGCCGGTGTCAGTCCCTCGGTGAGCAGGCAGACAATTGCCTCTCTCACCCGGGGTATGACTGAAGAGATTACCTCTTTTTCCGGTGGGGTAAAATCGCTGAGGACATATGCGATGATGTCGTCCTCGGTGGGGCTGGGTTTAGCGGGCCGCCCGATGCCCACCCGGAGGCGGGTGAACTCCCGGGTGCCCAGCGCTTCGATAATGGAGTTAATGCCCTTGTGTCCCCCGGAGCCGCTGCCGGAACTTATGCGGATTTTAGCCGGGGGCAGGTCAAGGTCGTCATGGATGACCAGCAGGTCTTTGGGGCTGACCTTAAAGCTGCGCACCAGGCGGCTTACCGATTTGCCGCTGTTGTTCATAAAGGTCTGGGGGCGCGCCAGCACCACCTTATTTCCCGCTACCGCCCCCGTGCCGATGCGCGCCAGCCCTTTTTTGTGGTCGAACTTTATCCCCTGACTGCGGGCGAAGTACCTGAGGCAGATAAAGCCGATATTGTGGCGGTTACCGGCGTAAGACCGCCCCGGGTTACCCAAGCCGACGATTAGTTTCATTTCAGGCTTTACGCTCCAGGAGACGAAGGAGTTCCTTTTCATCGATTTGCCTGGTGCCCAGCTCCTGAGCACGTGTGAGCTTATTGCCGCCGGGGTCGGCGCCGACGACAAGATAGTTTGTTTTTTTGGTGATATTATCCTTGGTAGTGCCGCCCAGGGCTTTTATCCTGTTTTCCGCCTCCTGGCGTGAAAAGGCTTCCAGCCGGCCGGTAACGACGAACTCCTGCCCTGCCAGCGGTAGTTTTTCGGTTTTGACCTCTTCTTCCAGCCTGACGCCGGCGCCCTTTAAGCGCTTGATGATTTTCTTGTTTGTTTCTTCATGGAAGAAGGCGACGATGCTATCGGCAATCTTGGGGCCGACGGCTTCTATTTCCATGAGTTCTTCCCTGGAGGCCTCGGCCAGCGCCTCGATGCCGTGAAAGCGGCGGGCTAAAATTTCGGCGGTCTCCGAGCCGACGTGGCGAATCCCTAAGGCAAAGATGACCCTGTCCAGCGGCCTGCTTTTGCTCTTTTCGATGGCGGCTAGCATATTGTCTACGCTTAGCTCCGCCATACGCTCTATGTTGAGCAGCTGTTCCCTCTTGTTTTTGAGGTCATAGAGGTCAGCCACGTTTTTGACCAGCCCCTCTTCAAACAGCATGGCGCTCTGCGATTCGCCGATGCCCCTGATATCCATCGCCCCCCTCGAGGCGAAATGCTCCAGCCGCTCGTGCATCTGGGCGGGACAGGAAGCATTACTGCAGTAGTACATGACCTCGCCTTCGGGGCGGATGATGCTTTCCTGCCGGCACGATGGGCAGACGGTATTGCCTTTAGCGTTTTTGGGCAGTTTTTCCAGCAGGCTGAACTCCTTTTCTTTGCCGCTGCGCTTGGACTTGATTGGGCCAACCACCTCCGGTATGACCTCTCCCGCCCGCCGCACGATGACGGTATCGCCGATGCGGATGTCCTTGCGCCTGATATCGTCCTCGTTGTGCAGGGCGGCCTGCTTGACGGTTACCCCGCCCACGGAGACTGGCTCCAGGACGGCGTAGGGGTTGAGGGTGCCGGTGCGGCCCACGCTGATTTCGATGCTTTTTAAGATGGTGGTGGCTTCGACGGCGGCGAACTTGTAGGCTATAGACCACCTCGGCTCGCGGCCGACGTCCCCCAGCCGTTCTTGTAAGTCAAGCTGGTTGACCTTGGCCACGACGCCGTCGGCTTCATAGCGCAGGCTCTCCCTTTTTCCTTCCGAGCTGTGGTGAAATTCGGCGACCTGCTCGATTGTGCTAAGAAGCCGGTTATTGGGGTTGATTTTGAAGCCGAGTGACTTTAGATAGTCCATGGTTTCCCAGTGGGTGGGTGGGGTGGCTTTGCCATCCGCCCAGCCCAGCATGTAGATATAGATATCCAGCGGGCGTCTGGCGGTAATGCGTGGGTCAAGCTGGCGCACCGAGCCGGCGGCGGCGTTGCGGGGGTTGGCGAAGAGGGGCAGCCCTTCCTTGGCGCGCTCACGATTGAGTTTTTCAAAGCCGGCCCTGGGCAGAAAGACCTCGCCGCGGACTTCGAAGCGGGGTGGGGCGTCCCTGGGCACGGAAAGGGGGATGCTCCGGACAGTTCTAAGGTTCTGGGTAATATCCTCGCCGCGCATGCCGTCTCCGCGGGTGGCCCCGGTGGCGAGCTTGCCGTCGATATAGGTCAGCGCCACCGCCAGGCCGTCAATCTTGTGCTCGCAGGCAAAGTTGAACTTCTCGCCGTCGAGCAGCTTTGAGATGCGATTATACCATGCCTCCAGCTCTTCGTTGGAGAAGGCGTTGCCCAGCGACAGGAGGGGGAGGGGGTGTTCAACAACGCCGAAGGCTTCCACCGGCGCCGCCCCCACCCGCTGGGTGGGGGAATCGGGGGTCAAAAACCGGGGGTATTTTTCCTCCAGCCCTTGCAGCTCCCTCATTAAGGCATCATATTCGGCATCGGCGACCTCGGGGTCGTCCAGAACATAATAGCGGTAGTTGTGGTGGTTAATTTCCGTCCTCAGCTTTTCGATTCTCTCTTTGGCTGGTTCCATAATGCTTGATTGCTATTATATTACATTTGGGCGGGTCTAACTACTATGGCTTAAGTATAGCAAAGCTGGTGGCTGGGCAAAAAGGGCTTTAGCCCGCTTACCTTAAAGGGTGGTGGGTGGGAAAAGATTTAAAACGGGGGTGGGGCCTTTCTTTCCGTTGATATCTCATAGGGCCAGGCGGCAATGCTGCCGTCCATGAATTTAATGTTTTTGAAGCCGGCGCCGTCCAGTATCCGCTGCGCCTGGTAGGCGCGCACGCTGCTGTGGCAGAAGATGACTATCTCGGCGTCTCTGGGCAGTTTATCAAGCTTCCGCCGGAGCTCCCTGAGGGGTAAGAGCCTGGACTGCGGCGCTTCTATGCGGAATGCTTCCCACTCACCCGGCGAGCGCACGTCCAGGAAGATAAAATCATCTCCGCTTTTGAGCTTATGCTCTACCTCCATAGGGGTCAGCGCTCTGGCGTAGCCCGACCGCTTGTTGCGGATGACGTTGGCGGCGTTGTGCAGCGGGTCCAGGGCGCTGTTGTAGGGTGGGGCATATGCCAGGTCGGTGTTAGCCAGGTCATCGGCGGTAGCGCTGAACGTGAGGGCGGTAGCCAGCACGTCAACCCGTTTGGCCGTTTCGCCCGGCCCCACCACCTGTCCACCCAGCAGCCTTTTGGTGGCTTTTTCCGCCACCAGTTTTACCATAATCTCCTTACCCTTGGGGTAGTAGGTAGCGTGTTCATAGCCGGGGACAAGGGAGGTTATTACCTCGTAGCCGGCTTTCTCCGCCTGCCACTGGCTCAAGCCCACCCGCCCCACGTTATAGTCGAAGACCTTGGCGATGGAGGTGCCCAGCACGCCGGGGAAGGTCTCATCGCCGCCGGTGATATTGGTGCCGATTACCCGGCCGTGTTTATTGGCCGTGGAGCCCAGCGGTGCCAGTATCTTCTGCCCGGTGACCATATGGACGTTTTCCACGCAATCCCCGCCGGCGTAGATATCGGGGTCGCTGGTCTGGAGGTGGGCATTGACGGCGACGCCGCCGGTGGCGCCGATTTCGAGCCCGGCGTCTTCAGCCAGCCCGGCATTGGGCTTTACCCCGATAGCCAGCAGTGCCAGGTCGGCTTCCAGCTCGGTTTTCTCGGTGATAACCCGGCTTACCCTGCCATCTTTATCCCCCTCAAAGCCGGTTAAACTCTGCCCGAGAAACAGCTTTACCCCATTTTGCCGCAGGTGTTTTTCCACATAGGCGGCTGATTCGAAATCAAGGAGGGCAGGCAGGACCCAGTCCAGGGCTTCGACCACGCTGACCTCCAGCCCCTGGGAAGCGAAAGCCTCAGCCATCTCCAGACCGATGAGGCCGGCACCGATAATGACCGCCTTTTTGATTTTACGCGGTGAGACTGAATCGCGGATTGCCTGTGCCTCCCCTATCTTGGAAAGGGTGAATATTCCGCTTAAATTCTTTCCTTTCAGGTCGGGCACCGCCGGCAGGCTGCCCGTTGCCAGCACCAGCCTATCGTATTCAATGGTTGAGGCCCGGTTCGTACCCAGGTTGAGAACCTCGACCCGGCGGTTTTTACGGTCTATAGCTACTGCCCTGGTGAGGGTTAGCACATCTATGTTCAGTACGTCTCTGAAGAAATCGCAGTCGCGCTGTATCAACTGCTGCCGGCTATCAATCACCCCCGAAACATAGTAGGGGAGGCCGCAGGTGGCCACCGATAGATTTTCTTCCTGCTCTATTATGGTTATCTGAGCCTGCTGGTCACAGCGGCGGGCCCGGGCGGCGGCTTTGGGGCCGCAGGCGGTACCACCGATAACAACTATTTTCTTCTTTTTCTCCATTTTTACCCTTCCCCCTTGTCTTTTTAAGTATAGCAGAGCTTGTAGCTGGGTAAAAGGTAAAAGGTTATAATGTACCTTGATAGAAACGGGGGTTGGTAAAATGAACTGGATTAAATGGGTCATCGTATCACTGGCTATTGTAGTTGTTGTAGGTATAGGTGGTTTTGCTGTTTACTACGTGTCTTATGCCATGGGTGATGCGGAAGGCTACGGCCGGGGGTATTCAACGGGACAGGAGCTCGGCTACAGCGCCGGTGAGCAGGACGGCTATAGCGAGGGCTATCTTTCCGGACAAGAAGAGGGCTATGACCAGGGTAAGGTTGAGGGCTACGACGAGGGTTATGACGAGGGTTATGACCAGGGTGTGGAAGACGGCATAGGCCACGGTTATACCTTAAGAGACCCCACCTGTGAAGAGGCGGTTGCTTTTATGGAAGAAGATAAGACCAGTGATAATGAATATAACGATGATGACTACGGGATCTATGTCTGCAGCCACTTTTCCCGGGATGTATGCAACAACGCCGAGGCCGAAGGGCTGCGCTGTGCTCTTGTCTACCTGATATTTCCCGATAGCGGGCATGCCATAATAGCCTTTGATACCATCGATGAAGGGATGGTCTATTTTGACGCCATAACCGATGAGAGGGCTAACCCGGAAATTGGCGAACGCTATTATAAGTGTATAGAGACTAAGCCCGGTTACTATTATACCGAGTCTGATTATGATGACACCATAATGGATATTCTGGTTACCTGGTAGCTAATCTTGTCCCTTTCTGGATTATAAGTTAAACTAGGTTAGCCTAATTCCCCCTGATAGAAAGAGGCAAACTTGGCTGAAATCCGTCCCTTCCGGGGAGTGCGTTATAACCAGGGGCTGGCTAAAGAGCTGGCTGACATTATCTGCCCCCCGTATGACGTTATTACTCCACAGCTGCAGCGGGAGCTCTATCACCGCAGCCCCTATAATTTCGTCCGCATTGAAGCCGGGCGGGAGTTACCCCAGGATACCAACACCGATAATAAATATACCCGTTCCGCGGCTACCTTGGAGCAGTGGTTAGCCGAGGGCGTCCTGGCGGCTGACCCGGCGCCGGCGGTATATATCCACGACCACTATTTCAGCCATGAGGGCAAGGAGTTCCGGCGCCGCGCTGTAATCGCCAGGGTCAGATTGGAGGAATGGGATAAGAAGGTAGTCCGCCCCCATGAGGGGGTGCTGGCCGAGCATAAGGGCGACCGCTTCAGCCTGCTCTGGGCGCTTAAAGCCAATACCAGCCCCATCCTTGCCCTGTTCGAGGACCGGGGGCAGCGGGTGGCTAGGCTGCTGGCCAGAGCCGGGGAGAGCCAGCCGTTAGCTAGTTTCAGCGAGTCTAATGGTGAAAGGCACGAGCTGCGGGCGGTTACTCAGCCCGATATAACCAGCCAGCTTGCCGGCTGTTTTGCCGATTCGCCGCTGTATATTGCCGACGGGCACCACCGCTACGAGAGCGCGCTGGCCTTCCAGCGGGAGAAGCGCGCCGATGTTTCGTCATCGGAGGGTGAGGCTTACAATTTCGTTATGATGGCGCTGGTGGACTTTGCCGACCCCGGTGTCCTGATTCTGCCGCCGCACCGGCTGGTGGGGGGCATACCCAGAGCCGCCCTGAGCCAGCTGGCGGCCAAGCTGAAGTCTTTATTCGATATCGAGGAACTGCCGCTTGATGCGCCCGATGTCTGGGGTAAAGTCGACCAGCTGCTTGCCGCCGGGGGCAAGGATGAGGTTAGATTCGCCCTTTTCGGGCTGGACGAAAACCGCCTGCTGATACTGAAGCTGCGCGATTTTGCTGCCGCCAGCCAGATGATACCTTACTTCCACTCCGAGATGTATAAGAAGCTGGATGTCAGCGTGCTGGACCATGTGATACTGGAGGAGTTGCTGGGGCTGGGCAGCGGTGGGGAGGGGGCTGTGCTTGACTTCAGCTACGAGGGGCAGGATGCCGTTAACCGGGTGCTGGAGCAGGAGTACCAACTTGCCTTTCTATTGAGGCCGATTAAGCCGGAGGTAATCAAGGCGGTTGCCGACGCCGACGACCGTATGCCGAGAAAATCCACCTATTTTTACCCCAAGGCGCCGGCGGGGTTAGTGCTATATCGGTTGGTTTAGCATTCTCTAGCCGGCGTTAAGTAGACTGTATATAACGTCGCTTGCCCACTCTTATAATATCACCTTTTTGAACAGTATAATTCACGTTTTTAGCTCTTTCATCATTGATATATACACCACCCTGATCAATGAGACGCCTAGCTTCACTCTTACTTTTAGCTAGTTGGTTTTCAAAGAGATAATCCTGAAGACTCTTGCCTGACTTGGTACCTAGGGCTATCTCTTCCGGCACCTCTTTGCGCTGCACCGTTCTTTCAAAGTGCTCTTCGGCTTTGGCGGTGGTTTTGAGGTTATAGAGCTGGGTGATAATTTCCCGCGCCAGCCTTTTCTTGAGCGTCATGGGGTTGGCGGCGGGGTCATCGAGTTCCTTTTTGAACTCCTTTAGCTCCGCGTCGGGGACATCGGTCAGGAGTTCAAAGTAGTTCAAAAGCAGGCTATCGGGGACGGACATCGACTTGCCGTATATCTGTTCCGGGGCTTCGGCGACGCCGATATAGTTGCCCAGGCTCTTGCTCATCTTCTGGCTGCCGTCGGTGCCCACCAGCAGGGGGACCATAAAGCACTGCTGGGGAGGCTGGCCGACCATGGACTGGAGCTCTCGGCCCACCAGGAAGTTAAATTTCTGGTCGGTGCCGCCGAACTCGACATCGGATTTAATTGCCACCGAATCATATGCCTGGAGGAGGGGGTAGAGCAGCTCGGTGATGGCGATGGGTTTCTCGGCTTTATAGCGGGCGCTGAAGTCATCTCTGGCCAGAAATTGAGCCACGGTGAACTTGCTGGTGAGCTTGATTATATCGCTTAAGTCGAATTTGCCGAACCACTCGCTCTGCCACCTGATTTCGGTCTTTTTCTTATCGACTATCTTGAAGAACTGCTGCATGTAGGTTTCGGCGTTGGCTTTGACCTGCTCCAGGGTCAGCATGGGGCGGGTGACCGACATGCCGCTGGGGTCGCCGATCTGCGCCGTCCAGTCGGCGACGATGAGGACAATCTGATGCCCCAGCTCCTGGAACTGGCGCAGCTTGCGCAGGGCTACCATGTGACCTAAATGGATATCGGGGAAGCTGGGGTCAAAGCCCTCCTTCAGGCGCAGTTTCTTGCCGGAGCGCAAGAGCGCCCTCATCTCTTCTTCGACGATGATTTCCGCCACCCCGCGTTTCAGCACAAAATCGATATCTGGATTGGTCATGGCTTAACTTTCACCTCTGGTTTTTAACATGGCTTTGCCCTGTTTTATGTCTTGGGCTATCTGTTCCTTTAATTGTTCTGCCGTATCGAACTTTTTCTCGTCACGGAGGCGCCCGATGATATCTATTGCCAGCTCGTGACCGTAGAGGTCGCCGTTATAGTCGAGAAGGTAGGCCTCTATCAATTGCTCGCCGCCGCCAAAGGTGGGGCGGCTGCCGATGTTGGTCATTGCCGGGTATGCTTTGCCTTCGATATAAGCCCGGCAGGCATAGACACCTCCGGTGGGGAGAGCCTGCCCCGGCGCTACCTCCAGATTAGCGGTGGGGAAGCCCAACTCCCAGCCGCGCCTGTCCCCGGTAACCACCCGTCCCTGCAGTCTAAAGGGGCGTCCCAGCAGCTTACGCGCCCGTTTCATATCGCCTTCAGCTAACGCTTTTCTGATGGCGGTGCTGCTGGCAATCTCGCCGTCTATGGTCATCGGGGGCACCACCGTCACGCTAAAAGCCATCTCCCTGCCCAGCCGGCGCAGGGTTTCAATATCGCCCTGGCGGTCTTTGCCCAAAGAGAAGTCGGGCCCGACCACCAGCCCCTTCATCTTGAGGAATTCTTTGAGTAACTTTAGAAATTGTTTCGGGCTCAAATCAGCCAACTGGGGGGTAAAGGGGAGGGGTATGACAATATCAACGCCTTCATCCTGAAGCAGGGCGAGCCTCTGTTCAATGCCGGTAAGGGAGGGCAGTCTGGTTCGGGGGGAAAGCACCTCCTGGGGGTGCTGGCTGAAGGTTATCACCCCGCTTAAATAACCCTGCTTGCGGGCAAGCTCTTTTAGCCTGGAAATAAGGTGTTTGTGCCCCAGGTGCACCCCGTCGAAGACGCCGATGGTTAATAGTATGTCCTTTTGGGGGGTAAGCCTGCCCATCTCTTGCTCTATCGACATAGCTTTTTATACTAGCATACCCCTATATTAGCGTCAAACGAGGCAGGGGGATTGCCTGGTTTTTAGAGGGCGTTTTGCTTCCCACCCTCCCGCCCTACAGAGGTTAGACCTCTTTAAAGTTCCTTAAAGGGGAGGTAACCCTTCCATATAAGGGTGGCCGGGTGGGTAAAGATAAAAAACGGGGGTGGGTTGCTGAGCAAATAACTAAGCGGATGAGGTTAATAAATAACTTTTTTATGCTATACTTGGCTTGAGCCAGCGTAGCTCAGGGGTAGAGCAGCGGTTTCGTAAACCGCCGGTCGTCAGTTCGAATCTGACCGCTGGCTCCAGTTTTTGAAGCTATTTCTTGGTTACGATCGTCTTATCTACAGGTGAGTTTTTTAGTTTTGCTAATAATTTGCTAATAGACCTTTTCATTAGCCTCATTTTCATGCCTTACTCTATCAGCCATTTCATTATACCTGGGACTTAATGCCTCGTCAAAGCGCCGGGCTGCGGCTTCTTGAAGTCCCGGGGCGACATGGCTATAGAGGTCTAGCGTTGTTGAGATAGTGGCATGGCCCAGTCGCTCTTGTACTATCTTCGGATGCACATTCTGTTTTAAGAGGAGTGAGGCGTGGGTATGCCTTGCATCATGCAATCTGAAATGCTTCAGGCCAGCATGTTCTACTATCTTAGTCCAAGCATGGCTTATCGTATCCGGTAGTAACGGCTTCCCGTCAAAATGGCTGAATACTAGGTCATCATCCTTCAACGGTATCCCCAACATGGCTCTAGTTGCTTCTTGATTTTCTCTATACTTCCCCAGCATCAGGGCAGTGGACGGCGTTAAGGCTATCATTCGGCGTCCCTTAGCTGTTTTTGGGGCTCTAAATATTATGCTACCATCCCTCAGGTGATGAAGAGAGCGGGAAATGTGCACTTGGTAGAAGATCAAATCCACATCCTGCCAGCGCAAGGCCAGTAATTCACTTCGCCTCATTCCCGTAAAAAGGGCCATGTAGAATAAGGGATAATGAAGCGTCTTTTTAGCAGCTTCAAGAAAAGTCTGCGCTTCCTCTTCATTCATAGTTTGCATATCGGAACGCTGGGGGCGTGGGGCAGTAACCGCCTCGGCCGGATTCCGACTCACGAGTCCCCACTTTAAGGCCATTTTTAGGGCACGGTGAAGACACGTGTGATGGTGAGAAACCGTTGTCCGGCTTAGGCCGCCCTTATTGTCACAGCGGCCACCTGATAGTTTTTCAGAGTAATATTGCTGAAGGTGTTCAGGTTTTAGCTGTGTTAGTGGTATATTACCGAGAGAAGGGATAAGGTGCTGGCGTACAATGGATTCGTAACCTTCAGCCGTCCTAGGAGCTAGATTAGGCCAAGCATAGTCCTTTAGCCACTTCTCCAAGTAATCGGCAAGGGTAGTCTTACCCGGCTTAACAAAAGTCCCATTATCAATCTGGTGAAGCATTTCTGCTAGGCGCTTTTCAGCATCCTTCTTTATCCCCTTTACACTCACCCATTGATACTTATACTTGCCAGTATTGTCCCTCCCCATGCTGATAGCAATAGAATAGCTATCCTTACCCCTTTTTTCAATATGTCCTCTCATTTTTGTACCTCCTCGGGTTTAACTTCAGTAATTTCATCAGCAGCTTTTCCGATTGCTTCCATTATCCTCCTTTTTTCTTCCGGTGTTCTTTCTTTTTGAACCGGACCCTTGAAAGAAGGAAGGTACTTCATACACAAATTCAAATAATTTGTGTAGTCTCTCTGTGCGTCCTTAGGCTGCGCTAAATAAATAGGCGTTAGAACCCAAATTTTCGATTTCTCGGGTTCGCCTTTTGATTGAAATAAATCTAAGTCTAATTCGAACGTTTCAAAATCTTTTAGATTACCGTGTTTGATTTGGTATATTTGCTCCATCGTACTATATTCGTAAACCCACCAAAGAAGCCACCAAGTGATGTTGGGAGGCTCTTTGCCTTCATTCAAAGTCAATATTGTGGGGTATAACCTTGATACCCATATTGCTTCGCGTCTGCTCATAGGCGTAAGTCTCTGCTCCATCCAATATATTTGCATTTTTAACAGTATTGTTAAAGAGCCTGGGGAAAGCGGGAA
>Ga0307431_1000206_pt1 | contig 45455 bp, 59 predicted proteins | sample SalMarWE160170MG_FD_202155 | JGI IMG/M metagenome (GOLD analysis project Ga0307431, IMG submission 202155) | Salt marsh sediment microbial communities from the Plum Island Ecosystem LTER, Massachusetts, United States - WE1603-170 | ecosystem: Environmental > Aquatic > Marine > Intertidal zone >...
TTGTCACGAAAATAACTAAATAGAGAAATTGAAAATTAATTTTGGTGTTCCTTTAAGATGGCAAAAAAGAAAGCTGCTGTAGTTGAAGAAGAGATAAAACCTAAGTTGAGGATAAAACTTAGGGCTTATGACCATAAAGTAATTGATAATTCGGCAAAACAGATTATTGAGACAGCTTTGCGTTATGGAGCTGAAGTTTCGGGACCCGTTCCTTTACCAACCGAAATTCATAAATATACCGTCAATAGATCTTCTTTTATTCATAAAGATAGTCGAGAGCAATTTGAAATGAGAGTTCATAAAAGATTAATTGATATTCTAAATCCTAATCCAAAAGTAATTGATGCTTTGATGAGTTTAACCTTACCGGCCGGAGTAGACATTGAAATTAAAATGTAAGACAGCGATTAATGCGAATTTTGCTGATTAATGCTGACAAAACATTTACATTGATAAATTTTTATTATAGAATAAAAATGTTAAAGTTATTAAAATTTTAAAAATTTAGAATTTATTTAAATAGTCACGGATGAAAGCCGGGCTATTGCCCGGTTTTCGATTACCCGAGCCGCAGCGAAGGGTGGAGGAGAACAAATGTTCTTCGACTAGCGGCATAAATCAGTGGTAAAATGAAGTTTATATTAGGTCTAAAACTTGGTATGTCCCAGATGTTTGATGAAAAAGGAGATGTAATCCCGGTGACTTTAATTGAAGCCGGGCCCTGTCAGGTTACTCAAATAAAAACAAAGGAAAAAGATGGCTACGAAACTGTTCAGGTTGGCTTTAAAAAAATTGAAAAACAAAAAAAAATTAAAAAACCAATGAAAGGAAAAGAATTTAAATACTTAAGAGAGTTCAGGATTGGAAAAGAGGATAAATCCTCTTTTCCACCTTTCGCTGTGGCTCAGATAATTGACGTTTCAATTTTTAAAGAAGGCGATAGGGTAAAAGTAAGTGGAATTTCCAAAGGAAAAGGTTTCGCCGGGGGAGTCAAAAGATGGGGGTTTCACGGCAGACCAGCTACTCATGGAACAAAGCATGAATTAAGAACTCCGGGTTCAACTGGAAGTTCTTTTCCCGAAAGAGTAATTAAAGGAAGGAAAATGCCAGGCCGAATGGGATTTGAAAGAGTAACAGTTAAAAAATTAAAAGTAGCAAAAGTTGATAAAGAGAACAACTTATTAGCTATAAAAGGAGCGGTTCCCGGCAGAAAAGGAACTTTATTAGAAATTTATGAAAGTCACCGTTTATAACCAAGAAGGTAAAGAGGTAGGGACAACTTTACTTCCGAATGAGATTTTCGGTTTAAAAGTTAATCCTGATTTGGTTCATCAGGTAGTAGTGAGTCAGATGGCAAATCGAAGAGAAGTTATTGCTCATGCTAAAGGAAGGTCCGAAGTTCGGGGTGGTGGAAGAAAGCCTTGGCGGCAAAAAGGAACTGGCAGGGCTAGGGCAGGTTCGATTCGTTCTCCTTTATGGCGGGGAGGAGGAGTAACCTTCGGACCAACTAAAGAGAGAGTTTTTAAGAAAAAAATTAATAAAAAAATGCGCAAAATTGCCTTTTTCATGGTTTTATCAGCTAAAGCAAAAAATAATTTACTTTTAATTTTGGATAAATTAAGTTTGCCCGAAGCTAAGACAAAATTAATGACAAAATTTTTAGGGAAATTACCTTTTAAAAAAGGTTCTTGTTTGATAGCCTTACCCCAGGCGGATAAGACGATAATAAGAGTTACTAGAAATATTCCTAATGCCCAAACCATTGAAGCTCGGAATCTTAATACCCTGGATTTACTTTCTTTTAAATATTTAATAATGCCAAAAGAAACAATAAAAGTAATAAAAGAGACATTTCTAAAGTAATATGCCGCTTTTAGATATTTTTAAAAGGAAAAAGGAAAGAGAGGAAATTAAACCAGAAGAGAAGCCAATTAAAAAACCTAGGAAAAAACCAAAAGTAGTTAAAAAAGCTGAAGACTACTACCCGCCCACCACCCTTCCTACCAAAAAGAGGGCCCCAGAAAGGCCTTCTGAGATCGCCAGGCCAAAAGCAAAGAAAATAGGGGAGGCTTGGAGAGTTTTAAAAACTCCTCAGGTTACTGAAAAAGCTACTGGTTTGGTTGGTCAAAATCAATATGTTTTTAAAGTTTGGCCAAGGGCTAATAAAGTGGAAACAAAAAAAGCAATTGAAGACCTTTACGGGGTTGATGTTATATCGGTGAAAATTATTAAAGTTCCTAGAAAACGAAGGAGGTTAGGAAGGATATCTGGTTGGAGAAAGGGCTACAAAAAAGCCATCGTCAGAATAAAAGAGGGACAGAAAATTGAGGTGTTACCTCGATAATATGAAAAAAATATTAACTAAGAAAAAACCAGAAAAGAAGTTGCTCCTGGCTTTAAAGAAAAAAGCAGGTAGGGCTCGTTCTGGTAGAATAACTGTTCGTCACCGAGGTGGAGGGGTAAAAAGGCTTTATAGAATTTTAGATTTTGGGGAGGAGAAATTAGGAATTCCAGCTAAAGTCATTGCTTTAGAATACGATCCCAACCGATCTGCTTTTATTGCCCTTCTTCAATATCAAGATGGGGAAAAAAGATACAGATTGGCTCCCAAAGATTTGAAAATAGGAGATGAAATAGTAGCTTCAGAGAAAGCCGAAATCAAAATTGGAAATCGAATCAAACTAAAAAATATTCCAGTTGGAACTCAGGTGTTTAATATTGAGTTAGAGCCAGGGAAAGGAGGAAAATTGCAAAAAGCTGCAGGAACTTCAGCTAAAGTATTAGCTCAAGAAGAAAAATTTACCCATTTGGAAATGCCTTCGGGAGAAACCAGAAAAATTTCTCAAAACTGCTTCTGTACTATCGGTCAGGTTTCTCATCCTGAGCATCGTTTTGAAAGAATTGGAAAAGCTGGCACGCAGAGATTAAAAGGCTGGCGGCCAACCGTCCGGGGAACAGCAATGAACCCGCCTGATCATCCTCACGGAGGGGGAGAGGGAAGAAGCCCAACCGGATTAAAATATCCCAAAACTCCCTGGGGAAAGCCAGCCTTAGGCGTAAAAACCAGAAAGAAAAGAAAATGGACAGACAAATTTATCATTAAAACCAGAGCACATAAATGAAATTTATATGCTCGGTCGAGCACATAATGCCTTATGTGCTCTGAGAAGTAAGAAATAATATGGCTAGGTCTTTAAAGAAGGGTCCATTTGTTGACCAAAAACTTCTTGAAAAAATAAAAAAATTGAAACCGAGGGCGAAAGAAATCATTAAAACTTGGTCGAGAGCTTGCACCATTACTCCCGAGATGGTTGGTTTTACTTTCGGAGTTCATAATGGCCGCGAATTTATACCAGTTCAAGTGACTGAAGATATGGTTGGTCATCGTCTTGGTGAATTTTCTCCAACCACAAAGTTTTCCCGTCATGGTGGGAAAATGCAGAGGGAGTTAGAGGCAAAAGCAACTACAGGGGAAGCCGAAAAACTTAAGACTATAACCCCTCCACCGCCCTCCCGCTAAAGCGGGCCCCCAAATATGCCAGTAATTGCTAAATTAAAATATTTGAGAATTGCTCCCCGAAAAGTTAGATTAGTGGCTGATTTAATTCGGGGAAAAAGAATTGAGGAAGCTCAAAATATTTTAAATTTTAAAGTTAAAAAAGCCGCCCTACCTTTGTTAAAACTTTTGCGTTCAGCTACGGCTAATGCTAAAAATAATTTTCAGCTAGATGAATCAAATCTTTATATCGCAAAAATTTTAGTTGATGAAGGTCCAAAGTATAAAAGATGGCGAGCTCGATCTAGAGGAAGAGCTGATGAAATTCAGAAAAAGACTTCCCATGTTACCGTTATTCTTGACGAAATTGTTAAAAAACCCAAAAAAGTTAAAAAAGTGAAAAAAGTAAAGAAAGCTCGAGAAGTTCCCCCCGAAGAAAAACCTTCGGTTTCCTACGGGGCAGGCAAAGTCGAAAAGCCAAAATTAAAACCTGAAATCGAGATAAAAAGACCGAAAATTGAAAGAGGTATAAAAAGAATATTTAGACGCAAAGCGTTTTAATAACTACCACAGCCCCACCCTCCACCCATCAAAGGTAACAAATACATAATATGACCCATAGGGTTCATCCAAAAATATTTAGAATAAAGGAAATTACTGACTGGGATTCTCGAGGATTTTATCGAAAAAAGCTTCCTCAATATTTGGAAGAAGACTTTAAAATTAGAGAATTTTTAAGAAAAAAATTGGGGAGAATAGGAGTAGAAAAGATTGAAATTGAGAGATTTCCGGGGAAAATAAATATTACTATTTCTTCAGCCCGTCCTGGTCTGATTATTGGTCGGGGAGGAGGAGGTGTGGAAGAGTTAAAAAGGGATTTGGAAGCCATCCTCAAACCATCGGCCAAAGGGGACGCCACCCACCCACTACCCAGGCGCGAATTAAAGTTGGAAATTAGAGAAATTAAAGATCCCTGGTCTTCGGCTTCCTTATCTGCTCAATGGATTGCTCAACAAATCGAAAAGAGAATTCCTCACCGACGGGTTTTGAAACAGGTTTTGGATAAAATTTTAGCGGTTAAAGGAATAGAAGGCGGCAGGGTAGAGGTAGCCGGTCGCCTAAGGGGGGCAGAGATTGCCCGCAGGGAATGGCTAAAGCGAGGAAGATTACCTCGCCAAACCATACGAGCTAACATAGACTATGCTACAGCCCGAGCTTTCTGTACTTACGGAGTAATCGGAGTAAAAGTTTGGATATATAAAGGAGAGAAATTTTAATTATGGCTATATTGATGCCGAGAAAAGTTAAACATCGAAAGTGGCGAAAGGGGAGATCAGAAGGAAAATCCTCTCGAGGAACCGAGATTGCTTTTGGTTCCTTCGGTTTAAAAAGTTTGGAGGCTTGTTGGATTAGTGCTCGCCAAATAGAAGCCAGCAGAAGAGCAATTATTAGATATTTAAAGCGAGGGGGGAAACTCTGGATTAGAATTTTTCCACAAAAACCAGTAACTAGGAAAGGAACCGAGATCCCCATGGGTGGAGGGAAAGGAAGCGTCGATCATTATGTTTTTCCAATAAAGCCAGGAAGAATTATCTTTGAAATAGAAGGATTAAAAGAAGAAGTAGCCAAAGAAGCCTTTAGAAGGGCAGCTGATAAATTACCAATTAAAACTAAGTTTGTTAAAAAATGACGAAAGTGAGTGAATTAAGGCAAAAATCAAAAGAGGAACTTCAAAAAACACTCAAGGATGATCGGGAAAAACTAAGGCAATTACGTTTTGATTTAGCAGCTGGCAAAGTAAAAAATGTTAGAGAAGTTCGTAAAATCAAAAAAGATATTGCGAGAATATTAACTTTAAAGAAATAAGAACCTGCGAAGCAGAACCTTGAATGCTCCGCATTTAAGAACCTGCGAAGCAGAACCTTGAATGCTCTGCATTTAAGAACCTGCGAAGCAGAACCTTGAATGCTCTGCATTTAAGAACCTGCGAAGCAGAACCTTGAATGCTCCGCATTTAAGAACCTGCGAAGCAGAACCTTGATTTTCGCTTCGCTCAAATTAATATGCCAAAAAGACAACTTACCGGAACAGTTATTTCCAATAAAATGCCAAAAATGGTAGTGGTTAAAGTTGAAAGGATCAAAGAACACCCTCGATATAAAAGAAGATACAAGACGCATAAGCACTACAAGGCCCACCTAGAAAAGGGAGAATATCATGCAGGCGATAAAGTTGTTATCGAAGAGTGTAGGCCAATATCAAAGGATAAAAAATGGAAAGTAATTAAGAAACTATGATTCAGCCAAGAACAATGTTAAAAGTAGCAGATAATACTGGAGCAAAAGTTGTCCAATGCTTCCAGGTTTTGGGTAGTAGCGGTAAAAGATATGCTCAAATCGGAGATTGCATCGTCGGTACGGTAAAAGAAGCCGAACCTAGAAGAATAGTGAAAAAACATGATGTCGTGAGAGCAGTAATCATTAGACAAAAAAAAGCTTTTAGGAGACAGAATGGTTCTTATATTCGATTCGATGATAATGCTTGTATAATCTTGGAGGGAAAAACAAAAACGCCAAAAGGAGGAAGAATTTTAGGTCCAGTACCAAGGGAACTCAAAGAAAAGAAATTTGATAAAATAGCTGCTTTGGCTGAAGAATTAGTATAACGTTCGGAAAGCTAATTTTTAGGACACGCTCTGCGCCCCAGCGCGGCGCAAGCTCAGTTCCTCGGCAAATTTTCGCCTTCGGCGAAACCATGCAATTTGCCTGCGGATGGTCCTAAAAATTACTTCCCTCACTTAAAATATTCGTATATTCGTAAATATTCGTAATTCGTAGGGCTATGAAGATTAAAAAAGGTGATACAGTTTTAATAACTTCGGGAAAAGATAAAGGTAGAAAAGGTAAGGTTTTAGAGGCTTTTCCTGAAGAAAGCCGGATTTTAATAGAAGGAATTAATCTAAGAAAAAAACATCAAAGACCTAAAAAATCCGGAGAAAAGGGGCAAATTGTTGAAATGCCTGGCCCTATTCATATTTCGAATGTAAAACTGATTTGTTCAAAATGCGGAAAAGCCACGCGAATAAAATACAAAATTACTGAAGGGAAGAAATATAGGATTTGCAAGAAGTGTGGGCAAGAAATATAAACTAAATATGTTAAAATTAAAAGATAAATATAATAAAGAAGTAATCCCAGCCCTGATGGAGAAGTTTGGTTATAAGAATGCTTTGGCTGTTCCGAAAATTGAAAAAGTGGTCGTAAATACTGGTTTTGGAAGATTGATTTCGGGAAAAACTTCAGAAGAACAGAAAAAAATTTACAAGTCGATTTTAGAAGACTTGGCTATGATTTGTGGGCAATATCCAAAATTAACCAAAGCAAAAAAATCAATTTCTGGCTTTAAAATTCGCGAGGGAATGCCAATTGGCGCGATGGTTACTTTGAGAAGAAAAATGATGTATGATTTTTTAGAAAGATTAATCCATATTGCCCTTCCTAGATCTCGGGATTTTCGAGGGATTAACCCAAAATCTCTCGATAAAAAAGGAAATTTAACTGTAGCCGTCAAAGAACATATTTCCTTTCCCGAGATTTTACCAGAAAGAGCAAAAACCATTTTTGGAATAGAAGTAACAGTAGTTACTACCGCAAAAAATAGAGAAGAAAGCCTAGAATTATTAAAGTTATTGGGATTCCCAATAAAATAATATGACCACAAAAGCACAAATCGCTAAGTCAAAAAAGAAACCTAAATATAAAAGTCGAATTGTTCGACGCTGTTTTAGATGTGGAAGAAAGAAAGGTTTTCTTCGTAAATTTGGATTATGCAGAATATGTTTTCGAGAGTTAGCGAATAGAGGAGAGATTCCCGGGGTTAAAAAGAGTAGTTGGTAATACCATTATGACTGATCCAATCACCGACATGTTAAATAGAATAAGAAATGCTCAGGCCGTTTTGAAAGCAACGGTTGATATTCCCTTTTCCAATTTAAAGTATGAGATTGCTAAAATTTTAGAAAAAAAAGGATTTGTTGCCAAGGTTGAAAAAAAAGGAAAAAAATTAAGAAGAACCATTGAAGTTACTCTAAAATACTTGCCCTCCGAAGCCTTGGCAAAGGGGGGTGTTGAGAACCTACCAGTAATCTCTGGTTTAAAGAGAATCTCAAAGCCTGGTCAGAGAATTTATAAAAAAGCTAAAGAAATTAAATCAGTGAAAGGAGGTTATGGAGTAGCGGTAATTTCTACCCCTAAAGGCTTGATGACAGATAAAGAAGCGAGAAGAAAAAAACTGGGCGGAGAAATAATCTGTGAAATTTGGTAATTAAACCATAATACTATGTCCAGAGTCGGGAAAAAGCCAATTTTAATACCGGAAAATGTAGAGGTTAAAATTGAGGGCCAGAAAGTTATTATTAAGGGTCCCAAAGGCGAGCTTTCTAGAGAAATTCGGCCGGAAATTAAAGCTGAAATAAAAGGTAACCAAATTTTTGTTTTACCCCAAAAGGAGACCAAGCAAACTAAGGCTTTTTGGGGGTTAACTCGAACCCTTCTAGCTAACATGATAAAGGGGGTAACCGAAGGATATGAAAAAAAATTAGAAATAGAAGGATTGGGTTTTAAAGCTTTAGTCGAAGGAGAAGACCTGAAATTACTCGTTGGTTTTACCCATCCGGTTAAAATAAAAGTCCCTCAGGATATAAAATTTTCTGTAGAAAAAAATGTTATTACTGTTTCTGGAATTGATAAGGAAAAAGTTGGTCTCCTTGCTGCGACGATAAGGAAAGTTAAACCTCCTGAACCTTATAAAGGAAAGGGAATTAGATATCAAGGAGAAATAGTTAGAAGAAAGGTAGGGAAAAAGGCAGCCACAGCAATGTAAAAATTATGAAGTCTAAAATAAAACGAGAAAAAAGATTTAGACGTAAGGCGCGGGTGAGAGCAAAAATATCAGGAACCAGCGAAAGGCCTCGGCTTTGTGTTTTTAAATCAAATAAATATATTTATGCCCAACTGATTGACGACAAAAAAGGGCAGACATTGGCAAGTGCGAGCGATATAGAATTAACCCGTCGCTCCCCGAAAAAGAGAAAAACTAAGATATCACGCGAAACCGACACGAAACAAAAACGCGAAACTGACACGAAAGTTTTGACTGGAAAAGTAGCTATAGCTTTTGAGGTAGGGAAATTAATTGCTGAAGAGGCTATTAAAAATAAATTCGAAAAAGTTGTTTTTGATAAAGCAAGTTACCGCTATCAGGGAAGAGTAAAAGCGCTGGCTGAAGGGGCAAGAGAAGGAGGACTGAAATTTTAATTTTCAATTACCAAAAATGCCAAGAGAAAAATTACCAAGATTTAAAGAGAAACCTAGGGAGGAGTTTGAATCCAAGCTTTTGGATTTGGCTAGAACTTCCCATACCAGAGCTGGGGGAAGAAAAATAGGGTTTAGAGCAGTGATGGTTATAGGAAATAAAGAGGGTGAGGTTGGAGTAGGGGTAGCCAAAGGCCGTGATGTAGCCCAGGCAATAGAAAAGGCAACTAGATTGGCTAAAAAAAATTTAATTGAGGTTCCAATTATTTCAGATACTATTCCTCATGAAGTTTCCGCAAAATTTGGATCAGCTAAGATAATCCTGAAACCCCAAAGAAAGGGGAGAGGATTGGTAGCCGGGGGGACAGTTAGAGTTATTTGTACTTTGGCTGGGATAAAGAATATTTCATCTAAAATTTTAGGCCGAACCGGGAATAAATTAAATAATGCTAGAGCAACCATTAAAGCCCTACAAGAATTAAAAAGGGAATATGCAACTTCATCAACTAAAACCAAAACATAAATTAAAGAAAAAAAAGAGAGTCGGTCGGGGTGGGAAGCGCGGTACTTATTCCGGCCGAGGTTTAAAGGGTCAAAAATCGCGAGCGGGTCGAAAATTTAAACCGGCTATTCGAGGATTAATAAAAAAATATCCTAAATTAAGAGGATACAAATTTAAAATAATTAGGCCTAAACCTGCGGTAGTTAATATCGAGGTACTTGAAAAGAAATTTAAAGCCGCAGATACCGTGACTCCAAAAGTATTGATTGAAAGGGGAGTAATTCGTAGAATAAAAGGAAGATTGCCTAAAGTAAAAATTTTAGCAAAAGGCAAACTAACTAAAGCTCTATCTGTTGAAAATTGCGATGTTTCAAAGCAGGCCAAAGAAAAAATAGAAAAGGCCGGCGGCAGTATTAAATAACAATATGGCCTGGTACCAAAGAGTTACTCAAATTTTTAAAATCCGGGACCTAAGAAACAAAATATTATTTGTCTTGGGAATTTTTGTTATCTTTCGGGTGATGGCTAATATACCCATGCCCGGAATTAATGCTGAAAATTTAAAAGATTTTTTTGGACAGTTTCAAATGTTTGGTCTTTTAAATATGTTTACTGGGGGAGCCTTAGATAATCTTTCCATTGTGATGTTGGGATTGGGTCCTTTTATTACGGCGGTCATTATTTTTCAGTTGTTAACCATGATTTTTCCCCAGCTTGAAAGAATGTATAAAGAAGAAGGTGAAGCTGGCCGACAAAAATTTAATCAGTATTGCCGAATTGCCACCGTACCCTTAGCTGCTCTTCAAGGATATGGGATGTTAACCTTATTTCAACGTCAAGGAGTAGTTGAGAGTTTATCTCCGACCTTACTTTTCACTTCAATTCTGACCATAGCTGCCGGCGCCCTATTTTTAATGTGGCTTGGTGAGCTAATCTCAGAAAAAGGAATTGGTAACGGAGTTTCTCTTATGATTTTTGCTGGAATTATTGCTGATTTCCCAAATAATATTCGTCAGATGTTAGTCACCTGGGATCCAGCTCGAGTTCCGGCTTATTTACTTTTCTTTGGTATGGCTTTATTGATAATTGCCGGAGTAGTTTTAATTAATGAAGGCCGGCGGAATATTCCAGTTTCCTATGCCAAAAGAGTGAGGGGAATGAAAATGTATGGTGGAGTTTCTACTTATTTACCCTTAAATGTCAATCCAGCGGGAGTAATTCCAATAATTTTTGCTTTATCAATTATGCTTTTCCCCAGTATGATTGCTAATTTTTTAGGAGGAGCCGGCGGAACTGTAGGTTCTATTGCCCAAAGCATTGGAGCTTTGTTCCAAAATCCCTGGTTTTATGGAATTTCATACTTTTTCTTAGTTGTTCTTTTTACTTATTTTTATACTGCCGTTACTTTTGACCCCAAAGCCATTTCTACTAATTTACAAAAAATGGGAGGATTTATTCCAGGAATTAGACCGGGAACTTCCACGGCCAATTTTATGTATTATATTTTAAATCGAGTCTTGTTGATTGGAGCCCTTTTCTTGGGAACGATTGCCATCATGCCCTCAATTGTTGGAGGGATAACCGGGGTGATGGTCTTTAGTTTCTTAATTGGAGGGACGGCTTTACTGATTGTAGTTTCAGTGGTTTTAGAAACTATCCGACAAATTAATGCTCAATTACAAATGAGGGAATATGAAACATTCTAAAAAACCTTTAGCAATTATTATCCTGGGACCAGCTGGTTCTGGAAAAGGAACTCAATCCAAACTACTGGCTAAAAAATTTGGATTAAAATATATTGGAAGCGGCGATGTTCTTCGGGCGCGTCAAAAAGTAGGTGATTTTACTGGAGAAAAACTTACTAAAGTTATGAATAGAGGAGAATTGGTCCCCAGTTTTGTTGTTGTTAAAATTTTAGGAGATGATTTAGAAAAATTAAAAAAACAATCTAAAATTAACGGTTTTGTTTTAGACGGCTGGACAAGAATAATTTTTGAGGCCATCCTGACAGACGAAGCTTTAAATTGGTATGAATGGGATAAAAATGTGAAAGTTTTCCTTATTAATATTTCAAGAAAAGAATCATTTAATCGTTTAACCAAAAGAAGGCAATGTAAAAAATGTGGCAGAATCATTCCTTGGTTGGGAGAATTTAAAAAACTAAAAAAATGCGACAAATGTGGAGGTGAACTTATAACCAGGCGTGATGATAGACTAGAATCGATAAAAAAACGACTTGAGGAATTTAAAAATAAAACGATACCAGTAATAAATTATTATAAAAAACAGGGGAGATTAATAAAAATAAATGGTGAACAATCAATTGAAAAAGTTTTTAAAGATATTTTGAAAGCCCTGTAGGCGAAGAGAACTTCGTTCTCTTCTTCACCTTCGCTTCCTTCGGAAGCTCGGTAGATGATTTCCATTAAAACTCCAGAAGAAATTAAGATAATGGCTGAAGGTGGTAAAATTCTGGCTAAAATCGTGAAAGAGTTAGAGAAAAAAGTTAAGCCAGGAATTACTACTAAAGAATTAGACAGGGTCGCCGAGACCCTGATTTTTAAATCTGGAGGAGAACCTAATTTTAAAGGCTACGAAGGTTATCCTGCTACTCTATGTACTTCAATCAATGAAGAACTTGTTCATATTGTACCTTCTCAAAGAAAATTAAAAGAAGGAGATATAATTTCTTTAGACCTTGGGATGAAGTATCAGGGCTATCATTCAGATATGGCCATTACCTTGCCGGTAGGGAAAATTTCCCCGGAAGCCCAAAGATTAATTCGAGTAACAAAAAAGTCTCTTAAAAGAGGAATTAAAAAAGCAAGACCCGGAAATACTTTTGGCGATATTGGAAATACTATTCAAAGATATGTTGAGGGTCAAGGATTTAATGTGGTTAGAGACCTTTGCGGTCATGGCATTGGTAAAGAACTTCACGAAGAGCCTAAAATTTTAAATTATGGCAAGAGGAGAACCGGTCCAGAAATAAAAGAAGGGATGGTATTTTGCTTAGAGCCAATGGTCACAGTAGGGGATTGGAAATTGAAAAAATCAAAAGACGGTCATGGCTTTGAAACCCAAGATGGTTTCCTATCATGCCATTTTGAACACATGATGGTAGCAACTAAAAATGGCTGTCAGGTTTTAACAAATATGCTAAAATAGTTTAATGCCTAATAGAATTTATCTTTCGGTTATCATCCCGGCCTATAATGAGGAAAAGCGATTGCCGAAAACCCTGGAAGAGATTGATAAATATTTGAGGGGAAAAGATTACGATTATGAAATTATTGTGGTTAATGATGGTTCAAAAGACAAAACAGTTGAGGTCGCCAAAAGTCTCATCCCAGAGATTAAAAATTTAGTAGTTACCGGCTACAAAAAAAATCGAGGAAAAGGTTATGCTGTTCGCTTCGGGATGTTAGAAGCAAAAGGGGATTACAGATTATTTGCTGATGCTGATAATTCAACCTCCATCGATCACGTTGAAAAAATGTGGCCAGAGTTTAAAAAAGGATTTGAAGTTGTTATTGGTTCAAGAGATATAAAAGGAGCAATTTTAGATCCACCCCAACCTTGGATAAGAAAGCTAATCTTAGGAGAAGGTTTTAAATTATATAGAAAAATAATTATTGGTCTCTGGGGGATTGAAGATACTCAATGTGGATTTAAATGCTTTACTAAAAAGGCAACTGAAAAAATTTTTCAAAAATGCAGAATTAACCGCTTTGCTTTTGACCCAGAAATTTTGGTTATTGCCAAAAAATTAGGATATGAAATTAAAGAAATTCCAATATATTGGAAAAATGACCCAGAAAGCAAAGTAAAATTTAAAAGTATAATTAAGATGGCTTTGGATTTAATTAAAATAAGGTTAAATTTAATTAAAGGACTATATGGTTAGACCTAAAAAATCAAAATTAAAATTTCCTTCAGAATTGCGTTTTGATTTAATATCAAAAGACTGGGTGGTTATTGCTACCGGTAGAGCAAGGAGACCGGAAACCTTTAAAAAAGAGAAAAGAAAAACAGAAGAATTGTCTTCCCAAAAATGCCCATTTTGTAAAATTGCTACCCAGGAGGCTCCCACCCTTATTTTTTCTAATGGTAGAAAAGTATCTCTGAAACAAGGGATTCCTAAAAATTGGACAACAATTTCCATTCCGAATAAATACCCGGCTTTTATTCCTTATCCCAAATTAGAAGAAAGAAAAGAAGGAGAATTTTATCAAAAAATGAATGCTGCCGGTTTCCATGAGGTAGTAGTTACCAGAGACCATCAAAAATCTTTGGGCCAATTTAAAATAGAAGAAGTGAAAGAGGTGATAGATGTTTATCAGCAAAGATATTTAGATTTAATGAAAGAAAATTTTGTTAATTATGTTTCAATTTTCCATAATCATGGCCTAGGGGCTGGAGCTTCAATTTCTCACCCTCATTCCCAAATAATCACCATTCCTTTAATTGATGTTGATTTAAATAAGGCACTTTTGAATTCGGAAAATTACTATAAAAAAACCGGAAAATGTATTTATTGCCAGATGAATAATTGGGAGCAAAAAGTAAAGAAAAGGATTGTTTTTGAAAATGAAAAATTTTTAGTGATTTGTCCTTTTGCTTCCAAATCGGCCTTCCAACTCATTATTTCTCCCAAAGAACATTCTCCTTATTTTGAAAAAGCTACCCAAGAGGAGAAATGGCAATTGGCCGAAGCCTTTCAGGTCGCCCTAAAAAAGCTTTACCGAGGGTTAAACGACCCAGCTTATAATTTCTATTTACACACTGCTCCTTGCGATGGCAAAAAATATCCTTATTATCATTGGCATTGGACGATTTTGCCTAAAACGGCAGTTTGGGCTGGATTTGAACTTGGAGCGAGAATGGAAATTTCCACTATTGAACCTGAAAAAGCGGCCGCTTACTTGCGAAGTCAATGAAGCCATTAATCGTTGCAAATTGGAAATGTAATCCTATAACTTTAAAGGAAGCTAAGAAGCTTTTTAATTTGGTAAAAAAAGGAGTTAAGAATTTTAAAAATGCTGAAGTAGTAATTTGCCCACCATTTTTATACATCTCAAATCTCAAATCTCAAAACTCAAATATAAAAATAGGGGCTCAAAATTGTTTTTGGGAACAAAAGGGAGCTTTTACTGGCGAGGTTTCACCAAAAATGCTCAAAAATTTAGGTTGTCAGTATGTAATTGTTGGTCATTCTGAAAGGCGGAGAAATTTAAATGAAACCGATGAAATGGTCAATAGAAAATTAAAAGCTGCTTTAAAAGAAAACCTTAGGCCAATTCTTTGCGTAGGAAATAAAAATAGAAAAAGAGAAAAAGAATTTAAAGGAATTAGAATTCAAATGGAAAAAGCTTTGTCAGGGATAAAAAAATCAGATCTTAAAAATCTAATTATTACTTATGAACCAGTTTGGGCAATAAGCACAACCAAAGGAAGAGAAATCGCTACTCCTATTGAGGCTAAAGAGGGAGCGATTTTTATTAGAAAAATTTTAGCTAAATTATTTGATAAAAATTTTGCTCAAAAAATTAGAATTATCTATGGTGGAAGCGTGGACAGCGGTAACATCCGGGGCTTCATTAAAGAGGCCAAAATGGATGGGGCATTGGTGGGCGCTGCTTCCTTAAAACCAAAAGAGTTTGTCAGAACAGTAAAAGCAGCCAGCAGGGCTTGATTTTTATTTCTGTTTTTGCTATTCTAAAATGACATGAATAATTTTTTAGAAGGTCAATTTTATAACCCAACCCGGGGAAATCTGAAGATAGCTCAAGTGATTGATGAGATTTTGGGTTATATAGGTAATAAACCAGAGAAATTTTACGATATTATTGTTGGGTGTGATTCCTCTTCGGGTGAAGAACCTCATTTCCCGGTGGCAGTGGTTATTTTACGAAAAGGAGAGGGAGGAAGATTTTTCCTTAAAAAAATCAAATACAAAAATCGAAAATTTTATAATTGGAAGACCAGAATTTTAGAAGAAGTTTTGCTCTCTTGTGAATTAGCTCTATTTTTAAGAGAAAATGTAGAGAATAAATTAAAAGTTAACTCCTTTAATTATCAATTCCGTTATATTCATGCTGATGTCGGAGAAAATGGTCAGACCAAAGATATGATAAAAGAGGTGACTGGTCTTATCCGAGGGAATGGTTTTGAGCCAAAAATAAAGCCAGAATCTTTTGTCGCTTCAACGGTAGCAGACCGCTACGCCTAATAAAAATTTTCAATTTTCAAGCTTAATGAGTTCAAAAAAGTTAAGAAGGGAATTTTTGTCTTTTTTTGAAAAGAGGGGGCACAAAGTTGTGCCTTCCTCTTTACTTATTCCCACTGACCCCAGCGTTCTTTTAACCTCGGCGGGAATGCAGCAATTTAAACCATACTATCTTGGAGAGCGCTCTCCCTATGGTTTAAATGTTGCCTCTTGTCAGAAATGCTTCAGAACTTCTGATATTGATGAAGTCGGTGACGAGAGCCATCTCACTTTTATTGAAATGCTGGGTAATTTTTCTTTTACCCGAGCGTTAACGAAGGGTGAAGAAGAAGATTTATCTTCTTCGCCTGGTGGTTATTTTAAAGCTGAGGCAATAAAGTTAGCTTACGAGTTTCTTTTTAAAGAATTAAAATTATCATTAAAAGATGCTATTTTTACAGTTTTTGAAGGCGACCAGAATGTTCCAGCTGATACTGAGGCAATCTTAATTTGGAAGAAACTAGGAATATCAGAAAATAAAATAAAAAAATGCCCCAGAGTAGATAATTTTTGGGGCCCTACGGGTGATGAAGGACCTTGTGGACCGACTACTGAGATTCATTTTAAAAACGTTGAGCTTTGGAATTTAGTTTTTAATGAATATTACCAAGATAAAATCGGCAAGCTCACATCTTTAAAACAAAAAGGGGTAGATACGGGAATGGGCTTAGAAAGGTTAGCTATGATTTGCCAGCAGAAACCTTCAGTTTATGAAACCGACTTATTCGAACCAATTATTAAGGAGATTTCAAAAAGTTCTTCTAAACCCTATACCCTAAACCCTATACCCTATAAAATTATTGCTGATCATATTAAGGGAGCAGTTTTTTTAATTTCGGAGGAAATTTTTCCTTCCAATGTTGAAAGAGGATATGTTTTGCGAAGGATTTTAAGAAGAGCTATTCGCTATGGTAAAGTTTTGGGTTTGGACTCGGGTTTTCTGATTCCCCTGGCTCAAAAAGTTATCGAAATTTATAAAGACATTTATCCCGAAATTAAGTCTAAAGAAGCTGATATCTTGACTGTAATTCAAAAAGAAGGAGAAAAATTTGAAAAGACTCTGGCTGAAGGCCTTAAACAATTCGAAAAAATTACTGCCAAGGGTGATATCTCAGGCATTGATACTTTTCACTTGTACGATACTTATGGTTTTCCTTTAGAATTGACTGAAGAGTTAGCTAAAGAAAAAGGATTAACTGTTGATAAAAAAAGTTTTGAAGAAGCTTTTAAAAAACATCAAGAAATTTCAAGAGCAGGGATGGAAAAGAAATTTGGTGGAGTAGGGAAGGAGGCAACTTTAGAAGCAACAAAATTGCATACTGCTACCCATCTTTTACATGCCGCTTTAAGGGAAGTTTTAGGCCTTCAGGTAAAACAAATGGGCTCAGATATTACTTCCCAGCGTCTTCGCTTTGATTTTTCTCACCCTCAAAAAATGACCGACAAAGAAATTAAAAAAGTTGAGGAAATAGTTAATCAAAAAATAAAAGAAGATTTGGAAGTAAAAAAAGAGGAGATGGCTTATGAAAAAGCAATTGAGCAAGGAGCCCTGGCTTTTTTTAAGGAAAAATATCCAGAAAAAGTAACCGTTTACACCATCGGAAATTTTTCAAAAGAAATCTGCGCTGGCCCCCATGTGAAGAGAACTTCAGAGCTAGGTCGATTTACCGGAGCACATAAGGGTTTATGTGCTCGGTTTAAAATCATTAAAGAAGAAAGTTCCGGTTCGGGCGTTAGAAGAATTAGAGCAATTTTAGACTACAGCCCGCCCACCGCATCCTCCCATTCCTCGCTTCGCTCGAAATAGGCCCCTAAATTTGTTATAATGGAATAATGGCTAAAAAGATATTTGATATTTTACCACCAAAAGAATTTGAGAAAAAAAAGGTTGAAGAATTCCCGTTAGAAAAAGAATACCAACCTCGGTTTAAAAAGCCCGAATTTAAAATCTCTAAAAAACTGAGCAGTTCATTTTTTATTCCCTTAGTTTTAATTTTAATTGGAATTTTTTGCTACTTTACTTTATCAAAAGCGGAAATAGAAATTTGGCCAGAATCTGAAGTTTTAACCTTCGAAACAAAATTGACCGTAGACAAAACAGCCGAGAATGTTGATTTTTCAAATAAAGTTATTCCTGGTAAAATTTTTGAGGCAGAAAAAACTATTACTGAAGAATTTTCATCTTCAGGCGTTGTCCTGAAAGAAAAAAAAGCTGAAGGTATAATTCGAGTTTACAATGCTTATTCTACCTCCCCCCAAGTTTTAATAGCCAGGACTCGATTTGTTTCAGCTGATGGAAAATTATTTAGAACCCCAACTAAAATAACTATTCCTGGCGGTCATTATGAAAAAGGGAAACTTGTTCCTGGTTATCTTGACGTTCAGGTGAAAGCCGACCAGCCAGGGCTAGAGTATAATATTGACCCCTCTACTTTTTCTATTCCGGGATTTGCCGGAACCGCTAGGTATACCAAGTTTTATGGCAAATCTTTCCAGGCCATGACTGGAGGCTTCAGCGAAGAAGTTCCTCAGGTTACCCAGGAGGATTTAGACCAGGCCCAAAAGATATTGGAAGAAAAAGCACTTCAAAACTGCCAGGCTGTTTTAAAAGAGAAAATTTCTCCGGAGTTTATTTTATTGGACGACATTTTGCGCTCCCAGATTATTGAAACATTTTCTTTAGCTAGACCAAAAGAAGAATTAGAAAAATTTAGTTTTCAGGTGAAAGCCAGCTCTACTGCCTTAGTATTTAAAACCGAAGATGCTGAAAATTTCGCTAGAGATTTTATTCTCTCTCAAATTCCTGAAGACTACAACCCACCCGCCACCCAATATGAAACCCTTCCTCCCCACCCAAAGCTCTATCAAGAAAGTCTAAAAATAACTTATTCCCTAGAAAATGTAAATTTAGAATTAGCTAAAGCTACCCTTTTTTTACAAATGGAAGCTAAAATTTATTCAGACATTGACACTGAGAATTTAAAGAAAGGATTAAGCAAAAAGTCATTAACTGAGGCTAAACTTTTTTTGGAAGACCAACCTCAGATTACCCAGGTTTTAGTAAAATTTTGGCCATTTTGGGTTAAGAAGGTTCCGGAAGATATAGAGAAAATTAAAATTAAATTAAACCTTGACTAATTTAAGGAATTTTGGTATTTTGGATAATTGGTAGGCGAAGAGGACTTCGTCCTCTTCTTCAACCTTCGCTTCCATGAATGGAAGTTCGGTTAATTAATGAATCCTAATAAAAAAAATACTATTCGAAAACAAGGAATAGTAATTGAAGCCCTACCCAGTGCTCATTTTCGAGTAAAACTAGATGAGGGAGAAGAAATAATTGCCCACCTTGCTGGAAAGCTAAGAATCTACCGAATTAAGGTTTTACCAGGGGATTGGGTTACGGTAGAAATGACTCCTTATGATAAAAAAAGAGGCAGAATAGTATATAGAGGTAAATGAAGGTTAGAGCATCAGTTAAAAAAATTTGTAAACATTGTAAAATTGTTCGCCGAAAAGGTCGAGTTTATGTCATTTGTAAAAATCCCAAACACAAACAACGCCAAGGCTGATTTTAAATATGCCAAGAATTGCAGGTATAAATATCCCGGAAAATAAACAAATAGAAATAGCCCTGACCTATATTTATGGAATAGGTCTTTCTTTGAGTAGGAAAATTTTAGCTGAAGCCAAAATTGACCCTAATTTTAGAGCTTCCCAATTAACTCCAGCCCAAGTACAGAAACTCAAAGAAATTATTGAAAAAAAATATAAAATTGAAGGAGACTTAAGGAGAGAGGTAATGATGGCGATAAAAAGATTAAAAGATATTGGTTCTTTTCGAGGGATTCGTCATCAAAAAGGACTTCCAGTGAGGGGACAGAGAACCAAGACCAATGCCAGAACTATTCGAGGAAATGTTAGAAAAACAGTAGGGTCTGGAAAAAAACCACCAGTCAGTCCCACATAATAACCAGTATGGGAAAGAAACGCGTAGTTACTAAAACTGAAGAAGAGCTGCTAAAGGAAAGAGAAAAAGTAGAAGCAAAAGTAAAAAAAGAGATTAAAGAAGCCCCTCAAAAGATTAAGGAGGGGAGGGTTTATATTTCTTCTTCCTATAACAACACTATCATTACTTTAACCGACTCTAAAGGAAATGTTCTTCATTGGACTAGTGCCGGTTCCATCGGCTTTAAAGGGACAAAAAAAGCCACTCCTTTTGCTGCTTCCAAAGTAGCTGAAGCAATGAGTCAGGTTATTAAAAAATTAGGGATTGAAAAATTAGCAATTTTTGTGAAAGGAATTGGCTCCGGTCGAGAATCGGCAATCAGGTCTTTGGCTACCCGAGGTTTAGAAGTTATTTCAATAACTGATATTACTCCAGTTCCTCATAATGGCTGTAGGCCCCCTAAAGTCAGAAGAGTATAACTTTACCCCCAAAATATTATGTTAAATGCTAAGTGTAAAATTTGTAGAAGGTTAGGGGTAAAATTATTTCTTAAGGGTGAGAAATGCTTATCTCCTAAATGTCCGATGGTGAAAAAAGCTTACCCGCCCGGCCAAAAAGGAAAAAGAAGGGTTAAAGCTCTTTCTGAATATGGTAAGGAATTAAGAGAAAAACAAAAATTAAAAAATTGGTATAATTTAAAAGAAAGGCAATTTCGAAAATATGTAAAAGAGGTCTTAGAAAAAAGGAGAAAGGTGGAGGATGCCGGCACCATGTTAATTAAAATATTAGAGAGTCGTTTAGATAATGTAGTTTTCAGATTAGGCTTCGCTTCTTCTCGAAGGTTGGCCCAACAACTAATTTCCCATCGCCATTTTTTAGTTAATGACAAAGTAATTAATGTTCCCAGCTATTTAGTTAAAAAAGGAGATAAAATTAAAATTAGACCTAGCTCTTCTAAAAAAACTGTTTTTCAAAATCTCTCTACCGTCTTAAAAAAATATGAAACTCCAGCTTGGCTTGAATTAAATATTGAAAAACCAGAAGGAAAAGTAATAGGCTCCCCAACCTTAGAAGAAGTAGCGCCACCTGTTGAAATATCAGCTATATTTGAGTATTACTCGCGTTAAAATTTACACTATTATGATACCTTTATCTCTTCAACCAAAAATTATTGAAAAAAAAGAAAATTGGGCTCGTTTTGAGATATCAGGCCTTTGGCCGGGTTATGGAGTAACTATTGGAAACTCCCTAAGGAGAGTACTCCTTTCATCTTTACCAGGGGCAGCCGTAACCCAAATGAAAATTAAAGGCATTCCCCATGAGTTTTCAACTATCCCTGGGATTCTGGAAGACGTAATTTTAATTATGCAAAATCTAAAACAGTTGAGATTTAAAATTTACAGTGAAGAACCCCAGAAAGCTCATTTAAAAGTTAAAGGAGAGCATGAAGTTAAAGGTTCTAATTTTGAATTACCCAGTATGGTCGAACTAGTAAATAAGAATACTCACCTTGCTACTTTAACTGCGAAGAGTGCAGAATTAGATATGGAAATTCAAATTGAAAAAGGAATAGGTTACTCCCCCAGAGAGAGTAGGAAAAAAGAAAAATTAGAAATAGGAGCAATACCCCTCGATGCCATCTTTACTCCAGTTAAAAGAGTGAGTTATAAAATTGAAAATATGAGAGTAGGGGAGAGAACAGATTTCGACCGATTGTTTTTAGAGATCGAAACCGATGGTACTACTACTCCCGAAGCAGCATTTTCTGAAGCCTCAGAAATTTTAGTTAAACATTTTTCGTTATTTGAAGAAACTTTTAAAAAAGTTGAAAAAGTTCCAATGCCTAAGATTACTAGACCAAAGCGGGTTCCGAAAAAACTACAACCCCCCCACCGCCCTCCTAAAAGGCACCTCGTTAAAAAGGTAAAGCAGTCGAAGAAGACTTCGTCCTCTTCTCCATCTTCGCTTTCGCAAGCGAAAACTCGATATGAGAAAACGAAAAAAGGGAAGAAAATTAAGTAGGGAAAAAAGTCAAAGAAGAGCACTTTTAAAAAGTCTAGCTAGTGCTCTTCTTTTAAATGAAAAAATTAAAACCAATGAAGCTAAAGCCAAGGAAGTTTCTGGTTTAGTTGAAAAATTTATTACCCAAGCTAAAAAAGGCAATTTAACTTCAAGAAGATTATTAGCTCAGTTTTTTACTAAAAAAATAGTTAAAAAATTAGTGGAGGAAATTGGCCCAAGATACAAAGAAAGAAAGGGAGGGTATACCAGGATAATTAAATTGGGGCCAAGGAAAAGTAATGGGGCAAAGGTGGTTCAAATTGAGTTAGTGAAATAAATTTTTAATTTTTAATGGAAAGGAAAACGCACACAATAGATGCAACAGGTAAAGTACTCGGACGTTTAGCAACTGAAATTGCGGTGTTATTACGGGGAAAGCAAAAATCTGATTTTGTACCTTATCTGGATATGGGAGATTTTGTGATTGTCAAAAATGTTTCAAAATTAAAGATTACTGGTAAAAAAATGGAACAAAAAAAATATTTTCATCATTCTGGTTTTCTCGGAGGCGTAAAGGAAGTACCTCTTAAAGAAATTTTCAAAACCAACCCTGCTGAAGTTTTAAGAAAAGCAGTTTTTGGAATGTTACCAAAAAATAAACTAAGGGTTGAACAGATAAAAAGATTAAAATTTGAGTAAATTATCGGGGTAAAAAATATGCCCAAAAAAACTCCTAAAAAAAGTAAAACTAAGCCAAAAAAAGTAGTTAAAAGGCGGGTCCCCGCTAAACCTGCTCCTAAACTGGCAAAATATTTTGCGGCAGTAGGGAGAAGAAAAACGGCAGTAGCCAGAGTACGGCTTCTTACCCTAGGCGAGAAAACATTTTTGGTTAATAAAAAACCATTGGAGGTCTATTTTCCAATTTTTGAGCAACAGCGGACAGCTATTGCTCCTCTGGTAACAATGAAATGCCTTGATAAGTTTAAAATTTCAACTATTGTAAAAGGAGGAGGTTTGTCTTCTCAGGCTCAAGCCCTATCTCATGGGATAGCTCGAGCCTTAGTTTTATTTAACCCTGATTTTAGAAAAAGATTAAAGAAAGCAGGATATCTTACTCGAGATCCTCGAATGCGGGAAAGAAAGAAATTTGGATTAAAAAGAGCAAGAAAAGCCCCCCAGTGGCAAAAACGATAATCCGCTCGGGAACACAATTTTTAGGACACGCTCTGCGCCCCAGCGCGGCGCAAGCTCAGTTCCTCGGCAAATTTTCGCCTTCGGCGAAACCATGCAATTTGCCTGCGGATGGTCCTAAAAATTACTTCCCTCGCTTATTCGTAGATTCGTAAATATTCGTAATTCGTAGGGATAATGCTAAAAGAACTTCTTGACCAATTTTATCTGGATAGAGAAAGAGACAGAGAACAGCACCATTTTTACATTACTGACGCTGGAAAATGTTCCCGGGCAGTATTTTTTAAATTTAAAAATGTTCCTCGGGAAAAAATGGAACCCCGAGTTTTAAGGATGTTCGATCACGGAGATTATATTCAAATGCAGATTTTGAATAACCTCTTTAGTTTAGGAATAGTTAGGGCTTCAGAAGTTAAAATTCCTCCTCAAGAATTAATTTCAGGTCGAGCCGATGCCATTATTACCCTAAACAACGAGCTTTATGTGGTAGATTTTAAAAGTATGAATAGTATGATTTTTAAAAATTTAACCGAACCAAAAAAAGACAATGTTAATCAAATTCAACTCTATCTCCACTTTTTTAAAATTCCCAAAGGAATACTTCTTTACGTAAACAAAGATACATTAGAATTAAAAGAATTTTTAGTTAATTACGATTCAAATCTTGCTCAGTCTCTTTTAAGAGATTTGACTGACCTAAAAACAAAAATTGATTCAAATATTGTCCCTCAGAGAATTCCCGGTTGGCCAGAAGAGTGGCAGTGCCAATATTGCCAATTTAGAGAAATATGTTCGATGGCTGGTGAGGGAAATATTAAATGGGAAGATTTTAAGAAAAAAATTGAAGCTCAAGGCAATAACCTTTCAGATTGATTTAAATTCTCATCACTTAAAACATACAGTTTTTTATCATTTTTATTCCAAAATATCTTTGGGTTTGCAAATTCTGCAACGTCTACAATATTTATTCTATCTCGGTCGTCGATTTCGGCGATTTTTATTTTATCCCCAGCATTAAATACTAAATAATTAGAATCAAACCAAAAGCAATCTTTAATTTGTTCAGAGAGGCGGATTAGAAAAAGTTTCTCCCCAGCTTTTTTTTGAGGTTGATTAGACTTATCTTTTAGAAACAAAATCCAGATTTCGTAATCTGAAAAATAAACTATTTTTTTATAATCTGGGGAGATTTTTAAATCTTTTATTGGTTCAAAAAATTTCTCAAAAGATTTTGAATTGGGATTAAATTGATACAAAATCTGACTCTCGCGTAAGAATACAAAATCTGGAAATATTTCTAAAGCATATTCAGTTTCCTGCTTGATTGAGAAAGGTTTTTCAGTTAGATTTTCTCCGTAGTCGATGAAGGCTTCGCCTTCATCTTCACCCTTTGCTACGCTCGGGTTTTTAAAAAGGTGACCAAGGTTATTCAGGTAATAAATATCTTGCCTAACAGTTTTGTAAATGAGAGCATTTTCAAATGGTGGCGAAGGTTTTTTGCTTTCGGTTAAGACCGGCGGTATTTCGTCGATTTCTAAAGTAAAATACTTTAATTGTTCCTCCATTCCCACTTCTAAGAAAATTTCCTTTGAATCAGAAGAAAATTCTAAGTCGAAAAGTTCAACTTTTTCCCGAGAAATACCTTTCTCATCAATTAAATGACTTTTGACATTCCTTTCCAAATCGAGTAGTTTCAGAGCCCAGCCCTTTTCATTTTCCTCAAATAAAATTATTTTTCTCTCATCAGGCGAGACCCAGAAATCTTTCACCTCCTTGGTTAAAATACTAAAATTTGGATTTTCCGGGATTAAAACAATATTTTTTACCTCGGCAACTTCTTTTTCTTTTATTTCCAAATTCTTTTCCCAGGGATAATACCCCTCTTTTTTTATCTGAATTTTATATTTTTTGGGCAATAAATTTTCAATTAAAGCTGAGCCAAAGAAAAAATCAGTTTTCTTTTTTAATTTCTCGTCAACAAACACTTCGACTTGTTTTGGTACAATTTTTAAAAATAAGCCCCCGGTTTGGGTAATTTTTATTCCGCCAGCCGGCGGATTAATGTCAATTCGATAACCTTGGGAATAGAAAATAACCGAGGGAGCAATTAAGATAAACAAAAACAGACAAATTAAAAATAAAATAGTCCGAGTTTTTTTAGTCATACTATATATTAATATTATACCCTATTTGCTAAAATGAATTAATATGTCTATTTTGCCGAAAATTGAAAAAGTTACTAGGGATGCTACCCTTACTCATTTCTCTTTGATGTTTGGCTATAAGCTCTTTGCCGTTTATTTCCCCCTGTTTTTGGTGACCAGAGGCATGTCTCTTCCTGAGGTAGGTTATACTTATTTATTAATTTATTTACCAATTGCCCTTTTTTCGCCAATAGTTGGCTTTTTTAATCACAAAATAAATCCAGCAGTTTTGGCTACAATTGGAATTTTAGGCTACGGGGTTTATGTCTTGGGAATGATTCTAATTCAAAACCCGGCTTTATTTTATTTTTGGCAAGTTTTATTGGGAATTTCTGCTGCCTTATTTTTTGCTTCAGCCAGGGCAATTTTGATGGGCTCAACTTTGGAAAGTCATGATCGGGCTTTTGGTTGGTTTTATACTGCTCCTTTTTATGCTGATGCTTTGGCTCCAGCAATCGGCGCTCTTTTTATCTGGAAATTTAATTTTATTGGCGTTTTTATTTTTAGTTTAATTATTCAAATTTTTACTGCTATTTTTTGCTTCACTCAATTAAAAAGAGAAGCTATTCGTCCTTTAAATAAATTTTTTAATTTTAAAAAATTTCAAAAAAATTACCAAAAAGTTTTTCGAACAATAAAAGCGCCAACTATTCTACCACCAATTCTTATTTCATTTTCAGTTTTACTTGTAGCTGGTTTTTATCGAGCCTTTTTCGTTTTATTTTTAAAAGATTCTCTTTTGTGGACTCAAAATATAATTTTAATTTTTGTCTCCATTTTTTCATTTTTATTTTTGCCAATCTCATTTTTGATTATTAAATACTTAGGACGTCTGAGAAGTGAAAAAAATATTTTTCAAGGAGGGTTAATTACCGGAATTTCTTCAATTTTATTTGGAGTTTTAGTTCCAGTTTTAAATTTTTTTAGCATTTTATTAATTAATTTCGGGAGATCGGTTGGAAGCCTGATTACTAATTCTGGGAGGTCAGGATTAATTTCCCAAAAATTAAAAGAGAACCCAGAAGAAGCTGGGGCCATAGATACAATTTTCTCTCCCTTAGGGGTAGCTTTGGGAGCTTTAATTGCCGGCGCCATTATTGGAGCCGTAGGGTATGGTCTTTTATTTATTTTGGGCGGAATTTTTGTAGTGATAACTAGTCTAATAGTAAAAAAATTTGCCAAATTTTAAAGAATTAGGTAAGATAAAACATGTATGAAAATAGGTATCGATTTAGGAACTTGTAATTCTTTGGTATTTCTCCCTGGGAAAGGAGTGGTTTTGGAAGAGCCTTCAGTGGTGGCGGTTTCTTTGGGTGAAAATAAAATTTTGGCAGTTGGAGCAGAGGCCAAAGAAATGACCGGTCGAACCCCTGATACCATTAGAGTTTACCGACCTTTAAAAGATGGAGTGATTGCTGATTTTAGAGTAACTCAGGCGATGGTGAAATATTTTATTGATAAGGTTTCTGGCCACTTTAGGTTTTTAAAACCAGAATTAATGATTGGGGTACCGGCTGGCATCACCTCGACTGAGAGAAGAGCAGTAATTGAGGCTGGAATAACAGCAGGAGCCAAGGCGGTCTATGTGGCGAAAGAACCGATTTTGGCCGCAATTGGAGCTGACGTTCCAATTAATTCTTGTTCTGGCAATATGATTATTGATATTGGCGGAGGAACCTCTGAGGTGGCGGTAATTTCTTTAGGAGGAATAGTTACCTGTCATTCAGTAAGGATAGGTGGAGATGGAATGGATTTTGCAATTTCAGATTATATTAAGAAAAAATATAATTTAGCCATCGGAGAACAAACTGCTGAAGAAATAAAAATAAAAATCGGTACTGCCCTTCCAGAAAAGGAAGAAAAAAAATTGGCAATTCGAGGTCGGGATTTAATTTTGGGTCTGCCCCGGACTATCAAAGTTTCCTCTAATGAGGTTTGTGAAGCAATTTCTGATCCTTTGGCTGATATTATCCAGGTGGTAAAGCTAGTTTTAAGAGACACTCCACCAGAATTATCTGCTGATGTAATAGATAAAGGAATGGTTCTTTCCGGAGGTGGCAGTTTACTAAGAAATATTCCAGAACTCATTGCCCAGGCTACGGGAGTACCCTGCGTCTTATCTGAAGAACCTTTGCATTGTGTGGCTAGGGGGACTGGGGTGATATTAGAAAATTTGGACATCTATAAAAAAAGCATAATGTCAAAGAAATAAAATGGAAATAATTGGGCATCAAAAACAATGGCAGTTTTTAAAAAAATCGGTTGAGTTTGGAAAAATCTCTCATGCCTATTTATTTTCTGGCCAAGAGCATTTAGGGAAAAAGAGAATAGCCCTAGAATTTGTTAAATTGATTAATGGTGAAAATTTTGATATAGGACACCCTGACCTAATTTTAATCGAATCTGAAAAAGGGGCTTCTATTCAAATTACTGCCACAGCCCCGCCCGCCACCCATCAAAAGAACGAGATACATATCTCTCAAATCAGAGAACTTATCCAGAAATTATCCTTGAAACCTTATTCAGCTCTTTTCAAGGTAGCCATTATAGACCAAGCCCATTTAATGACCAAAGAGGCTCAACATTCCTTTTTAAAAACCTTAGAAGAACCAAAAGGTAAAACTCTTTTAATTTTGATTACTGAAGCGCCAAAAAGGCTTTTGGCAACTATTCCCTCCCGCTGCGAAGTTATTAAATTTTCTCCAGTAAAAGAAGTTGAAATTAAGAGTTACCTAAGAGAGAATCTTTCTGACAAAGATTGGGAAGAAGCGAGTAAATTCTGTCTGGGTAGACCAGGAGAGGCTGTAGATTTTATCTCCGACCCCCAAAAGTTAGAAAATCGAAAGAAAATTATAAAAGAGTTAATTAAAATTTCAAATTCTGGGCTGGCTTTCCGCTTTCAATATGCTAAAGAGTTATCTAAGGATTCCAACTTAAGAGAAATTCTAGATATTTGGTTATCCTACTTCAGAAATATTTTACTCTCAACAATTAACAATCAACAGTCAACAATTAACAAGTATTCTTTTTTTAAGTTAAAAAATATCCTTAGCCAAATTCAAAATACAAATTTTTTTCTTACATCTACTAACGTCAATCCCAGATTAGCTTTAGAAATATTAATGCTAGAATTGTGACACATCAAGAAATTATTGATAAAATCAGGCCGGAGTTAGATAAGGTCATTAATTTTTTAGAAAGAGAATTGGCTAAAATTCGGACTGGAAGGGCAACACCCTCTTTGGTTGAAGATATCGAGGTAGAATGTTTTGGCCAAAAATTTCTTTTGAAACAATTGGCAACAATATCAGCTCCGGAACTTAGGCAAATTTTAATTCAGCCCTGGGACAAATCTTATCTTGAGCCAATCCAAAAGGCTCTTTCGCAATCTACCATTGGAACTTCCCCAATTGTAGACAAAGATTTAGTCCGCCTTTCTTTACCTCCCTTAACCGAAGAGTATAGAAAAAATTTGCTCAAAATTCTTTCGGAAAAAATGGAAGAAGCCAGAAAAACAATTAGGCGCTGGCGAGAGGAAGCCTGGGATGAGATTCAGGAAAAGACAAAAGAAGGTGAAATCAGAGAGGATGATAAGTTTCGGGCAAAAGACGAGCTCCAAGATTTAATAGATGAATATAATCAGAAAATAGAAGAAATCGGGGAGAGAAAAACGAAAGAAATAAGTTCTTAACTCAATGGTTATTTTAATTGTTTTTATTAGTCTTATTGGTTTAATTGTTTTGCATGAATTTGGCCATTTTGCGATAGCTAAGAAATTTGGAGTCAGGGTTGAGGAGTTCGGAATAGGTTATCCTCCCAGAATCTTTGGGAAAAAAATTGGTGAAACTTTATATTCTTTAAATCTTTTACCTTTTGGAGCTTTCGTAAAAATATATGGTGAGGAAGGAGGAATAGAATCAGCTCATAGTTTTACTGGAAAACCAATTTGGCAGAGGGCTTTAATTATTCTGGGAGGAGTGGTATCTTTTTGGATAATTTCAGCTATTCTATTAAGTATTGTCTTTGGGATGGGGGTACCTCAGGCTATCTCAGATGAGGCTAAGGCAGTAAACCCAAAGGTTCAGATTGTGGCAATAGCCAGTGGTTCACCAGCCGAGGAAGTAGGAATAAAAATAGGCGATGCGATAAAACAATTAACAATTAACAATCAACAATTAACAATTAATAAAGTAAAACAGGTTCAGGAATTTACAAAAGAACATCTAGGTGAAGAAATTACTTTGACAATTGAAAGGGGGAAAGAAGTTTTTGATGCGACATTAATTCCCAGAGTTTCGCCCCCGGAAGGGGAAGGAGCAATGGGGGTGGGTTTAATGAGAACCGCCTTAACCAGTTATCCATGGTATCTGGCTTCAATTAAGGGAGTCGAGGCTTGCTTTAACTTAACTGGTTCTATTGTGGCAGGTCTTTTGCAAGTTTTGGGAAATTTAATCCAGGGAAAAGGATTGCCACCAGGGGCTCAATTGATGGGGCCAATTGGAATTGGTTCTTTGATGACTCAGGCTGCTCATTTAGGACTGGCTTATTATCTCCAATTTATAGCCCTAATTTCTATTTATCTTGCTATTTTTAATATTTTACCGATTCCAGCTCTTGATGGGGGGAAATTACTTTTCTTAGGAATTGAAAAAGTGAGAAGAAGGGCAGTTTCGCAAAAAATTGAGCAAGGCATTACCAGTATCTTCTTTGCCTTATTAATCGCCTTAATGATTTGGGTAACCATAAAAGACATATCACGTTTGTTTTGACATCTCAAAGAGCTTTCGGGCAGGTTGCCTCGGGTGACACGCAGTCAGCTTTATTGGTAATATTAAATTAATCTCCGCTGCTGCTATTTCTCGCCGAGCCTTAATAACCTTAAAAGAAAAATCAACGTTATTCTTGGGCTCGGCTGCGAAGTGTCCCCCTCGGCAACTACCCTCAAGCCAATAGTTTATGTTTCAATTCATTTCTTATTAATCGCCTTAAGGATTTGGGTAACCATAAAAGACATAATAAGAATTTTTTAATATGTTACAATCTCAACTTTTTACTAAAACAAAAAAAGAGGCTCCAAAAGAGGCTGAAACTATCAGCCACAAATATCTGGCCAGAGGAGAATTTATTGAACAATCTTTTAGCGGGGTTTATAGATTTTTGCCATTGGGATTGAAGGTTCTTAAAAAAATAGAAGAAATTATAAGAGAAGAGATGGTAGCGCTCGGCGCCCAGGAATTATATTTACCGGTTTTGCAAAATAAAAACCTTTGGCTTGAAACCAATCGCTGGGCAACCATTGACCCGCCACTTTTTAAATTAAAAGACCGCCATCAAAAAGAAACGGCCTTGGGCTCAACCCATGAAGAAGAAATTACTGATATTGTTAGGCAGCGCGCTACCTCTTATCAAGATTTACCCTTATATCTTTTTCAAATTCAGGATAAATTCAGAAATGAGATGAGAGCTACTGGAGGTTTGCTGAGAACTCGGGAGTTTTTAATGAAAGACCTTTATAGTTTTCATATTAGTGAAAAAGATTTGATTAAATTTTACGAGGAGGTAAAAAAGAGTTATTTTAAGATATTTAAAAAATGTGGCTTAAATCCAATTTGCGTGGAAGCTAGCTCCGGAACAATTGGCGGTAAACGATCTCATGAGTTCATGGTTTTATCTGAAAGCGGAGAAGACAGAATTTTAATCTGTAAAAAATGTGGTTTTGCTGCCAATATTGAAAAGATAGGGAATCGGAATCAATGTCCAAAATGCAAAAGGCGCTTGGAAAAAAGAAATTCAATTGAGATTGGCCACATTTTTGATTTAGGAACGAAATATAGCAAAATTATGGGAGCAAATTTTAGAGGAAGAGATGGAAAGGCGAGTCCAATTGTGATGGGTTGCTATGGGATAGGGCTTCCCAGGGTGATGGCGACTATAGTCGAGGTTCACCATGACCAAGATGGAATTATCTGGCCCAAGACAGTCGCTCCGTTTCAAATTCATCTAATCCAAATACCGAGCCCTGCAGAGAGCAGGGCGAAGGTGAAGAAGAGAACTTCGTTCTCTTCGCCTGAAAACACTGAAAAGGTGAAGAAAGTCGCTGAAAAATTATATCAAGATTTGCAGAAACAGGGAATTGAAGTATTATACGACGACAGAGAAGAAAAATCGGCTGGAGAGAAATTTGCTGACTGCGACTTAATTGGAATACCACATAGAATTGTAATAAGCGAGAAAACATTAAAGAAAGATTGTGTAGAGATAAAGAAGAGAGGCGAGAAAAAAACCAGATTAGTAAAAATTAAGCAAATTTTAAATGTCAAATTTTAAATTTTCAATAAATAAACTTCTTTCCCATATATCCGAAGATATTGCGATTGATTTAGGAACAGCTAATTCCTTGGTTTATGTTCGGGGTCGGGGGATCGTCATTCAGGAACCCTCAGTGGTAGCGATTAATCAGAAAACCGGTCAAATTTTAGCAATTGGGGATGAAGCCAAAAAGATGGTTGGTAGAACTCCCGGTCACATTGTGGCTACGAGGCCCTTAGTTTCGGGAGTAGTTTCTGACTTTGAAGTAACGGAACAAATGCTCAGATATTTCATTGAGAAAGCTCATCGAAGAAAATTTATTTTAAACCCTAGGCCGCGAGTGATTGTTGGTATTCCGTGCGGAGTTACTGAAGTAGAAAAAAAGGCGGTTTGTGATGCATCTAAGAATGCGGGAGCTAAAGAAGTTTTTTTAATTGAACAACCAATGGCTGCAGCCATCGGAGCCAGGCTCCCAGTTCAGGAGGCGGGAGGAAATTTTGTGGTTGATATTGGCGGCGGGACCACTGAGGTGGCAGTGATTTCTTTAGGAGGAATTGTGATCTCCAAAAGCCTAAGAATAGCCGGGGATAAACTTAACGAAGATATAATTCAATTTGCCCAAGATGAATATAAATTATTAATTGGAGAAAGAACAGCTGAGAATATTAAGATTGGGATAGGTTCAGCTTATCCCTTAAAGGATAAAAGAGAGCTACCGATGCGGGGAAGGAATTTAGTTACCGGACTTCCTGAAGAAATTTTGGTTTCTGATGAGGATATAAAAAGAGCGATGGAAAAATCAGTAAAACAAATCGTTACCGAAATAAAAACGGCGGTAGAAGAAACTCCTCCGGAATTGTTAGCTGATGTGATGGCTTCGGGAATTCAAATGGCCGGTGGCGGCGCACTTTTGCGAGGATTAGATACTCTAATTCAAAAAGAGACCAAAATTCCGACTAAAATTATTGAGGACCCAATGACTGCTGTAGTCAGGGGAGCGGGAATGGTTTTAGAAGACCTCGACCGATTACAAGAAACATTAGTGGAGACAGAATATTTGGAACCACCCAAATAAAATTTTCAATGATCTCACAAAAGGAGGTACAACATATAGCTAAACTAGCGAGATTGGGATTGACTCCCAAGGAGATAGAGAAAATGCAAAAGGAGCTTTCTTCGATTTTGGACTATATTGAAAAATTAGAAGAAGTAGATATTTCAAAAGTAGAACCTTCTAGTCATTTGATTAAAGTTGAAAATGTAATGAGGGAGGACGAGAAAAGTAAAAAGCCAGAAGCCAAAAGCCAAAAATTGTTGGAATTAGTGCCAGAGAAAAAAGCAGGTTACTTAAAAGTGAAATCAATTACCCGAGCTTTTGTACAGCAAAAGCGAAGGGTGGAAAAGAGAACACAAAGTTCTCTTTGATTTTCAATAATCAATGAAGTTAACCGACCTTACCATTACTCAAGCTCATCAAGGATTAAAGAAAAAGGAATTTTCAGCCATTGAACTTTGTAAAGCCTATTTGGATAGAATAAAGGAAAGGGATAAAGAGATTTTTGCTTTTTTAACTATTAATACCAAGAAGGCTTTATCTCAGGCAAAAAAAATTGACGATTTAATTTTACAAAAAAGGGAAATACCCCAACTTGCTGGAATTCCCGTGGCGATAAAAGATAACATTTTGGTTGAAGATCTTAAATGTACAGCCGGATCAAAAATTTTGGGAAATTATATTGCACCTTACGACGCGACAGTGATAAAAAAACTTAAAGAAAAGGCTGCGGTTATTTTAGGAAAGACAAATCTGGACGAGTTTGCCATGGGCTCTTCGACCGAAAATTCAGCTTTTGGAGCGACTCGGAACCCCCATGATTTAATTCGTGTACCAGGTGGTTCTTCTGGAGGCTCAGCGGCGGCCGTAGCGGCTAATGAATGTGTTTATGCTTTGGGTTCAGATACCGGGGGCTCTATTCGTCTCCCAGCTTCTTTCTGCGGAGTAGTTGGTTTAAAGCCAACTTATGGAGCAGTTTCGAGATATGGTTTGATTGCTTTTGCTTCCTCTTTAGATCAAATTGGACCGATAACAAAGACAGCCCAAGACTGCAAAACAGTATTTGAAGCGATTAAAGGAAAGGATGGATTGGACTCAACGAGTATAGAGACGCCAAAAATTAAAAATTTAAAATTTAAAATTGAAAATTTACGGATTGGAATTCCTAAAGAGTATTTTGTTAAAGGAATTGAGCCCGAAGTAGAGAAGGTAATAAAAGCCGCCATAAAAAAATATGAAGAAATGGGAGCCAGAATCGAAGAAGTTAGTTTGCCCCATACCGAATATGCTAACCCTGCTTACTATATAATTTCGCCTTCAGAAGCTTCAGCTAACCTATCTAGATACGATGGAATAAAATACGGTTATTCAACCAAAGAAGCTAAAGATTTAATGGAGATTTATTTAAAATCTAAAGGAGAAGGGTTCGGGCAAGAAGTGAGAAGAAGAATTATGTTGGGGACTTACTCTTTATCATCTGGTTATTATGAAGCCTACTATCTAAGAGCTCAGAAAGTTAGGACTTTGGTAAAAGAAGATTTTAAAAAAGTTTTTGAGAAAGTTGATGTTCTTCTTACCCCAGTTTCACCAGTTCTCCCTTTTAAAATTGGGGAAAAAATTGACGATCCTCTTTCAATGTATTTAGTTGATGTTTACACGGTTTCCATTAATTTAGCTGGTCTACCTGCCCTTTCTCTCCCTTGTGGTAAAGCAGGTCATTTACCGGTCGGTCTCCAAATTATTGGAAAACCTTTTGAAGAAAATAAAATTTTAGAAATTGGAGAAATTTTTGAAAAAACATGCCAGAGATAATTTCTTGGCTAATTTCACCTACCTTTAGCGGATGGCTACTAATTTTAAAGATTCTGTTTATCGTTGTAGCTTTAATTTTGCTTGGTTTTATTATTTTCGCTCTGGCTAAAACTTCCTGGTTAAAAAGATTATGGATATGGGATTTGGTAGAATTTTTTTCCTTCCGGCCTTATGGAGTAAGAAAGGTAGTAAAAGCTTGGGCTAAAATTACTGCCAGATTGGAAACCGGTTTGGAATCTGAATATAAATTAGCCGTAATCGAAGCCGATTCGATACTGAATGACATTTTAAAAAGAATGGGCTTTGGTGGCGAAACTCTGGGAGAGAGATTAGAAAGATTAACTGCTGCCATCCTCCCTAACCTTAAGCAAATTTGGGAAGCTCACAAAATTCGCAATAATATTGTCCATGACCCTGATTATAGATTGGCTTTAGATGAAACCAGAAGGGTGTTAGACATTTACGAACAGGCCCTCAGGGATTTACAGGCTTTTTAGTATTGATTTTTTATTTAAAATAGAGTAAAATAGCATCGCGGGGTGGAGAAGTAGTATCTTGCGAGGCCCATAACCTCGAGACGCCCGTGCAATTCGGGCCCCCGCAACAAATTACGCCGGTGTAGCTCAGTGGTTAGAGCAGGGTCTTCATAAGGCCAAGGTCGTAGGTTCAAGTCCTGCCACCGGCACACGGTCGCGTGGTGTAGCCTGGTTTAACATGCTTCCTTGTCACGGAAGAGATCACGGGTTCAAATCCCGTCGCGACCGCAAATTAATCGGCTTGGAGGAGGGACTCTAAGCCTTTTAATTAACTGGAGCACATAAAGTGTTATGTGCTCGGTTGAAAGGAGGTGAAATATGTAGATCTTTGGCAACAGAATAGGGGTCGTAATGCCCTTCGACAAGGCAATAACTAAAAGGAGGAGGAAGGAAATGGAAAAACTGATTACCCAACAAAAGAGCGTAATTCCTGCTTGTGATGTGTCGGACTTGAGGAAACTAGGAGAACTTGCTTTGGCTACCTGCGAGGTGTCTGGAATCGGTGCCTACAAGGTTGGTCTTGAGCTTGTTATTCCCTACGGCTTAAGACAGGTAACCCAAGCTATTAGAAGGTATAGCGAGTTACCAATTATCTATGACCATCAAAAAGGAGGTACTGACATCCCTGGCCTTGGACCAAAGTTTGCCAAAGCGGTAAAGTCTTCGGGAGCAGATGCAGTAATTCTTTTTCCTTTTGGTGGTGCAGCCACTGAAAGGGAATGGATTAAGGCCTGCCAAGATGAAGGATTGGTAGTGCTAGTTGGGGGTCACATGACCCAAGAGGAGTTTCTCCACGAAGAAGGTGGCTTCATTGCCGAGCCAGAAAAGATGTACATTCTGGCTGCCCAAAATGGTGTTTTCAACTTTGTGGTACCAGGCAATAAGGTAGAGTTTGTCAAAAGATACCGGGAGACCCTAGAGAGCTGGCTAGGAAAGGACAACTTTACCCTTTATGCTCCGGGTTTTATTGCCCAAGGCGGCAATATCTCTGAGACTGGGAAAGTAGCTGGGGAGAACTGGCACGCTATAGTTGGTAGCGCCATCTACAAAGCTGAAGGGATTGATGCGATGAGGAAGGCGGCAACGGAAATAACTTCCCAAATTATTGGAGGATAGGAGGTGACTGATGACTCGTTATAATTTTAGCCCGGAAGACAAGGAGCTTTTGAGAGCGAAGCGGAAAGCAGGAATCATTAGGGTGGGTGAGTTAACCCAGCTTAAAGACAAGTCCTGGTCGCCTATATATGTGGATATGAGGGACCGATTAACTGATGACCACCCGGAACTGCTGCCCTTGGTAGGAAAAGCTTTTGCTCGTAAGATTATAGAGGTTACTGGCAAGGAAATTCAGCAGGTAGTGATTGGTGTTCCTGATGCGGCTCATCCTCTTGCCGCGGCCACTGTTACAATGGCTGCCTTAGAAGGGTTGCCGATTTCCTGCCTAGTCCAGAGAAAGGCTCCTAAAACCCATGGAGTATCTGAGCAGAAAGAGAGACTAGTTATCGGTAAACCCAAGCCCGATAGAGAATATAATTTGATAGATGATGTAATCACTACCTCGGCTAGTAAGAGAGAATCAATCGCAGTCTTTGAAAGGGAAGGGTTTAAGATAAAACGAGTTTTTGTTTTTTTTGATCGGCAACAGGGCGGGGGAGATTCCTTAATTCGAGATGGGTATGAATTTCATGCAGTGTATAAACTGCTGGAGGTAGGAGCTTTCTTTTTAGATGAAGGGTTAATTACCCCTCAACAATATGACGAGGTGGAAAAGTTTATCCAAGCCCATCAGGTAGAATAGAGCGGTTGCAGATATGTAATAGGAGGTTCAAAAGGCGCAAAAAAGCGCAACAGTCGCTGGACCAACCAGGTTTCAGCGACTTTTTATTTTTTATTAAATATGGTAGTTTCAAAAAGAGGAGGGCTGTACCTTCCAAATTTTTTAGAAAGGAGAAAGGAGATGAAGTCTGATTTCTCTGTTGAAATTGCTAGGATAAGAATGCGAAATCCGGTAATGAATGCTGCTGGCACATTTGACCTGGAGATTTATAAAGATTTAATTGATGTTAACAAACTTGGGGCGTATGTGACTAAAAGCATCACTTTTCATTCACGAGAAGGTAACCCTCAACCAAGGTCATATGAAGTGAGAGCGGGCTTGATTAATCGGATTGGTTTACAGAATGATGGAGTGGAAAAATTTGTGTTTGAAAAGTTACCACGATTACTCCCATTTGAATCCCCCTTGATTGTTAGTGTTGCTGGAGAAAGTATTGACGACTATTGCCAAACCTCAACTTTTCTGGAAGAAAAGGCAAAAGAACGGATTGAGGGTTTGGAAATTAATGTCTCTTGTCCAAACGTTGAAAATGGGTTGATATTTGGAAGCGATCCTGATTTACTTTTTAAGCTGGTGAAGACCCTTAAATCAAAAGTTACCTTACCCCTGATTGTAAAACTGACTCCTAATGTAACAGATATTGGTTTAATAGCTAAAGCAGCAGTGGACGGTGGAGCCGATGCCATTTCCTTGATTAACACCGTTAAAGCCAAGGCTCGTATTCGGGGATATTGGGAAGGTAATCGCTTAAAAGGTCTTCAGGCTGGACAATGGATAGAAGGCGGTCTTTCTGGGCCAGCTATAAAACCTATTGCTCTCAAGAAGGTTGAGGAGGTGGCAGGAGTAGTTGATATACCTATTATTGGCATGGGAGGTATCTCTGACACTGAGGATGCCTTAGACTTTTTCCGAATTGGAGCTACTGCCATAGCTGTTGGGACAGCAACCTTCCGAGACCCTTCAGCAATGATTAATATCATTGAGGGCTTAGAGCAGTATTTAGCAGAGAGGGGATATTCCAACATCGCCGAACTTAGGGAAAAAGAAGGGAGGTAAAGACCTTGAGGCCTGCTGAACTGTTTAGTTTAGTGGGCTTTTTTCATTGAGTTATCCCCAGTTTTTCGCTTGATTTTATATTAAAATTAAGGTAAAATGAACTAATGAAGATGGCCAAAATCGACCTAAAGGCCCTGAAAAATAGGGCTGAAAATGAAATAGAAACAGCTAAAGATTTAAAGGAATTGAATAAAATTTTTAAAAAATATTTGGGTAAGAAAAGCCAGCTTACTGAGGTTTTGCGTTCCTTAGAAAAATTGCCAAAAGCAAAAAAAGTAAAAATTGGTCAGGAAGCCAATCAGCTTAAAAATTTTTTGAAAATAAAATTTGCGGAAATCGCTCAGGAAATTAAAGAAAAAGTAAGAAAAGAAGTTGAAGAAAAAGAATGGATTGATATTACCGCCCCGGGAAAGAAACCGGCTTTAGGACATTTGCATCCCTTAACCCAAGTTAAAAGAAAAACTGAAGAAATTTTCCAGGCCATGGGATTTTCCGTTGTCGAAGGTCCGGAAGTTGAAACTGAATGGTATAATTTTGATGCTTTAAATATTCCCAAAGACCATCCAGCCAGAGACCTTTGGGACACTTTCTATTTAAAAAATGGACTCCTTTTGCGAACTCATACTACGCCTGTTGATATAAGAAATATGGAAAAAAATCAACCGCCATTACGGATTATTATACCGGGAAGGATTTTTCGCCACGAAGCTACTGACGCATCTCATGAAACTAATTTTTATCAGGTAGACGGTTTAATGGTTGGAAAAGATATTTCGGTAGCTAATTTTAAAGCAACTATCCAGGAGTTTTTTCAAAGATTTTTTGAAAAACCAGTAGAAATTAGAATGAGACCAGGCTATTTTCCCTTTACTGAACCCTCTTTTGAAGTTGATATGACCTGCTTAAATTGTAATGGTAAAGGTTGCCCAGCTTGTTCTCAATCTGGCTGGATGGAGATAGTAGGAGCAGGAATGGTTCACCCAGCCGTTTTTAAAAATTCGGGATTAAACCCTAGAAACTGGCAGGGTTGGGCTTTTGGAATGGGACTGGATAGATTAGCCATGATGAAATATAAGATTAACGATATCAGATTGTTCTATTCTGGCGATTTAAGATTTTTAGAACAGTTTTAATTTATGGTGTTTTCATATAATTGGTTACAATCGTTTTTTCAAAAAAAATTACCACGACCAGAAAAATTGGCCGAGCTTTTGACAATGTATAGTTTCGAAGTTTCTGAAGTAAAAAAAACAAGCAACGATTTTGTTTTAGATATCGATGTTTTACCGAATAGAGCCAGCGATTGTTTTTCTCACTTAGGAATAGCCAGGGAGTGCGGGATACTCTTAAATTCCAAATTCCAAATTCCAAATTCAGAATTAGTAGAGGATAAAAACTTAAAAGTTAAAGACTTTGTTTCAGTAGAAGTGAAGAATAAAATGGCCTGTCCTCGTTATACAGCCAGAATAGTTACTGATGTTAAAATTGGTCCTTCGCCAAAATGGATTCGAGAAAGATTAAAAGTTTGTGGTCTAAGGCCAATTAACAATATAGTAGACATCGCCAACTATGTAATGTTAGAAACTGGCCAACCTCTTCATGCTTTTGACGGAGATAAAATTGAAGGGAAGAGAATTATTGTCAGATTTGCTAAAAATCGAGAAAAAATTATTACCCTAGATGAAGAAAAATATGATTTAAATGAAAATATCTTAGTCATCGCTGATGCCAAAAAACCAGTGGCCATTGCCGGAATTAAAGGAGGAAAAATTCCTGAAATTGATAAAAAAACAAAAGTTGTTATTCTGGAATCAGCTAATTTTAATCCCAGAATTATTCGCCGAGGTTCAAAAAAATTAGATTTAAAAACGGATGCTTCCTGGCGATTTGAGCATGGAATTTCGCCAAATTTAACTGAAATAGCAATTAATCGGGCAGCTTATTTAATTCAAAAAATTGCTAACGCTCGGGCAGCTAAAGGTATAATTGATTTTTACCCTAAAAAAGTTCTGCCAAAAAGAGTTAGATTAGACTTAGATTATGCTGAAAGATTATTAGGAGTAAAAATTCCTGCTGCCGAGATAAAAAATATACTGAAAGGGTTAAATTTTCAACTGATTGATTTCCGAAATCAATCAATGATGGTTAAAGTGCCGACTAGAAGGTTGGATATTTCTTTACCCGAAGACTTAATTGAAGAAATTGGTAGAATTTATGGTTATCAGAAAATCAAGGCTGCTTTTCCTACTGTCACCTTAATTCCTCCCAAAAGAAATATAAATCTGTTCTGGGAAGAGATGACCAAAAATATTTTAAAAGAAGCTGGATTTACTGAAGTTTATAATTATTCTTTTATTTCTGAAAACGATGCAAAAGTTTTTGGATGGCATTCGCAAGCGATTATTGAATTAGAGAATCCACTGAGTAAGGAACAAAAGTATCTGCGGCCGAGTTTAGTTCCAAATTTATTGAAAAATGTTCAAAAGAACCAAAATTATTATGATGAAATTAAAATTTTTGAATTAGGAAAAATTTTTGAAAAACCAAAAAAAGAAAAAAGAATACTTGCGGGGATTTTAACGGGAGATATGTTTTATCAAACAAAGGGTGTTATCGATTTATTATTAAACAAGTTGGGAATAAGTGATGTTTATTATAAAGAATTTAAACTCACAAATGAGGAAATAAAGAAAAATTGGTGGTATCCGAAAAAAAGTGCTGACATTATAATTAATGGAGAACGGATTGGATTTCTGGGCGAGGTTACTTCTAAAATTTTAGCTGAGTTTAAAATAAACTTAAAAGTAGTTTATTTTGCTGTTCGTTTCGATGAATTATCAAAATTTGTTTCTGAAGAAACAATCTATCAACCAATTTCCCGTTTCCCAGCTGCCGTAAGAGATTTGGCAGTTTTGGTTCCCCGGGGAACTAAAGTGGTAGAGGTTTTGAATAAAATTAATACTCTTGGCGGAAGTTTAATTCGAGATGTTGACCTTTTTGATATTTATGAGGGAGAGGAGTTGCCGCGCGGGAAAAAGAATTTGGCTTTTCACTTAATTTATCAAGCCGAAGGCCGAACTCTAAAATCAGAGGAAATTGATGAAATTCATCAAAAAATAATTAAAGCATTAGAGAAAAATCCTAATTGGCAGGTGAGAAAATAAGAACCTGCTTTCGGCAGAACCTTGAATGCTTCGTAATTAATATGCCTAAGAAAATTAAAACTAAAAAAATAAAAAAGGTGCCAAAACCAAGAAAAGTGGGCCCCTCAACTTACACTGCTAAGGATATTTATGTTTTACAGGGGCTTGAGCCGGTTCGAAGAAGGCCGGCAATGTACATTGGTTCAACTGGACTTGATGGCCTTCATCACTTAGTGTGGGAATGTTGTGATAATTGCCTGGACGAATTCATTATGGGATATGGAAATCAGATGGAAATTACTCTTTTACCAAATAATCAGGTAAAAGTAACCGATAATGGTCGAGGAATCCCAGTAGAAAAACATCCTCAAACTAAAAAATCAGCCTTAGAGACAGTAATGACTACTTTACATGCCGGAGCCAAGTTTGGGGGTAAAAGTTACCAAGTAGCCGGTGGTCTCCATGGAGTTGGGGTTTCCGTAGTTTGTGCCCTGTCTAATTATTTGAAAGCTGAAGTTTGTCGAAATGGCACTAAATACGCTCAAGAATATTCTAAAGGAAAGGCAAAAACCAAGGTAAAAAAAATCGGCAAATGTAAGCAAACCGGGACTGCGGTTATTTTTGAACCAGATTCAGAAATTTTCCCTGACCTTAAATTTGACTTAAAAAGAATTTTAAACCATCTCCGGCAGCAAGCCTATTTGACTAAAGGAGTAAGGATGATAATAAAAGACCAGAGGGCAAAACCAGACTACAACCCACCCGCCGCCCTCCCACAGAAGTGGGCCCCTAAATCTTATAGTTTTTATTTTGAAGGAGGTTTGGCAGCTTATCTCAAATATCTAACTCGAGGAATAACTCCTCGTCATCCGAATATTTTTTATGGCTCTGGAGAAAAAGATGGAATTTTAATTGAAGCCACCATCAGATATACTGAAGAATATGAATGCTACGAAGAGAGTTTTGCTAATAATATTTGGACTCAAGAAGGTGGTACCCACTTAACCGGTTTTAGAACGGCTTTAACTCGGACTTTTAATGACTATGCCAGAAAAAACGGATTTTTGAAAGAAGCAGATGAAAATTTAACTGGAGAAGATATTAGAGAAGGGTTAACTGGAGTAGTGGCAGTGAAAATAAAAGAACCTCAATTTGAGGGTCAGACCAAGGCCAAGTTAGGGAACCCTGAAGCCAAGGCGGCGGTAGAGACAGTGGTTTCCGAAACCCTGACTGATTTTTTGGAGAGGAACCCTCAAGATAGCAAAGCCATTATTGAAAATTGTCTTTTAGCTCAGAAAGCCAGAAGGGCAGCTAAAGCGGCTAAAGAGACAGTTTTAAGAAAGGGCGTTTTGGATGGCTTAGCGCTGCCAGGGAAATTAGCTGATTGCTCCTCTCGAAAACCCGAAGAATCAGAACTTTATATAGTGGAAGGCGAGTCAGCTGGCGGAAGCTCGAGGCAAGCCCGCGACCGTCATTTTCAAGCCATTTTGCCTTTACGGGGAAAAATCTTAAATGTCGAAAGAGCTCGCTTAGATAAAATTCTGAGTTCAAAAGAAATTAGATCTTTGATTATTGCTTTAGGAACAGCCATTGCCGAAGACTTTAATCTGGATAAATTGAGATATCATCGGATTATTATTATGGCTGATGCCGATTCTGATGGAAATCATATCCGAACCTTGCTCTTAACTCTTTTTTTCCGCTATTTTAGACCAATAATTGAAAGAGGCTATCTTTATATTGCTCAACCCCCTCTTTACCGAATCCAAACTGGGAAACAGGTTGAATATGCTTATACTGAAAGTGACAAGGCTGAGATTTTGAGTTCGGAGAAAAAAGCTCCGGGGATTACTATGCAGCGCTATAAGGGTTTGGGAGAAATGAACTCTGATCAGCTTTGGGAAACAACCATGAATCCAGAGAATAGAATTTTGCTTCAGGTCAATATCGAAAATGCCAAAGAGGCAGATAGAATTTTTGACACCTTAATGGGTTCAGAAGTTTTGCCGAGGAAAAAATTTATCCAAACATACGCTAAAAAGGTAAAAAACCTAGACATATAATCCTTACCTCAATATTATGAATTTTAAAAATATTCCCAACAAAATAATTACTTTTTTAAAAGAGGTTCGTTTGGAAATGAAAAAGGTTAATTGGCCCACCAGACAGGAGACCATCAGAAAGACCCTGGTTGTTATTGGAATTTCGGTGGCGGTTGCTGCTTTTTTAGGGACCTTAGATTTCATTTTCACTACCTTATTAAATAAATTTGTATTATAAGCTATGCCGAAACAACAAATTCCTCAGCAAAAAAATTGGTATGTTATTCACACTTATTCTGGTTACGAAGACGCCGTAGCTAAAAATCTAAAACAAAGGATTGAATCTCTTGGTATGGAAGATAAAATTTTTAATGTTATTGTCCCAAAAGAAAAAAAGATTAAAATAAAAGATGGTAAAAGAAAAGTAGTGGAAGAAAAAATTTATCCTGGTTATGTTTTAGTAGAGATGATTGTTACTGATGACTCCTGGTATATAGTTAGGAATACCCCCAATGTTACTGGTTTTGTAGGGGCAGGTACTACTCCGGTCCCTGTTTCGCTTGGCGAAATTGAAAATTTGAAAAAAAGGATGGGAGTAGAAACTCCTCAATATAAAATTGAAGTTAAGATTGGGGACCAAGTAAAAATTATTGACGGTCCTTTCAAAGATTTTGATGGAAAAGTTTCCGAAATCGATGAAGAACGAGGAAAAATAAAAGTCCTGGTTAATATGTTCGGTCGAGATACTCCAGTCGAGCTGGATTCTCTCCAAATTAAAAAGTTATGAAAAAGATTAAAGCAATTGTTAAATTACAAATTCCGGCTGCAAAAGCCACTCCAGCTCCGCCAGTTGGCCCGGCTTTAGCTCAGCATGGTTTAAATATTGCTGAATTTTGCCAGAAATTTAATGAGGATACAAAAAATCAAGAAGGTTTTACTATTCCAGTTGAAATTACAGTTTATGAAGATAGAACTTACGATTTTAAATTAAAACAACCTCCAGCTTCGGAATTATTGAAAAAGGCGGCCGGAATTGAAAAGGGATCTGGGGAGCCAAATCGAACTAAAGTTGCTAAAATTAGCAAAAGTCAACTCAAAGAAATTGCTGAGAAAAAAATGGCTGATTTGAATGCCAATGACATTGAACAGGCAATGAAAATAATTGAGGGCACAGCCAAAAATATGGGTATTGAAATTACTCAATGAAACTAAAGTTTCATTTCGACCTGCGTTTTTATAAATAAAAACTTGGTATATGATACTTTCTGATAAAGATATAAAAAAATACCTAAAAGAAGGAAAGATTAAAATTATTCCTAAACCAAATTTCAAAGAGCAATTAGGTCCTTGCTCTTTGGACTTACATTTAGGAAATGTTTTCAAGATTTTCAAACCTTCCGAGTACCCCTACTTAGACCTTAAAAGAAAAATTGACTTTGAAGAATTTATGGAAGAAATAAAAATCGAAGATGGCGCGCCCTTTATTTTGCAGCCAAAAAGTTTTGTTTTAACTACAACCAAAGAAGAATTCTCCCTGAGTAATGATTTAATGGCCAGACTTGATGGCAGAAGCTCTTTAGCCAGACTGGGGGTGGTAGTTCAATTAACAGCAGCTAGATTTGATCCGGGTTGGCAGGGAAAAGCAGTGATGGAGTTGGGCAACATGGGATCGATGCCGGTTGTCTTATATGCTGGAGTAACCCGAATTTGCGCCTTGACTTTTGAAACTCTTTCTAGCCCATCTGAAGTTCCTTATTTAAAACAAAGAGACCATAAATATGCCAGACAAAAATCTCCCCGGGCTAGTAAAATAAATCAAGAACCTAAAAGTCGATGAAGCCGCTTTTAACTCGCAATTTAAGAGTAAAATTTTTAGGTATAACTCCTGTCTTAAGAGATAAAACAGGAGTTTTAAATCCTCAAGAAATCGTGGCCTTGTCCAGTTTGGCAACATTTCGGGGGAGGTCAATTAAGAAACTTTTAAAAGAAATTAAGAAAAAAGGCCAGAATCTAGATGAAAGAGTAAAAAGAATTTTACAAGGATCTTCTCTGAGAGGTCATGCTTCCTTATCTACTACTCCTACCCTTTGTTTAGCTTACGAAGGGAGTAAGTTTTTAGATTCAGCTTTAACCGGGATTATCTTTTCTTCTTCTTTAATGTCTTCAGGCCGCCGAACAGTTACGACTGAAAAAGATATTGTCTATCCAGATGGAATTTTTAAACAAAAAAGAGCAAAAAACATTTATACCAAAATTTCGAAAAATATTATCCAAACCTACAATTATTTTTTATCAAAAGGAATTCAAAAAGATGAAGCCAGTAAAATTTTGGATTATGGAATTTATGGTACTGGCATCATTCAGTTGCCAGTAGAATCTATTATTGGCTTAAAAAGAGAATACGAGGCAGAAAAAGATTGGATGCCAGCAGAAATTGAAATTTTATTAAAAGAAATAGAAAAAAAATTAAAAAATTTTGGAATAGATTGGCTTTATACTACCAGAGAAGCTGCTCCCAGAAATGTTTATCCTTATCCTAATATTTTTAAAAATCCAGCTAAATTGAATATGGTTCGAGAACTCCGAAAAAAAGTAAAACTACCTCAGGGAACAAAATTAATCTCAATGGATATTTCAATTACCCTAGGCTTAAAGAAAGAATTGACAGCTTTAGAAAAGAAAACAAAAGAAACTTTCTCCTTTCTAAAAAAGATTAAAAGAGATTGGCCAAAACTTCTTGTTTTAC
>Ga0307431_1000209_pt1 | contig 45372 bp, 37 predicted proteins | sample SalMarWE160170MG_FD_202155 | JGI IMG/M metagenome (GOLD analysis project Ga0307431, IMG submission 202155) | Salt marsh sediment microbial communities from the Plum Island Ecosystem LTER, Massachusetts, United States - WE1603-170 | ecosystem: Environmental > Aquatic > Marine > Intertidal zone >...
AAGTAATAATCGTATTCATGCCAACCTCCTTGTCTTATCTTTATTTCCAATAAAGACATCGGAAGGTTGGTATGTTTGTATTGATAAATCATTAAAACCAGCCGCCTAAAAAGTGCGAAAGTTGACCTTCTATAAATGTTTGTATAATGTTATGATTTGCAAAAAACTGCGGTGAAAAGTTAGAGAAACTGATTACAAGTTTACCTTTTAAGATTGACTGCAACCGTATTGTTATTATCAAGAAGCTGTCTGTCCTGCAGTGCCGCAATTGCAGCGAGTACGTAATCGAAGATGATGTTATGCAAAATGTAGATAGTATCCTCAGCAGGGCAGACGAAACAGCGGAGCTTGAAGTCCTCAGCTACGCCGTGTAAGAAGAAACTCGACCGTTTCGGCCTACAGCTCGACTAAATCGAGGCAGAAAACGAAGAAAACCGTAATTGAAAAACAACACAAGTCGACACGATATAGTATGAGAAAATTACTTATAATTCTTTGTGCAATAATTGGCGTCCCATGTCTCATCTTTATAATGGATAACTACATTCGAAGTGAGTATGAGGATCCATTTAGAGTTTCCAAAGCATTCTCTTATAGCTACATGACTAGAAATGCAACACATATGAAGACATGGGGAGACAAAGAGATTCATAAACAGATCGACCAGTTACAGTATTCTACTCCTGTTAATGATACTTATGCAAATTTTTGGGAATCTTTTCAACTGGTATCTTTTCGTCGAGTTGGCGATACTATAGTGTCAACTTACGCCTATAATACTTTTGAAGACCAACCTCTTTTCTATTCAGTAGTTCTGAAACCAAATGGTTCGCCTTCGCTATGGGAGAGAGTTAAAGATTTCATATATTTTGACCTTCCTTTTGGGGACAAAATGGTTGGGTTCCCCCATCATAAAAAACGATGGTTAGTGGTAGATTTCTTTACAAATGATGATTTTGAGGAATATGTCTCTGAATGGATAGAAAGGATAGAAAAGAGGGATATTAACTGGCTGCATGACCAGCTGAAGATTGACAAACAGTTCCTAACAGAAATCGAACAAAGGCAGAATTATGAGGATAAGTGGAGTGATAGAGAAAAGATACGACAAAATGCAGAGATAAAGAAATTGTATAGGGATTACAAGGGAATTCGTAATAACGATAACGAAGAAAGTCCCTAAGCAAAAGACGAAAATTTGAGAGCAAAAACAAAGACAGCCAAAAGAAGCCCGAACGCTTCGGCCTGCAACTCGAACAAATCCAAGGCGAAAACAAAAATGAGCAAGTAAATCCCACGTAAAATCCGACTCCGGCACGGCTACGCCGGACGAGCGCGGGGCTAAATAGGGGAGCTTGTGTGGCAAGGACGTTAGGATATATGATTACGTTCACAACCTACGGTACATGGCTGCAAGGCGATGAGCGCGGATATGTGAAGGAAGGCAAAATCTATCCAGCAAACAAGGCATTAATGCAAAGCAATAAACAATTGCAACTACAGGACGCTATTCTGCTATCAACTGCTGAGCGGCAGCTCGTGCGAGAAGCAATCATCAATGAAGCCAAAACCCGTGGTCAGAAAATATATGCGATATCTGTCCAACCCAACCATGTTCACATCGTTGTGGATTACACATAAGAACCGTTAAGCAAAATTGTCGCCCTTTACAAGAGCACTTCACGACTTGCGCTAAGGGCTCTGGAACGCACGGGAAAAGTGTGGACACGCGGCTATGACAAGAGGTTTTGTTTTACCGAAGACGATTTGAGACGAAGGATCAAATACGTGCAAAGTCAAAACCCCGCGTGAAACGCGGGGCTAAATATTTAGCCCGCAGTTTTACTGCGGGTTTGCACCTGCAATAAAAGAAAAACAAACGCTATTGACATTGACCGTTCCGCCCTTTAATATCTCATTTTGATTTTTGCATTTTGATGCTTGATATTCCTTCACATGGAGGCTCATTATGGAACAAGTAAAGCCGATCGAAGTTACTGACGCTGACTTTGAAAATAATGTGATAAAATCCGACATTCCCGTGGTGGTGGATTACTGGGCGCCGTGGTGCGGACCCTGCATAATGGCTGCGCCGGTGCTGGAGAAAATCGCCGGCGAATACGCGGGGAAATTAAAGGTCTGCAAACTAAATATAGACGAGCATCGCGACACGGCAATCAAGTACGGGATTATGAGCATACCCACGCTACATGTCTTCAAAGATGGGCAGGTTGTGGACCAAGTTACGGGCGTGACGCCCAACTATGAAGCGAGTCTTAAGAAAAAGATCGAGCCTCATCTGGGCTAAAGCAGGGACAATCACAAAATGAGCAACGGTGTATATGATGTAATTATTGTTGGTGCAGGGCCTGCGGGATTTGGAGCCGCACTTTACACCTCGCGTGACAGACTCAAGACGCTTGTGCTCGAAAAACTGATGCCCGGAGGGCAGATCATAAATACTAACAGAATCGAAAACTATCCCGGCATTGAACGCATCGACGGGCCAGGTCTTATTCAAAATATGCAAAAGCAGGTTGAAAATTTCGATGCCGAGATAAAAACCGGCTGTGAAGTGACAAAACTGGAAAAACTCCAGGATGGCAACATAGCTGTATATTGTGACGAGGAAAAATACGTTGCGCGGACGGTAATCCTCTCACCCGGCAGCAGCTACCGCAAGCTCGGCATACCCGGCGAAGATGAGTTTCGCAATGCCGGTGCGGGCGTAAGCTATTGCGGGACCTGCGATGCACCGTTTTTTAAGGATAAGCAAGTCGTTGCTGTGGGCGGTGGCAATACCGCAGTGGAAGAGACGCTGCATCTTACAAAATACGCCGCTAAGGTTACTCTTATTCACCGACGAGATGAATTTCGAGCAACTAAAGTCCTCGCGGAAGAGATTCGCCAAAAAGCCAACGAACCAAATTCAAATCTGATTATCAAATACAGCACCGTTGCTACTGCCATTCAAGGTGAGGGAAAAGTACAATCGGTCAAACTTAAAAATGTCAAAACAAACGAAGAAGAAGACTATCCCTGTGACGGGGTATTTATCTTTGTGGGGATGGTACCGAACACCGATTTTCTCAAAGGCTTTGTGAACCTTACCGACAAGGGCTTTATCAGGTGCGACTGTGCGTATCTTCGTACAAGTGTCCCCGGCGTCTTCGTCGCGGGCGATTGCAGAATCGGTGCTACTATGCAGTTGGCTACAGCGGTAGCGGATGGCGTCGTCGCTGCTATGATGCTCAAAGAATATTTCAGAAACCCCGACTGGTGGAGCGAACCGGTCAGCGACTCACTTGCGCCCGGCGGATGGTAAGTATTTAACCTGCGGTTTTACAGCGGGTTTGCATAACTAAAACAAATGAACAGACGAGATTTCATCAAGCGTACTCTGACTATCCTCAGTATCGTGCTTGCCGTTGGCGCTAGCACGAGATTCTGTTCCGCTGAAAACAAAGAACAGGTCGCTCGCTGGGCCTTTTTTTCAGATACGCATATTGCCGCAGATGTTAATGATAACTACCGTGGCTTCTATCCATACCGAAATCTACAAAAGGTTGTTTCCGATATTCTCTCTGACTTACCGGATGCAGTTGCGGTCGCAGGTGATTTGGCACGGCTGGAGGGCAAGTTGGATGACTATGCTAATCTCAAGGAATTGCTGGCGCCACTGGCTGTAAAAGTGCCTGTGTATATGGCGCTGGGCAACCACGACAACCGGGACAATTTCCTGCGTACTTTCACCGACCTGCCCGGCGAAAAACCGCCAATTGCAGACAAATATGTTACCATTATTCACACACCACCTGTTCGTGTGATCCTTCTGGATTCACTTTTTTACGTTAATAAAATTCCAGGGCTTCTGGGAAAAGCCCAGCGTGATTGGTTGCAAGATTATTTGAATAAGTGCGATGATAAGCCCATAATTTTGTGTGTTCACCATACGCTGCAAGATCGTGACGGAGACCTTCTCGATGTGCCACGTCTGTTTGAGATCATAAAGCCGATACGCAAGGTAAAGGCTATCTTATACGGTCATTCTCATGAATATGCGTTTGGACAATATGAAGGAATTCACCTTATCAATATTCCGGCAACCAGTTACAGCTTCGCTGACACTATCCCTGTCGGCTGGGTAGAGGCTCGTTTGGCAACCCACGGGGGAGAATTTATACTGCATGTAATCGCAGGCAATACAACAATGCACGGCAGCGTGAAGAAACTCAAATGGCGGAAATAAGAGGCTATTTCAGTTCTTATGACGATTGATTGAGGATCGGTGTTACACGTCGTCCCCTCCAGAGATGTGTTTGGACTTATCCACATATAATTTTTGTATCAGCCAGTCTTTTACCTTGAAACCAATCCCCAAGCCGATGCCGATAAGCACGGCATATCGCCAATAGAAGCGAAAATAGATTGTTGTTTTTGCAGGACGGAAAATCACCAGAAGAATCACTCCATGTAGTAAGTACGCTAAGATAAAAACGATGCTCCAAGTTAGGAACTGACCAATTACGTTGGTCAATGGAATCTTAACCAGAATCTTAACGTTCAGAAGAGCTGCACCAGCCAGGAATAACATGGCAATCACATGAGGAATAAGTTGAGGTGACCAAGAACCTGTAGCCGCGATCATGACAATGATTAGCAGAATGGTGACACCAACAAACTGAATTAGCACGAGTCTCTGAGCAGCAAGCACAAGGATACCGACAGCCAGTCCAATCGTGACAAATTGGAATGGCGGTGCCTTTAGATGAAAGACCTGAGTGCCGAATGTGAGCAGGCCCATAAGAATACACACAAGAGTTGGACAGACTATGGTCAACAGAGGCTCAACTGTCTTACGCGTAAGATAAAAATACATGCTTTTTCATCCTTGCCAACGACCAAACTTGCCGGTGCCACATAGTTATGGCCGTGTATAGCCTCTGGTTCAATTCAAACAATTCACATGGGCTTAAGTCCATGCGACTTGAACTATGCGAGAAGCTCGAAACGTCCTAATCAGCAAGTGTGTCCCACAAACCACATTTAGGATTATAGCGGCCTCAGAACAAAGGCGTCAAGAAATTATGATTTGTGTAGCCGTATGAACGGAACGTGCGAAGGAAAAGGGAACAGATTGTTGGGAATGGTGGTTTATTGTGCAAGTACTTGCAAGCAGAGGTTTTTTCGATATATTGAGACACGGCTATGCAGCGAAAGAGCTGTGGGTGGTTGAGCGTGGTGTTTCTGAGTAGGAAATAATATGGCTCACGCTGGGATGTGTTTTGATAATCGGTCAATTATTAGTGAGGTAGGAAATATGCTGTGTTCATACTTGAAGTCTTCGGTTGCCGTCGTCAGAGTCGCGGTTTTTGCGGGTATTTTATGTGTTAGTGCATTGCCGGTGGTGCTCGCTGGTGAAGGGGTCAATGATTGGGAGAACCCGGAAGTTGTCGGCAGGAACAAGGAGCCGGGGCATTGTACTTTAATGCCGTATGCCGATGCCCAGGCAGCGATTCAGTGCAAACGCGAGCAGTCGCGATTTTACACGTCGCTGAATGGACCATGGAAGTTCAACTGGGTTGAAAAGCCTGCGGACAGGCCAATTGATTTCCATAATGTCGATTACGACGTTAGCGGCTGGAAGGAAATCCCCGTGCCATCGAACTGGCAGATGCACGGCTACGGCAGGCCAATATATCTGAATGTGCGATATCCTTTTCCGGTGAATCCCCCTTATATTCCGCACAATTACAATCCGGTCGGCTCCTATCGAAGGGAATTCACGATACCAATCGAGTGGAAAGGCAGGCAGATTTTCCTGCACTTCGATGGTGTCAAGAGCGCCTTCTATGTTTGGGTGAACGGCCAGGAGACTGGCTATAGTCAGGATAGTATGACTCCGGCCGAATTCAACATCACCAAGTATCTGAAGGAGGGTACTAACACAATAGCTATCCAAGTGTATCGCTGGTCGGATGGCAGTTACCTTGAAGATCAGGATATGTGGCGGTTGAGCGGCATCTATCGCAACGTGTATCTGTTCTCGACGCCGAATGTACACATTCGTGACTTTTTTGTTCGTGCCGACCTTGAAAATAACTACCAGGACGGAGTCCTGATGATTCGACCGAAGCTGGCGAAATACGGTGATCAGGACATTAAGGGCTGGTATGTGCGGGCGCAAATCTATGATGGTGAGCGAGCGGTTCTAAGCGAGGACCTTAAGGCATATGCACCTCCGATAATCAATGAGCGGTATCCGCAAAGGGACAACGTGCGGTTTGCACTTCTACAGGCGAAGGTACCCAATGTAAAAAGGTGGTCTGCGGAGACGCCAAACTTGTATACACTTGTACTGACGCTTGAGGATGCGCAGGGCAAAGTGATCGAGGCAGAGAGCTGCAAAGTTGGCTTTCGAAGGATAGAAATAAAAGACGGGCAACTTTTCATCAATGGCATCTCTGTCAAACTGTTCGGTGTCAATCGGCATGAGCACGATCCGGATCATGGACGAGCGATACCCTTGGAGAGAATGATACAAGATGTCAAGATTCTCAAGCAGAACAACATCAATGCAGTGAGGACGTCACATTATCCTGATGATCCCCAGTGGTATGAGCTATGTGATGAGTATGGGATATATTTGATTGATGAGGCGAATCTCGAAACGCATGGGGTGGGGGGGTACTTTTCGAATCAGGCAACGTGGCATACTGCATTTGTCGAGCGGGCAATAAGAATGGTGGAGCGGGATAAAAACCATCCATCGGTTATTTTCTGGTCGCTCGGCAATGAAGCAGGCTGCGGTCCGAATCATGCTGCTATGGCGGGATGGATTCATGATTATGACCCAACGCGGTATGTGCACTATGAGGGCGTCGTAGGGCGCCCGAAAGACTGGCCATACGTCGATGTCATCAGCAGAATGTACGCGAGGATTCCGGAAATTATTCGCATCGCTAACGATCCTGTAGACACCCGACCGATGGTGCTTTGCGAATATGCACATGCGATGGGCAATTCAGTAGGTAACCTAAAAGAATACTGGGATGCCATTCGGTCACACAAGCGACTTATCGGCGCCTTTATCTGGGACTGGGCGGATCAGGGCCTGCGCAAGTTCTCAGCGGAAGGCAAAATGTTCTGGGCTTACGGCGGTGATTTCGGCGATTTTCCCAATGACGGTAACTTCTGCTGCAATGGTATCGTCCAGCCTGACCGCAAGCCGAATCCATCGCTGCACGAGGTCAAAAAAATCTATCAGCGAATATGGGTTGAGCCGGTTGATTTAGTCCGTGGTACTGTGTCCATCCGTAATGAATACGATTTTCTGGATCTGAGTTTTGTAGATATTTTGTGGCAGCTAACCGAGGATGGAAAAATCCTTCAAAAAGGAAAACTTGATAGATTGTCTTTGCCTGCAGGAGCCATACAAGAGGTTCGCATTCCGTTTGATAAGCCACAGCTTCAGCCGGGGGCTGAATATTTTCTGAAGGTATCATTTGTGCTTGGTGATGATACATTGTGGGCGTCGCAAGGCCACATTGTGGCGTGGGACCAGTTCAAGGTGCCGTTCGATGTGCCCAGCGGATCTGTTGCTGAGCTTACTGAGATGGGCGAGTTAAAGTTGAAGGAATCGGATAAGACCATCACTGTCACCGATCAGAACTTTGAACTAATCGTCAGCAAAAACAGCGGTGCTATCGAGTCATTTATATACGAAAAAACCCAGCTAATTGTGTCACCTCTGGTTCCTAATTTCTGGCGAGTACCAATAGACAACGACAGAGGCAACGGAATGCCCAGGCGTCACGGCGTATGGCAACAGGCAGGGCCAAATCGAAAGATAACGAGCGTCAAGGCAAAGCAGATAAAACAGCAGCTTGTGCGCATCACGGTGAATGCAACTTTGCCTGTTGGGACAGAGTCGAAGTATCAAATCGTTTACAATATCTACGGCAGCGGTGATGTGCTTATCGAGAATAGTATTGAGCCTTCCGGCGAGAACATTCCTGAGATACCGCGCCTTGGAATGCAAATGGAAATACCAGGACGATATTCCACTATGACCTGGTATGGCCGGGGTCCGCACGAGACCTATTGGGACCGCAAGACAGGAGCTGCTGTCGGTTTGTACTCAGGCGCGGTTCAGGAGCAGATACATCTTTACGTGCGGCCGCAGGAAAACGGTAATAAGACCGATGTGCGATGGGTAGCGCTAATGGACGGTGATGGCACAGGACTACTGGCGATTGGTAGGCCTCTCTTGAGCGTAAGCGCATGGCCCTTCACGATGGAAGACTTGGGTAAAGCTAAGCACATCCATGAGCTGCCGACGCGAGAGAACATCACTGTCAACCTGGACTACAAACAGATGGGTGTCGGTGGTGATGATAGCTGGGGTGCCCGAACGCATCCGGAGTATATGCTATATGCCAAGCCTTACGTATGGCGTCTGCGAATTCGGCCCTACAAAGCAAAAATGGGCTCAATCGAAACCCTAGTGCGAACAATCTTGCCCAGCGTCGATTGACCTTGCTTTCAACAACGCGTAAAACTGCGGTCAGCCCCACATTTTACGTGTGGTTTCTCACTTGCCTGCAAAGGCTCGCTTCTGGTATAAAATGTTCCGGCATTAGGCAAATGTAAAAAACACCGGAAAGGACAGACGTTCGAATGCCTGTTTCAGCAAGGACGCTAAAAAGAAGATGGGTGATACATCCCGCCAGCGAATACTCTGACCATCTGGCAAAATCCTTGAAGGTCTCGCCTTTGATCGCGCAGGTTCTGGCTAATCGCGGCATAAGAACCACCAACGACGGCCACGCTTTTCTCAGACCAAAGCTCGCCGAACTTATTCGCCCTGAAAAGATGCCAGGAGTTGAACCGGCGGTTGCCCGATTGAGATGCGCTATCGAAAGCCGAGAAAAAATCACACTTTACGGCGACTACGATGTTGATGGCATAACCGGCGTAGCAATTCTATGGCAGCTTCTTAAACTTCTTGGCGCTAATGTCGATTATTACATCCCTCACCGCATCGAGGAAGGTTACGGTCTGAACGGCGCCGCAATCCAGTCCTTAGCCAGGACTGGTACGCAACTGCTTGTGACCGTCGATTGTGGTATTACGGCTTTTGACTCAGCTCAGCTTGCTGAACAATGCGGTATTGAACTGATAATAACCGACCACCACCAGCCCGAGTCTAAATTGCCCAAAGCAGCCGCCATTGTGCACCCCGGCCTTGAGCCGTCATATCCTAACCCCGACTCAGCCGGCGCTATGGTCGCATTCAAACTAGCCTGGGCTCTGGCAAACGAATTTAACCCGGCAGAAAGGCTGAATCCTGAACTTCGCGATTTTATGCTCAATGCCACCAGCCTCGCGGCCATGGGAACCATCGCGGATATTGTCGATTTGCGTGGTGAAAACAGGATTCTGACCTGCTATGGCCTTAAGGCTCTGCCCGAATGCAAGCTCACCGGGATACAGGCATTGATCGAATCTGCCGGCCTGACCGGGCAAGGCCTGGATAGCTTCCACATAGGTTTTCGCCTGGCCCCAATGCTCAACGCAGCAGGACGAATGGGACACGCGCGACTGGCCGTGGAACTGCTGACCAGCGACCGCGAAACTCGCTCAACACAGATAGCTGAATACCTCAAGCAACAAAACAGCCAACGCCAGCAGTGTGAGCGAAAGATGTTTCAACAGGCCTGTGAAATGATCTTCAATCAGGGACTTAACCATCCCGACAGAAGAAGCGTTGTTCTTGCAAACAGCGACTGGCACGGCGGTGTGCTTGGCATCGTAGCTTCCCGCTTAGTTGACAAATTTCATCGTCCAACGATTATGATAAATTCCGGCACAGAAAACGGTGCTGCACAAGGCTCCGGAAGATCCATTCCCGGATTTTGCCTTCTCAGCGCGATAAAGGCCTGCTCGGACCATCTGATAACCTTTGGCGGTCACAAAATGGCAGCAGGTATAACCATTAAACCTGAGAGCATAGAACAGTTTACTGCCGACTTCGAGGCATACGCAGTTCAGAATTTAACGGACGACGATGTCACCGCAAAGCTCCATATCGACGCCGAGGCACCTCTTAGCGAGTTTACACGAGAATGCGTCTATCAATTGCAGATGCTCGGCCCATTCGGTCAGGGCAACCCTGAGCCCGTCTTTGCTACAAAAGCCGTCCATTTGGCTGCGCCGCCCAGAAGAGTGGGCGCACGCGCCGACCACCTCCAACTTGTCATCACCAACAAAATAAACGCAGTTCGTTGTGTGGGTTTTGGAATGGGAAAACTTGAGAAAAAACTGCTCGACCACGAATTGTTCAATGTCGCATATCGTCCTCAGATAAATACCTACAATGGCAACAGCAATGTCGAATTCATCCTAAGCGATGTTCAGTTCGAATAGGGGTAAAAACCTGCGGTAAAACCGCAGGCTAAATATTTAGGTTCTCACTCCACTACAACCTTTTCGATTTTGAATTGTCCGAGCACACTTGCAATATTGAGAAAATCTGCCGGCTCACCATTACCGACCGCAAGAGCAATGTGCCCGGCATCATAGCCGCCCAGTCCCGCGCTCTTAAATGCCGCATCCAATCCGATCCACCTGTCACCAGCGTATGCCTGAACCCAGGCGTGTCCACCAAATCCTTCGAAACCGCTAAAATCAGCAACATAAGCAATGCCAACAACCACCTGCGCAGGTATTCCAACTGCACGGCACAATGCAGCAGTCAGCACCGCAAACTCGCTGCAATCACCTTCACGGCTTGTCGCAACCTCTGCCGCTGAGGCGTATCCAACAGATAGACTCTTGTTCTCAATATAGTCGGCCACAAACGATTCGATTCTCTTTATTGCCTCAGCAACATCTTTAGCGTTGCCAATTGCCTTTCGGCCAAGCTCGATTATCTGTTTGTGGTCGCTCTGCACATACCTGCCGGGCTCCAATGCAGCAAGAATTCTCTTATCTTTTCCCTTGTATGGAAACTTCACTCCTGCTGGAGCAGCGACAGGTCTTACCGTCACTATCACTTTGCCATCCTCAAGGCGACGCACCTTTTGATTGTCACTTTCGGGTATTACCAGATTGGCATCTTCAATCGGAGCTAACAGATAACTAACCGCTGAGATTCTTCTCAGATCGCCAAGTGGCTCAGGACTTGTCACAAACATCTTGTCGATTAGCTCCAACACATCGTTCTCGCCGAGTGCAAATTCTTTCGCACAGGCAATCATTTCCATCTGCATTCCTGCTATGTTTGTTATCGTTTTTTGAGGACGAAGCTCCTCATCCACGTAACTTATACTGGGAATTTCTCCTGTTCCCGGCATACTTAGCAGGGTCATCACCTCAGTAAGAGGAACAACACGTCCTAAAAGATCGACCTTTTGCATGGCACCGATACGTACCTTCGCATCTACGGCCTGCAACATTCCCGGGCTAAACATTTTTGTCGAATACTCCAGCCCTTGCTTTAGGCCGTGCTTGAGCGTGAGCAAACGAAGTCCTTCTGACATGACAGCCCCTTTGGGCCATTCAAAGGTCGATTTTTGCTCGCTATCAGGCGATGTGGTTGTCAAATATACCGTCCCATCGGCACCGATGGTGCCGGTTGTTTTTGTTGTCAATATCCCCAGTTGCTGAACGACTTCGAAACCTATCGGCTTTCCGTCAACTGTTTCAATGCTGCTTTCGGCCATCTCAATTGTAAGTGGAATGCCCAGCCGACTTATTGTAATACTAACCGTCTCACTTGTGGTTACTTTGTCATCGGAGACGACTCTGCTCTGGACACTGTGGCCTACTTTTTTACCCTCCATAAACAACGCGAAATAATCAATCTGGCCTGATACGGTGGCCGGATAAATAGATAGCGCCAATCCTAAGTAAACGCCAAATAAACTTCGAATCTTCATCCTCAAATTCCTCCATAGAGGCTTTGCAAAGCAAGTAATGTGCCCTCTACAAATACGTATGTTTCAAGCAATAGCTTTAGTGTCGCCGATTATAAACAAAGGCACTTGGATTTTCATTAGAATTGTTGGCGGCGTTGTTTTTTGCCTTGGTTGACTATTTCAGCCTTTGTAATAAAATAGCTCCACTGTTATGGGCCAAATCCAAAACAAAACACGCAAACTTATGACCTTCGATGAGCTATTGGAACTGGTCTCTTCAGGCAAAGCCCCAAACATCCGCCTCGATTCGCGCCTGGTCAAAGCAGGCGATGTTTTTATAGCTGTCCCTGGCACAATTCATGATGGTCACGAATTTATCGACGAAGCTGTCGCCAACGGCGCCAAATATATTGTTTGCCAAAATCTTGAATCGAGCCACGAGTCACGAGTCACGAGTCACGAGACCGTTATCGTCGGCAATTCTTCTGAAGCTGCGGCGCTACTCACACAGGCAAGCAAGGGCTATCCAGCCTCCAAGCTGACTAATCTTGCTGTCACCGGCACAAACGGCAAGACAACCATTGCGTTCCTCGTCCGGTCGGTAATCCAGCAGGCCAGCCAGAAGTGCGGCCTTATCGGCACCATAATCTATGACACAGGCAGCAGCGTTAGCGAAGCGTGCCTTACTACACCCAGTTGTCTTGATGTTGCTCGCGTACAAGACCAGATGGTTAAGGCAGGTTCGAAATATATGATTATCGAGGCAAGCAGTCACTCCCTGGCGCAGGATCGTCTGGCAGGAATTGATTTTAAGGCCACTGCATTTACCAACCTTTCTGGCGACCACCTCGATTACCACAAAACAAAAGAAGATTACCTCGCTGCTAAAACAAAACTTTTCGAGAAACTTTCACCCAACGCCGTAGCTGTACTAAACAAGCAATCGCCGCAGGCACAATACATTGCTCGACGCACACGCGCAAAGATCCTGTGGTATGCCGTCGATGAACCTGCTGACATCAGTGCTCACATTGAATCTATGAATATAAGCGGAACAATTTTTGCTGTGAAGTTTTCTGAGTCACGGGTCACGGGTCACGGGTCACGGGTGACCACCCCGCTACTTGGTCGATACAATGTGAGCAATCATCTCGCCGCCGCAGGATTGTGTCTTGCCGCAGGATTCGACTTGGATACAATCGCCACCGGCCTTTCCGCACTGCAGGCCATACCCGGCCGATTGGAGAAAATTAGTTATTCTGGTCGCGGGCCACGAGCCACGAGCCACGTATTTATTGATTATGCCCACACCGATGATGCTTTGAAAAATGTCCTGGAAACATTGAAGCCTTTATGCAGGGGCCGGCTAATCTTAGTCTTTGGCTGTGGCGGCGACAGAGACAGAACCAAACGGCCGCGTATGGCAAAAGTCGCCGAAGATTTAGCTGATATTGTCATTGTAACCAGCGATAATCCGCGAACCGAAAATCCACAAGCCATCATAGATGAAATAATCGCAGGCTTTGATAGTCGTGAATCGTGTATGGTGAATCGTGAATCGAGTCACGAGTCACGAACCACAAACCACAAGACCACTATTGAGCCTGACAGAAAAATGGCAATTGAACTGGCGATACGAATTGCTACCAGAGATGATATCGTCCTAATCGCCGGCAAAGGCCATGAAAACTATCAGATAATCGGAAGCCAAAGATTCCATTTCAGCGATAAGGAAGTAGCCCAGGAGTTGCTCCTGAGGGAACGGCGGACAACGATTTAGGGGCTACCAAGCGATATGGAGGGACGGTAATTTTGTAGCACACGCTCATTCCAGGTCTATATCATGCCCAAGCTACGCTTAAGCATGCCACCCAAAGTGAACGGGCTAAGTTAGAAGCATTTAACCCCGTCCTTTCGGCTATGCATAGGCTAACTTTTTCACCTCCTTTTCTATACGATGCGAAAGCTTGTCTGTCTCCACGTCCAAATCATAATCCATCTGCAGGCCCAGCCAAAACTGTGGCGAATTGCCGAAATAGCGGGCTAAACGAAGTGCCGTGTCTGCTGTTATACTTCTCTTGCCATGAATAATTTCATTTATTCTTCGAGCTGACACTCCCAAATCTCGACCAAGCTGATTTTGGCTTATGTTCATAGGCTTTAAGAATTCTTCGAAAAGAATCTCGCCAGGATGCAAAGGAGGAATTTTCTTTTTTGCCATTCTTTCACCTCAATGATAATCTGTAGTTTCTACCTCTAAAGCGTTATTATCTATCCATTTAAAACAAATGCGCCATTGGTCATTAATGCGAATGCTATATTGCCCTTTCCTTTCACCTGATAACTTCTCTAACCTATTAGCCGGCGGGACTTTCAAATCATTTAATGTAATACTGCGGTCAATCATACGCAGTTTTCTAAAAGCAACTTTTTGAATATCACGAGGCAACTTTTTGGAATATTGCCGGTGAAAGATTTTCTGTGTTTCTTTACATTTGAAGGTTTTAATCATATCCTAATTAAATATTATAACGCATAACGTTATAAGTCAAATGTTTTTTCTAAAATTTGTGATATTTTTTGCGAAAGTTGGAAGTCCCTCAGAATCATGTACTTCTGTATATCTCCGTAAAATACATCGACATCGGCTATCTATAGAATCATAGCGTAATTTTTGGAACAAGAACTAACAGTCGGTGCGGTGGCTACCCCAAGTTCTGTGGTTGGCGAGTTCCGGCCAAACAACTTATGTTCCAGTTGGTCGTGAAACCATAACAATTTGTTCACTGAAAAATCCGTACAATTGTTGGACCAGATACTTCGGCACGCATAAACTTGATTTATAACCGCGGTACGCATATACTGCGCGGCTAAAGTTGTCTTTAGCTTGGTTGTTTTTCTGTGTATACAGTAACCAACACAAAGGCAGATAATGAAGATATTTTCAATTACATCTCTGGCAAAGGTCACGGATGCACAGCCCGTATCAGTCACGAGCCACGAGTCATGTTTCACTGGAATAAGCACAGACTCACGGACCACAAGACCTGGTGACTGCTTTTTTGCGATTACTGGCGAGAGCTTCAACGGCCACGACTATGTACCGGATGCCTTTGCCAAAGGCGCCGCCTGTGCGGTGGTCAGCCAGAATATTGAGGCTCCAAGATTAGGTGATAAAGTTGTATTCAAGGTTAAAAACACGATAAATGCCCTCGGTGATCTTGCCCGCTACTATCGCCGGCAGTGTGGTTTTAAGGTAATTGCCATTACAGGCTCAGTGGGTAAGACGACAACGAGGCAAATCGTTAGCCATGTCCTAAGTAAGTACCACCGGGTTTTTGCAGCACCAAAGAATTTTAATAACACTATAGGGCTGCCTTTGACGCTGCTTGGCGCTGACGCAGAAGACGAAATTGTTGTCACCGAACTCGGCAGCAATCACCCCGGTGAAATTGCGTATTTGACCAAGATTGCATTACCAGACGTTGCGGTCATAACAAATGTGCACGCCGCTCACCTGCAGGGCTTTGGTAACCTGCGGACAATAATGCAGGAGAAACTATCCATATCCGAGGGAATTTCACATAATGGCATCTTGATAATTAATGCAGATAACACCCGACTTGTGGAAACTTGCACAGCCAAGGGTCTAAAATTTTTCACCTTCGGTAAATCTCAGAGAGCTGATTATCAACTCAAGAGTGTCATCCGTGAGCCTCTCAGCAGCAGATTTATGGTCGATGATGTTGAGGTACGGCTGCCACTGCCCGGTTGGGGGAACATCGAAAACGCCATCGCTGCTTACGCTGTTTGCAGCCAATTTGGCGTAAGCGCCAATGATTTTGCTCAGGCTGTGGATACTCTGCCGCCCGTTACTATGCGAGCAGAACCACTGCAAATCGGCACACTGACCGTATTGAATGATTGCTACAACGCAAACTCGGCCTCTATGGAAAATGCACTGCAGATACTTGCAGGCCTGGACCCGACGGAGCAACGCCGACGTATTTTCATTTGTGGCGATATGGCCGAACTCGGCGAACAAAGCGAGCAACTGCACGCTGAACTTGCCACAGCAGTTGTACAGACTCGTGTGCAACTTTTGTTAACCGTCGGCAAACTCGCCAGGTTAACCGCCATCAACGCAAAACATCTGGCCGAACATAATCTGCAGACGATCTCTTTTAACGACACACAAATGGTTTGCAATAAACTACACGAGTTCATAGAGGATCACGATATAATACTAGTCAAAGGTTCACGTACGGTTAAATTGGAGATGGTCGTGGACAAGCTAAGGGAGCTTTTCAAGGCGCCGAAAGCTCCATACGTTGTTCAGGAGCTGCGAGTTTCGGCAGCACAGAAGCCAGCTCAGTCCATTGAAAAGCAGAAGACAAATGATATACCACCTTTTACGACATTTTAGCGATTTCATCGCCGAAACATTGCATTTCTATGCTTACCGCTATGTGATGTTTCGCTCGGTAATGGCAATATTGACAAGTCTGCTAATTGCGATTCTGATTGGCCCGAAGATTATCCGCTGGCTGATACGAAAAAAGATTGGAGATCGGCCCGAGTTTTATCATGCCGCCCTTAATGAGTTGACAAAAGAAAAAGCAAATACACCCACAATGGGTGGTCTAATCATAATTTTCTCTGCCGTTCTCAGTACCTTGCTATGGGCAAAACTGAACAATCCCTTTGTTCAGAAAGCAATCTTTGTAATAGCGTGGTTTTCGGTATTGGGTGGTGTCGATGATTGGCTGAAACTTACCGCTGGTACCCGCCACAGAAGCAGGGATGGCTTGTACCCGTGGGAAAAGCTCATCTTCCAGATTGCCGGAGCTGTGCTAATAGCGTCCTTTTTATTCTTTGATTTTGTTAACATCGATGATGGCAGACTGTTTTGGCTGCCATTCTATAAGCATGGTCTGTCTTTGGCTAACTGGACATTTGTCCTGATAGCGATTTTTTATATATCAGCCACAAGCAATTCGGTGAACCTTGCCGACGGTATGGATGGTCTGGCCGCAGGCCTTGTCGGCATGGTTAGTCTTGTTCTTGCTGTGCTATGCTATGTTGCCTCCGAAACCATGTCCCGAACAACACCTGTCACTTGGGCCAGTTATCTGTTACTGCCGCATATACCACAGGCCGGGGAGCTGAGTATTTTCTACTCGGCCATCCTCGGTGCCGTCCTTGGTTTTTTATGGTTCAACTGTTACCCAGCTCAAACATTTATGGGTGACGTTGGATCATTGCCGTTAGGTGCAGCAATGGGCTACGGTGCATTGGTGACAAGAAATGAAATTCTTCTGTTGGTCATTGGAGGCGTATTTGTCGTCGAGCTTCTCAGCGTGGTTATGCAAGTTGGTTATTTCAAATATACCGGCGGCAAGCGCCTTTTTAGATGTGCACCGCTTCATCATCATTTCCATTTAGCAGGCTGGAGCGAACCACAGGTAGTCGTGAGATTCTGGCTTATGGCCGCAGCATTTGCTGCTCTGGCTCTGGCCACCCTCAAAATCCGATAATCGTGCCACTAATAAAGTGCAAATATCAAAGTTCAAAAATAAAAATTGTGGAATTGCCGCAGAGCGGCAATGACTACCTTAATTTTACATTTTACATTTAGATTTTTTATTTTCTTATGCCTGCCCCCTAAAGAACTACCAGATGTGGGCCGATATGATAGTTTTGCTAGTGACTGTCGACCAGGGACCTGCGGATTCATGGTCCATGATCAGCGAAGTTTCCTTGGGGGCTTCGCTTTTTTTCTTGTCCGTAAAAATTATCGGTCATATTGCTATGTTATGACTATGCTGATGCCAATCAGGTGTCGTGCAATTGACCAACACTGTTGTTTTCGAACAATACGCTGTGCTCTATTTTAGGTAAAATCTTGGATGAGGAGACAATGATGCTCAGAGCAAGAGATGTTATGAACAGGAATGTAATTAGCGTCAAGAAAGACACGCACATTTTTGAAGCAGTTGAACTTATGGTATCAAATAGTGTTTCAGGCCTACCCGTGGTCAACGACGATCTGACTATCGCGGGCATTCTCTCAGAGAAAGACGCAGTTGTATTGTTCTATACAAACAAGGATGATGCGAGTAAAACCGTAGACGACTTCATGACCCATCACCCAGTATTCTTTGAGGAAAATGAAAGTCTGCTGGCGGTATGTGATTTCTTGACGAAGAATATCTTCAGAAGAGTCCCCATCACATCAAACGGAAAACTAGTCGGCATCATCAGCGTCCAAGACGTCCTTGATTCCGTGCTCAAGCAGAGACAGCAAGCAGTCCACGCTACTTAAAAAGAGCTTGGATGTTTCTGTTTTTGAATAACTTCTTCGCAAAAAATAACTTTCCCACATATTCATTGCGTTGTAGTTTTATAGATTGCCCCTGAGGGGCGAGCTACTCGCCTCCGCGAAGCGCTTTGGCGGAGCGGGGTTGGTTCGTTGCTCTTGTAGGCCAGGACTACTAATCGTAGTATTCTTCGCTGCGGACTCGCACGTTGTGCCTGTAGGCTTTAGAATCATCGGAGCTTAGTTTGTCCAATTGTCTTTGCGCCAGAAAAATCTTTATGGCAACAGTCCCGCAGCCGATCCCTGCAATGAAGAACACCGCAGCGGCAAGAAATGCAAAAATCTCGGGCAATGCTAAGATAATGACTCCAAAACCGATTAGCATCAGTCCTACGATAAATATTACTGCAGCCACTCTTCGGGAGGCTTGTGAAATCATGTTTGTATAATAACGAAAACTCATTCAAAAAGCTCCTTCTTCCAAACTCGCCCCTTATGGGCAAGCTAAAAAGCGGGCTCCAAAAGGAGCCCGCTTTTTGCCGACCTACTAATACATTCCGCCGCCAGGGGGCCCTGTAGGTGCCTCCTTCTTTTCCGGAATCTCACTGACTATCGCATCAGTTGTTAGCAACAGCGACGCGATTGAAGCACCGTTCTGCAATGCAATTCTTTCGACTTTTGTCGGCACAATCACGCCAAATTTAATCATATCGCCATATTCCTTGCGCAGTGCATCGTAGCCGAAGTTCTTGTCTTTGCTTTCCAGTACCTTCTGAGCTACGATCGAGCCGTCCAGTCCTGCATTTTCGACAATCTGTTTGATGGGCGCCAGCACTGCCCTGCGGACAATATCAACGCCGATTTTTTCATCGCCATTCGCTTTGATTTTTTCCAGGGCAGGCAGTGATCTAAGCACCGCAACACCTCCCCCTGCTAAAATGCCTTCCTCTACCGCAGCTCGGCAGGCATGCAGCGCATCTTCGACGCGGGCCTTTTTCTCTTTCATTTCTGCTTCAGTCGCGGCACCAACGTTTATCTGGGCAACACCACCGGCCAATTTTGCCAATCTTTCCTGCAGCTTTTCAATATCGTAGTCACTCGTGGAGTTCTCAATCTCGGTTTTGATCTGCTCAATTCTACTCTTGATGGCTTCTGTGCTGCCTGCTCCTTCGATAATGGTCGTTGTATCTTTATCAATCTTTACCTGTTTAGCTCTGCCAAGCTGGCGCAATTCAATGTTCTCTAATTCAAGTCCCAAGTCCTCGAATATAGCATCAGCACCGGTGAGAACCGCAATATCACTGAGCAAAGCCTTCCGTCTGTCACCAAAACCAGGAGCTTTGACCGCAGCACATTGCAATACACCCCGGAGCTTATTGACGACCAATGTCGCAAGGGCCTCACCCTCTACATCCTCAGCCACAATCAACAGTGGTTTGCCTTGCTTTGCTACTTTTTCCAATAGTGGGACAAGTGATTTGACTGAGCTTATCTTCTTTTCGTGCACAAGGAAGTAGGGCTTATCAAGCACAACAGTCATATTCTCTATGTTATTGACAAAGTGCGGGCTCAAATACCCTCTGTCGAACTGCATACCCTCGACTAGCTCAACTACTGTCTCCAGCGATTGGCCTTCCTCAACAGTGATGACACCGTCTTTGCCGACTTTATCCATGGCCTCAGCCAGCTTTTTGCCGATCTCAACGTCCTGATTCGCTGAGCAGGTAGCGACCTGTTCTATCTGTTTACTTGATTCGACGGGTATGCTCATTTTATGCAGCTCTGAGACAATCGCATCGACTGCCATATCGATGCCACGTTTTACCTGCATAGCATTGGCGCCGGCCGTGATGTTTTTCAGCCCCTCATCATAAATACTTTCAGCCAGAATGGTTGCTGTGGTTGTTCCATCCCCAGCAACACTCGATGTCTTTGAGGCCACCTCCTTAACCATTTGGGCGCCCATATTCTCATACGAGTCCTCCAGCTCAATCTCCTTGGCGACTGTGACACCGTCTTTCGTAACCGTCGGCGAGCCGAATGACTTTTCCAAAACTACGTTCCTACCGCAGGGTCCAAGCGTAATCTTGACTGCACTGGCGAGCTTTTTGACCCCTTCCCGGATAGCCCCGCGTGCATCAGTACCAAAAGCAATTTTTTTTGCCGCCATGTTTATCTTTCTCCTTCTATAATCTGTAATCCAATTCTGTCCTCTCTCATTTCTCGATTACCGCCATAATGTCGGATTCATCCATGATAAGATATTCTTTGCCGTTTATCTTTACTTCCATGCCTGCATAGCTGGTGAAAAGTACTAAATCACCTTTTTTGACCTGCATCTCCTTACGTGTGCCGTCCTCAAGTACCTTACCGGGCCCTACACTGACAATTTTCCCCCTTTGTGGTTTCTCTTTGGCTGTGTCTGGCAGGACTATTCCACCCGCTGTTTTAGCCTCCGCCTCTACTCGCTCAACGAGCACCTTATCTGCCAATGGTCGAATCTTCATCTTATCCTTACTCCTTTCACAGTAAAACTTAACCCTTTATCAGTATTTCTGCCTTATAAGGCAAAAACATCATTGTTGTATTTCTTTTGAAAAAGCCTGTTCAGGACTTGTTGCAGAACTGCCATATCTACTGGCTTGTCGATTACGCCGAACACATCGAGTTCCAATGCTTTGCAAAGAATATCTTGAGTCGCTTCGCTTGCCAAAAGGATACACGGCAGTAACGGATATTCCATCCTTATAATCTTGATAGTCGCCAGGCCGTTGGATTTCTCAGAGTCCATATCTACGATTGTGGTGTGGATACGCTTTCTTTCGATAATAGTGATAAACTGGTCCACACTCTCAGCCATAAGCAGGTTGACCCCTCTGGGTTGGAATATCCTGCGTACAGCATCGGGCCAAGCCCAGTCTGCCTCGCTGATCAATACATTGACCTCATCAAATTGTGGCCGTCTGGCAACCATAGTTATATTTTCCCCTTTTGTATAAGTGCAAATGTTGTGCCAAACGGTTAGACGTCGGCTGGTCTATACATAAGCATTTACGGCAGAGAGGCTTGCGTCAACTGATTTGTGTTGAGCGAGTACTGGCAAAACTGCAGCCGGGCCGACCCGCTCTGCCAGCCTGGCAGGATGACTACTGACGAGGAGATCAGAATCTTGCTTTAGCAGGATAACTGCTACGCATTCAGGGCAATAGCATTTCTTCAAGGCCGAATGGTACCTTTTCTATCTTCTTTGACACCACTACCTCCAGCTCGCATTTAGTCAGTCCTGATATGTCTTCCTTAAAATCATATGAATATTCGTTACCCCCACCAAAGCTTCCTATTTTTTTAATCCTACTACCGTCGTCTTTTATTATCGCCAATGATACTATTGTATTATCTCCTCCATCAATCTTAATCGTAAGACTATGACCCCGAATGCCAGCTACCTTGAAATTCAACTTATCAAGCGTAGGATTTCCTGTGGAATCTTTTCCGATTAGACTTTTAATATCTTCCAGAATAACTACTTCCGTAGCAACATCTGAGACAACCTTTACATAACCTTCCAGATTCCTCAATTTCCTAGAATTCTGAGATGGAACTTTTGCCCTTAGTCTCAATTCCTTCTTTTTTTGATGCCTGCTGCTGATCTTTAGCTGCATAAATGGCTGTTCCTGACCCGTGATCAGGTCATTGTCATTGTAATCTAATAGAGTCAGCAATATAGGTTCCTCGCACCTAACCGGATGAAATCCTTCATTCCAGCTAAGTTCAACTCCGATCTCTGTGTATGACTTGTCAGGCATATCTGTGCCATCGGCCTTTGTAGCTCTCTGCACTGAAATCCAGGCGACTTTCGCAGTAAGTCCGGTCGGTTGCTTCTGGAAATTTTCCTCTTCGGCGGTTTTCTGCTGTGAAGCTAAAACTTTAAGAGGTAGTGCAAATTTCAGTGTCGAAGCATCGAAAACAACATATCCTTTCCCTTGATCCGGCCCTTCAACGAACACTTTTGTTTTGGCAAGTCCATGCTTGTCACGCAGGTCTGTATCCCAGCTAACCATATTACTGACCTTATCATAATATCCGTTTGTCTTTTCAATCTCCGTTGGTAGATGAACCATTCGCTTAATATATAATCCTTTTGCGGCGCCATACATTCGGGTAAGATTCATCCCGCCAGCACCGGATTTTCCCATATCGCAATAGATCGCAGCTTTGTCTTCACCAGCAGGTGCAAGTCTTAGTTTGAGAGTGTCCCGGCAAAAATCAGAAAGAAATAATTGCTCCGGTGTGTTGAACGTTCCCTCAAACTCGATAATCCTTTTACCGTCGCGTAGATCTGTCTGCTTGATTGAGATTATGTCGATGGCCGATCCGATCTCTTCAAGCACCTTCTCTTTCGTAGCAGGTGGAATATTTCTTCGGCCGGGATCGTCGGAGGTGGCAACAACCAGTCTTTCTGATAAAATTAGCTTATGTTTTATAGTACCGCTGCCGTCGGGATTCAACGTAATCTCGGCTACGTCTTCGTAGCAACCGGGAATTAAGCTGATACATAATAGAACAAGCAACACTCTTAGCGAGATAAACATGATTTTTGCCTCCTTGTAAATTGTCTCTCATTCTCGCGAATGACAAGATAGTACCGCCTGGCGTAGCAGTCAAGAAAAAACCATTCAACGTCGTGCGGTTTGTAGGTAGAATTAGTGTTATCGTGCTTGGTTCTCTGCGTGAAAGATTGATCATCCTTTTCCAGGCCACTCGGCCGAAATTCCTGATTGCCAGTGCGGCACCTGTACTTGTCGGCACTTCACTGGATTACGCAACCGCAGGGAGTTTTCAGCCGCATCTTTTTGTATTGGCACTTCTGGCTGGAAGCTTCGCTCTGGCAGCACTTATGCTCACAGAGGATCGTATGTTTTTTGCGGGGCTGTTTTATTTGTTCACTCTACCGCTGGCGGTTTTTGCTATAAAGTTGGTGAACGGGAAGAATCTAACCAAGCCTGGCTAATACCGTGCCAATCAACACACAGTTCTTTTGCATACGGTCGGCTCTTTGTTTCTCGCCGCCGGACAAACCCGACAGACCCAAGTAGTACCAGCCACTCGTGAACTAAACTGCTTACCCTCAGGATAGCCTGGCGTGAGGGATGTTACATTCCAAAAAACAGATGGTTCTTGTCCGACACGTGGGCCGGATATATAATTCGGTAAACTTTTAAGGCTAAGCCTTTTATTAAATTCAACCAGGTAGTTAACGACAAATGGATGTTAAGTCGGTACTTTTTTCAGTGAGCGTGGCGCTGCTTCTAGCTCTGCCACAGGTAACAGGCTGTGTTCCTGAGCATCGGTCCGAAGTGGCAGTAGTCCCGATCTGTGTTGCAGGGACGGATGTAAGAGAAGCGATGAATATAGCTGAAGATGTCCTTGGTGATATGCACTTCGTTATTGATAAGGCCGATAGTGAGGTCGGCTTAATAAGAACCAAACCATTACCTGCAGCGCAGTCTTTCGAGTTATGGCGCAGCGATAATGTAGGACGTTACAACACCACTGAGGCAAATCTGCACAGCATCCGAAGGATAGTGGAATTGAAGATAGGCACAGAGGGTCGAGAACTGTGTATTGACTGCGAGGTGAAAACCGAAAGGCTAAGCATACCGGAGTACGAAGTTACAAGTAGCGCACGGGCATACCGCATGTTCTCAGAAAGCACAGAATCAATGCAGAGGCTGAGACTTAATCCTGAGCAGCGGGCAAAGATGGAGTGGATTGACCTGGGACAAGATAGGGAACTCGCGGCAAAAATTTTGAAACGTATTGAAGATCGCCTGGATAGTGAGGAATAAAGCATGAAGAGAGATACAAGATACGCTTCACCTGCTGCCTCGTCTTGCGCCTGCACTCGCGTAACCGCAGGTGCGAGCGACGAGAGTTGCAGAGGCAAGCGAAATACGAGATACGAAATATGAGAGTACTTGTTTGTGGCGGAGCGGGATATATCGGCAGCAATATGACGGCGATGTTGCTGGCCGAAGGGCACGAGCCGGTAGTTTTTGATAATCTCAGTAAGGGACACAAAACAGCGGTTAAGAATGCTGAGCTTATCGAGGCGGACCTATCCGACTATGATGCTCTTGTAGCAACGCTCAAGAAATACAAAATCGAAGCGGTGATGCATTTTGCTGCTTTTATCGAGGTCGGTGAATCCGTCAAGGAGCCGCTTCAGTACTATCGCAACAACGTGTGCTGTACACAGAACCTGCTGTCGGCTATGCATGCGTGCGATATAGTAAAATTTGTTTTCAGCAGCACCGCTGCGGTATATGGTATGCCGGAGAGGGTGCCAATTACTGAGGATGCGCCAACAGAGCCGATAAATCCTTATGGTCAAACCAAGCGCGTGGTTGAGAAAATGTGTCACTACCATAGCCAAACGGGAAAACTGCGATATGCTGCTCTGAGATATTTCAACGCCTGCGGTGCAGGAAACGCATGCTCGCTCGGCGAAGACCATAGGCCTGAGTCACACCTGATTCCACGAGTCATTCGGGCGGCGATGGGAAAACTGCCTGATGTTAGAATCTATGGAGCCGATTACGATACGCCAGACGGTACTTGCATCCGTGATTATATTCATATCGACGATTTGTGCAGGGCACATCTGTTGGCACTGGAGAAATTGGAGTCACAAAACGAATTGATATATAACCTCGGCAACGGTAACGGTTACTCGGTCAGGGAGGTGATCGAAGCAGTAAAAAAAATATCCGGCAGAGATTTCAAGGTTGTAGAGGCTGAGCGTAGGTCGGGTGACGCGCCAATACTGACGTCAGATGCCACAAGAGCAAGGAGCGAACTCGGCTGGAAGCTGAAAATGCCTGAGCTGGAGAAGATGATTGAAACAGCTTGGCAATGGCACAACATGTATCCTGACGGGTATCCGCACTAAAACAATCCTTCTTGGTCAGTAGAGCTAAAGTTGTGAAACAAATAAAGAACAAAGTTAGAGATTTTCTTAGCAAGAACGGCATGGACCCGGGGGATATAGACATCGATCAGGTGTGTCGGGTTTTTCTTGTTGAGATGGATAAGGGCCTTACAGGGGGAAAAAGCTCTTTGGCGATGCTGCCAACTTATATAGAGACAGAACAGGAAATACCTGAAAACAAACCTGTCATTGTGATGGATGCAGGAGGTACGAACTTTCGAGTAGCGACGGTTGTTTTTGGTGATGATGGAAAGGCGACAATTAGTGACTTTAAGCTTTATCAGATGCCGGGCTTGAAAGGAAAGGTCAGCAGGAAAATTTTTTTCAGCACAATGGCTGATTATATCAAGCACGTGGTGGGAAAAAGCGATAGTATTGGTTTCTGTTTTTCATATCCGATAGAGATGTTCCCCAGCAAAGATGGAAGGGTGCTATTCTTTTCCAAAGAGATTCGTGCGCCGCAGGTGGAGGGCCAGATGATAGGCGAAAACCTGAATCTTGCGATAAGCGAGGCGGGAATCGGCCAGAAGAAAAGAATGGTTTTGCTCAATGATACCGTGGCTACACTTTTGGCAGGCAGGGCGAAGTCGAGTGGGCGAGCATTCGACAGCTATATAGGCTTTATTCTCGGAACAGGGACAAATTGCAGCTATGTGGAGCAGAATAAGAACATTAAAAAGAAAAAAAACCTAGATCCTACAAGGAGCCAGATAATTAATATTGAGTCCGGTGCGTTTGACAAGGCACCACGGGGGACGATTGACAAAAAATTCGACAAATCATTAGCCAATCCAGGGGTGAATATTTTCGAGAAGATGATATCGGGAGCGTATTTTGGGCCGATTTGTCTGTGGACGATCCAGGCAGCGGTCAAAGCAAAGCTATTCCATCGCGCAACGGCTGAAAAACTATCTGCGATAACAAAACTCAGCACAAAAGAGGTGAGTGACTTTATGCACAACCCACAGAAAAGCAGCAGTTACCTCTCAAAGGTAATCACCAATGCAGACGAAGAGGACAGCGCCACAGTCTATTGGCTGGTAGATAGGATGATAGAACGGGCTGCAAAACTGACTGCGATCAACTTATTATCTGTGGCTTTGAAGACTGGCAAAGGTCGCAATCCATGCAAGCCAATTTGTATCGTTGCCGAGGGCACAACGTTCTATCAATTGACATCGCTTAGGCAGCGAGTCGAGTATTACCTCAAGCAATATCTAACGGAGAAAAAGAGCGTCCACTACGAGATTACAAACGTTGAAAATGCGACGTTGATTGGTGCTGCGATAGCAGGATTGACGAATTAGAACGAAGACCAAATCTTTCAGACAATCACAAACTTTAAAGACTTTTACGTTTTTCTTCTTCGGTAAGCGGTTCGTTCAGTGAGCCGCTGCGGAAGCCCTGTAGATCAACGGTTACGAATTTAAAGCCGAGCGATTTTAGCTTTTGAACTATCTCAGAGCGAGTCGGCTCAGTCGTGACTTTTGCAATCTCCTTTGGATTGACCTCGATTCGGGCGATAGTGTCGTGGTGGCGAACGCGGAATTCAATAAAACCAAGTGAACGCAGATATTCTTCCGCTCGGTCGATTTGCCTTAGACGCTGCTCGGTAATCTGTAGGCCGTATGCGATTCGCGATGCCAGGCACGGCGAAGCCGGCTGCTCTGATGTGGTAAGGTTCATCTCTCTGCTTAGTTGGCGGATGTCACTTTTAGTCAGCTTGGCTTCTGCAAGTGGACACTTGATGCCAAAGACATTCATCGCGCGATTGCCTGGCCGAAAATCATCAAGGTCGTCATAGTTGGCTCCAAAAACAACGTGGTCAAAACCACGTTCTTTGGCGATGTCTACGAGGACTTTGCAAATATGCGATTTGCAGTGGAAGCAACGGTCAGCTTTGTTGGCGACGAAGTTAGGATCAGATAAGTCATCGGTTTCAACAACCTCAAGCGTAGCGCCTATTTGCTCAGCGAGTTGTTGCGCACGGGCAAGCTGGTTTGAAGGTTCAGCTACACCCGCGCTAAAGCAGGCAAGGACATTGTCGGCACCGAGAGTATCGACGGCAGCTTTGAGCAGGAAAGTACTATCAACTCCACCGGAGTAGGCGACAACAACTTTACCCAGCTCCTTCAGAATTTGCTGTAATGAGGTGTATTTATCATTCAGATTCATTCTGTCCGACAATTTACCTTTGTTATCCGAATGAATCAATAGAAATGACTGCAAGAAACAGACTTACAGCCATAGGCACGCGGCCGAATATTGGCAATGGTATTCCCTGACATGTGATTTGCACTGTTGTCTTTGCGAGGCCTGCTTTGCAGGCCGTGGCAATCCCGAACTCGCGAATGATTGAGATTGCTTCGGTCGTCCGCCTTTGGCGGTATCCCTCGTAATGACGACCATCAATTCAGCATTCACAAAACAAAAAGCTGCTTTTTTATTCTATAGATTCCCATTCCTCAAGCCAGTGCTGGGCAAGAAATGCAAAGTAGTCGAAATCGACGATGTAATTGCCGGATAAATCTGCACCCTGACAGTCTATATCTAAGCAGTTTTCCTCCAGCCAATAAGCACCCACCAGAGCAAGGTCAAAGTAATCTACGAAACCATCCCCATCGCAGTCACAGGCAAATGTCTCAACAGCATCATATCGAAGGTCAATTCCGGGATTATTCTCTTCGATCAAAGGAAGATAGACACAGTAAGCTGCTGTGTTCAAAGGGTTATCCTGTAAATATAGGTATTCCAGTTTAGTCAGGCCTGATAAGGCACTTATGTCGATAATCTGATTGTTATACAGTAGCAGCAACTCCAGATTTATCAGAGTCGATAAAGCGTTGAGGTCGGTAATCTGATTCAAACCCAGATACAGCTGCTCAAGATTTGTCAGATTCGATAAGACGTTGATGTCGGTGATCTGATTGTCACCCAGGTCCAGCACCCTCAGATTTATCATAGTTGATAAGGCGTTGAGATCGGTAAACTGAGTGGAACTCAAACCCAGAGACCGAAGATTCTTCAGAGTCAATAAGGCGTTTATGTCAATAGTTTGATTACCACTCAGTTCCAGCCACTCAAGATTTGTCAGATTCGCTAAGGCATTGATGTTGGAAATCTGATTGAAACTCAGTTCCAGCCACCGCAGATTTGTCAGCTTCGATAAGACGTTGACATCGGTAATCTGATTCCAACCCAGATACAGCACCTCCAGATTTCTCATAGTTGATAAGACGTTAATGTCGGTAATCTGATTGTCATTCAGATGCAGGAAATATAGATTTGTCAGATTCGATAAGGCGTCGACCTCGGTAATCTGATTTTCATTCAGATCCAGGTAATCTAGATTTGTCAGATTCGATAAGGCGTCGATATCGATAATCTGATTGTAGCCCAGATTCAACCACCCAAGATTTGTCAGATTCGATAAGGCATTGATGTCGGCAATCCGATTTTCTCCTAGATTCAGAATTTGCAGATTCGTGGCATATTCGAGGCCTGCAAGGTCGGCAATTCCTCTACTCTCCGCCACTAAATAGGTCAGCGAGAGCATTTCAGTTGGCGTGGGGTCGGAAATGCCGAGCTTTTCTTCTACAGCAGCTTTTAAGCTGGCATCAGCGAAATAGACCGGCTCTTCCGCCAAAGCTGTACTTATCGCCAATAACGCCGGTAACAGAAAAGCTATACGATTCATTTTAATCCCTCCTGATTTAATCGGAACTTGTCTTAGATTTTTGAATAAAGAACGGTTTTTTCCCTGCGATTAGCTTATAGAAAGTTCCCTCATGCGAAATTAATTATACATCTATTTCAGGACATTGTCAAAGAATTCGTTCCGTGCTGGATATTGAGGAGTAAAAAGCGACAGCCGATGGAGGGATTCGAACCCTCAACCCCAGCTTTACGAAAGCTGTGCTCTACCGTTGAGCTACATCGGCGGCTCAATTGACAATTGATTATTGATTATTGATTACTTTTTGTCAATTGTTTGGGCAGAAGAATTGGTGGGGGTTCCAACTCCGGCTTGGCCTTCCCGGCTACGGTACGCTTTGCCGTGACGAGCGTCGAGACGATTGCCCCACCATTTTTTTACTTCGGATGAACTTAATCGGCGGTCAGGTCTTACGCTCTTTGCGTCTTCTGACTTTTTTCTTGTGCGCATGCATTGCTACCTGCCAAGAGATTCTTGGCAGATGAGAGAGCACATCAGGAAGGAATCGAATCGTGCCATTCCGGATTCCCTTTCGCGCAAGATGCAGAAGATGACCATTGCTGTAAAATTCCCGGTTAATTCGGCGGCGTAGTTGCCTGAGTTCCTGCACGGAGCACTGGTCTGAGTAAATCTTCCCGCTGGGAGCGATGTGGTAACCCGGGCTGCTGGCAACTAATTCGTCCAGACCGGAATAGGGACTAATACGCAGAGTTGAAAGAGCAATAGTATCCAGCCCCAGTTCGCGCGCGAAAGATGATATTTGGAGCATCTCCTCTACGGTCTCGCCAATATTCCCAACAATGAAGTAGCCGTGTAGGAACATGGAACTGCTCCGAAGTACTTTGAAATACTCTCGAATCCGCGCCGTGTCGAAGCCCTTGCGCATGGATCGAAGGGTCCTGTCCTGCGTCGATTCAATGCCCAGCATCAGCAGGAAAAAACCAGCCCGTTCCATCTTACGCAGTACATCCGGTCGGCGGGCAATTTCCAGCCGGGCGTTGATGAGGTACTTCTTGCGGATGCCCCGCGCCAGAATCATATCACAGATTTGCTCCACGCGGTCCATGTCGAAGGTGAACAAGTCGTCTGTAAAGCCAACGATATTAGCCTTGATTTGGGAGAGCTCCTCCACCACTGATTCCGGGGAACGCGCCGTCCACTGCCGCTTTTCACCCCAAGGATTTCGATTAAAGGAACAGAAGGTGCAATTGAACGGGCAACCACGCGAGGTTGACATCGTGTCTACCAGAATTCCCGTGTTGGCTCTTTCAAGAGCCACTTCATAAGTGTACCGACGCAGGCTGCGATTGGGGTAGAGATCGTTCCTCACGGGGCCAAGTTTACGGTTGGGATTGTGGATGGTCTGGCCGTCTCTCCGAAAGCTCAGCCCAGCGATCTTTTTGAGCGGAACGCCCCGACAAAGTTCTTCCATTGCCTCCTCGCCGTCCCCGCGAATAACCACGTCCACGTTGGGGCACTCCGATAACCATCGATCAGGATTTTCCGTTGCTTGCCTGCCGCCCACGATGGTGAGAATGCCTGACTCAACAGAAGCAATCTCTTCACGCAGGAACTCGGCGTCACGGTCCCAATTGACCGAAAAACAGACCAGGTCAGTGTCCTGGCGTATGAAGTCTTTCGTGCAGCCGGCCTCCTTGCGCATATCCACAATATCCAGCGATTGCGCGTATGGCTCAATAACCACCGCGATAATCTCAAGGCCAAGTGGTGGAAAATAGCCCACATTATTCAACTCGCGCCGATAGGGATATACACAGAGAACACGCTGGAACATCCGTTTCTGCATATTGCATCATCCTCATTGTGTCCTTTTTAACGATATTCCCTAGCCAGGATTCATACCTTCCTATATACCTTCAATCATATCAATCGTATAGTCTGACTTTCCGGGGCTTTGCAGATTGCCAACCACTATGGTTCGTCAGTAGTATAAGATAAGAAGGTTTTTCTGGAAAGCTCAGAATATGACGAGCGAGATTAATTCCATCTTTTCCTGTGAAAACAACTCAGAACCCATCTACGTTCCGAGGAGCGATGGCGGCAGCCCGGCTTTATCAGGGCTGCGGTTTCAGGTTTCAGAGGGATGAGCTTTCGATCGGCTTCAATATAACCATCAGGTGTTATACAGGATCTTCAGACTCAGTTTTGGCACGACGTGCCCAGTAGGGGAGACTTCACGATACGGGTGAAGCAAGGTGTGGGATGTTCGGCGCAAGTTTTTTCATCGTAAATCAAATATCAACTTGGTTTTGGTCGTCGTTACCTAATCAAGGTAACCGTAGAATATTTGGAAGTGTGTTTTGCCTCGCCGAGTATTACAGCCAGATGTGCAGGATATGGAGGATTGGACTCGCATACGGGAACGACAATTGTCTGCGTTCAGCGGTGGTTGCTGGGATAGTAGATGGATTCTGGCTGAATCTCAAATTTCCTGCACAGGCCCTCCACCAGTGTTTCCAGTCTCTTTATCTGGCAGTCAGTCGGACAGGCGGTCTTGCCGTCACCTATGAGGCAAATCCGGATCGTCTGGCCACTGCCGTACCAGCTTCCATCCGATATGATCGACCATTGTCTTTGCCATTTCTCTGTCGGCTGGATTAGACCATCGCTGCCGCCACGACCGTTGCAAATAACAAAGTGATAGTTAAGGTATTCCCGGCCGGGCAGCTCAGTGATGTAGGTTAAGTGTTCTATGTCTCCGGCAGTGGTTCCACTATAGCAAATCTGAATACAGTTCCAGCGGTCTGGTGATTGACAGGCGTAAGAGGTAATAGCCTTTTCTACAGAGTCCAAGCGGTAGTAGCTGGATAGACAAAAAGGTCCGGCAGAAGGAGGGTTATTGCCTAAGGCCATTAAGACAATCGCACCCGTTGTCATTGAGACTAAAAGTGCCGCCAGAACTTTTAATACCCTTGGCTGATTCGACATCAACCTTCCCTGAAGAATCCTATATAATGATCAACTTAGACCCTAAGCTACAGACCACTCAATATACACAGATATATATTACAACATCGGCATATACCACCCGATTACTGTAAAATTCGCCGACATTTGCTCTATAGATTGTGATTCATGGATTATGTAGTAAGGTTTGGCCGCTTTCGAGCTGCATAAAAACTTCGCGTGATTGCAATAGCACTCTCGGGTTGTTAACAGAACATCTGATAGATAAACCGTTGAATCGATAATTTCTGTTGCCTATGTGGCGATCTGTCAGGAATACGGTTTGGGTCAATGTTACAATCGGATTGTCGATCGGGACCGTGGCGGCATTTTCGGAAAACGATTTGACTAACGACAGGATGCTCGTTACAATTCTCCGGCTTTTTGGGACCTGACCCTTTAACATGAAGAGGATAAAGGCTATAGATGAAAGACCCAACGTACATATTAAAAAAGAGACTAACTGATGAGCCTTATAACAGGCTCATGGCTTTGCAGAATCCTAAACTGCACGATTTTGTCGCCGACGCGATTGAGCTGACACAGCCGGAATCTGTGTTTGTGTGCACGGATTCGCCTGACGACGTCGCGCACATTCGTGAAATGGCTGTAAAAAACGGAGAAGAAATACCGCTCAATATTAAGGGTCATACCTGCCATTTTGACGGATATCACGATCAGGCCCGCGACAAGGCAAAGACCAAGTATCTGTTGCCCGCCGGTTCAGATCTTGGCGCAAGTCTGAATTCAACTGAGAAACAAGCCGGTACTGAAGAAGTGCGAAATTTCTTAAAAGATTCGATGGTCGGCAGGGAGATGTTAGTGTGCTTTTTCTGTCTCGGACCGCTCGACTCAGAGTTCTCTATACCGTGTGTGCAGATAACAGACTCGCCTTATGTTGCACACAGCGAGTGTATTCTTTACAGGTCGGGATATGAGCAGTTCAAAAAGATCGGTTCTTCGCCCGAGTTTTTCAGGTTTATTCACTCCGAAGGTGAGCTTGAGGGCGCTGTCAGCACGAATATCGACAAGCGCCGGGTGTATATCGACCTCGAAGAGAATATTGTTTACAGCGTCAACACTCAGTACGGCGGCAATACAATCGGTCTTAAGAAATTGGCATTGCGTCTTGCCATAAACAAAGCCGACAAAGAAGGCTGGTTGGCTGAGCACATGTTTGTGCTTGGCGCTCATGGGCCGAGCGACAGAGTGACTTATTTTGCCGGTGCATTCCCATCGGCCTGTGGAAAGACATCAACTTCGATGTTGCCTGGTCAATCCATTATTGGTGACGACATCGCATACTTTCGCAGAAAAAACGATAAGATTCGTTGTGTGAATGTGGAGAAAGGCATCTTCGGCATAATTCGCGATGTCAATCCTACGGACGACCCCATAATTTATCAGGCTTTGACAAGTCCATGCGAAGTTATCTTCTCGAACGTTCTACTCGACATTCAGAAGAATCCGTATTGGCTGGGTATGGGTAGAGACCTGCCAAAAGAGGGGGTCAATTATTTCGGCAAATGGTATAAAGGAAAAACCGATGCGCAAGGTAATGAGATCACAGCATCACATAAAAATGCGCGATACTGTCTGAATATCGCAGACCTCAATAATCGTGATCCCCGCATCGATGACCCGGAGGGTGTGCCGGTGGGTGGTATAATATACGGCGGTCGTGACAGTGACACGTGGGTACCCATAGAGCAAGCCTACAATTGGACTGAGGGTATTGTCATAAAAGGAGCGTCACTCGAGTCTGAGACCACCGCTGCGACGCTTGGTAAGGAAGGCGTTAGAACCTTTAACCTTATGTCGAATCTCGATTTTCTCTCGATACCACTTGGCAGATACGTTCAGAACAACCTTGACTTCGTTAAGGACGTTGATAAGCCACCTTTGATCTTTTCGGTCAATTACTTCCTTAAGGGCAGGGACGGAAAATATCTCAACGGTATGGCTGACAAGCTGGTCTGGATTCTGTGGGCTGAGCTGCGGGTACACGGTGATGTTGAAGCTATTGAAACGCCTACAGGGTTAATACCGAGATGTGAAGATCTGCAGAGATTGTTCAAAGATAATCTGCAGAGTGAATACACCGAAGCCAACTACATCGAGCAGTTTACAATTCGCATACCGGAGAATCTGGCTAAGCTTGACCGTGTAGAGAAAATCTACAGGGATAAAGTGTCCGACACGCCGCAGATTCTTTACGGCATATACGACGAGGTTCGCAACCGGCTCAAAGCTGCCGGAGAGAAACTTGGCGATTACATTTCGCCGTTCGATCTTATGGCTTGATAAACAAGCCCATGTATGAACAGTGCGTGCTGTTACATATAAGCCAGTACGTCAGTTCGAGCGCGAACCGGCTTTGCTCTTTACAGCAGGCTTGCGCCATGCACATAGGCTGACAAGAATTTCCGGCGATTGCCAAAACAGGAGGTCAAGGTAGTGGCTGAGAATGGGCAGGTACAACCAACCTCGCCTCATAGGTCCGAACAGCAAGTGATGCGTATAAATCCGCGCATCAAGAGGGACCGTGAGTTGATAGCGGAAGCGCGCGAAAAGGGGGGCGGTGCACTATTAAAAACATTTGTCAGACTTTCTGGGCCTGGTTGGCTTCAAAGTGCGATCACCCTCGGAGGTGGCTCGTTGTCGAGCAGTCTGTACCTGGGCGTACTGGCGGGCTTTGCGCTGCTGTGGCTCCAGCCGCTGGTGATGGTTCTCGGCATCGTTATGCTCAGCGCAATCGGCTACGTTACCCTGTCGACTGGCGAGAAGCCGTTTCGTGCTATCAACGAGCGCGTCAATCCAGTACTGGGCTGGGGCTGGCTGATTGCGACCATGATGGCCAACTGCGTCTGATCGCTGCCGCAGTTCTCACTGGCCTGCGGGTCAATACGGCAGAACCTAATGCCAAATACCTTCGGCTCAATGTCGGCAGATATGGCCAACGGCATCCTTGCGCCGTCCATCGCTGTGCTGTGCATTATCATGGTCTACCTCTACGACAGCCAAGGCTTCGGCTACAAGTTGTTCAACCTGTTGCTGAAGCTGATGGTAGCCGCGATTGTAATCTCATTCTTCGGTGTAGTCGTCTACATGAGCTTCAAGGGCCAATTGGACTGGGGCAGGATCGGAGCCGGGATTATTCCTGATTTACGCATGCTATGGAAGCCAGCCGATACGTTCAAGGAGGCCTTGGCCACCGTCGGCCCAGAGTTTCGCCAGTACTGGATCGACAAGATCGTCAACGAGCAGCAGGATGTGCTGGTGGCCGCCGCAGCGACTGCGGTCGGTATCAACATGACATTCCTGCTGCCTTACTCAATGCTGAAACGCGGCTGGAACAAGGATTTCCGCGGTCTGGCGATCTTCGATCTGTCGACTGGCTTGTTCATCCCATTCATCCTCGCGACAGGCTGCGTGGTAATCGCCTCTGCGTCGCAGTTCCACACGAAGCCCGCTCCGGGCCTCTTGGGAGAGATGCAAGACAGTAAGCTCGTCAAGCATGACCCGAGCCTGGTTGGGAGGTTCCAGGGCCTAGTACTGGACCGGGTCAGGAAAGAGATCGGGGCCGAGAGTTTCGACGCGCAGTTCACCGACCTAAACAAGGAGCTCATAGAGGCCACAAAGTCCAAGGATAAAGCAGGTTGGATCGGCATCGGCGGCGTCATCGCCTTTATTCCTTTGGCGATCATCGTCCACTTCATCCGCAAGGCACAAGGAAAGGAATCGCTGCTGTGACATAGAAGCAGTAGGAGAAGTGCCATAGCAGGAGGTGCATCCGCTTTAAATCCGCAGTGACAATTGCTGCTCCCTTATGGTCGCGGCTCTGTTTTGAGGAAGCGTATTTATTTTTTATGTTCCGTATTATGTGAGTTATACAGTTGACTCGAGTGCAAAGAAAAACCCCACGTGAAACGTGGGGCTAAATACCACAGGTATCGTTCGGATGGGCACTACTTGGACTTGGCTTGTTCGTCTTGTTCGGTTTCAAATATTCTACGACAGAGAGAACCAATTGGGATATTTTTCTCTTCAGTCAGCCACTCTACGACCTCGGCCTTTGAGAATTTCTGGTCGCTTTCTGTGATCTGCAAAACGGCCATTTTCTTTTCTTCCTGCCCGAGAATCTCGCCAGTGTCTGGAGTCTGTGGATGAAAATAAGGTGGCTTGGCATCCTGGTACTCGCCGCGTTTATTGGGTTTGTTCTCGCTGAGCACTTAGCCCGTTTGCAGAAAAAAGTGGCATGATCCATTGACAGTGCGGATGGCCTGCGCCAAGCGTTTTATAACCGAGGTCAAGTTCTATGTAGTACTAAAAAGATGAAGGCTAAGAGCTCTCACTCTTAGCCTTTGCCAACGCGTTACAAATTACCACAGTCACTATTTATCGAATGGCAGCTTGACTGCTCCTGTCTTAGTTCTGATAACATCCGGTTTCATTCCGACATCATCGGCTTTTTTCACCTCTTTGACGCGACAAACGAGACCTTTGGAAACTTTTGACAAATCGCCTACAATTACTTTGGCAAATGACATTGTGTGGGACACTCTCTGAACTTCTATGGTGGCAACGTAATTTTCAACCGTTCCGAGTGACTCTTTCGTATCAGTATCAAAGACTTCCCTGCCTTGTGCGAAGACATCGAGCAGCGTGCCTATTGCCATTCTCTCGCCACCCTGATTCAAGATTATCTGGCCGTCCTGTTGAACTGCGGCGATTTTGATAGGATACACACGGTCAATAATTGCTTCAATCACATCGTTAACTACGAGCGAGATAAAAGCATCACGCAACTGTGCTGGGTCCCATTCTACGGGATCCAACTCATCAGCAAGGCCTCTGACTTCTTCGTTTTCAAGATATTTTTGCACAGTCGAGGCCACGACAATCTGCTTTGTAGAGCTGTCAACAAGTCGATAATTGAAATTGAATCTTGCTTTGTATTCGGTCGCAGTGTAATCGGCGGCCTTGAGGTACTTATCGATTCTCTCGATTTTAGCCTGGGATATGGTCCCTACGAGCAAATAATCGGCACCGAGAGTTTCAGCAAGCTTTGCCTGTTCCGAAAGAGGGGCATCGAAGGAAAAGAGCATACTCTTTTCCCTGACAAAATCGACGATGCTTTCTCTGTCGAGAACTGCAAATTTATTAGTCTGCGTCAGTCCCACAGAGAGTCGCTGAGATAACAGCACGGAAAGTGTATCACCAGATACTGTGAGATTCAAGAATTGGTAACTCATATTCATTGTTTTTACAGGCATTAAGGCGACTTTGACCCTTCGAGTCTGACCCCGTTCGCCATAGTCGTATACGGCGACTTTAAGTTTGACCTGGTAGGTGTCCTTGTCAATTTGCTTTTCCTCGAGAACATCGTAGGTTTTTACGAGGCCGCCGATTTCAGTTGTGTAGGCTGTGCCTCTTGTAGCAACCTCTACAGAATCAAATTCGATTCTCCTCTGGCCGGGCTCTTCGGCAGCTATTCCTGCGCCTGCACCACGGAAGGCAAATTCGTAGGTGCCGGAGTCGACTTTAACACCTCTTACTTGCTCGACTGCTCTGTATAGAGCGTTCTTTATGGCTTCGTCTCTGTTACGACCTTGACCAGTAACTTCTCGGATAACAACGTTGTTTGGTTCTGTCTTTAAAAGGCCGCTGGGTGCGACATTTTTACTGCCGATTTTACCGGCAGAATTACCTCCTATTGCTGGTGTATTTTCAGCAATCACAACTGCAGGAATCAGCAGACAGAGCGCAAATATGCTCATTATTTTTTTCATCTTTATACCCTATTAAAGACTTAACTGCTAAACTCTGTTACCAGGCAACAGATTTACTACTGCCTCTTTTACCGACAATCACTTCATCCTGCCAAAATCTGAGTCCGCTTTTAACGTCGCTCAGTTTCAGTTGGAAATAGTACTCAACCTGCTGGCGGCCTCGGTCGTAGCGGATATTCCTCTGAAAGATCTTGCCGGAGATGCTCAATTCTGGTGCAATGAGGGTTCGCCTTTTGGCTACGGTGTTTGGGTCAAACTCCTCAGAATCTCTGAGTTCTCTTGTCTCATGGACCAGCTTGTCGGCACCACTACCGACGGCGGATGTCATAATTGCTTGTCCGCTGTTTAACATCTCAGTCTCGATTTTTGCCATTAGCTGGTCGGTGTCAATCCTCTGCATTGTATCATTTACGATTCGACCGGTGGCCACTACATATCTGCCACCTTCCTCCTTTTTTAGTGCACCTGAACCAAGCATTGACTGGACCAGTTCGCTTGCGGCGCGATCGAAGTCCCTATAGTCGAGAGCCATAACAGGCTTTCCCTCATCGTGCATAAGATCGATATTTTTCGTTTCCTGTGCACAACCTGCTGCTAAAAAACCTACTACCATTACGAGATTTAATATTGTTTCTTTCATACTTTACTCCCACTTTCTTGTATCCATTCTGAAATCTACGGCTTCCGGTCTCGGCGCGACGACATTAAAGCTGAAGGGCGACCTTCCCATTGCCGACATCGGCAGCCAAACGGTTGTTTTCGTATCAATCAGAAACCCACTTTCATCGAGCCACTCGACTCTGTATCTGAAGCGTTTGGTTCTATATGATTTATTATATCCTTCGACATGAAGCACAAGCAAGCCCGCATCATTTCTTCTGGTAATAGCGTTGGTGATTTCAAGGCCTTCACCAGCCAAGTCACTGAACGCATGGGCAATTGGTCTAGTGACGATATTGCTCTCAATTGTGTCACTTCTAATTTGTTCTCTCATGTGTATTCTTTCGTCATGCGGTTCATAAGAGCCACAGCCGAGAACTATTAACATGGTCAATATGAGCCCTAACCTTTTCATAGCAATTCTCCACAAACATTGTATGCCAATAATTTAATATGTTACCAGGTCGCAAACTAGTTTTGCCTGTCTAAATGGTATTCTAACATAGGCAAGCGCTTTTTGACAAGCGGGGATTTTTACCTGGAAAGGTTGCCCACCTGGAGGTTCTATAGTTACTAACCTATCTGGGGGCATGGGCAACCTGGCAACTTGGAAATCCTTTGGCAGGGTTGTCCAAATTCTGACATCGGCAGCGGTCGTAGCATATGAATAGATTGCGACAAAAGCAGATGCAAGATCTGCCGATAAGCTGTCTTCTTTTTTACCCACGGCGTATTGGGCTACTGCTTTTGCTGTGGCAGATATGATGGCTCTGGTCAGAATGCCATTAAAGTCTTTTTTAAACTCTGTTTGGATAACTCGATCCATATCCGCAACAATTTGTGTCGTGTAATTTTGGCCAGCAGCTTTGATCGACAAATAGGGATAAGCCTGCTCTCTAAATCTGAGTTTTGGCAGAGCAATCCCGAAATATTTAACCTTGTCCGTAGCAATAAACAGGGGTATATCGATTCTGAACTCTTCTTTAATAGGCCCCAATCCGTTTTCAAATATTACCCATACCGTGTCTTTCAACTCCTCCTGGCCATCAAGAATCTGCTCGGTAAAAGCCAAGTCCTCGGCTATGTAGTCATTGTCACTAACCATTCCATATGATTCCTTCAGCAAAGTAGCGGCTTTTGTGTGGTCACCGACGAGGTTAAAATAAACTCCAGCAATGTAGGTTGTGAAGGGGTTGACGAAGTCGGGGTATGGCTCAAACTCGTGCAAACCGGGATATCTTTCAGTTAGTAACTGTTCGATTTCAGGATTCTCTACGTTTTTTTTAACATTTGATTTCTTCTTTTTCTGTTCCTGTTCTAATTCATTTTTCAGCTTTGCTATTTCCCGGGCGAAGTTCTCCTTTGCTCGTCTTTGCCTGTCAAGAGCCCTATTAAACTCTACTCGTGCCAGTTCGTTTTCACCGAGTGTCATAAAGTTCAAGGCTTTGTAAGTGTTGACCATTATACCGTCGTATTCTTCACCCACATAAGGGATGACATTGTCGCTAGCAGCAACTGCAACAATAGAATCGGCGGCTTTGTTTTGGTAATCGAAGAAGTTCAGCATCTCTTCTGATTTATCAAAATAATCGTTGCTTTGTCGGTGGTTCTGCTTAATTCTCTCAAGGCAGCCGAGCTGCATAGACCATAGTAGGTCTTCTCTTTTAGGGTTCTTGCCTTTACTGATCTTCGACTGGGCAAATTGTGTAGATTTTGCGAAATTGAAGGACTCCACATAGTCCGTCTTGAAAGAGCTGTTAAACTCCATAACGTGGCTTTTAGAAGCGCTACAGCCTACAATAAAGAGGGTTGGTACTACCAATAGATGAAGAATATGGTTAGAATGCTTTTTGGCTATCATAGTCGGCACTGAAGAAATCAATTAAAAATGGTTTTGAGTAGTGATTTCCACGTTGGCTGAGCGATAGAACCAGCCAGCAAAAAGATTTTTGTAAAGCCAAAAAATAAGAAACCGCAGAAATCTGCGGATATTATAGCCACAGCCGCACAGAATCGTCAAACGTTTTTTAGGGCGAGTTTTCAATAGTAGGTTAGCGAAATAAAAAAGGCTAAGGATTATTCCTTTTACCCTTAGCCTTACAGTATAGTTATCTACCCCCCTTCTTGCTTTCGCAAGAAAGCAGGGGGGAGGTAGCTCTTTTTCAGTCGCCGGCTCATTACGTTGGATTGTAAGTAAGGCCTGCATAGCCAGTCTGTTTTTGAGGCGGATTCGGCCACTTCAGCACATCGAACATAAACTCACTGGCCTGGCGAATCATTACACCGGGCATACAAGGGCACATCTCAAATGAGCCGATTACATCATTATTATATTTGTTCAGCGATTCTAGCAGATAATTCCAATTTTCGTGGGCGATGCCGCCATGTAAGCCAGGTGGTTCATGGTCATCTGTCTGGCCGTAGTTGTCTGTCAGGTGAAGATGGGCAACTCGGCCAGCGAGATCATCCACATATTGCCTGAAGCCAAATTCGGGGTCGAGGTTAGCATACCCAGTATCGAGGCAGTACCAGAGCGACTCAAACCTCTCTCTGATTTTCGTAAGAGTAGAGAGCGGCCCCGTTTCGAGGCACACTTTTACGCCAATCTTTTCTGCCATCTTGACAACTTCGGCAGCGAATTCACAGTTGTTGAGTTCTGAGCTATGAGCAATACGCAAGCTTTGCAGTTCGGCTACGATATTTGCGTTAAGTAGCTTGGCGCATTCGATCTGTTCGGCCCATTGCTCCAACGTGGGTTGATCCGTGCGAGCGCGTAGTGTTACCGCCATATCAGTGGTGGCAGCAACGAGCCTGGACCAGTTACGCTTGTTATAACGGCATTCGCTCTGACCTCTGATGTTGGGCCATAGTTCCACACCGTAGCCAAGTGACCTCAGGAACTGGCACTCCTGCTCAAAAGAAAGTGGATGCTCGCGCCACCAGAACACCATTGTAGAAACGACATATTTGATCTGCATTAGGTCATCCCCACTACCGGCTTATAAAGTCCTCGTTCCGTAGAATTATTATCGATTAAAAGCAGACATAGGTTCAAAGTTTCTTCTCACGGATTGCAGTGGTTTTTTAAACCGTCAAGTTCAAGTATAGATACATATAATCTTCTAATGGTTGTTTCAGTCCAATAAAAGCGAGGATTTTTTATTCGTACGTATATTAGCTGGGGTCCAGCACAAAGAAAGTTCTAATGGCCGCCTAACAATGAGTGTCACGTGGCTGGCCTACGAGATGATTGTGTCGGCCGATCTGATTGTCGTAGATATATTCTGCGAGTTTATTGAACACCCCATAATCCTAAAAACTGCGTGTTATTGGAAGAGCATGTTAAACACATGTTAAGGGTCTGTAACAAAACCTAAAATTTTGTCAGAGCTTTGTCCTATAAAGCATGTGTAGGTCTTCTCAAATCCATGTATTGAATCACGGTAGACAAAGACAAAATAGATTTTTCCCGATTGATTGTAGATTCGGCTTCCGTACGAGCGGTTTTTGGGGGGCGAAAACGGGCCAGAATGCAACGGATAGACGGAAATTGGGGTTGAAGCATCACGTTATCACAGATGCCTATGGTACGCCTTTTCCGAATATTATCTTTACAGAGGCCAAACCCTTTTAGAATGAAAACACAGTTATCTGCATGAGCTATGCGCAGGATGAGAAGACCGTCGCAGCAGGCATAAAAATCATCGCCGAAGAAGTCAAACGAGCTTACGATATTGCATGATAATGATTTAACTCGATGGGAGCGACGATGAGGTGAAATAGAGGCCTTTGTTCTTGTCTGTAGAGATCTTGTATGTATAATACGCCTTTCGTGAGTGGGAGATGACATTAGTTTTTTGGAGAAGGCATAGAAAATGTCAGATGCACCAAAGGCAAATGCCGTGGTAGGGCAGTCGGGTGGGCCGACTGGAGTGATAAATGCCTCTTTGGCAGGCGTCATCGAAGAAGTTTGTAAGCATCCGGAAATCAAAAACCTGTATGGTACTATGCACGCTGTGCAGGGAATCGTCAAGGAGGATTTTATTGACCTGAAGGGCCTTTCAATCTCGGTTTTGGAAGGAATGGCGAGCTCTCCTTCAGCGGCTCTTGGCTCCAGCAGGGACAAGCCTGATAAGGAATATTGTGAGAAGATCTTTAATGTCTTTAAGAAACGCAATGTCCGCTACTTTTTCTATATAGGGGGAAATGATTCAGCTAATACAGCCCATGTTATCAACGTTATGGCTGCTGAGGTCGGCTATGAATTGCGGGCGTTTCACATTCCCAAAACGATTGATAACGATTTGCTCGTAACCGACCACTGTCCGGGCTACGGAACGGCTGCAAAATTCGTTGCATGTGCACTCATGGGTAATGATCTTGATAACAGGGCGCTGCCCGGCGTTAAAATCGATGTCATTATGGGCAGGAACGCCGGCTTCCTGACCGCTGCTACTGCGTTGGGTAAACAGAGAGAAGATGACGGCCCTCATTTACTGTACTTTCCTGAAAGGCCTATCTCGATAGATAAATTTATCAACGACGTCGATGCTGTTTATAAAAAACTTGGTCGCTGTGTTGTTGCGGTCAGTGAGGGAATCTGTGATGCGGATGGTGTCACTTGGGCCAAGAAGCTCGCTGAGATCGAGGAAAAAGATGCGCACGGAAACATTCAGCTTTCAGGTACAGGAGCTCTGGCTGATTTCCTGGCAGCAGAAGTAAAAGCTAAACTTGGCGTTAAGCGTGTGCGTGCTGATACATTTGGTTATCTTCAGAGAAGCTTTGTCGGCTTTCAATCTCCCATTGATGCTGATGAAGCCCGCCGATGTGGCCGAGAGGCTGTTAAGTTTTCAATGGCTGAGCAGAGTGGTTCTGTTGCCATGAAACGAATAGGTGAAGGTGACAACTATGCGGTTGATATCGTATGCACAGAACTTCGTAATGTTGCGGAAAAGACAAAATCAATGCCTGATGATTTTATTAATCCCCAAGGCGATGGAGTGACGGAGGCTTTTATCAACTACGCCAGACCTCTGACGGGTGAACTACCAAAGACCTTTTTTTTAGGCAGCTACCCTAAGGTCTAACGTTGTGCTCTTTCATCGGTGACTTGAGATATTGACTTTCAGGAGTTAATACAAATTCTTAATATCTTATTTAGCCCACCGATTTATCGGTGGGTTCTTACCTGAGTCAATTGGATTTAATAAACGAATTAATAGTAATACACATAAACTTTTGGAGTATCAAATTCTGTTGACCAGATGATCAAGACAAAAATAATCGCCACAGTTGGGCCTGCATCCGCTGAGGCCGGGATATTGAAAGATTTATTGGATGCCGGAGTGGATGTTTTTCGTCTCAATTTTTCCCACGGCACAATCGAGCAGCACGCTGAATTATTAAACAATATTAACTCTGTTCGCGTTAATCACGATCGCACAACCGCATTGATGGGGGATTTGTGTGGGCCTAAGATAAGAGTCGGCCGAATTGAATCGGAGGGGGAATTGTTACACCGTGGGGATAAGGTTGAAATTCTGCCGGGAGATAGGCCAGGCCATGCGCACAATTTCCACACGAATTATAAAGACTTTAGCAAAGATGTAAAAGTCGGCCAACAAATCTTTATCGATGATGGAAGGATTTCGCTGCAGGTGATTGGCATTGATGAGCAAATGGTCTTATGTGAGGTTATTTCGGATGGACCCGTATATAGTAATAAAGGTATAAACCTGCCTGATACTGATGTGAGCACCTCAGCTATAACAGAGAGAGATTGGCATTACATAGACTGGGCGGTTGAGAACGATTTGGATTTTTTGGCATTAAGTTTTGTGCGAAGCGCTGATGAAGTGATGGAGTTGAAACGGTATCTCTCAGGAGTGGGTTCAAATATCAAGGTTATTGCGAAGATTGAGAAACCACAGGCGGTGGATTGCCTTGAGGAAATTATCGAGATCAGTGACGGTGTTCTTGTGGCTCGCGGTGATCTTGGTATTGAAATGGATTTGGCTGAAGTTCCTTTGGTTCAGAAACGTGCAACAGATTTGTGCCGTCGTATGGGTAAGCCTGTAATAGTAGCTACGCAGATGCTTCAGAGTATGATAGACAATCCTGTAGCAACGCGAGCGGAGGTCTCTGATGTTGCCAACGCTATAATGGACTATTGCGATGCTGTGATGCTTTCCGGAGAGACTTCGATAGGCAAATATCCAGTAGAAGCGGTGAGGATTATTTCGCGAATTTCCCGAGTTACCGAAACATACCTCGACAAGCATGACCAGATGCATCCGAGGACTACGACGACGGAAGATTTACGCCAGACAGAGTCCATGTCAAGAAGTGTTGGGTATATTGTCGATGATATCGAGCCGAAACTCGTAGTTGTATGGTCACAATCAGGTTCAGCAGCGAGGCTTTTGAGCAAAACACGAATTGATGTTCCAATATTGGCTTTAAGCTCAGATCAGAAAGTCTGTCGGCAAATGTGTCTGGATTATGGTGTCATGCCGTATTGTATGCCTGTACCGAAGACATTCCAGGAGTTTGTGGATACTGTAAATGAATTATTAATCAGAACCAACCGCTCAAGAGTAGGTGATAAGATAATTATTGTAGCAGGACAACCGCTTGGTGAGCCTGGCGGGACAAATATAATCGCCGTTCACACTGTTAAAGGTACTTGATGCGACTTTCACAGATTATATGGTGATATAAAATTATTTAGCCCCCCGATTCATCGGGGGGTTCTAAGTTCAGTGGAGACTTTTAGCAATGGACAAACCAGATTTTTCAATTTCTGTGTTGGGAGAGTCAGCAGTTGAATCTCCCATTAAGCTTTCAAAGGTAACAGGAGACTATATAGCAAACTATGTTAGTGTCAACTTTCGCACTTTTTAGGCGGCTGGTTTTAATGATTTATCAATACAAACATACCAACCTTCCGATGTCTTTATTGGAAATAAAGATAAGACAAGGAGGTTGGCATGAATACGATTATTACT
>Ga0307431_1000211_pt1 | contig 45362 bp, 35 predicted proteins | sample SalMarWE160170MG_FD_202155 | JGI IMG/M metagenome (GOLD analysis project Ga0307431, IMG submission 202155) | Salt marsh sediment microbial communities from the Plum Island Ecosystem LTER, Massachusetts, United States - WE1603-170 | ecosystem: Environmental > Aquatic > Marine > Intertidal zone >...
ATGGGAAAAGAGAGAAAAGTATGATGAGAATAAACATATGGCTGCTATCCAGAAACACAATATCAATAATGAGCTTGTTCGAAAATCAGCATGAATTAATTAGGAGGGTTGACATAGTAATTCTAATTCACTAATTTACTATAATGTGACTTTACCACATTATTTTGCTTGACATGGGAAAGACATAGATTATATTTGTTTTGTAATAAATTTATATAGACACGAAAATTAAGAAAGGGAGTTTTTTAGAATGAGTGATAAAGAAAAAGAATTGGCGGGAGCGAAGGTTTCGGATTTCTTATCCGACGGAATGATTTTAGGTCTTGGTACCGGGACTACTTTTTTTTACGCGTTAAAAAAAATAGGTGAGATGGTTAAGGAAGGATTACAAATAAAAGCTGTATCCACTTCGTCTGCCACGGACAAGCTGGCTGAATCATATAATGTTCCGCTTTTGTCTATAGACGATGTTGATGAAATCGATTTGACCATCGATGGTGCCGACGAAGTTGATTCTAATTTCAATGGAATAAAAGGGGGAGGAGGAGCCTTATTATTCGAGAAAATTGTCGCGAAATCTTCCAAGAAAAATCTCTGGGTTCTGGATTCTTCAAAAATAGTCGATAAAATAGGTGATTTCCCTCTGCCTATCGAGGTAGTTCCTTTTGCTTTAGGCAATGTTTTTAAAAGACTCGATAAACTTGGATATAATCCTGAAATACGAATGAATAAAGGAAAAAAATTCCTTACCGACAGCGGTAATTATATAATAGACGTAAATCTGGGGATAATCGATGACCCTTATAAAATGGAAGTCGAATTAAACATAATTCCCGGTGTAGTTGAAAACGGCCTATTTCTGGATATTGTTGATATTGTTGTTGTTGGTAAGGGGGATGGGGTGGAAATTATTCGTAAAGAATAATTTGGTTGAATCGTTGATTGGTAATATTGGGATTTAGGATTTAGTTAAAGAAACAAAAAAACTCTGTGCTCTCTGTGTATTTTATTTTTCTCTGTGTCCTCTGTGGTAAAATTGTTTTTTTAGTGTTGTGGGGTCGTTTTTTTGACTCATGACACATGACTGGTGACTCATGACTATTTTTAAACCTTCATGGTTCAAAAATCCACCATTGACATTTTCATCGTCTTTTGTATATTTCCCTTTGTATAAACTTTTATATCCCGTAATAACAAATAACAAAGATATATAAAGAAAAAGAAATATTAGGAGTTGTAATCATGTATAAGATATTGAAGAAAGAAAAAATAGGACCGAATTTAAATAAGTTTGTAATAGAAGCGCCGCTGGTACCAAAAAATTACCAGCCGGGGCAGTTTGTGGTTTTAAAAGTAGATGAGGTGGGTGAACGTATTCCTATTACAATAGCGGAAGCGGATAAGAATAAAGGGACGATAACAGTATTCGTTCAGGAAGTGGGTAAGACTACTTATAAGCTCGGAGCGCTTAAATCGGGAGATTCTATTTCCGATGTCGTAGGTCCGCTCGGACATCCGGCTAAAGTTGATAAAATAGGAACTGTAGTGACGATAGGCGGAGGAGTGGGTACCGCTATTGTATATCCGGAAACAAAAGCATTTAAAAAAGCTGGGAATTATGTTATTTCCATAATAGGCTTCAGAAATAAAGAACATGTTATTTTAGAAGAGGAAATGAGAAAAAATTCCGATGAACTTTATATAATGACCGACGATGGTTCTTACGGTAAGAAAGGGTTCACTACAAATGAATTACAGGAGCTTGAAAGTGCAGGCAGAAAGATGGATCTGGTTATCGCTATTGGTCCTGCGATAATGATGAAGAAAATCTCGGAAATGACAAAAGAATATAATGTTAAAACGATTGTTTCTTTAAATTCAACGATGATGGATGCGACTGGTATGTGCGGTGGTTGCAGAGTCGAAGTTGGCGGAGAGACAAAATTCGCTTGTGTCGACGGACCGGAGTTCGATGGACATGAAGTAAACTTTGATCTATTAATAAAACGCCTTTCTACTTACGAGAAACAAGAAAAGGAAGCACTCGACAGTTATAATAGATGTAAGTTAGAAGAGTAAATGAGTAATAAAAAGCAAATGGCTCCCCGTGAGCCAATGCCTAAACAGGAAGTAAAAGAAAGAGTAAGGAATTTCAATGAGGTTGCTCTTGGTTATACCGAAGATCAGGCAAGGCGGGAAGCCGAGCGTTGTATTCAGTGTCCAAAACCTCTCTGTATCAAAGGTTGTCCGGTCGATATAAATATTCCCGAATTTATCAAATTAATAGTCGAAGGCAAATACACAGAAGCGGCAAATAAAATAAAAGAAGACGATATTCTGCCGTGTATGACAGGGAGGGTATGCCCCCAGGAAGAACAATGTGAAGCGCAATGCGTTCTGGGTATCAAGCATAAACCTATAGCGATAGGGAGGTTGGAACGATTTGCTGCCGATTACGAGGCCAGGAATTCCGAAGTAGAAACCCCGGCAGTTCAGGCGAAGAAGAATAAAAAAGTCGCTGTCGTGGGTTCCGGTCCCGCGGGTTTGACCGTTGCTGCGGATTGTGCTAGAATGGGGTATGACGTTAAAGTTTTTGAAGCTCTGCATAAACCGGGAGGAGTTCTTGCTTACGGTATTCCGGAATTCAGACTGCCGAAAGAGATCGTAAGCAGGGAAGTCGAAACTCTCGAGAAAATGGGTGTCGAGCTTGAGTGTAACGTAATTATAGGTAAAACGATTACGATAGAACAGCTTTTCGAGGAAGGTTTTGATGCGATATTTCTTGGTCTTGGCGCGGGTCTTCCGAGATTTCTCGGCGTGGAAGGAGAAAATCTTTTAGGTATATATTCGGCCAATGAATTTTTAACAAGAATTAATTTAATGAAGGCGTACAAATTTCCGGAGTATGATACTCCTATAAATATTGGTAAAAAAGTCGCGGTTGTTGGTGGCGGAAACGTTGCTATGGATTCGGCTCGTAGTGCGGTAAGGCTTGGTGCCCGGGAAGTGCACATAATATATAGACGTTCGCGTCAGGAAATGCCGGCAAGAAATGAAGAAATAGAAAACGCGGTAGAAGAAGGCGTAATCCTGGACCTTCTCGTCAATCCAATTGGATTTGCCGGAGATGAAAAAGGCTGGGTCAAAAAAATCCAAATGATAAAAATGGAGCTTGGAGAGCCGGATGATTCAGGCCGTAGGCGTCCTGTTCCTATTCCCGGAAGCGAATTTATTTATGATGTTGATACAGTGGTTGTTGCGATAGGACAAAACGCTAACCCTATACTTTTAGATGCTACGCCGGAAATCAAGAAAAATAAATGGGGATATATCGACGCTGAACCCGAAACCGGAAAAACATCGATGAAAGGTGTATTTGCGGGTGGAGATATCGTTACAGGTGAGGCGACAGTTATCGCCGCAATGGGCGCGGGCAGAAAGGCTGCGAGAGCTATCGACGATTACCTAAAAACCGGGAAGTGGTGATTTTTGAACTATAAAGGTTATACTTAATAATTCTACCCCATATATAGATATTTTTATTTGTAGTATAACATACGAGTGAATTGGTTAATTAGTAAGAAACACCCAAAACCAAAAGAAATTCAAATGTAGGGCAGCTCACATAGCATGAAGCTAAGTTTACACTTCTGTCCCGGACAAAAGTGTAAACTTAGGACGTTTTAAAGTGTAATCTGAATAGCTTAAAATCCTTTGTTTTCTTACACCGGGACTTTTTTGTTAACTTTGGCGAATCTTAAGAATTCTATATATAGAATTATGAATACAATATCCGATACGGCAAGGAGAGTAAGAGCCCAGGGTACGATAGCGTAAGTGGAATACCATATTGCTCCCAGTATATAGATAACCTTCATTCCTCCGCCGATGATAACGAGGTCAACGTTTCTATAAAGATTTTTCCAGACAAGGAAATATCCTATTCCCATTAAACCTATAAACGCCGCGCAGACTTGAAAATAAATTGGGGGTTGTGGTAACGGTTGTTGCAGGAGTGTTTTAAACAACCATTTATATAGAAAACAGAAACCGAAACCCAGTATAAAGTCGTATAAACCCGAGATGATAAATAAAACTTTATAATACTTTTCCTTGTTCAATATAAACCTCCTTTAAGTTTATGGCATTTTTATAACATAAGAACTCATAAAATTATAAAACCTTTTATTCTATTTGAAGAGAAACAAATAGATAATAAACGGATAAAAAACCAATGACAAATAAAACAATCGCCAGTAGCGGATTTACTAACGCGATAAAAGAAGTCTCAAATAAAACAGTACCTGAAAAATTCCATTTTAACGCGCCGGTCGTTTTTTCTCCGGATGGAAATCTAAATAATATAATAGCAGTATAAAAAACCAGAATAAAAGAAATACTGTTTAAAACCAAAAAATAGATATTTGAACCTGGTTGCCATAATTTAGAATAGATAATAGCAGATAAAACTATATAAGGAATAAAGGCCATTAAAAAATTCAGATATTTGGCTTTTTCCGGAGATAGTAAAACCACAAGTGTTTTTTTACCCGCGGCTTTATCTCCTTTAAAATCCTTATAATAAGTAAAAAATGTCATAGTGGAAAACATTAGTGCTATGAACAAAGATACGAATACTAAATCTTTGTTGGTTAGGACCATGAATAAATTTTGTTTGCTGACCGCCAGTGCCCCATAAAAAGGGCAGACACTTAATAGTATTCCAAACCAGATGTTTCCTAAAAGAGGTATGCCTTTTAAATATTCATAGATAATGTTAAAAATATAGCCAATTAAATAAACTATTAGAGCATGAGGATTCAAAAGATAAGAGATAACAGCGCCCAAGAGAAAAAAAATAAAAGTGGTAATAAGAGCGTATTTAGTATTTAATTCTCCTGAAACCATCGGTCTAAGAGGTGCGTTTATTCTATCTTCTTTGATGCCCAGATAATCGTTTACTATCTGGTTTATGCCCCAGCTTAAAAACAAAAGAGCAAGTATCAGAATTTTTCTTAAGATGTTTACTTCTACTCCCGAAAAAGCGATTCCCAGCCAACCCGCTATACCTGTTGCGAAGAACAGATAGGGTCGCATGGATTTAATATAAGCTCTTATGAATTTACTTGTTTCCATAAAGCCCCATCTTTTTATAAAGAGGAGTTTCCTCGCCCAGATCCCAATCTTTCGCCATGGGAATAGTTTTATCCTTCGGTAGAGGGATTTTCTTTTCCTTTTCCGCTTCTATAGCTTTATTTATTCTCTCCGCTTCTGTGCAGCAGAGCCAATTCGCCCCTGGTTTTTGAAAATAACTTTTCATTCTTTTATAAATAACCAGGAAATCCTCATCCTGGATATTTCCGAAAGAAACGTTCATAAATTCACAGGGTTGAACTTCACCATGGTGATTGATATAAAATCTTTCGATACCGCCCGCGGTGCATCCGAAATTTCCTTTTAGAGATTCGAAAACTTGAGATGATATAGCCGGGTATTTTCTGTATCTAAAGTGTTTATTAAAGAGAGGATGTGAACGAGCCATTTTCTTTAAAATATCATCTTCCAGAGGGTCTTTTCTGCCCAGCCATCCTCCGGCGGGTTTTCCGTGGATTAATTGTACGTAACTGCATCCATGATCTTTCGCCAATTTCATTATTTTTTCTATTCCACCTTCTTCGATGGTCTCTTTGGTTGGACAGCAGTTTATCGCCGTAGCTATACCAGCTTCTTTAAAAGTTTTTAAAGCCGAAATAGCATCGTCGAAAGCTCCTTCCCTGCGGACAAAAGCGTCGAATTTTTCTCTATCCCAATGATGAACGGAAATCATAGCGCCGAAAACACCCGCTTCTTTCATTTTTCTCGCTTTTTCTTCGGTTAAACTGTAACCGTTAGTATTGACCCAGACTTCTGCTCTTTCGTCCAGATTGCTTACAAGCTTTAATAATTTATCGAATTTTAATAAAGGTTCTCCTCCTTCGATGTTATAAAAAGATATGCCTAAATTTTGCATTTTTTTCGCGACTTCGATCAATTTATCCGCGGGTACTTCTTTACCTGTATCTTTTTTCTGGTAACAATGAGGGCAATTGTAAGTGCAGGCTTTAGTAACCGATAACAAAACGGAAACCGGAGGAGGTTCTCCCTCCAGCATTAAAAACCTTTTTAAAGCGTGAAAGAAAGCGGGAGAGGGGAAAGCGGGCAAATAAAGATGCATTTTATAAACATTTCCGATTCTTACGACTTTATTATGCCTGAAACGCATCTGAAGATGAATCAATCTTTTAAAAAATAATATATACTGCTTGAAAGACATCTTTCTCCGCAGCAAAAAACCGGTATATTTGAAGAAAATATACATAACTAAATAAATATCGAAGAAAAGCCTTTTCATTCCTGTAATAGGTTTTGTTTTCATAAAAAACTATTCCTCCTCCACCATTTAACGGTGGTTTTAACTCCTTTTTCTAAAGAAGTTTCTTTAAATTCTAATTCTTTGTGGATTTTCGATACGTCGTAAATATTGTTGTCATATCCCATTGCTACTCTGGCTCGAGTTAAATCAGGAGAATGTTTTATTCGTAGTAATTTGTACAATGCTTCCATTGTAATACCGATAGGATAAATTAAAAATTTCGGCAGATAAATAGGTGGTTTAACCTTAAGATATTTGCAGAATAATCTCCAAAATTCATCCATTGTGGGCACATACTGTGAGCCGATATTGTATATATTTGTTCCCTTGGATGGATTTTCTATTATTTTTGTAATAATTTTTGCTAGATCTTTGACGTATATAACGTGGAATTTATTGGTTTTGCAACCCTGTAATAATCGGATACCACTTGAAATATATTTACAGAAATAATAGGGCCCGGAGTGAAATTCTCTTGGTCCGTATACCCAGACCGGTCTTAACACAGTTAAGTTTATATTATTTTTCCGGCAGAATGAAATAGCTTTTTTTTCAGCCTGCGTCTTTGAGCAACGGTAGTGATTCATATCGGATTCCCAGAAATTTGATAAAAAATATTTATACCTGCAGTTATAGGGAGAATTCTCATCTTTTGCTTTCGGGCAATCCTCTTCGCCCAGAACCGCGTTGGTGCTTAAATGAATCAAAAATTTGATTTTGTTTTTTTTCGAGGCTTTTAAAACATTTTCAGTTCCCCCTACATTTATATCGTAAAAGTCTTTTTTCCTGCCCCAGTCCCGGGCAAGAGCGGCGGTATGAATAACCGCGTTACAGCCCTCCATCGCTTCCTCTAAGCTTTTTAAATCTCTTAAGTTTCCTTTTACTGTTTCGATATCATAACCGGAGATAAATTTAAGATTGCTGCTGTTACGGATTAAAGCTTTTACCCTGTAGTTTTTTTTTGCTAATTCCCGGATTAAATTGCTGCCAATAAAACCTGTCCCTCCCGTAACAAATATCTTTTCCATAATTAAGGTACAATCACCTCCAGTTCTCCGGGTAGTAAGTTTATCTTTGCCGGCAGAAATCCTTTTACGTCTCCGTCGAACTCTAATTCGGGATATTCTTTATTGTATTTTATTTCGATTTCCCTGCAGTATTTTAGATGCGCTCCTTTATATTTCAGGAAATCTCCCCAGTAAATACGTGGGATGTTCGATAGGAGTTTTAAAAGAGAGGTTTTTTCTACATTGAAAACATAAAACCTTCCGTCATCCGGTTTAATCTGATTAAAGACTCTCATACCGGAAGCGAGATAGGGGTCTTTTCCTACCGTTAAATTTATTATATTGATGAAATTCTCTTCTTTTCCGTCTACCTTTGTGTTTAGAGTAAAACCTTTAAGTTTTAAGAGTGAGATAACTGTGGCTAATAATGTACCGCAAAAGTCTCCTAAAAATTTCCTAAATCTTCCATTTGCTTTCGATGCTATTCTCGGTCCCAACCCAATATTAACATTACTGCCGAAATAGGAAATTTTTCTATCAGGATGAACCGGTAACATTGCCAGCGGTATCTCAATATTCTTTTTTAAATAAGTTACTCTACCTATATCGACTAATTTCGTCTTGCCTTTGAATATAGTTTCCACAGCATTTTCTATATCGGTAGGGATATTGTGATAACGGTTGAAATCCGGACTCGTACCCACATGTAAGACTCCTAATTTAGGTCTGATTTCGAATTCTTCTATGTCAAAAAGTCCGGTTATTACTTCACTTATTGTGCCGTCTCCTCCGACACTAACGATAATATCCCAGCCATCTTTCGCGGCTTTAGAAGTAAGATAAGTGGCGTCGTCTTCTTTTTCTGTTAGCCGATAGTCAAAATCGACTCCTTGTTTTCGGAACATTTGAAGAATTTTTTTCCATTTCTTTTTACTTCTTCCCTGTTTTGAGGTGGGATTATATATAAGAAAATATCTCATAAGTATAAATCCTTTATTTCTTTGAAGACTTTTATAATCTCATCTATATCTTCTTCTTGCAGATTCGCGGTCGGTATCAATCTGATTCTCGGAGATTCTTTCGGAACGCTGGGAGGGAGAAAGGGAGTTCCGTAAACACCTCTTTCAAATAAAGCTTTTGTCACTTCTAAAGTTTTGCCTGTATTTTCGAATATTACGGAAAAAAGAGGTGAGGTTGCCGGGGTGAGATTATAACCCATATTATTCAAGCTGTTGTAAAGTTTATTTTTAAATTTTTCTATTTTTTCGCGTCTGTCGGTTAATCCAGGTATAAGTTCGATAGAACACAGGCATCCGGCTGCCACCGAAGGAGGAAGAGCCGTTGAGTAAATATAAGAAGGAAGTCTATATCTGAAGAAGTCTATAATCTTTTCTCTGCCTGTTAAGAAACCGCCGAAACACCCGATCGCTTTGCCTAAAGAACCTGAAATTAAATCGATATCGAAAATATTATATTTCTCCATAACTCCTCTTCCTTCTCTGCCCAGAACTCCTACTCCGTGAGCATCGTCCAGAATAATAAAAGCGTTATATTCTTTGGCTAACCGGCTAACTGCATCGAGTGGGGTGTTGGTGCCTTCCGTGCTGTATAATCCCTCCACGACTATAAACCTCATTCTATAATCCTGGGAAACTTTAAGGATTTCTTCAAGGGCGGAAGTGTCGTTGAAAGGGAAAAATCTAAGAGAAGCGTTGGACATAAGCGCTCCCTCTATTAAAGAAGAATGCGCCGATTTATCGGCAATGATAATATCTTCAGAATCACATAAGGTTTTAAAAACCCCGATATTTGCTTGGAATCCTGAGGGAAATATAAGAGCGTCTTCTTGCTTTAGGAATTCCGCTATTTTTATTTCTAATTTTCTATTGATATCTGTTTGCCCTACGACTATGGGGGTACCACACATACTTATTCCATATTTTTCTAATACCTTTTTTGATTTTCCTTTGATTCTTTCGTCGTTTGCAAGCCCCAAATAGTCATTCGAGCCCAAAGAAATCAATTCTTTACCTTCTATTAGTATCTTTCTATCCAGATTGCTCTCTATCAATTTATAATAAGGATTGAAGCCGAGCTTTTCCGCTTCACTTTTATCTGTTTGGAGATTTTCAAGAAAGTTTTTCTTTTTATCCTCTTTGACTTTTTCTCCTTTTAAAATCGCATCTATTTGGTTGACCATATTACGAACTGTTCTGACTTTCGAGAAATCTCTATCCGAGATGGTAATGCCAAATTCCTGTTCCAGGGAAAATAGTACTTCGAGCGCGCCGAATGAATCTATTCCCAGGTCTTTTTCTAATTGTGCGTCTATTTTAATTTTTTCGATATCTTTATTTGTTCCCACTTCAAGTAAGATTTTCTTAATTTTATCTATCATTTCATTATTTTTTTTATCCATGATAAATTCCTCATTTTTTAAACTTTTTAATTATAATTGAAGCATTACTTCCGCCAAAGCCGAATGAATTTATTAAAGCAATATTTACATTACTCTCTCTGGCTACATTCGGAACATAATCGAGATCGCATTCGGGATCTGGGTTTTCGTAATTGATTGTCGGGGGAATTGCGCCGTTTTTTATAACCAACGCGGATACAACTGTTCCTATCGCTCCTGCCGCGCCTATAGTATGTCCTGTCATAGATTTTGTCGAACTTATAGGTATTTTATACGCGTAGTCCCCAAAAGCATCTTTTATGCCTTTTGTTTCCGCCGGATCATTTGTTCTTGTGGAGGTGCCGTGAGCGTTAATATAATTGATGTCTTTGTTATTGATTCCGGCATCTTCAATTGCCAATTTCATAACCGTGCTCATATCCTTTCCTTTAGGATTAGGCCTTACTATATGATAAGCACTGCTGTTCATTCCGTATCCTATCACTTCAGAATATATATCAGCGTTTCTGTTTAAAGCATGGGATAATTCTTCCAGTATTATAAAACCTGCTCCTTCCGCTAGAACAAAACCATCTCTTTTTTTATCGAAAGGCCGGGAAGCTTTCTCAGGTTCATCATTTTTTCGTGACATTACCCGGAGAGAATTATAAGCGCTGAAGGTGAAAGGCGTCAAAGGGGCTTCAGCTCCGCCTGCTATCATAACGTCGGCTTTTCCATAGCGTATTAGATTGAAAGCTTCTCCAATTGAATGTGTTCCCGAGGAGCAGGCTGTGGAAATTGTTAGGTTCGGCCCTTTTAGCCCTAACTCGACTGAAATATGAGAGTTTATCGCATTAGGCATGACTTTAACAACACCCAGAGGATTGGCTTTTCTAAGTCCGGATTCTTCCATTTTCATGATTTGTTCTTCATGAAATAGAACTCCTCCCAGACCCGAACCTACACAAACCCCCACTTTCTCAGGGTTAATTTTAGCAAGATTCAGCCCTGAATCATCGAGCGCCATTTTTGCCGACGATACTCCCAAATGAGCAAAACGGTCCAGAATTCTTATTTTTGACTTATCTATATATAAGGAAGGGTCGAAATTTTTAACTTCACCGGCGATTTTTGTTTCTAACTGCGATGTATCGATTTTTTCAATACGACCGATTCCCGACACACCATCGATGTTAGCCTTCCAAAACTCATTTTTTCCGATACCGTTGGAAGATATTATTCCTATACCGGTTATTACGACTCTCCTCATATCATTCCCCCTCATAATTAAATATTAATATAATATTATTACACAAAGAACTTTGCCATATAAAGTAATATAACAATTTTTTCTAATTTGTCAAGGGGTAAAAAATTCTAGTACAGATTAACGTAGGTTCTTGGGTCTTTTGTCTAGGCATTTGGCGCCTTTTAAGGGAACGTATTGCGTTTTTAATGCACTTGACAGAATATTAAGCTTAAATTAACTTAATTTGAATATGTTTAAGAAACTTTTACTTCACATTTGCTGCGCTCCTGACGAGGCATGGGTTGTCTCGAAGCTTAAAGATGAATATGAGCTTCATTCTTTTTTCTGTAATCCGAATATTCATCCCCCTGAAGAATATGAAGGCAGACTGAAGGAAGCCGAGTGGGTCGCAAAAAAATATAATATACCTTTTACTGCCGGTGATTACAATCCAGATGATTGGGAGAATGCTATTAAAGGATATGAGGACACTCCCGAACAGGGAGCACGCTGTTTTCAATGTTTTTTGCTTCGCCTACGAAAGAGCGCGGAGTTCTGTAATTCTATTGGTTTTAAGTCTTTTACTACTGTGATGAGTATAAGCCCACATAAAAAGATAGATATGCTGAATAGGGCAGGGGAGATTGCTGCCGGGGAATATGGGGTTGTTTACGAGAAGTTTAACTTTAAAAAGAATAATGGTTTTATAAGTAGTGTTAAGCTTTCGAAAGAACTTGGGCTTACCCGGCAGGATTACTGTGGCTGCAGATTAAGTTTAAAAGAGCGTGACGGGAGGAAGAAAAATATAAAACAGGAGTCAATAGATGAGTAAGAAATTTGTTTTTATTCTGTATTTTTTGTTCATGTTTTCCTGTAGTCTAAATGATAGTGACAGAATCAACGATGGAGATATCAGTTCAGAAGTCCAATTTGAAGAAGATTTTGATGATGGGCAAATCGATGAGTTGATATGGCAGATAGGTACCTGGGTTGAACATGGTGGTCAGACCGGACGAGAAAGGTGCTATGTTGAGGATGGTTATTTGAATTTAGTTTTTATAAATGATTCAGAAGAAGGTTATTTAAGTTCCGCTATCCAGACGCGCGAAGAGTTTTTGTACGGTTGTTGGGAAGCGCGACTAAAACTTTCGTCCGTCCCGGGGGTTTTAAATTCTATTTATACTATCGATTGGGATGATGGTAACGGCACCAAACAGGAAATAGACATCGAATTTTTAACCTATACTTTTGATGATAATACGGGAGAGGTTCATTTTGCCGTGCATGCGGATGGTTTTGAGAGTTTCAATACTAATCCCGATATAGAACTGGATTTCAATCCATCGGAGGATTTTCATGTTTGGGGTTTTAAAATTACTCCTTTGCATATTCAGTGGTTTGTAGATGATGAGGTTCTTCTAACCTACACTTACAGTGAAAACGATATTACAATCGATTCGGAATATCAACTCAAGTTTAATTTTTGGTCGAATGAACATTGGATTAATGGCCCTCCGGAAGAAGATATTGAGTGCGTTTACCAGATCGATTGGATTAGATTCTATCCTTATGAAGAGGATTGAAAGTTTTTAGAATAGCCACGAAGGCGCTAAGCCACAAAGTCTTTTATTTGTTCGTAAAAAATAAACCTTTCAGATTTCATGATTTGATCTTTTAGATTTATTATTTTATTTTTTTGAATAAAATGTTCATTATTTGAACTGTCATAAAAATATTATCGTTTACAATTTCCATTTTATACTTGTCGACAACTTTTTTGGATGCGCTATTTATAAGATCCTGATATCTCTTATTGTGTTTTCGAGGGTATCTAATATATGAATAAAATATCTTTTCTTTAATAAATCCTTGGTTCTTAAAAAGTTCTATTATTTCATTTTCGTAATAAAAATGATTATGCCCATCTTCCAGATATTTTTGGAATTCATCAATAAATCCGTTTGAGTCGATATCATATGTTTTTGCGTCAGATAGAATGAAAAATCCTTCTTTTTTCAATACTCTATTTATCTCTCTAATAGAACGATTTATGTTAGGAAAATGATGTAGGGCGTATCGGGATATTACACCACTAAAGAAACTGTCCGGATACGGAAACTTAATTCCATTATAGGTTTTAAATTTAATATTTTCCAGTCCTATTTCCTTAATAATTTGATTGTTTTTTATTATGGAATCTTCTACGATATCGAGGCCTTCTACAAAAATGTCTTTATTTTTTTCTGCTAACGCGAATGCTAAATAACCATTGCCGGTACCGAGATCGAGATAAGAACAGTTTGGTTTAAATTTAAAAAGATCGAGCAGATTTTTTAAATGCTCTTCATCACTATGAATTTTTTTGTATCCATTGGTATGTAATATTGAATCAAATTTTTGTTTAGTTTTTTTTATTTGTTCTTTTCCCATAAGCCACTTAAGATGTTTGAATTTAGTTGGAAAGGAGAATATGTCAAGGAAAATAGGGGGAATATGTATGGAAAACGGAGAGGCAGGGATTCGAACCCTGGTTCCGCGATAAAGCGGAAACACGATTTCCAATCGTGCACCTTCAGCCGCTCGGTCACCTCTCCATTAGATAAAGAAAGCTGGTGAGCGGAATCGAACCGCTTACCTGCGCATTACGAATGCGCCGCTCTACCGATTGAGCTACACCAGCATTTCCTCAAGATATTATTAAAAGTTGCGAAATAAGCAAGCCCCCATTAATAAATGAAATATTGAAAATTAAAAAGCAAAGAGACAAATAAAAATTCAAAATTCCTATAAAATCAAAGAAATATTCGTAAGATTTGTGTAATTTATTGTTTTTATTAGTAATTTTGGGGGAAGATGGGATTCCGGCTTCTGACTCCGCACCTTCTGGCTTCTTTTTTATATATTTTTTCCCTTAAAAACCCCTTGACAAGTTGAAGTTTCTTTATATTATATTATCAGTTTTTAGGTGTTTGCTAAAAAAATGTTAAATGATAGTGAGAGGTTTTCTCTAACGTAGCCTCAAAAAGAGGAATATATTTTTTTGTTTATATAGGAGGTAAACAATGGCAAAGGGAAAATTTGAGAGGACGAAGCCACATTTAAATGTCGGGACAATTGGTCATGTAGATCATGGAAAGTCTACATTAACTGCTGCGATGACAAAGGTATTAGCGACAAAGAAATTAGCCGAATTTGTGCCATTTGATATGATAGATAAAGCTCCTGAGGAAAAGGCAAGGGGAATAACGATTCAGTTAGCGCATATAGAGTATGAGACAGATAAGAGGCATTACGCGCATATCGATTGTCCCGGGCACGCGGATTACATAAAGAACATGATAACGGGAGCGGCGCAGATGGACGGAGCGATACTAGTAGTAAGTGCTCCGGATTCAGTAATGCCGCAGACAAGGGAGCATGTATTGTTAGCGAGGCAGGTAAACGTACCTGCTATTGTAGTATATGTAAACAAAGTAGATATGTTAGATGATCCCGAGCTAATAGAGTTAGTGGAAATGGAAGTAAGAGATTTGTTAAACCAGTATGAATTTCCCGGAGACGAAATACCTATTATAAAGGGAAGCGCGTTAAAAGCATTGGAAAGTGACACGGAGAATGAGCACTGGAAATCGATCGATGAGTTGCTGGAAGCGATGGATAATTATATTCCCGAACCGGCGAGAGAAGTAGACAAACCATTTTTATTAGCGGTAGAAGATATATTTTCGATAAAAGGAAGAGGTACGGTAGCTACGGGGAGATTAGAGAGGGGAATAATAAAAGGTGGAGACGAAGTAGAGATAGTAGGAATAAAAGATACGCAGAAGACAGTAGCTACGAGTTTAGAGATGTTCAGAAAGACATTAGATGAATCTATAGCCGGAGATAATGTAGGAGTGTTATTACGAGGGACGAAAGCAGATGAGATAGAGAGAGGGATGGTATTAGCGAAACCCGGATCTATAACACCACATAAGAAATTCAATGCGCGAGTATATATATTAGAAGAGAAAGAAGGCGGAAGACATACGGCATTTACAGTCGGATACAGACCGCAGTTTTATTTCAGGACAACGGATATAACGGGAGAGATAAAGGGTTTCAAGGATAGAGATATGGCATTACCCGGAGATCACGTAGAGATGGAAGTAGAATTGATACACCCGATAGCGATGGAAGAAGAGCTTAGATTCGCGGTAAGAGAAGGCGGAAGAACTGTCGGCGCCGGCGTCGTTACCGGAATACAGGAGTAAAATTTGCATATAATTGTACGTTTAAATTGTAGTGAATGTAATGTTCATAATTACACGACACGCAGGGCAAAAAATCAAAGAGGTAAGTTGCAGCTAAAAAAATATTGCCCGCATTGTAAGAAGCATACGCTTCATAAAGAAAAATAGGCCTGTGGCTCAACTGGCTAGAGCACCGGACTCCAAATCCGGGGGTTGGGGGTTCAAGTCCTCCCAGGCCTGCATTTAGGAGATATAATGTTAGAGAAGATATTAACTTTTTTTAAGGAAGTAAAACAGGAATTATTTAAGGTTTCTTGGCCGAAAGGTAAAGAAGTTGTCTCATCTACGAGTGTTGTGATAATTTTTTCGGTGATTCTATGTGTGACTATTTGGGTATTAGATCTTCTCTTTTCAAGAATCTTTATTTATTTGGTAAGCTAGGTTTTTATGGGTGTTGATACAATGTATAGATGGTTTATAATTCATGTTTTTACCGGACAGGAAAAAAACATCTGTAAATATCTTGAAGAACAGAAGAAAAGAAAAAAAATGGATGATCTTATAGATCAAATTGTTGTTCCGGAAAGAATGATTAAAGTTAGGAATAGAAAAGGTGAGATCAAAAGCAAAGAAAAGAGATTGTATCCTGGTTATATTTTAGTACATGCTGTAGAGGACGATGCTGTGACACAGCTTATAGCGGAATCTCCGAAGGTTATGGGGTTTTTGGGTAAAAAAGCCGCTCAACCTATAACGGACGAAGAGGCGGAAAAAATTTTAGGTCTTATGGAAACAGTAGAAGAGATAAACGATACAAGGTTTTTAGATGGACAGACAATTAGAATAATCGACGGACCTTTTACGGATTTTAATGGAACTATAAAAGAGTTAAACAGAGAAAAGGAAAGATTGGTTGTAATGGTTACGGTTTTCGGAAGGTCGACACCTGTTGAGTTAAGTTATAGCCAAGTCGAACTAATTTAGGAGAAGTTAAAGATGGCACCAAAAAAAGAAAAAGGACAGATTAAGTTAATGATTCAGGCAGGGCAGGCTACTCCCGCGCCTCCCGTTGGCCCGGCACTTGGTCAATATGGCGTAAATATAATGGATTTTTGCACTAAATTTAATCAGCAAAGCAAGAGTAGAGGTAGCGATTTGATTCCTGTTATTATAACGGTTTACAGGGATAATTCTTTCGATTTCATTATGAAATCTCCTCCTACTTCATTTTTGTTGAAGAGGGCAGCCGGGATAGTCAAAGGTTCCGGGGAGCCTAACAGGGAGAAAGTCGCGACTGTAACAAAAAAACAAGTCAGAGAAATCGCGGAGGCGAAAAAAGACAGTTTTAACACGGATGATATAGAGACTGCGATGAAGGTTGTAGAAGGCACCGCGCATTCAATGGGCATGCTTGTCGAGGAAGGTAAGTAATGAAGGGAAGCAAGAGATATCAAAAATTAAGTTCTTCTTATTCTAAAGAGACAATGTTTGAAGTTAAAGATTCTTTAAATAAGATAAAAGAAATGGCTTCCGCGAAATTTGACGAAACCGTAGAAGCTGCAATCAAACTTGATGTTGATCCAAAAAAAGCTGATCAGATGATTAGGGGTTCGATTCTGCTTCCTCACGGCAGCGGTAAGGAGAAAAAAGTTCTTGCTTTTGCGGAAGGAGAATCTCAAGTTAAGGCGGAGGAAGCCGGAGCCGATTGGGTCGGAAGTCAGGATTTTGTCGATAAAATCGAAAAAGGCTGGCTGGAATGTGATGCTATTGTGGCGGTTCCCGAGATGATGCCTAAAATCGGTAAACTCGGAAAAGTATTGGGACCAAGAGGTTTGATGCCTACTCCTAAAAATGGTACAGTAACGAAAGATATCGGTCAGGCTGTCAAGGAAATAAAACAGGGTAAGGTTAATTTTAAGGTTGATCAGGGAGGCAATATCCAGGTTCCGATAGGGAAAGCTTCTTTCAAGGAAAATGATTTATATGAAAATTTTGTTGATTTAATTAAGAAAATCTGGAGTTTAAAACCTTCATCTGTTGGTGGACAGTATCTAAAAGGAATTACCCTGTCATCGACTATGGGTCCCGGACTTAAGATAGATATAAATCATGTTAAAAAGGATATAATAGTAGGGAGTTAAAATGGGAATAAGAGAAAACAAAGAAATTGTAAAAGAGATTAGTGAAAGGTGTGAGAGAGCTAATTCTCTTTGTTTTACAAGCTTTCTGCGGATAAAATCTGCTCAGCTTAATACTCTAAGAAGGCAACTTAAGAGAGAAGACGCCGAATTGAAGGTGTTTAAGAATACTCTTATAAAAAAAGCGCTGGCTGATGAATCTAATGGAAGTAATATTGATGAGTTGGTTGAAGGTCCGACAGCTTTAGTTTTTGGTTACGAAGATCCCCTGCGACCTCTTAAAATAATTTCTGATTTTAAAGGGGAGAATGAAGAGTTGATTGTTACCGGAGGTTTTATTGAAGGTAAGTATTTTGATTTTGAAACTTTTGGCAAGTTGACGTCTATACCTTCTAAGGAAGAGCTTTATGGAAAGTTGTTGGCTTCCTTAAATTCTCCGTTGAACAAGTTCGCTTTTATTTTGTCAGGGATAACAAGAAAGTTGGTATTTGCTTTATCTGAGATAGCAAAACAAAAGGAGGAATGATGGCAGAAGTAACAAAATTATCTAAAAATGCTGAAAAAGTTATTGATTTAATTGGAGATATGACGATTCTTGAGCTAAATAGTCTTGTAGAAGCTATGGAAGAAAAATTTGGTGTTACTGCTGTAGCTCCGGTTGTTCAGGTGGCTGGAGGAGTGGCAGGAGAATCTGGAGCGGCAGAGGAAAAGAGTGAATTCAGTGTTGTGCTGAAATCTTTTGGAGATAGTAAACTTGCCGTAATAAAAGAAGTCAGGTCTTTGCTTTCCCTCGGTCTTAAAGAGGCTAAGGAAGTTGTAGAATCTGCTCCTTCGGAATTGAAGGAAGGTGCTTCCAAGGAAGAAGCGGAATCTATGAAATCTACAATTGAGAAAGCAGGCGGCGAAGTAGAAATTAAATAATCGGCATTTGAAAGTTTTATCTATAATAGATAGGTATATAATTCGAAGATTTCTTATAGGGTATTGCAAGAAAGTGGCGCTTCTTATTTATATAAGAAGTAAAATGTTACAAAAGGAGGTAAGCGTTTGACTCCTAAAAGGAAATTTTTTGCTAGTAGTAGCAGAATAGCCAGTTTAGAAAAACTGGATTTTACTCCGCCTAATTTTTTGTCTGTGCAGAGGGATTCTTTTGAAAGGTTTATTCTGCAGGAATATAATGATAATCCGGAAAGCCGTCCTGATTTTGGTTTGGAATCTGTTTTCAGGGAAGTGTTTCCGATAGAAGATATTCATGGTAGATATAAAATTGAATATTTGTATTATTTTTTTGAGGATCCCAGATATACTCCTGAACAGGTGAAGGAAAAGGAGCTTACTTATTCTGCGCCTCTTCATGGCAGGTTTAGGTTGATTGAGTATGAAGAGCCGGAAGAAGTCGAGTTTGCGGACGAGATAGGAGATTTTGAACCTCCCAGAGAAGTAAAGCAGTCGATCGAACAGGATGTTTTTCTGGCTAGTTTTCCTTTAATGACCGAGAGGGGAGATTTTATCGTTAATGGTGTAGAAAGAGTTATAATCTCCCAGCTGCATCGAGCTCCCGGAGTTTACTTTGAGGAAGAACAGGTTGATGAAGTTCGTAGTAAATACAGTGCGCAGATAATACCCGATAGGGGTTCATGGCTAAAATTCAACATAAAACTAACTGAGGCGATTAAGGTAAATCTGAATGGGAGACGCAATTTTTCAATAACAGTTCTTATTAAGGCCCTGGGTTATCTTAAGGATATTAAATCTTTAGATGAAGAAAAGAAAGAACTAATAAATCTTTTAAGCGAAAAGAAGTATGACAAGAAATATATAGATCGAATAAAAGAGATTAATAAGTTACTTGAAACCGTTGAAGGGAAATGGAATAGTTTAGAAGAAATGTTACCCCTTTTCTTTGAAATCGAGGAAATTAAAACGGGTAAAAAAGCCCAGAGTAGAATTCTCGCGCAGGATATTTTTTCAGAAGATACCGGAGAAGTTATATTCGAGGTAGGGCATAAGGTCAAAGAAGAAGATTTAACAGAGATTAAAAAAGCTGGATTTAAAACATTTAAGGTTTTTTTGAGTTCTGAGCAAAAGTCAATCGATTATATATTAAATGCGTTTAAGAAAGATAAAACGAAAAATGGAAGAGAGGCAATGCTTGAGATTTACCGTTATCTTAGAGGTACGGATGCTCCTAATTTAAGTATTGCTAAAGATTATTTCAATTCATCCTTTTTTGACCCAACAAGGTTTAATTTATCCAGAGTAGGAAGGCATGTTCTAAATAGAAAGTTAAATCAAGATGTGGACGAGAACATACTTTGTCTTGTTGCCGAAGATTTTATAAATGTTGTTAAAGGATTGATCGATTTGGCAAGCGGAAAGAAAGAAGAGGATGATATAGATCATCTCGGAAATAGAAGAATCAGGACTGTCGGGGAACAATTGGAAAATCAGTTTCGTGTGGCCTTAAGAAGAATGTCTAAAACTATTACCGAGAGAATGGTTGTGTCGGACAATAGCGAGATAACTCCTCAGGAACTTATAAATTCGAGGCAGATTAAAGGAGTTCTGAATTCATTTTTTGCTACGGGTCAGCTTTCTCAGTTCCTCGATCAAACGAATCCTCTGGCTGAGCTTACAAATAAGAGACGATTATCCGCTCTTGGTCCGGGTGGACTTACCAGAGATACCGCAGGGTTCGCAGTGAGAGATGTGCATTATTCTCATTACGGTCGTATTTGTCCTATTGAAACGCCCGAAGGGCCGAACATTGGACTTATAATGTCTCTTGCTTCTATTTCGCGTATCAATGAGGACGGGTTTATTGAAACTCCTTATAGAAAAGTAGAGAACGGTATATTAACTGATAAGGTCGATTATCTTGACGTAAATGAGGAAGACAAGTATACTATAGCTCCCGCTAATTTAAAAGTGGATAAAAAAGGAAGAATTGTAGATGATTATGTTATGGCGCGGAAGAGAGATACTTATCCTACCATAAAACGTGGAGAAGTTGATTACCTGGACCTTGTTCCGCAACAGCTTGTTTCTGTTTCTTCTTCTCTTATTCCTTTTTTAGAACACGATGACGCCAATAGAGCTTTAATGGGTTCTAACATGCAACGTCAGGCGGTTCCCCTGATAAAACCCGATGCCCCTCGTGTTGGGACCGGTATAGAGGGTAAGGTAGCAAGAGATTCCGGAACGGTTATCCTTGCTAAAAGAGATGGATTTGTTAAAAAAGTCTCAGCCGATGAGATATGGATAGAGACAGAGGGGTCTTATTTGATAGATCCTTTTGATGTTTATTATCTCAGGAAATTTGAAAGGACAAATCAAGATACCTGTGTTAATCAGAGACCAATCGTTAAAAAGGGAGATAAAGTTAAAGCCGGAGATGTGATAGCCGATGGAGGAGCGACCAGTAATGGTGAGCTCGCGCTCGGACAAAATGTTTTGGTGGCTTTAGTTCCGTTTTTTGGTTGGAATTATGAGGATGCCATCGTCATTTCAGAGAAACTTTTAAAAGATGACATATTTTCATCTTATCATATAGAAGAGTATACTTGTGAAGTTAGAGATACGAAATTGGGTTCGGAAGAAACAACCCGAGAAATCCCGAATGTTTCAGAAGAAAGCGCGGCAAATCTTGATAATGAGGGTATAGTTAGACTTGGCGCGAAAATTAAAGAAGGTGATATTCTTGTAGGAAAAATTTCTCCCAAGGGAGAAACAGAATTAACACCCGAAGAAAAGCTTTTGAGGGCGATTTTTGGAAAAAAGGCTGAAGATGTTAAGGATACATCCTTAAGAGTGCCTTCTGATGTACACGGAGTTGTTATTGGGACGATTATCCTGGAGAGGAGTGCTCGTAAGGTCAACATAGATAAAGTTATAGAGAAGTATCGTGATATGATAGAACAGTTGAAAGCAAGAAAAGAGGCGGTTGTTAAAGCGGAACTTCTCGATAAAAAAGCTAAGGATTCAATTTATATAAATCCCAAAAAAGGAAAAAGGCAAAAATTATTAGTTAGAAAAAGTCAAATGATTCAAGAAAAACACTTGGCAAAATTGGAGCAGTGGACAGATTTAAAAGGTTATTCTAAGTTACAGGATTTCCTCGAGAAGATAGATCAAAAGATTAAAAAGATTGAGAAGGAAATGGCAAATGCCGTTAAGGTTGCTGAAAGAGGAGATGAGTTGTCTGCGGGTGTTAATAAGATGATTAAAGTTTATATAGGTCAACGAAGAAGAGCATCGATAGGGGATAAGGTTTCCGGAAGACATGGTAATAAAGGTGTTATCGCGGCTATAGTGCCGGAAGAAGATATGCCTTTCATGGAAGACGGTACCCCTGTGGATGTTGTTCTTAATCCTTTGGGTGTTCCTTCCAGAATGAATGTTGGGCAAATTTTGGAAACACATCTTGGCTGGGCTGCCGAAAAGTTAAATGTAAATGTTGGAAGTCCTATTTTCGAAGGGGTTTCTATTGACGAGATTAAAAAACTATTGAAAGAAGCGGGTCTTCCGGAAGACGGTAAAGTAGATCTTTACGATGGCCGAACCGGGGAACCTTTCGATCAGAAAATAACGGTCGGCTATATGTATTTAATGAAACTTTATCACATGATTGAAGACAAACATCATGCCAGAGCGACCGGACCTTATTCTTTGATAACCCAACAGCCGCTTGGAGGAAAGGCTCAGTATGGAGGACAGAGATTCGGAGAAATGGAAGTATGGGCCTTAGAGGGTTATGGGGCTGCGCATACACTACAGGAAATGCTTACTATAAAGTCCGATGATGTTGAAGGAAGGAATAAGGCTTACGAGGCGATAGTTAAGGGAGATCCCCCACCGGAGCCCGGATTGCCGACTTCATTCGATGTGCTTGTTAAAGAACTCAGGGGACTGGCTTTAAATGTTGAACTCCTCAAGGATGGGGAGGAGGATAAATATGAAATTTAACGAAGGAAGATTCAAGGAAGGGTTGCCTAAACATTTTAACCTTATAAGATTTTCTCTTGCTTATCCTGAAAAAATATTGTCCTGGTCCCACGGTGAAGTAAAGAAGGCTGAGACTATAAATTATAGAACTCAGAAACCTGAAATGGGAGGGTTGTTCTGCGAGAGGATTTTTGGCCCGGTTAAGGACTATGAATGTAACTGCGGTAAATATAAAGGACCAAAGTATAAGGGACACATTTGTGAAAGATGTAAGGTCGAAGTGACGAAGTCCAGCGTAAGAAGGGAAAGGATGGGACATATCGAACTGGCAGTTCCTGTGGTTCATATTTGGTATTACAAAGTTAATCCGAGTGTTATCGGTAAATTGCTTGAATTAAAAAAGATACAGCTTCAGAGAATTCTATATTATGAATCTTATATTGTCCTCGATCCGGGAGATGCTCCCCTTAAGAAAGGGCAGGTTATTTCTAATGAAGAGTACGCGGAATTAAAGGATAAATATAAAGGGGCTTTTACAGCTAAAATGGGTGGTGAAGGTATCTATGAGCTTTTAAAAGAGTTAGATCTCGGTGAAATATCTAAAGAACTAAAATCCGGAATAAAATCCGTTGGTTCAAAACATAAAAAGAAAAAATTATTACAGAAACTGTCTATAGTGGAGTCATTCCTTAAGTCCGGTAATAAGCCGGAATGGATGGTCTTACGGGTCTTACCGGTAATCCCTCCTGATGTTAGACCTCTGGTTCCTCTTGAAGGTGGGGTTTTTGCCACTTCTGATGTCAACGATCTTTACCGGAGAGTTATTACAAGAAATAACAGGCTTAAAAATCTGATAGAGATAGATGCTCCTCCTACCATACTTAGAAATGAAATGAGAATGCTTCAGGAATCTGTAGATGCGTTGCTGGATAATTCCAGATTGAGTCGGTCTATTACCGGCAGAGGTAATAGACCGCTTAAATCTATAACCGATTCTCTTAAAGGTAAAAAAGGAAGATTCAGAAGGAATCTTTTAGGTAAGAGGGTCGATTATTCCGGAAGGTCCGTTATTACTGTGGATCCAACTCTGAAATTATATGAATGCGGTCTTCCTAAGAAAATGGCAAAAGAACTTTTTAAACCTTTTATTATTAGGAAACTTGAAGAGTCCGGGGTCGTCGATTCAATAAGACAGGCAAGAAGAGTTTTAGACGCAAATGATCCAAAGGCATGGGATTTGTTAGAGGAAGTTGTAGATGGATATCCTATTTTATTAAACCGTGCTCCTACCCTGCACAGGGTTTCCATTCAGGCATTTTTGCCTAAGCTGGTTGAAGGTAACGCAATACGTATTCATCCTATGGTTTGTCCTCCCTTTAACGCTGATTTTGATGGTGACCAGATGGCAGTACATGTTCCTCTGTCTGCTTACGCTCAATTGGAGTGTTATTTCCTTATGATTTCTTCAAGAAATATACTGTCTCCTGCTAATGGAAGTCCTTTAATGGTTCCTACTCAGGATATAGTTATCGGAGTTTATTACCTTACACAGGAACGACATGGAGAAAAGAAGATAGAAGGTTTCTTTGACAGTATAGAAGAAGTAGTTTGTAATTATGAAGAGAAAGTAATAAAACTTCATGATTGGATCAAATTTATGCATAAAGGAGAATGGGTAGAGATTACTGTAGGTAGAGTTATCTTTAATGAAATAGTTCCAGAGTCTCTTAGATGGGTAAATGAACCTCTGGAGAGCAAGGGATTAAAGAAGTTAATCTTGAGGTGTTATAAGGAACTCGGTATGGATAAAACTGCAGAATTTCTGGATGAAATTAAAGAACTTGGTTTTGAATACGCGAGTCGTTCGGGGCTCACTATAGGGCTGACAGATATGATTATTCCCGAAGCAAGAGAAGGAATTATAGAAGACGCTCAGAAAAAAGTTCAGGAAGCGGAAAGGCAGCATAAGGTACAGGGTATCATTACAGAAGGAGAAAGATACAATAAAGTCATAGATACATGGACCAGAGCCACAGAGATAATCGAGAAAGAGATAGAAAAATCTCTAATGCTGGATAGAGACGGATTTAATCCTATTCATATGATGAGCAAGTCCGGAGCAAGGGGTAATATGGACCAAATAAGGCAGCTTTGCGGTCTCAGAGGTTTGATGGCAAAGCCTCAAAAGAAACTTTCTTCCCAGGCGATAATTGAAACTCCTATTCTTCATTCCTTTAAAGAAGGTTTAAATGAGATGGAATATTTTATTTCTTCCCACGGAGCCAGAAAAGGTCTTACAGATACGGCGTTAAAGACTGCTGAAGCGGGTTACTTAACCAGAAGATTGGTTGATGTGGCTCAAGCAGTCGTTGTTGTTGAAGAGGATTGTGGTACGGTTATGGGTGTGGATGTATCGGCACTTGTCGAAGGAGGGAAAGTTGTTGAGTCTCTAGTTGACAGAATCGAAGGTTCTTATACTGCTGATGATGTCATTCATCCGCTAACGGGTGAAATTATTGTTCAGGCAGGTGAGTGGATAGATGAAGAAATAGGCAGGGAAATTGAAGAGGCGGGTGTAGAATCTGTCAGAAATCGTTCGGTTCTTACCTGCGAATCTGAGACGGGTATGTGCCAGAGGTGTTATGGTAGAGATCTGTCAACCAGAAAATTGGTCCAAATAGGAACTGCGGTTGGGGTTATCGCTGCTCAATCTATAGGAGAACCTGGTACACAGTTGACTTTAAGGACTTTTCATGTTGGTGGAATTGCGTCGGGTGCGGCAGCCGAGTCTTATCAAAAATCACCTAAAGACGGAAAAATCACTTTTGCAAAAGATTTGGATTATAAAGATGTTAAAGAGAAACCAATGGTAGTTCTTTCGAGAAATTCCGCACTTTATTTAACTTATGGTGAGGGTAAATTAAAATATAAGATCCCCTATGGATCGGTTTTAAAAGTCAGAGATGGGGATGAGGTTAAGAAGGGAGATGTTCTGTTTGAATATCAACCTTATTCTAATTTGATAATAGCAGAAAAAGATGGTAAAGTTAAGTTTATCGATATTAAAGAGGGAGTTACTCTTAAAGAGATGGTAGATGAATCGGGAAAGAGACAGAGAATGGTGGTTTATGGTTCTAAGAGTAAATATCTGCCTACTATTGAGATTAGAGATAAAAAGAAAAAAATGGCCGAATATCCGATTCCCAGAGGTTCTTATTTATTTATTGAAGACGGAGCCAAAGTGGAAGTTGGTTCTCTTCTCGCTAAAAAACCGCGTGATATCGCTCGTACGCAGGATATTACAGGGGGTCTTCCGAGAGTCGAAGCTCTGGTTGAAGCCAGATCGCCCAAGGATAAGGCCATAATTTCCGAAATAGACGGGATTATCGGTTTTGGTAAAGTTTCGAGGGGGAAAAGAATTATTTATGTGGAATCGGATAAGGATAAGAAAAAGTATAAAGTTCCTTATGGCAAGTATTTTATGGTTCACGAGGGAGAAAAAGTAAATGCCGGGGATAAGTTATGCGAGGGGTTTGTCGACCCGCATGATATATTAAGAGTAAAAGGTGTGATAGCGGCGCAGCAGTACTTGCTTAATGAAATTCAAGAGGTATACAGAATGCAGGGAGTCAATATAGATGATAAGCATATCGGAATAATCGTTCGCCAGATGTTCAGAAAGGTTAAAATCGCCGAAAGCGGAGATACCACATTTTTAGAAGGACAGGTTATGGATGCTAAAGAAGTAAAAGAAATAAATATGCAGATTGCAAAAGAAGGTGGGCAACCCGCGACTTTCGAACCGCTGTTGCTTGGTATTACACATTCTTCTTTGTCTCATGATTCTGTTATAGCCGCGGCATCTTTTCAGCATACTACTAAGGTACTTTTAAATGCTGCTTTAGAAGGTAAAGTTGATTATCTTAAAGGTTTGAAAGAGAATGTTATCATAGGAGGAAAAATTCCCGCAGGTACAGGATTTAAAGATTTTAATAATATACAATTAAAATATGATGAAGAAGAAGCAACAGAGGAAGCAAAAAGAGCATAGGAGGTTAATATGCCGACAATAAATCAGTTAATAAGAAAAGGAAGATCAAAAGTTAAGAAAAAAAATAAGTCCCCGGCGCTCGACGGTTGTCCTCAGAAAAGAGGTGTGTGTTTAAGGGTATATACGACTACTCCCAAAAAACCCAACTCAGCTCTACGTAAGGTGGCAAGAGTTAGGCTTTCTAATGGGAAAGTCGTTAGTGCTTATATCCCCGGGGAAGGACACGCCCTGCAGGAACACTCCATAGTTCTGGTTAGAGGAGGTAGAGTTAAAGATTTGCCCGGAGTTAGATATCATATTGTAAGAGGGGTATATGATTCGGTAGGAGTAGAGGGTAGGAAAAACAGCCGTTCTTGTTATGGAACGAAGAGGCCTAAAGATAGTACGGGAGAGGGAAAATGAGAAGGAGAAGAGCTCCAGTAAGAGAAATACCCGCTGATTACAAATATCGTTCAGAACTTGTATCGAAGTTCGTAAATAATATAATGTACGAAGGTAAAAAAAGCGTAGCAGAGGATATTTTCTACGGTGCTATCGATCTTATTACTGAACGTACAGGTAAAGAAGGTATCGATGTTTTTAATCAGGCTATTAATAATGTTAAGCCGATGGTTGAAGTCAGACCAAAAAGGATAGGCGGACAAACTTATCAGGTTCCGATGGAAGTAAGGGCGGGAAGAAAACTTTCTCTTGCTATTAAATGGCTGGTGAAAGCTGCCAGAAGTAGAGGTGAGTATCTAATGAAAGAAAAGCTCTGTAACGAGCTAATAGCCGCATCCAGAAAAGAAGGTTCCGCGTACAAGAAGAAAGAAGATACTCATAGAATGGCAGAAGCTAATAAAGCCTTTGCCCATTTTGGTTGGTAATCTTTATATATTTGGGATAGTATAGTTTAGGAATTTTTAATGGCACGTGAACCTAATTCAGAAAAAAGGTTTGATATCCCTGATGTTAGAAATATCGGGATCATAGCCCATATAGACGCGGGTAAGACCACTTTAACTGAAAGAATTCTTTTTTACAGCGGAAGAGTTCATCGGATAGGAGAAGTCGATGAGGGCTCTACTGTTATGGATTATATGGATCAGGAGAAAGAAAGAGGTATTACTATTTCTTCTGCTTCTACTACTATTTTCTGGAAGGGTAAAAGAATAAATTTGATAGATACACCCGGGCATGTAGATTTTACAGTGGAAGTCGAGAGAAGCCTCAGAGTGCTCGATGGTGGAGTAGTCATATTTAGCGGGGTAGAAGGTGTCGAAGCACAATCCGAAACGGTCTGGAGGCAAGCGGATAAATATAATCTTCCGAGAATTACATTTATAAACAAATTAGATAGAAAAGGCGCGGATTTTTTCCGGACTGTTAAAATGATGGAAGATAGACTTAAAGTAACGCCCCTCGTTTTGAGTTTACCTCTTTATGCCGGAGAGCAAGTAAAAGGAACCATCGATATTGTGGGAATGAAAGCCTGGATATGGGAAGACGAGAAGGGACTCGATTTTAAAGAAATACCAATACCCGATGAGTATTCTGATTCGGTAAAGAAATATAGAGAAGAACTTCTGGATAAGGTAAGTTTTCATGATGATGAGGTTGTGGAACAATTTCTTAATGAGGAAGAGATAGACGCATCTGTTGTGAAAAGGGCAATCAGAATAGGGACAATCAAAACTGATTTTTTCCCGGTTGTTGCCGGTACCGCTCTTAGGAATATTGGCGTGCAAAAAGTTATGGATGCTATTGTGGATTATCTTCCCTCCCCCTTGGATGTTCCCCCTCCCCGCGGTAAAAATCTGAAAACGGGTGAAGAGGAAATAAGAGAAACCGATCCGAACGGACCTTTTAGCGGACTTGTTTTTAAAATAATATCTGATCCCCATGGTAAATTATCTTTTGTAAGAATTTATTCGGGAAGAATTAAACAGGGAGATAGAGTATTAAACGTAAATACTGATAAATTGGAAAGAATTTCTAAAATTATTCTCATGCATGCGGACAAGAGAAAAGAGGTGGATTCTATAGAAGCCGGAGAGATTGCCGCTTTTGTCGGGCTTTCACAGGCTGCTACGGGTCATACTTTGGCCGATCCGAGAAAGCCTATCCTTTTCGAGCCTCCTGAGATGCCGGAGCCTGTAATTTTTACCAGTGTTTCACCGAAGACCAATGCGGATCAGGAAAAACTTTTTGTAGCTCTAAATAAAATTCATGAGGAAGATCCCACCTTTCAGATAAAAAAAGATCCGGATACCGGAGAAACTTTGATTTATGGTATGGGTGAACTGCATCTTGAAGTTATTATGGAGCGGCTTAAAAGAGAATCCAGTGTCGAGGCAAGAGTCAGAACCCCAAGAGTTGCTTATAAGGAAACTATAACTCAGAACGCTAGCGCCGAGGGTAAATTTATTAAGCAAAGCGGAGGTAAAGGGCAATACGGTCATGTTATATTATCTATAGAGCCGTCCGAGGAGTTTGAATTTATAAACAAGGCTAAAGCTAATGATTTACCGAAGGAATTTTTAAAGCCAATCGAAGAAGGAATAAGGGAAGCAATGTGTTCCGGAAGTCTCGGTGGTTTTGAAATTTTAGGAGGGCGAGTTACTATAACCGGTGGATCTTTTCACGAAATCGATTCATCTGATATCGCATACAAGATAGCTGCTTCGAGAGCTTTTAAGAGCGCGTATAAAAAGGCAAATCCTGTGCTTTTGGAGCCTCTTATGGAAGTGGAGGTTACTGTTCCGAATACATACTTTGGAACCATTTTGGATGATATCAATACGAGGAGAGGTGATGTAAAACACGTTAATCATATCGAAGATCTTGCTATAATCGAAGCGGATGTTCCTCTCGCGAATTTATTTGGTTACGCTACTTCCTTACGTTCTCTTACGGGGGGGAGAGGTGTGCATTTTATGCAGTTTGAAAAATATCAGCCGGTACCCGAGAAAGTCATGGAAAAGGAACTCGATGCTATAAGAGGATACTGAAGAGAAGTCAGAAGCCGGGAGTCAGAAGTCAGAATCCCATCACCACCCCAAAAATTAGTTGAACCACAAAGTGCACAAAGAGCACAAAGCCACTCCACACCACCCATTTTTTATTTGTTTTTACTAAATCCCAATCCCCAAATCCTAAATCCTATTTTTTGACTTGTGACTAGTGACCAGAGACTAATGACTAAGTTATTTAGAATTGACCCCAGATACACATATGCTCTTTCCTACAAGAAATAGTCTACGATGTTGTGTTATTTGTCAACTAACTATCTAACCAATTAATTGTATACTTATTTTCCTAAAGGTTTCCAGAGTTTTACAGTATTATCCGTGCTGGTTGTGGCTATAACTTTTCCGTCGGGACTGAAAACTGCCGAGGTTAAACCCTGCCCCGCAGCAATTGCAGATTTAATCTTTCCTCCTGTAGAAATATCCCATAATATAAATTCATCAGCTGTTCCGGTTAACAAATATTTACAATCCGGACTGAAAGAGGCATGCGAAACCCAGTATTTGTGTCCTTCAAACGTCTTTACAAGATTCCCTGAAGGAATTTCCCAGAGTGACGCCTTTGTGTCCCGTGTGCCGGTTACGAGATACTTTCCGTCAGGACTAAAGGATAAAGCCTCAAGCCCATTGTTAAAACCTTCTATTTTTTTAATTAAATTACCGGTCTTAACTTCCCAGATAATAACCTCCGCAGGTTTAAGGAAACTACGGGGGTCTTCCCCAACAATGGCGGCAATGTATTTCCCGTCCGGATTAAATTTAAACAAACCTACTTTTTTACCTGCAGATAAGGACTTTACAAGATTTCCGGTTTTACCATCCCATAACTTAAGTGTGCCATCATCACTTGAAGAAGCAAACAGAGAACCATTAGCATTCCATTTCACATATCTAATCATCTTTTTATGAACGCTATCGATATTATTTTTCAGTTCACCTGAAGGAAACGAATAAAGTTTTAATTGAAAAGCACCCTTGAAAGGCTTGAATTTACCTGCAAGATATTTTCCATCAGGACTTAAAGCAAAAGGCGCCTCTACTCCTTCAATTATTTTATAGGATTTACCTGAAGGTACTTCCCATATCCTTATTTTTTGATAATCCGTGGTTAATAAGAGTTTAGCATCCGGACTATAATCAACTTGTTTCGGCCACTCGTTAAAACCATTCATCATCACAAGAGACTTCCCTGTTGAGACATCCCAGATATTCACATGAAAATCTTTGTTACTTAGAGATAAGTATTTACTATCCGGACTGAATACAGCTTTGAGTGCTCCCTGCTTATGCCCCGTTAGGGTAGCATATTCTTTAAAACCTTTATCCCATGTATTTGCTTTAATCTCAAACGACAACAATGATATAACAGATAGTACTATCAATAAAAATCTTGTAAATTTATTAAATACTCTGCAAAACATATGCCCCCCTTCTTTTTTAAGTTTAATGTTTATAATGAATGATAAGGATTTATTGAGACTTCGCAAGAGAGTAACTGTTTAATGTTAGGTCTTAAGTCTTGGGCGTTATATACCAGGTAGCAGATACTGTATTGGTTCAACGAAAAATGGACAAAAGGGGTTCACCCAATAAGTTGAATTTTGTTTTATGATTTTCTTTTCTAATTCTTCTTGCTTTAATACTAATCCTTGACCTCCGCTTATCTTCCTGCTTAGCTACTAATCCTGAATAAAATCTATTTAATCAGGATAAATTTATCCCCGACGCTTAATTTTCCGGTATTAAGCTTATAGAAGTAATTTCCGCTCGGAAGGGGATTACCGTTATTATCCATGCCATTCCACGTGGTTGTATGAATGCCTGGTGTATATTTCTCATTGTCATGGATCCAAGATCCCATATTTAGACAGCATTAAAGAGGATTGACAGATAAACATTGAAAGATATGATGGTACTATGGAAATCAGGCAAAAGTTTTTTAATTTAAAATTAAAGATATGAGTAATTATAAATGAATCTTAGCGTTTATAATTTGTTTTATTGAAGCAGCGTTAATCAATTATGAAAATTATTAAACGGGAAGCAAAATCCATATACACAAGGTCAAAACTTCCGGGCATAAAGTATACAATTAATCAGTACGTGGGGTGTGGACACAGATGTGTTTACTGTTACGCCCGTTATATGAGCAGGTGGAAAGAGTACGGACATTGGGGGACGTGGATAGAGGTAAAAACAAATGCCCCGGAACTTGCGAAGCAGAGAGTTAAAGGAGAAGTATCGATGAGTTCGGTTTCCGACCCCTATCAACCTGTGGAAAAAGAGATTATGCTTACCAGAAAAATTCTTGAGAATATGAACAAAGATACTAAACTATCGGTTCTTACCAAGTCCGATCTGGTTTTAAGAGATATCGATATTATCAAAAAATTTAAAAACGTAAGTGTTGGGTTAACTGTAAATTGTTTTCCGGAGAAAGTGAGAAAAATTCTCGAACCACACGCGCCGTCCAACGAGCGAAGGATTGAAGCGCTTAAGAAATTAAATAAAGAAGGAATAAAAACCTTTTGCTTTATAAGTCCCGTTATACCGGAGCTTACAGAAGCGAGAAAAGTATTGAGGGAGACTAAAGGAATAGTAAATTATTATCTAATTGAAGTTTTGAATACCCGGCTCGGAGGAGAAAATTTGAAAAAGATTTTAAAAGGCAGGTTTCCGGAAAGTTATGAGTATTTGAGAGATAAAGAAAAGATGCGGAAGTTCGTGGAATTGCTTAAACATTACGTGGAAGAAAAGGAAGTCCCCCTTGCTGCGTTTGTCAGCCACCGGAGGGAGAATTATTATACGGAATAAATATTAAAACACTAAAAAACAAATTAACTTAACCACAGAGGATATAGAAAAAATAGGCTAACCGCTGTCGGCTTTCCGCTAAACCAAACACATCACTAAAAAACTAGACACTTGTTAAATTTTATTTTTTTGACGCGCCAACGCATCCACGCACTAACACACTAACAAAATTCAATCTACAACCAGAAGGAAAACTTTGCAAACGGACCCGAAAAGTTGATTCCCGCGTAACTATTGTAGGTATAACCCAGACCAAAATTAAATCTATAAAATGTGTGATTTAAAGAAGCGGAAAAATTATGAAAATTAAGCGAACCGTATGATGAATTTAAGGTATATAAATCCAAAATATAATTAGTAGGAAGGAAAACCTGTAAATTAGCGCCATAAGAGAATCGAGCTTCCTCGAGAGGTTCGATATAAAAAGCTCCTATGAAAGGTGTTAAAGTAAAACTCTGCGTTGCAAAAGAAAATCCTCCGTTTATAGAGTAAAGCCTTAGTTTCTCCTCACTTGAAAAAATATTCTGATAGAAACAATTAAAATGCAGGTAATAAAGATTCGCGGAAATTTTCCCCGTGATTCCGTATGTATCCCGGATGTCCTTACCGAGATAGGCAGCTTCTACTGAGGAAGTGAGGAATGCAATTTTTCTAGGATGTTTATACTCGTGTAACGGGTTGGGAGAAATTAATTCTGATTCATCTATATAAGTGTAATCGTAATATCTTACATCGGTTACGTAACCGGGGGAATCATCAAAATAAACATCATCGTAAATATAATAACGTGGATTATCATGGCGGTAATCGTTATCTTTATATTTCTTCTTATAGGGTCTTCTGTTATAATCATGAACATAGTCATTCCCCTTTTTATTTTTATTTCCATAGTCATAATCTTTATTATACTTATCTTTTTCGTTTTTCTTTTCTTTTACTTTCTCTTTCTTTTTTTCTTCGGTCTTATCTTCTATTTTTTTCTTTTCCTTTACGATTATTTTTTTAATTTTTTTAATACGGCTTTTTTCTTCAGGAGGTTCTTTTTTCGTATCATTGTTTTTCTGTGCGTAAGTATCTTTTTCTGTTTCTTTGTTTTTCTCTTCTACTTTTGCTTTCTCCTTTGTAATTTTTTCTTTAATTTCTTGTATAAAACTCTTTCCTTCGGTGGATTTACCCTCTACAAGTAATGGAAAGGAAAATAAGAATATAACTGATATTATGAGATTTATTTTATTGTTCATTTTGCCTCCTTTATCTATAAGACCTGGTAAATCCACTATCGGTTTCATGTTAAATCACGAGATTAACACAGAAGACTCTTAGTAGTCCAATGTCCAAAGTCCTCCTAAGTCCAATGTCAAAACTAAATCCTAAATATGAACCACAAAGATCACAAAGGACACGAAGTTTTTTTAACAACAAATCACACCCCGATACAGTCATTCCCTGTTAAATATCGCTTCGCATTTCACAGGGTAAACTTCCTTACGGGGCATGCGAATAGCACGAATAAAAAATTTTTGTTTGTTTTTTTCTAACTACTAACTACTAACTACTATCTACTAACTGCTTACTAATAAGAGAGATTCAAAAGTTAAGACCTGCCCCCTCTATATTTTACTAAAAAATCCCTTGACTTAGGCGGGTATTCTTCTTATTTTTTCGAAATAGAAGTAAGTAAAAGGAGATAAATATATGGAACTAAAGTATTCTTTAACAAAATTGGATTATTTAACGTATCAATTGTTCCAGGCATCTCAGTCGAAACATTTAAGGAAAATTAAGTTGATAACCTGGTTTTTAATTCCTGTATTGTATATTACTATAGGGATTATAGGATTAGTAAATTTAATCATTTCAATCGGTGGTTCGATTTTATGGTTAATTATATTTCCCTATTTTACGCGTTGGGTTATTAAAAACAATTATTCGAAATTAATCGATGAGCAACTCGGTAATCGAATAGATAAAACAAGTAAAATAAGTCTGGAAAACAACAAAATACTTCTATCTGATGAAACAAGTGAGAGAAAAATCAATACTTCTGAGGTTTCGGATATTTTTGAAATAGCGAGCCATGTTTTCATTCGTTTACAACAAGGTGTTTCGATTATATTACCCAAAGATAAAATCGCAAAGGAAAGCGTAGCTTCTTTTGTTTCTGCGCTGGAGAATCAGACCGATATTAATAAAACAGAAATGTTGGATTGGAAATGGAAATAATGCAAAAAACAAGACCAGGCCCCTCAATGCAGGTATTTTATATGAAAAAGAGTTTAATGATTTCTATAATGATGGTAGTTTGCATTACAATTAGTTTAAAAGCTCAATTGTCGCCTCAAGATGCTGTAAATGCTATGGGTAGAGGTATTAATATGGGAAACACCCTTGATCCTCCCGGAGGAGAAGATACATGGAATAATCCGCCTGCCCAGGAATATTATTTCGACGATTATAAAGATGCCGGCTTTACCTGTGTTCGGTTACCTATTACGTGGGACCAGCATACTGATACCGTTTTGCCTTATACTATTGATTCTACCTGGCTCAATCGTATTGAACAGATCGTCGATTGGGCACTAAGTCGAGATTTATTAGTCATTATCAATGCCCATCATGATTCGTGGATTAAAGAAGATTATACCGCAGAAAATATTGAGCGTTTTGATAGTATATGGAGTCAGATAGCAACAAGATTTCAAGATAAATCAGATAGCCTTATTTTTGAAATAATAAACGAGCCTAATCCAATGTCGCTCGCAAACGTGAACGAATTAAATGAAAGAGTACTAGGGATAATTAGAACAACAAATCCAACACGTAATGTTTGTTTCTCAGGCCATATGTGGTCAAATTCAGAGCAACTTCTTGTGGCTGACATTCCTGTTGATGATTATCTAATTGGTTACTACCATTCGTATGACCCTTATCCGTTTGGACTTGAAGGTCCCGGAACATATGGTTCGGATGCCGATATTGCTGCGACTGTGGCAAAATTTCAATCAGTAGCTACCTGGGCTACCAACAATAATATACCTGTAGTACTTAGTGAGTTCGGTTATATAAACAAGTGCGAATACAATTCGCGTATGTGCGCCTACGCGACGGTTACCGAAAAATCCCGGGTCTATAATGTGGCGTTCCAGGCCTGGGATGACGGTGGAGATTTTAGGATTTATAATAGAGCCCAGAGAACGTGGAATGAAATAAAAGATATTCTGATTTACACTTATCCCGAGTCACCCTACAAAATGAGTATCGATACTTTTGCCGGTACATTGATACGTGTAGGATGGATTAACAGGACTACTGATAATGATAGTATTATTGTTGAACGTAAAATAAATAACGACACTTTTGGATTTTTCGCGAAAATCGCGTACAATGATACCACATTCGACGATTCGACAACCAGTACCGGAAACTCATATTACTATCGGTTAAAAACAGTCCTGGGGGACAACCTTGAAATTCAGTCATACCCAGTAATGATGACTGTCGAGTCTTCTGGTTTGCCTGAATCGGAAGATGGTTCGATTCCTGCTCAAATTCAACTTTTTGATAATTATCCTGATCCTTTTAATTCTGTGACGAGAATCGGGTTTAATCTTTCTTCAAAATCTTTTGTAACATTGAAAATATTTGACACAATTGGCAGAGAGGTCGAAACGGTTATTTCTGAAGAGTTGGATCCCGGTAAGCATACGCGACTGTGGAATTCACAGGGGTTATCAAGCGGAATTTATTATTATAGAATCCAAGCCGGGGATTTTACCGAGACAAAGAGATTAACGATACTCAGATAACCTCCATGAGTCGCGGGTCGAGAGTCATTAGTCAAAACTAAACCCAATAGACAACCTCAAAACTAAGAGGAACAACAAATCACACCCCGATACAGTCATTCCCTGTTAAATATCGCTTCGCATTTCACAGGGTAAACTTCCTTACGGGGCAGGCGAATAGCACGAATAAAGAAAAAATTTCCTTTTTGTTTTTCCTAAAACCTAAAACCCAAGACCTAAAACCTAATTAACTATCTAATCAGAGTCATTTTAAGGCTCTTTGTAATTTCGCCGGCTTTTAGTACGCAGAAGTATATCCCGCTTGGGACCGGACCGTCTTTGCCTTCACCGAACCATGTTACGGAATGGCTGCCTGCCGGCATTCCTTTGGCAAGTGTTTTGACATGGCTTCCTGAGATATTAAATATATCCAGGGACATATCACTGTTGTTCTGAGTGCTTGGCAGGTAATAACTTATATCGATTCGATTGCTGAAGACAAATGGGGTAATACCCAGAAGAGAGGCAGTATTTTTATCCGGTATATCTTCATTGATACCGCTTACCCAGTCACTTCTATCGAACCATGCCATTTGCTCAGGGTGGTTTACATATAAGATTCCATAAATGCCGTCTGCTATCCTTTCTATCGAAGGCTTTACATTTTGACTTACCACATCGTCGGCAAAAGAAACTTCTGAACTCCAGATACCAGAAGCGTAGGTTCTATGTCTATAAAAACCTTCGGCAGCGCCCCCCGTTGTTTGACAAATAACTCCAAATCCATCTCCATTTCTTGCTGTGACATCATTTACGAGGCTGTTGGTAGAAGAAGTATCGAGTATTGTTCCCATAACCCAACCACTTCCATCATCATAAGTAATACTATATCTGACAGAATACGATGATTCTTCTTCACCATTGGGATAAACGGCTATAACAGTATCTCCGTATGCGCCTATAGATGTCACATAGGCACTATTGGATCCAACATACGATAAAGGGCCATAATTTATCCAACCAGACCATCCGCCGGTAACATAAAGACTATCATCTGTGCCAATGTACGAGACCCAAATTCTTGGAGTAACTGAATGGCAGGCATCCAGCCCCCTATTTGCATTTACGACTTCAGTATCAAAACTATTATCCCAATTCGTTGCTATTGTATCACTATAGTATAATTTCAGTGAGTCGTTGTCCATAATAGAGAAATAAAACAGATAATAGATAAGAGCACCATCATCATTACTGCTTAGCGTTATCTCTCTTAAAATAACTCCTTCATCGATTACCGTCACGTAGCCATATGCGTCATCTGAGCTGCCATCACTGGTGTTAAATCTTCTGATACGCCCCTCAGTATTATTAGTATATGTATAAGCCAAGTAAAAATAGTTTTTAAACACAACAGCGTCTATATCGATTTCATGAATGAGAGATGCAGTCCATTCATAAGTCTTTGCCCAGGTTCTTCCTGTATCTTGTGACATGTTTATGGTGAATTTATAGTTTGATGGACCTTCCTGGTAAAGAAGAGCGGCAAAGAGGTTTCCGGTGGAATTGTCTACGTCAAGATCTATATCTAAAATTGAGTCCCTGGTACCAACCCGGACGTCATCACCCCATCTTGCGGATATTTTTATGGGTTCCTTCCACTGTATTCCTATGGCTGCATCATCCAATTCCGGTGAATTTTTTAGTAATTCTATCGCTTCTTCGTAGTTACCGCTATTCCACTTTTCTTCAATGGTATCGGCTTTTACTTCGGATTCTTCTTCACATTCTATGTCGATGATTGCGTTTCCTTTTTCATATGCAGTTAAATTTTCAAGCGTTTGTGAGGAATTTGCATTCAAGTTTATAGTTAATAAAAGCAACAAACAAACTAAAACTATTAAAAGTTTTTTCAAAACAAACCTCCTTAGTTTATAATATAATATCGAAAGAAGAACTAAATGTCAATGTTGAATTTTTCAAAAATAAATTCAACAGTCATTAGTCACGAGTCTTTAGGGCGTGTTGCCCAAACCCGATAAAGTGAAATTTACAGTCTAGCCAGGTCATTGCGAACGCTTCTTCTTTGCTCTGCCAAAGTGAAGCAATCTTTTCGTATATGATGAAATCGCGACGTTTGAGTCTAACAATTGAGATTGCTTCGCCGGGGTTAGGCAAGAAGATTGACTCGCAAAGACATTTCCCAGGATGAGAAAAAGCCTTTCGGCAACACGCCCTTTAGTCATTAGTCAAAGTTAGGTACCAGGTATTAGGTTTTAGTAAAAAATACCTCCCAACCTCTTAACTAAAGAAAGAACAACAAATCATACCCCGATACAGTCATTCTTCCTTACGGGGCAGGCAAATAGCACGAATAGTTTTTGTTTTTTACTAAATCCTATACCCCAAATCCTAAATCCCAAAAACAGACGAAGATTTACAGGATTTTTGTTTGTTTTTCTGACCAGTGACCAGAGGCTAACGACAAGTGACAATATCCTCCTTTTCAAAGAAGGTCTGACCCCGTTGATACATGACCCCAGAAACGCTTTAATTGTTATGATTGACAAATTAAAAAAAATCATTACAATAATTATTATAATGATTTTTTTTATTAATATTTACCAAAAGGAGGTTGTTATGAAAAGGTTTGGTTGTCTGTTTGTTTTGTTGCTTATTTTTTTGTCCTGGATTAGTGGTTGTGGAGGAAAAGGAGGAGGAGGGGTAGGGGATAAGGAACCTAACAATTCAATTGAAGAAGCTGGAGAAATAACTCTGGATGAGTCTTTTCCCATGAAAATTAATCCTAAAGGGGATGTTGATTGGTTTAAAGTGGGGCTATCGGAGCAGGGTTATTTGAAGGTCCAGGCGGGAGAATGTCCCGAGGAGTTAAATCTGGAAATCTCTTTTGCCCTGTATAAGGAATGGGAAGGAGAAAAAGAAAACAAGATAAGGGGATGGAACCGTTTACCGGATGCCATGTTTATACCTGGAGGAGGTACCTATTATTTCGTGGTTAAAGATGACTATGATGATGCTTCATCAGAAAAAGCCATTCAAATTAAGGCAAGTTTCTTAAAAGAATTTGATCCTTTTGAACCAAACAATACACCGGAAGAAGCTAAATTAGTAGAATCGGGGTCAATAGTAAAGCCAGCGGTATATCCCATCGGAGATGTGGATTGGCTAAAGGTTAAACTCGAAGGGCAGGGGTATCTGGTTTTGAAAACGAACAATGTTCCTGAAGAAATAATTCCTGAAGCTTCTTATATGCTTTATAATGAGTGGGCAGATCCTAAAGTTAAGGAAATAAGAAGTTGGGGAAAATTTCCTAATGCCTGCTTTATTTCTGATTCCGGGGAATATTTCATTAAACTTCACGACGATTATGATGATGCTTTATCTGAAACTCCATATGATTTGAAGATTGAATTTCTTGAAGAAATGGATAAAAATGAGCCGAATGATAAATTCGGTAATGCCAAAAGTATAAATCGCGGTGACACTTTGACATTGGCTATTCTCCCGGTAGGTGATAGAGATTATTATAAAATTAAAACCACTGAGTCGGAAAATCTTAAGTTTATGGCAAAAGGTTTTTCTGAAATCGTACCGGAGATCAAGTTGATGGTTTTAGACGAAAATAATCCGAACGCGCTGAGGGAGGCAAGTGCATGGAAGAGATTGCCTGCGGATTTCGAGGTCGAAGGAGATAAGGAATATTTTGTTTTACTCCATGACGATTATGATGATGCTGGTTCACCCGAGGTTTTCCAATTAATAGTTGAGTAGATTAAATCAAATTTATTGAATTACAGGGTCACACCCGGGAACTGCCGAGGCGGTTATTGATTAATTTCTCATTGTTTCTTTGGTTGATAGATTAGTTTAGGGGTTCGAATTACCCATTTAACTTAGATTTAAAGAATCTAAGTATTCAAAAAGCAAGACCTGCCCCCTCTGCTTTATGCAGGATTTTCGTTTGTTTTTCTGACCAGTGACCAGAGGCTAACGACAAGTGACAATATCCTCCTTTTCAAAGAAGTTCTGATACTGTTGATACGCCAACTGACGAACCATAAGCTTACATAAACATAAGAAGGAATATGATACCTGCATCTATGGCGCAACCACCTAAGCAAGAATTTAAAATACTATGTTTTCCAGGCTTTATTTGTATCTGATCGATATCATTTATATCGATAAACTTTTTGCCAATTGTGCTAACTTTCCTTTTCTTCAATTTATATTCCTCTACAGCAATTCTTGATAAAAGCAAAGGTGAAAGCTTACCTTCGGATATTAGCTTTTGTATTTCTTCCCTTTCGGTTTCCTTTCCGTGTTTGTCTATGATTTTTTCAAATTTTTCTAATTTTAAATTCACAATGTCATCATCGTGAATTTTGCTTAGTAGTATATTGTCATAACCAAAACCCAAGAATTTCAATGGATTTTGATATACAATTTCCGATATTACTGTTATAGTATCACCTTTTGAAGGAAGGAAACTTCCCTCCGGCATTTGTTTTTGGAGTTCTGCGTACTCTTCATCGAAATTTTCGATTAGAATAGTGTTAGTCCCAATGTACTTTCCGTTTACTGTAGTTCCATCCTTCAAATTAATAATTACCTGGGTTCCTGATTCGACATTTTCGTTTTTTAGTGATTGGATAATGCCGCTTTTTGACGGCCCTCTCTGTCCGTCTTCTAAGTCATTTATATTAATAAATCTTTTTCTTTTGTTAAATTTCCGCAATCCATCTTCATTCGGAATATATTCCTCAATGATAATTTCCGATAAAAGAAAAGGTGGAAACTTACCTTCGGATATTAGTTTTTGTATTTCTGCGCCTTCAGTTTCTCTTCCATGTTTATCTACGATCTTTTCGATGCTTTTCAATCTTACTCTCAGCATGTAATCATAATCAATTCCGCCTAGAAGTATGTTGCCATATCCAAAACTCAAGAATTTCACAGGATTTTGATCTACAAATTCCGATATTACTGTTATAGTATCACCTTTTGAAGGAAGGAAACTTCCTTCAGGTATTTGTTTTTGGAGTTCCGCGTACTCCTCATCGAAATTTTCGTTTGGAATACTGTCAATCCCAAGGTAGTTTCCTTTTACTGTAGTCCCATCCTTCAAATTAATAATTGCCTGAGTTCCCGATTCGATATTTTCGGTTTTTAGTGATTGGATGATAAAGGTACTTTGCGGCTCTTCCTGCGTGCTTACTGCACTAGCTAGACCAAAGATACATGAACAATTGTTTAAGTATAGTATTGTACCAATGCTGACCAGAAGAGATATTATAGAAGAAACCTTCCTCCTCATTTTTATACCCCCTTGATTGTATAGATAATATGAAAAAAAGAATTAAATGTCAATGGTTTTTAAAGGTTAGGACGTTAGGTGGTTAGGTCGTTAGGTCGTTTTAAAATTTCCGAACCAACGAACCAACGATCCAACTAAAAAAATATTGTCAAATGTTGAGATTTGACCCCAATTATCTTTACTAATTTACGAATTCACTGATTCTTGATCCGAAGGATCTGTATTGCTAAATCCCAACTCCCAAATCCAAAATCTTAATATAACGGTTTGACTTAGATTATTTGAATATACGTATTCAAATAACAAGACCTGACCCCTCTGTTCCATGGAAAATCTTTCTTTTTCGTAGACTTCAATCCTCCATCTTTGTCAGTTTTTTTTCTCCGATGAGAAATCAAAATCATAGCCCCCGTTTTCCGGGTCGCTGAAGATATCTTTGAATTTCTCAGAATTGGGATCAAAATCCTCCGGCACGAGTATAGTCCAGTCAAAAGATTCCTTTATGTATTGATTGAGCATTCCATAGCTATGGTCTGCCGCTTGAAAATTGCGCAGTACCTCATTGCATGTGAGGTTTGCTTCACGAAACCACGTCGCATATTCAGGTCGTGTATCCGTGCGCTCATACGGAAAAATTAATCCGAAAGGTTCTTTATATATTGTGTGAATCCTTACATGCATGATTTCGATACAGAATGGTGGAGGATTCTTTTCTGCATAATTAATGAATTCCTTGTAATATGTTTCTGAGTCATTTTTATCAGCAAAAAGAAATAACCTGACATTATACTCGTCGTCCGTCTGTGTGAGCCGCTTCTTATTTCCCAAAGGGCGCAGGCCTTTTTCCGAAATGAGTTCTTGAATTCTTTTATGCGTACTTTGTACGTTACTATTTTGAGTATTCTTTTCTTTTCCGAACAATCCACTGAAAAATCCCATGGTTTTACCTCCTTAATTTGTTATGTCCAAGTGTCTAAGTTATAACATTTGTCTTTCCTGTCAAGCAGGATTTTGAAGAGAAGACAGAAGCCAAAAAACAAGTCAAATAGTCAAATTGTTGAATGGTTAAATCGTCCTCCCCACACCTTTTTTATTCTAACTATTTGACTATTTTTTTAATTTGACAATTTTCCCGAACAGTCGGGGCATAAAGTTATAGAATCTGCGTTTTTCTGATTGAATTTTATATACAATTTTGTCAGGATCATATTTGGAAATCCGTAATGTTTAGTAAAGTCGCCCATTGTTGGAAATGGAGACATTATATTTAGCATTTCCGCGTGTGTAAATATTTTTCCGTCATTATTTAGTGGTGCATCGCAAAAATCACAATTACTCATTTTCTCCTCCTATTATTCCGGTTGTTATAGTTTATATGTAATGTTGATATATAATAAGAAAAGAAGGGATGTCAAGGAATTTAATCGTTAGATTGTTAGGACGTTAGGTAGTTTGAAAATCCCGATCCAACGGACCCACGATCTAACGAACCAATCATATACTAATTAACTAATTCACTGATTTACTGATATGCTAACCGCTTTGGCGGTTAGCATATTTAGCCCCGTTGATATTGTTTTTTATTTCTTTATCTTTAACTTAATTTGCGTGAATGAGTGTGCCGGGAAAGAATAGGAAAACTTATTCCCTGCAACTTCCAGTTCTTTATTTACGGGGATGTAACTTTGTCGTTTATCATAGGTGAATGGGGCGTGGATATCTTTGCTGTTTACCTCTCTTATCGATGCTTTTCCGGTGAATGGCCTGGAGTTATTTATAATCTCGGTGTGGATGGCGTCATCTTTATGACGGTTCACCACATTTATAAAAAGTGTATTTGTTTCTTTAGAGTACACTGATGTAACATCGAGATAAGGTATATCTTTATAATCGCCCGCATCGAATGTTTCACAGTCTAGGTATACATCGACGGAAGTGCCCAGACAGTTATTAGAAAATAATTTGAATGTATGGAAAAGGGGTGTTTTATATGTTCCTTTATCCTTGTCATTTGCCAAAAGGAATGTTAGAAGCGTGTAGTTTGCCATTTTAACAACATCGGCATGACGTATAAAGGAGTTGAAAAACTGAGCCACTGCTAAAACAGATAAGATATCCCTGCCGAAAGGAGCCCACTCATCAAACGATATGTATATTTGTTTCTCCGGCTTATATTTTGTTTTAATAATTTCAATCTGTGCGGCAGTTGTATTAATTTTTTCTTCGATATCCATTGCCCAATGTCCCATATACAAGTTGTAATCCTCAGTGTATTCCCAGTAACGGTGTATGGAAATATAATCGGCAACGTCTCTTAATTCAGTTATTATTTTCCGGTTCCAATCCACCCATTTTCCCGAAGGTTCGTAGTATGACGAGCCACAAGCTATAAACTTTATTGTTTTATCCGTTTGTCTCATTGCCTTGGCAGCTTCTTTTGCAATTTTACAATAATCTTCGGCATTCTTATATCCAATTATCCAGGGTTCTCCGTCAACTTCGTTTCCCAGACACCAGTATCTTATATTATAAGGTTTTTCGTTCCCGTATTTTGCGCGTAAATCTGCATAGTAACTTCCTGCCTCCGAGTTGCAATATTCAACCCAGTATCGGGCGTCATTTATAGTACCGGTTCCAAGATTTATACATAAAATATTTTCAGTTCCCATAGACTTATTTAATTTAACCCATTCGTCTGTACCAACGTGATTATTATCGATCGCCCCCCATGCCATGTCTTTGCGAACCGGGCGTTCATCTTTCGGACCGATACCATCCTGCCAGTTATATCCTGCAGTATAATTCCCCCCCGGCCAGCGCATATTGGTTATTTTTAGTTCCTTTACAGCCTCGATAAAATTAGTTTTAAATCCGTTTTCATCGGCGAGGGGAGAGGTAGGATCATACAGAATACCGTACATGGTATTGTGTACAGATTTATCATCCATTCCGAATCTCTCCGGGTCAAATTCTATGGGTTCCATGAATACTCCATAGATTTTCGGATCGATTTCGTCTATTATCCTTTCACAATCGATTTTAATTTTTGCTGTCTCGGCAGGCAAAGTTACGGGAAGCATGAACAAAACGGTAAAGATTATTAAGTAAAAAACTTTTTTAACTCTCTTCATCATAATTTAAATTGTAGGAATTTTTGGGAGTTTGTCAAGGATGTGATTGTGGGATGGTTGGATAGTTAGTCTGTTTTTTTACACGAAACTTTAAACACGAAACACTAGTTATCGGACGCAGATGGACGCAGATTTACAGGATTATTTTTTTGTTTTTTATTCTAACTACTAACTTCCAACTTCTAACTTCTGAAAAAATTGTCAAGTGTTGAGATTTGACCCCAATTATACGTGCATAATAATTGCGGTATTCATATTCAAGAAAACAGAGATTATTATAATAATGTAGAAAAGCCCGATTATGAACCTTATACTTATCCACATCCATTAATCGAAGAATGGGAAGGTAATTAGTTGAGAAAATTGTTAATACTATCTATACTTTTTATATTAAATGCGACATGTACTCAACCACTCAACTGATCCGAAGGATCTGTATTGCTAAATCCTATATCCTAAATCCTATTTATCGACTTGTGACTAGCGACTGATGACTGGTGACTAAGTTATTTAACATTGTCCAATGTCTAGATTTGACCCCAGATACATTGTCCAATGTCTAGATTTGACCCCAGATACACAATGTCTAGATTTGACCCCAGATACATTGACCCCAGATACACAGAGATTTGACCCCAGATACATGACCCCACATGATTGGTTATCAGGTTGATCCCTGTTAGTACTCAGTTAATACGTGGTTTTTGATGTTAATTATTTTATGCAGTCTTTGTTTTTAAGCCTTTCTTTCATGTCTTTTAAAGCTTTCTTTTTTGCTTCTATAGCTTTCTTAAAAGCCTTAATTTCTGCCGCTGCAGCGGCAGAAGGAGTATCTTTATTTTTGCCTGCCTTGTAGTCTTC